>Ga0075163_10008949_pt1 | contig 13158 bp, 9 predicted proteins | sample JI1023141ADNA_FD_71478 | JGI IMG/M metagenome (GOLD analysis project Ga0075163, IMG submission 71478) | Wastewater effluent complex algal communities from Wisconsin, to seasonally profile nutrient transformation and Carbon sequestration -... | ecosystem: Engineered > WWTP > Effluent > Algae...
CTCGGCGGGCAGGCGCAGGCGAGCGACCCGCGGCGGCAGGACCTGCGTCAGCGCGACCGCGTCACCATCGACGGCGAGGCGCGGCACGGCCTCCTCGAGCACGAGAGCGCGATAGCGCTGCAGCAACGCCAGCGCGTCGCCGACGGTGCGGCTCGCCTCCATCGCTAGGCCGATCACGCCGAGCCCGCGGTGCGCGAGGTGGACGCCGACGCGCAGGCCGGCGTCGTCGCCGAACTCGGGCAGGCGTTCGAGCAGGCGCAGGTGGAGCTCGAGGGCGATCCGTCGGTCGGGGTCGGTGAGGTCCTCCTCGCTGAGCGCGGCGCGGGCGAGCAGCGCGGCGCGGTCGGCCCCGAGGGCGCACAGCGCCTCCAGCAGGGCGGCAGACAGCGCCGCGAGCACGGTGCGGCCCGACACGTCGGGGGAGCGTAGGCGGCGTGGCGCGCGAACACAAGACGCTGGCGGCGGGAGTCAATGATCGGGCCGCGGCGGGCGCCTATCGTGGCAACGGGATACGAACTCGGAGAACCCATGCACGCCCGTCCACTCGCGCATCCACTGCCCACGCCGTCTACCTCGGCCGCCGAAGCCGACAGCTCCGCTGTCTTCGCGGCGCTCGTCCGCGAGCGGCGCAGCGTCCACGCATTCGACCCCGCCCCGATCGCCGACGAGGACGTGCGGGCCAGCCTTGAGCTGGCCCTCCTGGCGCCGAGCAGCTTCAACCTGCAGCCGTACGAGTTCATCCGCGTGCGCGACCCCGAGCGGCGCAGCGACCTCGCGCGGCTGTGCCTGGGCCAGCGGCCGGCGCAGACCGCCCAGGAGCTGATCGTCTGCGTCGCGCGGTGGGATCGCTGGCGCGAGACCGCCGCGGAGCACGATGCCTGGTTGGCCGGGCACCCGCAGGTGACCGAAGCGCAGCGGCACCACCACGCGTATGTGCACCGACGCATGCCGATGTTCTTCGCCGAGGGGCCGTTCAACATCTTCGGTGGGCTGCGCTCGCTGCTGCTGTGGCTGCGCTCGCTCCGGGGGCCACAGCTCGCCGCGCCGGGCAGCCCGGCGGAGCACAGGACCTGGGCGGTCAAGAGCGCCGCGCTGGCGTGCGCCCACGCGATGCTGGCACTGCGCGCGCGCGGCCTCGACTCCTGCGCGATGGAGGGGTTCGACCACCGCCGCGTCGCCCGCTTCCTCGGGCTGCGCGGCAAGTTCTTCGTCCCGATGATCATCGCAGTCGGCCGCAGGGGCGCCGACGATCGCCCCGAACCGCAGTGGCGGCGCGCGCCGGAGCGGATGATCCGGGAGCTCTGATCGTCGTCGACGCCGGGCTTGCCGCGCGCGATGTCGCTGCCCCCGACCCGGGCGGTGGACCGTGGGCCAGTCGGTCGAGCGGATGGCCCATCGCGGGCCCGACGGGCGCGGCATGACGATCCTCGACGAGACCGGCGTCGCCGGGCTGCCCCGCCGTCCTCCTCGCTCGTGCCGAACGTGCGGGTCCACATCTTGCCGCCGCCCGGGTGTTCGCGGCGACCCGCTGCGGCTCGGCCTGGCGCCGCGGGCCGCGCTCCGAGCCACGGTGCGCTCGTCGCCCCGCTGCGCGCGGCCGAGTTCGTCGTCTACCGCAGCGGCTTCAGGCCCACCACTTATTGGTGCTGCCAGGCTGCATCAGCCGCCAGTGCGTCTCGTCGACGCCAATGATAGACCGTAGGCCCTCACTCGGGCAGACTGGGCGGATGGACAATGCGCAGCTCACCGCGCTCGACGGCGGCTGGTTCTTGTTCGCCGATTGGCAGGGTATGACGCGCATCGGCTCGCCGGGCGACGTGGTGACGACGAACGCCGGCCTCGATCGCCCGCGTGAGTGCGCGCCGCTGGTGCTTCGCCCCGACGGTCGGGTGTGGTCGACGGCCGGCGTCGACATCGACCCGGGCACGCTGACGGCGCTGCGCTCGACCGTGAGTCGCACAGACGACCCGGCGCAGCCCGATCCGCTCGGAGGCGCGGACATTGTGGTTCGTCGTGACGAGCCCGAGATCGTCGTGCGTGGGCGGACGCTGCGACTGACCGCCCGCGGCGAGGCGGTGCCGCTCGGAGGTGGGCCCGGGCGCTGTGTGCCGGACGGCCCGACCCTGCACAATATCCACGCCGACCATTCGCTGGTCGTGTTCGGTCACGCGGAGGGTCGGACGCATGCGGCGCTGGTGCTGCGACTCCCCAGCGGGGCGGGTCGCGTGCGCTGGTGTGTCCCGGTACTGCGGCCGCCCGGCGGCTCGCCCGACGCGTTTCGCGAGCGCGGCTCGACCTGGCTGGTCGAACGCGACCCGACGAGCGACACCGCGTACCTCGCCGAGGTCGCGGACGACGGCAGCGTCGTCGGCATGGCCGCGACGCCCGCGGTCGCCGGCCCGTGGGTGCACGACGGTCGCGTGTGGTGGCAGCCCGACGACGCGACGGTGTGCGCCGGTCCGCAGCTCGGCACGCCGGCGCAAAGCTTCGCGCTGCCGCCGGCCCACGCAGGACCCGGACGGCTGCTGCGTCGCCCCGGTCGCAGCCTGTTCGTGCCGTGGCACGGCGGGGTGATCGTCGACGTCCAGGGCGCGCGCGAACTGCCGCGCGGTCACACGCCCGCGGACGCGGCGATGTACCACGCGGCCGCGCGACTGCTGCGACCGATCTGCGCCGGTCTGGCGCGCCACCGCGTGCGGGTCGAGTGGGTCGGCTGCGCGCGCGACGGCGATCGCGTCGTGCCGCAACTGCAGATCGACGGCCCCGCCGATCTGCGGACCTCCGTCCTGCGGGGCGCATTGCGTGACGGGCTGCGACCGATGCTCGCCGGTGTCGGCGTGACGGCGATCGGCGTCGAGGGTGGCCACGCGATTGGCCGACGCCGCTGCGCGAGCGCTGCGGATCTGCAGCACCTGGTGACGCTGCTCGACGCGGCCGGCATCTCGCGCGCGGCCGGCTTCGTCGCGCTGTATGAGGGCGGCGCCGGCGAGCTGACGCCGGAGGTCGAGGACCTGGCGCTCGCGGCCGTGCTGTCGGGGCTGCGGGGCGAGCACGCAGGCGAGCTTGCGCCGGCGACCGCCGCCGATCTGGTCGAGGCCGCCTGGATGGTCCGCCACCGCGAGCGCCTCGCCACGAGCGGCGTCGAGGGCACCGAGGTGGCGCTGTTCCTGAGCGTATGCGGTCACCGACGGCTCGGCGCCGCGGCGACCATGCCGGTCTACCAGGCGCTGCTCGAACTCGACGAGACCTGCGCGGAGGACGTCGCGCAGGCGCTCGGTCAGCCGTTCGGCGGCTAGTCCGTGGACGACGCGCCGCTTGCGGGCCGCGGTCTCGCTTGACCGATATCGCGGATCTGAAATGACGTTCCATTCGGAACGGTGATTTCGCGGCGCAGGCCTCGAGCTGGACGGCGATCAGACGCGGATGTTGGTGAATCGAGTACGCGTGCTGGTTCCAGATCTTGCGGGCGGGCCGCCACGACTTGTCTTTATCGCCGTACACGGTGACGCGTTCAGGCGACGGAGTCACTGCGATGGCTGCACCTGATGGGTCCTTCGCTGCCCCGTCCGGCGCGAAGCCGACCCGGATCTGAGGTCTGGATTATCGCTGCCATGCGGGGCAAACTCGCGGACGGGCTGACCGCGGTGATCCGGGCCCGGCGTCGTCAGATGGTGCGTATGCGACGGAGCAGGACGACGCCGACGGCGAAGCCGAGGACGCCGATGCCGAGCAGCACGCCGAGCGGGACCAGCATCTCGCGCGGGGTGAAGCCGCGCCACAGCGCGCCCTCGAAGGCGAGGACGGCCCACTTGAACGGGCTGGCGTGGCTGGCGGTGAGCATGCCCTGCGGCATGAAGGCGAGGGGCACGGCGCCGCCGCCGATGAGGGCCAGGACGGTCAGGGCGGCCCGACCGAGGCCGTCGGCGCCCTCCTCCGAGCGGCTGAGGCCGGCCATCAGCAGGGTCAGGCCGGTGAAGCCGAGGCCGGCGCAGACGACGGCGGCGGCCATCCACGCCGGGTCGCCGACCTCGACGCCGAAGCCGAGGCGGCCGACGGTGAGGATCAGCAGCTGCACGGCGACGCAGGCGATGAAGCAGGCGAGGCTCTTGCCGGCGAGCACCGCGGCGGGGGAGATCGGCGCGGCGGTCAGGCGCAGCATGGTGCCGCGGCTGCGCTCGCGCACCAGCGCGCCGATGAAGGCCATGACGCAGCTCATCAGGCCCCACGCGACGCCCTGCGGGAACGACACCGCGAACGAGCTCGGCGGGCGCCCGTCGGTCTGCGGCGCGAGCTCGCGGGTCTCGATCACCAGCGGCTGCCAGCCGCGGCTGTCCTTTTCGACCTGGCCTTCGGGACCTGTCCCTTCGGGCACCTTGCTGATCGCGTCGAGGCCGGCGTAGAGCTGGTCCAGCGCGACGCGGGCGAGCGGCGAGACGTCCGGGTCGGCGGCCACGAGGGCGCGGGCGCGCGCGAGCATGGCGGTCATCCGCGCCGGGTCGCCGAGGCCGGCGGAGAGCTGGCGGTAGCCGCTGGCCATCAGCTTGCCGCCGAGCAGGCCGGCCTCGGCGCGGCGGCTCGGGTCGACGACGACCTCGAGGGTGAGGGCGCGGCCAGCGAGCATCGCCTCGAGGCCGCCCTCGAAGGCCGCGGGGAGGACGAGGCAGGCGAGGGCGTCGCGGGCGCGGACGCGGGCCTCGCAGGCGTCGCGGTGGGCGACGCGGTGGGCGACCAGGCCCTCGCCGGGGGCGGTCAGCTCGGCGAGGAACGCGGCGGCGGCCGGGGTCTCGCCGGGGTCGTACACGGCGAGCTCGAGGTCGCGGACGGGTCGGCCGCCGCCGCTGAAGACGACGCCGAAGAACATCGCGAGGGCGAGCGGGAACAGGAAGGTGAAGATGAAGGCGGTGCGGTCGCGGGCGAGGAGCCGGAGGTCCTTGACGGCGACGGCGAGGATGGGGGTCCAGGCGGTCATGGGTCGCGCAGGCTCCGGCCGGTGAGGTTCAGGAACACGGACTCGAGGCTGGGTCGGTCGATGCGCAGCTGGGTGACGCCGCCGGCGGCGAGCTGGGCGGCGACCTCGCGGACGGGGTCGTCGGTCTCGACGCGGGTGTCGGCGTCGCCGCGGCGGACCTCGACGATGGACCTCCCGCCGTGGCGGGCGATCAGCGCGTCGACGGTGTCGAGCTGGAGGAGCGCGCCGTGGTCGACGATCGCCACGCGGGCGCACAGCCGCTGCGCCTCCTCCATGTAGTGCGTGCAGTACACGACGGTCTTGCCCTCGGCGGCGAGCGCCTGGACGAGCCCCAGGATCTGGTTGCGCGACTGGGGGTCGACGCCGGCGGTCGGTTCGTCGAGCAGCACGATCTGCGGGTCGTGCACGAGCGCGGCGGCGAGGTTCAGGCGCCGCTTCATACCGCCCGAGAAGCCGGCGACCCGGTCGTCGGCGCGCGTCGCCAGCTCGACGCGCTGCAGCAGCAGGTCGGCGCGCGCGCGGGCGGCCGCGCGTGACAGGCCGTACAGGCTGGCGAAGAAGCGCAGGTTCTCGCGCGCGCTGAGCTCGTCGTACAGCGCGAGCGACTGCGGCGCGACGCCGAGGCGGGCGCGCGCGGCGGGCTGGTCAGGGCCGCCGCCGTCGATGTCGACGCGGCCGGCGTCCGGCCGGATCGCGCCGGCGATCATGCCGATCGTGGTCGACTTGCCGGCGCCGTTGGGGCCGAGGAAGCCGAGGACCTCGCCGCGCTCGGCCGCGAAGGACAGGCCGCGCACGGCGTGCGTGGTCCCGAAGCGCTTGTGCAGGCCGTCGAGTCGGAGCACGGGCCAGGACGCTAGGGAGGATGGCGGGCACTGTCAATCGTCACGGGCACCGACCTGTCCGCGGGGACGGGACGGCGTTAGCGGCCGGCTCGGCGCAAGGCTTCCAAGCGGCCGCCGAGGCGGAACAGGAGGGTCGCTCGCTCCGAGCAGGCGATCGGGATGCGGGCCGCGACGAGGTGGCGGAGCCAGGCGCCGGGCAGGTGCGGCGCCGGACCAGCCAACCGCCGGTATCCACGGTGCCCGGATGGTCGCCGGGGAGCGGAAGCGGGCGCCGGCCCAGGTGGTGCTGTCGGGCTCGAGCAGCACGCGGTGGCTGTGAACCGCGACGGCGCCGCCATCGACAAGGCGGCCTGGTGACGCCGCCACGCTCACGGCTTCTTGTAGCTGGCGAGGTCCTCGAGCCGGCGCGGGGCCAGCTTGAAGCCGTCGAATTCACCGTCCGCGTTGACGACGCCGGCGATCTGCGTGAACGTGGCCCCCGGCCCGAAGCCGGGGAAGGCGACCGCGTCCGCGGGCACATTGAACAGGAAGTCGTCGACGGCCAGGGCGACGCCCTGATCGGTGAGCTTGAACTCGCCGCCGCCCAGCAGGCCGACGACCGTCAGCGGCGCGCCGCTGATGCGGATCAGCACGCTCTCCCACGGCTCGGCGAGCACCGGCTCGCTGAACACCGCGATGGGCAGCGGCTCGGGAGCCACGAGGAGGCCCTTGACACCCGTCGGCGTCACGCTTCCGGCGGCGGCGTCGATCGTGGTGCGCCCGGCGAGCTCGACGGTGGTGCCGGTCAGGTCGACCTCGTCGCCGACGACGAGTTTGGCGATGTCCGGCCCGTCGCCGACCGCGACCCAGATCCCGCTGTACTCGCCGCCGTCGGGCTCCTGCGCGAACAGGCCGCTCAGGTCGGGGGCGACGGCGGTGACGATCACGCCCTCGACGATCACGGGGCTGGCCTCGGCGATCGTGCCGTTCTGGATCGCGTAGATCGTGTCACCGCCGTCGTCGCCGCCGCCGCTGGTATCGCCGGTGCTGGTATCGCCCGGAGCTCCGGTGGTGCCGGTATCTCCGGCGCCGGTGTCCCCGCTGCTGGTGGCTGCGACGCCGGTATCGCCGGAGCTGGCGTCGCCGGTGCTGGTGTCGCCGGGGTCGCCGACCGGCCCGGTGCTGGGATCGTCGATGCTGGTGTCGCCGGTGGTCGGTGCCGCGCCGGTCTCGGTGTCGACGACACCGGTCGACGGATCGCCGGCGCTGGTGGTGGTGATGACGGCCTCGGTCGCCCCGGTGAATCCGGTGGCGGTGCTGTTGTCGCCGCACGCCGGCGCGAGCAGAGCAGCGAGCAGCGAGCGGATGAACGGATGGACGCGGGTCATGGGATCCTCGCTCACTGGGGGTTGATGACGGCCAATTGCAGGCCGCCCGGGTAGGCGTAGGAGGTGACCGACGTGTAGCCGATGTTGATGACGCCGAACGGCGCGTCGCTCTCGGCCAGGTGCGCGCCCTCCTTGATCACGAAGTCGGCGACCTCGTAATTGCCGACGGTGTAGTATCCGGTGACCTGCTTGCCGTCGATCCAGACGTCGGGGTTACCCTTCCCGCGGATGATCTGGGCGTAGTGCTTGACGTAGCCGATGCCGGTGACGAAGGCGTAGCGGTCGAGGAATTGCTCGGTCGGGATCATCTGATACATCGCGGGGTCGCCGTAGTTGGCGCCCGCGTCCTGGCCGGCGAGGTACTGCACGGCCAAAAAGGGCCTGTCCGACTCGAAGATCGCGCTGGTGCCGTTGGCGAGCACCAGCTCCTTCCACTCGCCCCTGTCGACGGCGACCGGGGTGCCGGGGACCGGTGGATCGGCGGTCACCACCGTGCCGTCCTCGCCGCCGAAGATCCGCCAGTAGTGGCTCTCGGTGCCGCGCACCGGCGAGTGGGCGCCGACGTAGCGCTTCCCCCAGTAGTCGAGCGGGAGCATCTGCTCCTGGAGGTGATCGCAGAAGAACAGGCCGGCCGGGACGAGCGCGCAGTTGCTGGCGCCGACCACCCAGATCGGCTTGTCGGCGCTGACCAGCGCGCCCGAGAGGTCCGCGAAGCTGCCGGCGCGCACCTGCAGGGTGTCGAAGCGGTCGAGCTTGACCGAGCCGGTGTCCCCGGGCGCGACCGGATCGAAGTCCGCGCCGGGATAGGTGGCCGTCGGCGGGGTCCACGAGACGGTGGTGCCGTCGGCCATGGCGATCACGTCGAAGTAGCTCGGGTGATCCTCGTTCGGGATCGAATCGGCGTAGGAGGCGATGATGTGGTCGCGTCGCAGCGCGTGCTCGGGCAGCAACATCGAGGCGTCGTTGGTCGCCTGCGCGCCGATCGGCGAGTGCTGATACGCGACGATCGGGATCGTGCTCTGGACCCGGTAGACGCCGCCCTCGCGCAGCTGCGAGACCTTGGCCAGCGGCGCGTTGGTGAGGTGAAACTCGTGGGTCTTGCCCGGCTGCAGCTGCACCGACGCGCCCTCGGGCTGCTCGCTGTGGCTGCCGTTGGGCACGAAGTACAATTGCACCCCGGCGGTCAGGGTCTTCGAGGTGTTGCCGACGATCAGCGAGTCGGGCTGCTTGTTCTCCCAGTTGTCCATCCGGTTGGCGAAGAAGGAGCAGCCGACCGAGCTCGGCGTGACCTCGGCCTCGGCGCACAGCGAGAGGCAGGCGCCGAAGCTGCACACCTCGCCGGCCGCGCAGGCGACCGGCGGCTCGTAGCCGGCACCCAGCGGGTCGCAGGTCTTGACCGCGGTCTCGCCGTCGCAGACGACCTGCTCCGGCACGCACAGCTGCGGGAAGCAGCCGTCGACGATGCACGCCTCGCCCGCGGGGCAGGGCTGCGGCGTGGAGCCCTGGCAGTCGGCGTCGCATACGAGCAAGAGGCCCTGATCGCAGCCGGCGGCGGCGCCCGGATCACACGCACATTCGGGCGCGACCCCGCCGGTGGTCCCGCTGCTGCCGCCCAGGGTCGCGCTGCCGCTGCCGGACTCCGTCGCTTCGTCGCCACCGCTGCCGGTGGTCGGTACGCCGCCGGTGACCGGGTCGCCGCCGGTGGTGGTGCCGGGTGCGGTGGTGCCGGTGCTGGCGCCCGAACCGTCGATGGCGATGTCGCCGGAGCACGCGGGCGCCAGCGTCGCTGCGAGCATCGTGAGCGGGAGGAGTGCATATCGATGCGAGGCGGGACGGCGCGGGGTCTGTTGCATGCACGGTTGGTGGGGCGCCGCGCGGGGTATCGTTCACCGCGGGCTCGACCACCCGAACGTGAGTGAAATCCCGGGTCGCACGCGCCACGGATCGAGCAGCACGCGTGCGTCGGAGATGTCGAGGATGCGGGTATCGACGAGGTCGACGGCCACGTGACCCTGCAATTCCACGATCAGGCCGCGACCCGGCGTCGCGCGCACGCCGAGGCTCGCCTGGATCGTCGGCACGGCGAGCCAGCGACCGCCCGCGCCGCGCAGGAGGTCGACGCCGCCGCCGGCCGCGACCAGCTGCGACCAGCGCGGGGCGAGCAGGATCACCGCCCCGAGCTCGGCCCGCAGGCTGGCGCCGACGAGCCGGTCGGCAGCGGGCGCGCGCGTCACGGCGGTCGGTGTGATCGCCCCGGCCCACAGGGCCAGCTGCGGATCGACGCGACCGACGCGGCGCCGCAGCACGCCGCCGAGCTCGAGCGTGTGCTGCAGCCGCAGCGGCGCCCAGGCCATCATGCGATACCGGGCCAGCAGACCGCCGTTCCAGCGCCGCACGATGGGCGCGCGGGGCGACGAGGGCCGCGACGTCGGCGGCGTGACGGGGACCGGCGCCGGTGCGGGTGGAGGCGGGGGCTCGAGGGCGGCGGCGCGGACGATGCCGATGGTCCCGCCGGCGCACAGGGCATCGACGGCGGACGCGACGATGACACCGACCTCCTCGCGCGCCGACTCGTCGAAGCTCGCGGGCAGGGCGACGCGGCGGATGAGCACGCGCAGGTGGCCCTGATCGCCGATATAGACGAGCAGCGGCGCCTCGCGGAGGTCGACGTAGACGTGGGCCAGCGCGAGGTCGTCGGGCTCGCCGTGGCGGATCGCGGCGGCGACGTCGGCGAGCTCGTGCTCGTGCCACCGGGCGAGCACGCGGTCGGCCAGCAGCTCGGCGAGCACCTCGCGGACCGCCGCGCGGCGCTCCGCCGGGCCGATCAGGGACACCTCGACCGCGGCCGGATCGGGGCCTTCGCAGCGGGACGCGGCCCGCGTCGCGGGCACGACGGTCAGCGCCGCCGCCAGGACCAGCGAGCCGCCGATCAGGGGCGCACCTCCGCGATCTGATCGCGGGCGGTGAGCGCGTGCACCGAGTCCGGGAAGCGCGCGAGCAGCGAGCGCCAGGCGTCCCGCGCGTCGGCGTTGCGACCGAGCCGGCGCAGCGCCTGGGCCTGGCCGACCAGCGCCTCCTCCGAGAGGGTGCCGCGCGGGTCGGCGGCGAGATAGGCCGAGAAGCTGGCCAGCGCGTCGGCCGGGCGAGCGAGGGTGTCGAGCAGGAGCCGCGCGTGCGGCACACGCGAGGTCCGGGCCGCGCGGGATCCGGGGAAACGCGCCTGAAGATCGGTGTACAGGCGATCGGCCGCGGTGAAGGCGCGCGCGCGGCGGGCCTGGTTGGCGGCCCGCAGCAGGGCGTCGGGGTCGGCGAGCGCGACGGGTTGCGCGTCCGTCGAGGACGGCGGCGGCGAACCGACACGGCGCAGCTTGCCGGGCCGTGGGGTCGACCGCGCGCCGGGCGGCGGGGTGACGGGCCCGAGCTCGGGGTCCGACGGCGCGACGAACTCCTCGTCGGCCACGGGCTCGCGCGGCTCCGCGTCCAGCGACCCTGTGGTGAGGCGCCCGGGGTCGTCCGCGCGGGGCGGCGCGGGCAGGAGCACAGGTGCTCGCGCGGCCGGCACATCGTCCACCGTCGCCATGGTCGGGGGCGCCGGCTCGCGGCTCGTGGCGAGCAGGGCGACGGCGACGACCACGACCCCGCCGGCGCCGACCAGGCGCGGCCACAGCTTGGCCGGGGCGGACCCGGTGGATGGTGGCGCGCCGCCGGGAGGCGGCCGCAGGGCGCGCTCGAGCATCGCCGCCAGCTTCGCCTCGTCGCCGGGCTGCGGCGCGAGCACCTCGGTGAAGGCGGCCGCGACCTCGCGCTCCAGTCTGTCGGTCCGTTCAGGCAACGTCATCCTCCTCGACCAGGGTCCGCAGGCGTTCCTCGCTGGCGAGGCGGCGCTGTAGCGCCTCGCGGGCCAGGCGGATCCGGCTGCGCACGGTGTTGAGCGGCGCGCCACATATGTCCGCGATCTCTTGCAGGGAGTGGCCGAGCACGAAGCGCAGCAGCAGCGCCTCGGCCTGTACGATGGGTAACACGCCGAGTAGGGAGCGGACGATCACACGCAGCTCGGCGTTCGCCGACGCGGCGTCGCCGGGATCGTCCCGGTCCTCGTCGATCGGCGAGGTCCGCTGGGCCCGCTGGGTCCTGCGCTCGCGCGCCCGCCAGGCGGTACGGAGGGCGATGCGGGTGGCGAAGGTCTCGAGCGAGCTCTCACCGCGAAAGCCAGGCAGCGCCTGAACCAGAGCGATCAGGCTCTCCTGGGTCGCGTCCTCCGCGTCGGGCCCGGGCCCGAGCACGCCCCGGCACACCCGCAGCAGCCGCGGGGCCACGCTGCGCAGCAGCGCCGCCGGGCTCGTCGATTCACTGGACATGGGTGCAGCCGCGTCGCGGTCTGTCGGGGTGGGTCGCGCGAGCGGGTGCGCGTGAGAGGCGAGCAGCATGGAGGGGCCGTCCTGTTGGTGGCACGGGCTGCGCCAGAGCGATCAACCGGAGCGAGAAAAATCTTCGATCGGCGCCCGGTGAGCCGAACATCGGCTCGAACGCCGCCCGCAGCTCCGCGTCGCTCGTCTCCTCCACCGCGCCGGCGAGCGTGTACCCGGCGTTGTTCACGAGCACGTCGATGGCGCCGAAGCGCTCGAGCGCGGCCGCGAGCGCGCGGTCCGGGGCCATCGTGTGCCTGAACGCGGCTGCACCGCAGCTCCTCGTGCCGGACCACGCGCTCGACCTCACCTCACCCCGCTGCCCGACCTCGCCTGCGGCGCGGCGATCGAGCCTCGCGTCGTAGCCGTGACAGAGCCTCACTGCGTGATCGCGTAGACGAGCACGGTGAAGTTGCTCTCGGCTCCAGATGGGTCGGCGATGTACACGCTGCGGTGCGACTGGTAGTTCGTTTGCTGGTTGGTGCGAACATCGGACCAGATGGTGGGATACAAGTTGGGGATCCGAAGGACCCACGGCGTGCGCACCTTACGAGATCGCGGTCGACTCGGCGAGCATCAGCTCGGCGAGCCCTGGCGCGACGACGACTTCGTCGATCCTCCGCCCCCGCCGACTCGCGGTCGTCGTCAACACATCCATGGCGACGACGGCCCGTGAGCGCGTCTCGCGGACCGTCGCCGAGCTCCGCGCGGGCGGGGTGGGCGTCGTGTACGCCCCCCTACCACGAGCGTCTCCATCTGCACCGCATCCCTCTCGATCACTCCGCACCTCCGCATCCGCGGCGGCCCCGCTCAATCCGAGGCGCCCCCCGCCCCGCGCAGCGCGCGTGTCGGCGATACGTGCCGGCGCCGACCGGAGGCCGCGCGATCATATCGTCGGTGCGGGCGCGGGCCCGGGCGATTCACAGCAATCGCGGCGCAGGGTCCGTGTCCGTGATGGGCCGCAGCACCGGGCGCTCCGACCGGCGCGGCCGGCGGCGCGGCGGCCGGCGATCGAGCGGGCTCGGATCGAGAAGAGGCGCGGGAGTCATGCGACACACGACCATTTCGACCAGATCCTCCACACCGGCGGCCTCGCGCGTGCGCCGGGCGGCGCCCAGGCCCCATGCGACGGCCAGGGTGCCGGAGGACGAGGCGCGGCGGCTCGCGGTGCTCGCCGAGTTCGCCGCGCTGGACACCGCGCCCGAGCCCGAGCTCGACGCGCAGGTCAGGCGCCTGGCGCAGGTCTGTGACGCGCCGATCGCTCTGCTCGGCCTGCTCGACGTCGACCGGCAATGGTTCAAGGCCAGCGTCGGGAGCGACGTCCGGCAATTCCCGCGCAGCGCGGCCTTCTGCGCGCATACGATCCTCGGCGACGATATCCTCGAGGTCCCCGACGCGGCCTCCGATCCGCGCTTCGCCGCCAATCCGCTGGTGACGGGCGACCCGGGGATCCGCTTCTATGCCGGCGTCCCGCTGCGCTCCGCCGAGGGCCACAACGTCGGCACCGTCTGCGTGCTCGATCGTCGGCCCCGGCGGCTCAGCGGCGCGCAGCGAGACGTCCTGCGCCAGGTCGG
>Ga0075163_10008951_pt1 | contig 13158 bp, 3 predicted proteins | sample JI1023141ADNA_FD_71478 | JGI IMG/M metagenome (GOLD analysis project Ga0075163, IMG submission 71478) | Wastewater effluent complex algal communities from Wisconsin, to seasonally profile nutrient transformation and Carbon sequestration -... | ecosystem: Engineered > WWTP > Effluent > Algae...
CGGAGACGTGACGCGGCGGTCCGAGGAGCACCTCGAGCTGTGCCTTGTCGATCGCGACCTTCTCGACGCCCTCGGCGATCTTCACCGCGGCGCCACGACAGACGGCCGCGATCTCGCGCTCGAGGTTACGCACGCCGGCTTCGCGCGTGTAGCTGTTGATGATGTCCACCAGGGCTTCTTCCTGGATGTCCACGTTGTCGCGCGTGATGCCGTGCTCGCCGAGCTGCTTGGGCAACAGGTGGTTCTTCGCGATCGCGAGCTTCTCGACGGCGGTGTAGCCCGAGAGCTCCACCATCTCCATGCGATCGAGCAGCGGCTGGCTGATCGTGTCGGTCTGGTTGGCGGTGCAGATGAACATCACCTTCGACAGATCGACCGGCACCTCGACGTAGTGATCGACGAAGTCCTTGTTCTGCTCGGGGTCGAGGACCTCGAGCATGGCCGCGGCCGGGTCGCCCCGCATGTCGGCGGCGAGCTTGTCGATCTCGTCGAGCACGAACACCGGGTTCATCGAGCCGGCCTTCTTGAGGCCCGACACGATGCGACCGGGGAGGGCGCCGATATAGGTGCGGCGGTGGCCTCGGACCTCCGCTTCATCGCGCACGCCACCGAGCGAGATCCGCACGTACTTGCGGCCGAGCGAGCTCGCGATCGAGCGACCGAGCGATGTTTTACCGACGCCCGGGGGGCCGACGAGCAGCAGGATCGGGCCGTGCTTCTGCGGGGCGAGCTTGCGGACCGCGAGGAACTCGAGGATCCGCTTCTTCACCTTCTCCAAGCCGGAGTGCTCGGCTTCGAGGATCGCGCGGGCGGCGGCGACATCCAGGCGATCGTCCGTGAACGTGTTCCACGGGATCTCGAGGAGGTTCTCGACGTAGGTGCGCGCGATGTTGTACTCGGGCGACGACGACGCCATCTGGCTCATCCGGGACAGCTGCTTCTTGGCAACCGCGCGGACCTCGTCGGACATCTTGCTGTCCTCGATCTTCTTGCGGAGCTCGTCGATCTCGGCGTTGTCGTCCTGCTCGCCGAGCTCCTCCTGGATCTGGCGCATCCGATCGCGGAGCACGCGCTCGCGGTGGGTGCGGCTCGACTCGCCCTCGAGCTCGGCGCCGATGTCGGCCTTGAGGCGGAGCACCGTGGCCTGGCGCTCGAGCGACGGGATGATCCGCTCGAGGCGCTTCATCGTGTCGGTCTCGATCAACAGGCTGGTCAGGTCGTCGCGCTCGAGCTCGAGGTACGGCGCCGCCGCATCGACGAGCTTGTCGGGATCGGTCAGCGCCTGGACCTGCGCGCGGGTGAGGTCGCCCTTCGGGGCGTTCGCGCTCGAACCCTCCTTGTCACTGCTCGACGACGACGACGCGCGGGTCTGCGCATCGGTGACGACGGCGAGCAGGTAGTCGCGCACCTTGGTGGTGGTGGCGGTGAGCGAATCCGCGGTGGCCGTGGTGGTGGAGGCGAGCTTGGACGCGCTCGCGACCAGGAACGGCTCGGTGGCGACCAGCGCATCGATGTGGACGCGCTCGAGGAAGCGCATCACGCAGGTGAAGCGGCCGGGCGAGTGCTTGACCACCTGGACGATCTCCGCCCGCACGCCGACCTCGTGGAGATCGCGCTGGCCGGGGTCGCGGACCGCAGGGTTCTTCTGCGGGATGATGACGATCAGGTTGTCATCGCGCGTCGCGGCTTCGATCGCACGCACCGATGCCTCGCGACCGATCTCGAGCGGCCCGACATGGCCGGGCAGCTGGACCTCGGTGCGGAGCGGAATGACTGGATATTGACCCTCGGTGTGCTTTGACATCGTCGGCTCTGGCGAGCCTACCGCGTTTCAGTCTTTGTGCCCGCGTTTGCGGATGTGAGTTACCAGTGCGACCAGCTGTTTCTTGGCCTCGTCATCGAGCTCCGCGGGCACGTCGATCTGCACGGTGATGTAGTGGTCGCCAGCACCCGCTCGATCGGGGAGCCCCTTGCCGCGGAGGCGTAGCTTCTTGCCGCTCGACGTGCCCGGAGGAACTTTCACTTCCGCCTTGCCGTCGATCGTTGCAACGGTCGCGACGGTGCCGAGCATCGCGCGATCGAACGCGATGCGCACATCGGAGAACACGTCGTTGCCCTCGACGCGCAGCCACGTGCCATCCGCCGCCTTCACCTTCTGTTCGAAGTCGGCGTCCTGGGCATCGCGTGCGCGCCGCCGCGTCCGTGGCTCGTCGTCGATGTGCTCCACCCGCACACGCCCACGCCCGCCGGCGGCGGCACCTGGTCCGCCCTGCGCGAAGAACTGCCCGAACAGATCGCTGAGATCGAACACCCCCGGGCCGGGGCCCTGCTGCGTGTACGTGTACTGACCGCCGCCGCCGGGAAAGCCACCTCCTCGCATCCCTCCACCCGCGCGGATCTGGTCGTAGAGGTCTCGCTTCTTGGCATCTCCGAGCACGTCGTACGCGTTCGAGACGTCCTTGAAGCGCGACTCCTTCGCCTTGTCACCGCCGGTGGAGTCCGGATGGTTCTGCTTCGCGAGCTTGCGGTACGCCTTCTTGATGTCGTCGGCGGTCGCCTTGTCGGTAAGGCCGAGCGCCTTGTAGTAGTCGACGCTCGGATCGAAGTCGATCTGTTGCGGCATTAGGCGGCTGCTCCTTTGGCGTGTTTGCGGAACTCGATCGCGTCACCGACCACATCGGCGATGATCTCGTCGCCCGGCTGGAAATTGCCGGCGAGGAGCTGAACCGCGAGGGGATCGATCACGAGCTTCTGGAGCGCACGCTTGAGCGGTCGTGCGCCGTACACCGGATCGTACCCGGCTTCGGCGACGCGAGCGACTGCCGCCTCGGTGAGGACGAGTGAGAGCTGACGCTCCCCGAGCAGCTTCTGGAACCGCTCGACCTGGATGCGGACGATGTACGCGAGCTGGGACTCGCCGAGCGGCTCGAAGAAGATGATCTCGTCGATCCGGTTCAAGAACTCGGGACGGAATACGCTGCGCAGCTCGCCCAGCGTGCGCTGCTCGATCTGTTCCCGGTTGTTCGCGCGGAGCTCGAGCAAGTGCGCCGAGCCCACGTTGGTGGTCATGATCACGACGGTGTTCTTGAAGTCCACCGTGCGGCCCTGGCCGTCGGTCAGGCGGCCGTCGTCGAGCACCTGGAGCAGGACGCTCCAGACGTCGGCGTGGGCCTTCTCCATCTCGTCGAGGAGCACGACCGAGTAAGGATGGCGGCGCACCGCTTCGGTGAGCTGACCACCCTGGTCGTAGCCGACGTAGCCCGGAGGCGCGCCGACCAGGCGAGACACGCTGTGCTTCTCCTGGTACTCGGACATGTCGATCCGCACCATCGCGTGATCGTCGTCGAACAAGAACTCGGCGAGCGCGCGCGCGAGCTCGGTCTTGCCGACGCCGGTGGGGCCGAGGAACAAGAAGCTGCCGATCGGCCGGTTCGGATCCTTGAGACCGGCACGCGCGCGGCGAACCGCCGCCGAGATCGCGCTGACCGCGGCGTCCTGGCCGACCACGCGCTCGCGCAGCCGATCCTCCATCTTGGTGAGGCGCTGGACCTCGCTCTCGAGCATCTTCTCGACCGGGATGCCCGTCCACTTCGCGACGACGGCGGCGATGTCGTCCTCGATGACCTCCTCGCGGAGGAAGCCGCCGTGGGCGCGCAGCGAATCGACCTTCGCGCCCTGATCGACGATGTCCTTCTCGAGCTGCGGGATCGAGCCGAAGCGCAGCTCGGACGCACGGGCGAAGTCGCCTTGCTTCTGCAGCTTGTCGGCCTCGAGCTTGAGGCCCTCGAGCTGCTCCTTCTTGCCGCGCAGACCCTTGATCAGATCGCGCTCCGCCTGCCAGGTCGCCTTCATCGACGAGGCCTGCTCCTTGAGGTTGCCGATCTCGCCCTCGAGATCCTTGAGGCGCTGCTTCGCGCGCTTATCGCCTTCGCGCTCCATCGCGGCACGCTCGACCTCGAGGGTCATCACGCGTCGTTCGATCGTATCGATCGGCGTGGGGACGCTCTCGATCTCCATCTTGAGCCGCGACGCGGCCTCGTCGACCAGATCGATCGCCTTGTCGGGCAGCTGACGCGACGGGATGTAGCGATGCGACAGCTTCGCCGCCGCGACCAGCGCGGCATCCCGGATGCGGATGCCGTGGTGGACCTCGTACTTGTCCTTGAGCCCGCGGAGGATCGCGATCGTGTCGTCGACCGATGGCTCCTCGATGACGACCGGCTGGAACCGGCGCTCGAGGGCTTTGTCCTTCTCGATGTGCTTGCGGTACTCGTCGAGCGTGGTCGCGCCGATGCAGCGCAGATCGCCGCGCGCGAGCGCGGGCTTGAGCAGATTGGCGGCGTCGTTGCCGCCCTCGGCCGCACCTGCACCGACCAGCGTGTGGAGCTCGTCGATGAACAGGATCACGCCGCCTTCGGCCGCCGAGATCTCCTTGAGCACGGCCTTGAGCCGCTCCTCGAACTCGCCGCGATACTTCGCCCCGGCGATCAACGCGCCGAGATCGAGCGAGGCGATCCGCTTGTCGCGCAGCGACTCGGGCACGTCGCCCGCCGCGATCCGCAGCGCGATGCCTTCAACCACAGCGGTCTTGCCCACGCCGGCCTCGCCGACCAGCACGGGGTTGTTCTTGGTGCGGCGGCTGAGGATCTGGATGGTGCGCCGGATCTCCTCGTCGCGCCCGATCACGGGATCGAGCTTGCCCTGCGAGGCGAGCCGCGTGAGATCGCGCGTGTAGCGCTCGAGCGCCTCGTACTTCGCCTCGGGGTCCTGCGAGTCCACGCGCTGGTTGCCGCGGACGCTGACCATCGCCTCGAGGATCGCTTCCTTGGTCGCGCCGCCGTTGCGGAGCGCGTCGCCCGCGGGAGACTTGCTATCCGCGAGCGCGATCAAGAAGTGCTCGGTGGACGTGTAGTCGTCCTTCATGTTGTGGGCTTCGCGCACGGCCTGCGCCCACAGATCCTTGAACGCACGGCTTGCATCGACGTCGAGCGCCGCACCGTGGGCGCGAGGCACCTTGGTCAGCGCCTGTTCGACGTCGGCGCGCACGACGCGCGGATCCGAACCCAGCTTGGAGAGAATCCGCGGGACGATGCCCGCCTCCTGGTCGAGCAGCGCGAGCAGCAAGTGCTCCGTGCTGACCTCCGCATGATTCTTAGCCACCGCCACATCGCGCGCGGCGGCGATCGCTTCCTGTGCTTTGACGGTGAGCTTGTCGAGCTTCATAAAAAAATACTCCTGCGATTCACGGGCCGTAGCCCGCGAAGCGAGGAGCACAGTAACAACGCTTACAAATCCGTCAACAGGTCCGCAACCGCCGGGGACCTGGACGATCGAGCGGTTACTTCTTGCAGGCCATCTCGAAGCTCTTGAACCACTTCTTGCCGTCCATCGACATCTCGGACGTCGCCTTCATCTCCTTGGCGCTCGTCTCGAGGCTGGTCTTGACCTTCATGGTCATCCCCATCATCGACATCTCGCCTTCCCACTTCTTGCCGTCCATCGAGGTGCCGGCCTCGTGACCACCCATCGAGTCGACCGCGAAGCGCGTCCACTTCTTCTGGCCGGCGTCGAACGTCACGTACTCGACGCCCTTCATCTTCATCGGGCCGGCGGCCATCGACATCTCGCCCTTGATCCAGAACTTGTCGAGGTCGGTCGTCATCTTGCTGGTGCCCTTGAAGTCGGTCCAGGCGGCCCCGTCCATCGACCACTTGCCGGTGCAGGTCCAGGTGCCCGTCATGCCCTTCGCCATCTCGGTCAGCTCCGGAGCCGGCTTGGGAGCCTCCATCTTCTTGGGCTCCTCCTTCTTCGGCGCTTCCTTCTTCGCGTCGGGGGCCTTCGGCGCCTCCTTCTTCGCGTCGGGGGCCTTCTTGGCCATGTCATCAGCGGTGGCGGTGCCGGCGAACGCCAGCGCGGCGGTGATCGTGATCAGCTGCTTCATCATGGGTCTCTCTCTCCTTGCGCGGACTCTCATCCGCGAGGGCGATCGACGTCAACAACCGTATTGAATTCGGGCGGTTCGGCGAGATTCGTCGGGGCAATGTGCCCCGCGAAATCCGGCCGAATTTTCAGCCCGCGCGAATTTTCTACCCGAGCACGTTCGCGACAGGCGTGCCCTGCGCGGCGGCACGCACCTTCGTGAGATCGAGCAGGCCGCGGCGCCCGAGCTCCGCGATCGCGGTCGAGGCCGACTGCAGCTGCAACCGACCTTCGCGACCGGCGAGCTCCGCGAGGGCTTCGGCGATCCGGCGCGGACCGTCGTCGCCGAGCGCGGTACCGATCTGCTTGACGAGCGCGGCATCGCCCACCAGCGCCGCCGCGATCATCGCGTGGGCGAGCGAGCTGCCGTGGTGCGTGTTCGGGCCGCGCGGTGACAGCGCATCTCTCTCGGCGAGCTCGCTGGCGACCTCGACGAGCGCCGCCGGATCATCGGCGCGCCAGTAGACGTCGAGCAGGCGGCGCAGCGTGGGGACGTGCGCGGGATCGAGATCCGAGGCACGGAGGAAGAAGTCGTCGGCGCGATCGACGTCGCCGAGATGGAGCAGGATGGTCTCGCCGAGCCGGAACAGCCGCTCGGCGCGGGCCACCGGTGAAGGGGCGAGCGGCACGAGCTGATAGAGGTACCGCGCGGCGGCCGACCAATCGGCGCGCGCGACATGCAGCTCGACGAGGGACTCGAGGGCGGGGGCGTGGTGCGGGTGATCGCGGAGCACGCGCTCGAGCTGGGCGATCGCGGCATCGAGGTTGCCGGCCTGCCGCTGCAGATCGACGAGCGCGAAGTGGGTGGCGAGCTGCGCGTCGTCGTCCTCTAGCGGGATCAGATCGAGCACGCTGCGCGCGGCCGCCAGCGCGGTGTCGAGGTCGTGGGTGCGGGTCGCGAGATCCTGGACGCGCATCACGATGTCGCGGCGCGAGGGGGCGGCGGTCGCGGCGGCCTTCGCGTGCGCGAGGGCCTCGGTGTCGCGCCCGAGCTTCTCGGCGATGATCGAGCGGCGGAGCGCGAGCTCGTCGTCTCCGAGCAGCGATTCCCCGGTGCCGAGATCGCGATAGATCAAATCGGCGGTCGCCCAGTCACCGAGGCGGAACGACAGCGCGCCGCGGGCATCGAGGGCGGTGACGTTGCCCGGATCGTCGATCAACGCGAGGTCGTAGGCGCGCGCGGCTTGATCGAGCGAGTCGAGTTGCTCGGCGAGCCGCGCGACCTCGAGCCACGCCGCCGCGCGCTCCTCGCCGGAGTCGGCCTGGCTCGCACGCACGCTGGTCAGCTCGACGAGCGCGTCGAGCTCGCCGGTGATCCGATGCGCATCGGCGAGCACGCGGAACGCCGTGACGTTGCCCGGATCGGCGCGCCACAGCTGGTGCGCCAGCTCGAGCGCGGCCTCGGCATCGTTCGCGCCGATCGCGCCCTCGAGCTGCGCGGCGAGCGCCGTGGCCGGCAGCTCGAGCGATGGTGACGACGCGGCGCGAGCGCGCTCGGCGGCCTCGAGCAAGGTGCCGCGATCGCCCGCGCGCGCACCCGACGCGGCATCCTCGTAGAGCCTCGCGGCCTCGGCGTGGCGGCCGGTGGTCTCGTAGCGGCGCGCGAGCGGCAGCTTGGCCGCGGGGATCGTGGGATCGAACGCGAGCGCCTGCTCGTAGTTGACCTGCGCCTGCGCCTCGTCGTCGAGCCGCTCCTCGTAGATCAGCGCGAGCTCGAGGTGGAGCGCGCCGCGATCGCGGGGGTTCGCAGCCGCGGCGATCTCGCGATACAGCAGCGAGGCGGCGAGCGCCCACTCGCCGCGCACCATCGCAGCGGTGCGCAGCTGGTATGCGATCTCCGGATCGGCGGGGGCGCAGGCGTGCGCCTCCTTGAGACAGCGATAGGCCTCGGCGTCGCGACCGAGCGTGTCGCGATAGAGCCGCGCGCGGCGGCGCCACAGGATCGCTCTCTTACTCGGATCCTCGACGGCAAGGAGCTGGCGACCGATCGCCTCCGAGGCGGCGGTGATGTCGCCGACCTCGAGGTAGAGCCGCTCGAGCAACAGGAGCGCGGCGCTGCCGGCGGGGTCGAGCTCCGCGGCCTTCTCGGCCTCGGCGATCGCGCTCTGCCAGTCCTCCGAATCGGCGAACCGGATCGCGCGCGCGAGCGGGATCTGCGCGGGAGGCGTGATCTCGCCGGAGACGCGCGAGGGATCGCGCCCGAGCGCCTCCATCCGCTCGGCGGCAAACGCGCGGCGCGCCGGATCGTACTCGTCGGAGGTCGATACCTTCTCGTAGAGCTCGCGCGCGTGCTCGATCTCGTCCTCGGCAACCTCGATCTCGGCGAGGTAGATCCAGACCGGGGCGTAGGTCGGATCGGCCTCGTACGCCTTGAGCCACAGCGCGGCAGCGCGCGTGGTGCCCTTGCTCTCGCGGGCGAGCAGCGCGAGCTCGTGGCGCGCGATCGCGAGCGAGCGTCCCTTGGCATCGTGCGCGGCTTGATCGAGGACGTCGCGCCGCAGCTCGGGCTCGCGGTCGCCGAAGTGGGCGAGTAGCGCGAGCAGCATCGACGGGTCATCGGGGTTCTCCTTGCGCGCGGCGAGGAGGCGATCGCGATCGGCGAACTGGGCCGCGAGCGCGAACGCGGACGCCTGCTCGGCGGGCGTCCCGGTGATGATCACCGACGGCTGGTCGAGCGCGAGCGGGAGCTCGGCGATGTGCGTGTCGATCGGATCGGCGACCAGCGGTGGTGGCGCGGTGGTGGCGCGTTTCGACGCGGGTGGGATCGACGACGGTCGCTTGATCCGCGCGAGTGCCTGGGTCACCGCTCGCGGCGGCTCGTCGGCGGGTGGGCGCTCCGGTCGCCCGAGGCCGGTCAGCGTGATCGTGCGCGGGTCGGTCTTGCTCTCGTCGGTGGCGGGCTCGATCGGGATCGCGAGGTCGGGCAGCGTGGTGTCGAGATCGGGAGGCGGAGCCACGATGCCGGGCCGCGTCGTGCGCAGGTTCTCGAGCTCGGGGCGGGTGCGGAGCTCGCGCGGATCGATCTCGCGATCGAGCTCGGCCTTGCGCGCCACCTCGGAGCGCAGGTGTTCGAGGAGCTCGCCGCCGTCGGCGAACCTGGCCGCCATCACGGGATCCTCGAGGATCGCGATCGCGGCGTCGTCGCGACCGGCGCGGGCGTGGGCGAGGGCGAGCCCGCGGATATCGGCCGCGGTGCGCTTGTCGAGCTTGATGGTCTCGAGCGCCGAGGCCGCGACCTCCCACGCGAGGTTGCTCGCGGCCTCGCTGGCCAGCATGCGCAGCGTGGTGTCGTGGCGCTTGCCGGCGCCGAACGCCGCGGCGGCCTCGCGCATCGCGACGCGACCGCGCTGCGGATCGTCGAGCTGGTCGTAGAACATGTCCGCGAGCTCGAGCAGCGCGTCGCCGCGCTTCGCGCCGGTGACCAGCCCCGCGAACGCCTCGAGGTGGCGGGCGGCGGCTTCGTGATCGTCGAGGGCCTGCGCGAGCTCGACCAGCTCGCGGAGCAGATTCGGATCGCCGGGGCTGACGTGGTTCGCGGTCTCGAGGCTCGCGAGCGCCTCGTCGAGCTTGCCCGCCGCCCGCGCGCGCGCGGCCGCATCGCGCAACGACAGCGCCGAGCCCGTCATCGGTGGCTTGCGACCGCTCGCGGTGTTCTCCTCGGCGCCGTGGGCTTCGCTCCCCGCGGGCTCGTGGATCACCTCGCCGCGCAGTCGCGCGAGGGAGCGTGCGAGGGCTTCGATCGCCGTGGCGGTCATCGTCAGCGAGCTCTGATCCGCGTCGCGGTTGCGAGGCGTGTCGAGGCTGAGCCGCTCGAGGGCGGGCTTCGCGACCTCGCGCACGGCTTCGAGCTGCGAGTCGTCGACCAGGATCACCAATTCGGCGAGCGCGATCGCGGCGATCTGGCGCTCGCGCGCGACGATCGCGAGATCGACGCCGGAGTCGTTCGGCAGCTCACCCGCGAGCTGGGCGAGCCCACCGGCGGCGGCGACCACCTGGCCGGCATCGCGCAACCGCACGGTGACGTAGCGCAGCGACGGCCGCCACGCGGGATCGATCTCGAGCGCGCGCTGGTGGGTGGCGAGGGCGACATCGGGCCGGCCGAGCGAATCCTGCAGGTCGCCGAGGCGCGACAGCAGCGGCTTCTGGCGCGCGGGGTGACGGGCGGTGGCCGCGACCTTGCGGCCGAGGATCACCGACACGCGCTCGAGATCGCCGCGCTCGCGCCACGCGGCCTCGAGGGCATCGAGCGCGGGCAGGTGGGTATCGGAGATGCGCAGCGCGGCCTCGAGGCAGCGGATCGCATCGTCCTCGCGGCCGGCGCGGCGAAACAGCTCGCCGGCGCGGTACACCGCATCGGCGCGCGATGCCGGGGAGCTGTCGATGCTGAGCGCCGCGAACCCTTCGAGGGCGCTCGCCGCGCCGCCGAGATCGCCGGAGCGCTCGGCGAGATCCGCGAACAAGCGCAGCGCCTGGCCGCGCATCTCGGGGGTCGTCGCGCGGATCGTCTCGGAGGTGCGCTCGTCGATCGCGAGCTCGGGGGAGCTCGTTCGCTCGATCACGAGGGGCTCGAGCGTCGCGAGCGCGAGGTGGGGGTTGCCGGTGCGATCGGCCGCGACCGCGAGGCGATAGCGGAACACGCCGATCCGCTCGAGCGAGGCGCCCGGGTCGTCGACCAGGCCCCGGTACGCGCGGATCACATCGGGCCACGCGCGTTGCCGCCACGCGGCCTCGCCGAGCGTGACCAGCACCTCGCGCCGCAGCGTGGCCGGCACCTCCGGGGCGTCGTCGTCCTGTGTCATCGACGCGAGGGCGCGGGCGCCGTGGGGCAACGCGGCCGCGGGCTCGTCGGCGGCGAGCCAGGCAGCCGCGGCGGCCATCTCGCGCTCGACGCGATCGCTCGCGCGGGAAGCGAGCTTCGCGAGCGCGGTCAGCGCCTGTGCGCGTGCGCGGGCATCACCGCTCTGCGCGAGCAGCTCGGCCTCGAGCTGATAGGCGAGCTTGCGGGTCTCCGTTGTCTCCGGCTCCTGCGAGTCCTCGACCAGCTGCAGCGCCTCGTGCAGATCGGCGATCGCCGCGGCGAGATCCGGCACGCTCTCCCGCCGGCGAACGTCCGCGCGCCGGACGAGCAGGGCGGCGCGCTCCTCGGCGGGCGGCCGGGTGGCGAGCACGGCGTCGATCCAGCGGCGCTCGGTGTTGGCGTTGCCATCCTTCACCGCGCGCGACAGCAGCGTCCGCGCGGCATCGCCCGCGAGCTCGGGCGCGTGGACCTGCGCGAGCATGTGCGCGCGCTCGTAGTCCTCGGAGGCGAGGGCGTACTGGCCGCTGCGATCGAACAACCCGGCGCGGTTGACCGCGAGCTGCGCGGCGCGCTTGTACAGCCGGTCGCGCTCGCCGAGCCGATCGTCGTCGGCGAGATCGATCAGCGACGCGATCGCGGTGTCGAGCTCGGCGGCGGCGTGCTCGCGATCGAACGTGGCCTCGGCGATGTCCGCGAGCACCGCGTGCGCCTCGGCCGCGGTCTCGCCGCCGGCGATCGTGGCGCGCCGCAGGGAGCCGCGCGCGTCGTCGATCCGATCCAGCGACAGGTACGCGCGCGCGAGCATCAGCTCGCAGCGCGCGGCGAGCTGCTGCGGCAAGCCGATGCCGCGCATCCGCTCGAGCAGGTCTGCGGCAACGACGTGATCCTGGCGCGCGGCCGCGGCACGGGCGAGCCCGCCGAGAGCATCGGCCTGCAGCGGATCGAGCTCGAGCGCGCGGCGCCACGCCGCCTCCGCCTCGTCGCCGCCCTGGAGATCACCGAGGATCGCCCACGCCCGCGCGGAGGTGCGATGATCGTTGCGCGCCTCGGCGAGCCGCACGACCTCGCGCCACGCCTCGATCGCGCGCGGCGGGTCGATCGACGCGAGGATGGTGGCCGTCATCTCGTGGACGGCGGGATCCTCGGGCGCGAGCAGCCTCGCGGCCGCCAGCTCCTGTTGCGCGCTGCTCGGATCGGCGAGCTGGTGGACGAACACGTCGGCGAGCCGGAGTCGCAGCGCCACCGCGCGTGCTGGATCGGCCGTCGACACCGCGCGCGCACGCACCAGCCGCACCAGCTCCGGCCAGCGCTGCTCGTCGGCGAGCCGGTCGGCCAGGGAGTCGGCGGCCTCGGCGCTGCCCGGATCGTGCTCGAGCGCGAGCTGGTAGAGCTGGGTGGCCGATTTCGGCTCGAGCACGCGCAGCAGGCGCGCCCCGGCGAGGGCGGCGAGCGCGGCCTGGTCGTCGTCGCCATCGGCGCTCGCGAGCTGGGCGAGCTGGGTCAGGTGCGCGGCCGCTTCGCGCGCGTCGCCCTGCGCGAGCGTGATCGAGGCGAGCCCGGCGAGCGCGGGCGTGAACGTGGGCCACCGGCCGAGCGCCTGACGCGCGAGCTCGAGCCCGTCGAAGAACCACGCCGGGCGCGCTGCCGCGAGGGCGAGGATCCGCTCGAGCAGAAGCGGCTGATCTGGTCCACCGGCGGCGAGCAGGGCGCGATAGCCACGCATCGCGTCCTCGAGGTGACCGTCGCGGAGCTGCGAATCGACCGAGTGCATCAGGTCGTGCGCCGCCGCGAGCTGATGGGCCTGCGGTCGCACACCGAGCTCGCCACCGCGCGTACCCGGCGGGCCGTACGCGATCTCGATCGCCCCGCGACCGATCTTGATCGCGACCAGCTCGATGTTCGACACCGATGGCAACCGCCAGCCGGCGGGTGGCATCAGGTGCCACAGCAGCCCGCTGATCAGATCGATCTCGGCATCGCACAGCCCGCGTACGCGGGGTCGCTCGACGACACCCGGCGTGTCGGTGGCCCCGAGCAGCGCGCCGAGGATGCGATCCGCGATCACCGGACCCGGCGAGGGCAGGTGACCGTGTACCCGGATCACGCTCGCGAGCGCGCGCAGCGAGGTCCCCGCGTGGACGAGCTGGATCCGGAAGCTGAGGTCGGCCGCGGCGAGGCCATCGGCGGCGCGTGCCCGCACCGAGACGAAGCCGTCGTTGAGCCGCGCCGACAGCTGCGACACGCCGAGCGCGGCGAGCTGGCGCCGCACGCTCGCGACGCGCTCCTCGACGGCGCTCGCCGGAATCTTCACGGTCAACGAGCGCAGCCGCGTGCGACGGCGCTGGAAGCGCTCGGGTGGCGTGGTGCCGCCCGGGTCGGTG
>Ga0075163_10008952_pt1 | contig 13154 bp, 7 predicted proteins | sample JI1023141ADNA_FD_71478 | JGI IMG/M metagenome (GOLD analysis project Ga0075163, IMG submission 71478) | Wastewater effluent complex algal communities from Wisconsin, to seasonally profile nutrient transformation and Carbon sequestration -... | ecosystem: Engineered > WWTP > Effluent > Algae...
TCCATCGAGCGCATTACAACAAGACCATCATCGAGGACATCTTCCGCCATCAGTCGTTCGACGCGGTGCTACACCTCGGGCGAGCGTTCAGCCTCAAGGACTCCGTCGGAAAGCGTTTCGACCTAAACGTCGTCGGCTCTCAGAAGATCATGAACCTGGCGGTGCAACACAAGGTGCGCAGCCTGGTTGTGCTGTCGACGTTTCACATCTACGGTGCGCATCCGTCGAATCACATCCCGATTGCCGAGGACGAGCCGCTGCGCGCCGGCGTGCAGTTTCCGCAGCTCGCCGATGCCATCCAGATGGACAACATGTCGTCGACCTGGGTCTATCGCCATCCTCAAGTGCAGACCTGCGTGCTGCGGGCGACGAACATCATCGGGCCACGGCTACACAACACGCTGACACAGTTTCTGCGACTCCGTCACGTGCCATACCTGCTCGGCTTTAACCCGATGATGCAGTTTCTCAACGAGGAAGATTTGGCCGAGGCGATCGTCTCCGCGTGGAAAAACAATGTGGTCGGTGTCTACAACGTCTGTAGCGACGAAACCGTACCGTGGCGAACCGCCATCTCACTGACTCGAGCGAAGACCTTTCCGATCCCAGTTCCCGTCGCCGACATGTTCCTACGAGTCACCGGGAACTTCCCCGGCTACCTCATCGACTTCTTCCGCTATCCCTGCGTCATCACCGACCGATCGTTCCGCCAAAAAGCCCGCTGGGCTCCACGCCACGGCCTCGAAGAAACGCTGTGGTCTGCCGTCGCCGAAGCCCGGATGAACCAAGCGTAGTTCGGGTAAAAAAAATCCCTCCGCCAACGTCCATTTCTAGACGTCAGGGAGGGATGTCCCAACCAGCGAGGGCGACTGATTCGCCCCCGTAGCTGCTAGTGCTGATGACCGGCGTGTCCGCCTTCTTCAGCCTTCTCTTTGGCCTTCTCGGCGATCATGGCCTCGGTGGTCAGCATCAGGCTGGCAACCGACGCGGCGTTCTGTAGAGCAGTGCGCACGACCTTGGTCGGGTCGATCACGCCAGCGTCCAGTAGATCCTCGTACTTGTCCGTCGAGGCGTTGTAGCCAAATGAACCCTTGCCCTCGCGGACCTTGTTCACCACGATGCTGCCTTCGACGCCGCCGTTCTGGGCAATCCAGCGCATCGGCTCCTCGATGGCACGGCGGATGATCGCCACACCGTACATCTGCTCCTCGTTGAGCTTCATGCCATCGAGCACGGCCTGGGCGCGCAGCAGAGCCACACCACCACCGGGGACGATGCCCTCTTCGACGGCGGCTCGGGTTGCGTGAAGAGCGTCCTCGACACGGGCCTTCTTCTCCTTCATCTCGGTCTCGGTGGCAGCACCGACCTTGATGACGGCAACGCCACCGACCAGCTTGGCCAGACGCTCCTGGAGCTTCTCGCGATCGTAATCGCTCGACGACTCCTCGATCTGGGCGCGGATCTGCTTGACGCGGGCGTCAATGTCCGCCTTCTTGCCAGCGCCATCGACAACGGTGCTGTTGTCCTTGTCGATGGTGACGCGCTTGGCACGGCCGAGATCCTTGATCGACAGGTTCTCCAGCTTCAGGCCAAGATCCTCGGTGATGGCCTGACCACCAGTAAGGATGGCAATGTCCTTGAGCATTTCCTTGCGACGGTCGCCGAAGCCGGGAGCCTTGACCGCACACGCGTTGAGGGTGCCGCGCAGCTTGTTCACGACCAACGTCGCGAGCGCTTCACCGTCGACGTCCTCGGCGATGATGAGCAGCGGCTTACCCGAGCGAGCAATCTGCTCCAGCGTCGGGATCAGATCCTTCATGTTCGAGATTTTCTTCTCGGAGATGAGGATGTACGGATCTTCGAGAACGGCTTCCATCCGCTCGCTATCGGTCACAAAGTACGGCGAGATGTAGCCACGGTCGAACTGCATGCCTTCGACGACGGTGAGCGTCGTCTCCATGCTCTTGGCCTCTTCGACGGTGATCACGCCTTCCTTGCCGACTTTCTCCATCGCGTCGGCAATCAGGTTGCCGATCACGGTGTCGCCGTTAGCGCTGATCGTTCCAACCTGGGCGATTTCCTTGTGTCCCTTGGTCGGCTTCGACTGGGTGCGCAGGTTCTCGACCAGCTTGCCTACCGCCGACTCGACGCCACGCTTGATCTCCATCGGGTTGTGACCCGCCGAGACCATCTTGACGCCCTCGCGGAAGATCGCTTGAGCAAGCACGGTGGCAGTGGTGGTTCCGTCGCCGGCGATGTCAGAGGTCTTGCTGGCGACCTCTTTGACCATCTGCGCGCCCATGTTCGCGAACTTGTCCTCAAGTTCGACTTCCTTCGCGACGGTGACGCCGTCTTTGGTCACCGTCGGCGAGCCCCAGGACTTCTCGATCACGACGTTGCGGCCACGCGGCCCAAGGGTCACCTTCACCGCGTCAGCAAGCGCATTCACGCCGGTCAGCATGCGGGAGCGAGCGCTCTCATCAAACAGAATCTCTTTGGCTGCCATGTTCTTTTTCTCCTAAACCTTGAAAGCGTCAAAGCCTTCGAATCGACGAGTTACTCCAGCACGGCGAGGATCTCGTCCTCGCGAAGGATGAGGTGCTCGGCACCATCGAGCTTCACCTCGCTGCCGGCGTACTTGCCGAACAGCACCTTGTTGCCCACCGTCACGTCGGGGGCTACCGTCTTGCCGTTGTCGAGCGTCTTACCGGGACCAACAGCCACCACTTCGCCCTGGATCGGCTTCTCTTTGGCCGAGTCGGGGATAATGATGCCGCCCTTGGTCACGTCCTCTTCGGGGAGGCGCTTGACAATGACGCGGTCGTGCAGGGGTCGGATCTTGTTTCCTGTCATCGGTTCGTTCTCCTTGTCGCGTGCGTCTGAGTTGCGTGTCGAACTTGGGATGGATTCCCTGGGGGATGCAAAACGGAGTGTCGATTCGAAATCCACCGGGGGAGTTGAGTTACAAACAGCCCGTTAGCACTCACCAATGGAGAGTGCTAGCAGCCGGTAGTTTAGGTACGGACTTTCTTGGCGCAAGGGGCATTTTTGGGGTGTAAAGCGGCGTCAAGACCTGTTCGGACGGCATTTGTGGCGGTTGCGTCGGAAAAACAGCCAGCGTAAAGTGCGGCTGTGCTGTCGCCGCAAGAGCTACTGACCCGAGTAAGTGCCTATCAACCGTCTGCGGATCTGGAGCTCATCAAGCGAGCCTATGCCTTCGCCGAAAATGCTCACCAGGGCCAGTTACGCAAGTCTGGTGATCCGTATCTGATCCACCCGCTCACCGTCGCCCAGATCATCGCCGAGCTGCGCCTCGATGTCGGCTGCATCTGCGCGGGGCTGCTGCATGACTGCGTCGAAGACACAAGTGCGACTGTCGATGACATCAGCAAACTGTTCGGACCGGACGTGGCACTGCTCGTCGAGGGTGTAACCAAGCTCGGCAAGGTCCGCTGGCAGACCCGCGAGGAACATCAGGCCGAAAACTTCCGCAAGATGTTGCTGGCGATGGCCCGCGACATTCGCGTCATCCTGATCAAGCTCTGTGACCGTCTCGACAACATGCGCACCCTCGGCGCGATGGCACCGGAGAAACAGGAACGGATCGCCCGCGAGACGATGGAGATTTACGCACCGCTCGCTCATCGGCTCGGTATCCAGTGGATCAAGGCCGAGCTCGAAGACTTATCGTTTAAGTACCTGTATCCGAGGGAATTTGGCGATCTGTCGGAGAAGCTTCAGACGTACTTTGCGAACCGGCAGCAGTACATCGACGAGGTGGCCCAGGTTCTACGCGACGAGCTGCGCCAAAACGAGATTCGGGCCACGGTATCGGGGCGACCGAAGCACCTGTGGTCGATTTATCAAAAAACCGTCAAGACCGGACGCGATCTCGATCAGCTGTTCGACATCATTGCGTTCCGTGCTGTGGTCGGGAACGTGCGTGACTGCTACGCGGCGCTCGGTGTGGTCCATACGAAGTGGACGCCGATTCCAGGTCGCTTTAAGGACTTCATCGCACTGCCAAAACCGAACATGTACCAGTCGCTGCACACCTCGCTGATTGGTCCCAAGGCCGAGCGCATCGAGGTTCAGATTCGCACCGAGGACATGCACCTGGTCGCCGAGGACGGCATCGCGGCACACTGGAAATACAAAGAGGGCAAGCCCGGCGGTAGCGATCCTGACGACAAAAAGTTCGCGTGGCTCAAGCAACTCATGGAGTGGCAAAAGACGCTGGCGGACCCGACGGAGTTTATCGAGACGGTCAAGGTCGATCTGTTCGCCGACGAAGTGTTTGTGTTTACGCCAAAGGGTGATGTCAAAGGCCTACCGGTGGGAGCAACGCCGGTGGATTTGGCCTATTTGGTCCACACCGACGTTGGAAATCACTGCTCTGGAGCGCGAGTCAATGGCCAGTTGGTCCCACTCCGCTACAAGCTGCGCAACGGCGACACCGTCGAGATCGTCACCAGTCCAAATCAGAAGCCGACCAAAGACTGGATCAAATTCGTCAAGACCTCGTCAGCGAAAGCCAAAATTCGCCACTTCATGCGCACCGAGCAGCGCGAGCGGGCGAAGGCGCTTGGACGAGATCTGCTCGACCGAGAGCTGCGCCAGCACGACATGACCTATGCCAAAAGCGAGCGATCCGGTGATCTCGTGCACGCCGTAAATGAGTTGCGTCAGCAGAGCGTGGACGAGATGCTAATGAACATCGGCTACGGGCGCCTGCTGCCCGCTGATGTCGTCGAGCAGCTCCTACCGGAAGGCCAGCGCACGGTGCGCTCCGGCAACGAACCAGCGACGCGGCTACCCAGCCTGGCCAAACGCTCACCGGGCTTAAAACCGCCGGGCATTCGAGTCGCCGGGGAAGACGACGTACTCGTTCGCTTTGGCAAATGCTGTTCGCCTGTCGCAGGCGATCCAGTGATCGGGGTGATCACGAGGGGCCGGGGTGTCACCGTTCATGCCAAGACATGCTCGACGGCAATGGAACAACCCGAGGAGCGCCGCATTGACATTGAGTGGGATTCCGAACACAAGGCGGCTCGGCCAGCGACGGTTCAGGTCGTCTGTGCGGACAAGCCGGGTATCTTGGCACTGCTGTCGCAGACCTTTCACGATCACGGCCTCAACATTTCGCAGGCCAACTGTCGCACCCTAGACGACGACCGTGCCGTCAACACGTTCAAGGTCACCGTCGTGGATGTCGATCAACTGCAGAAGATCATTCGCGCTCTTCAGAAGTTGCAAGGAGTGTTCGCGGTGCAGCGCATGTAGCAGCCGTCGTCGCGCCATCTTCGTTGTAACATGTAGGGATGGTAGACGCTGCGTCGCAAGCTCACCCTTTGGTTGCGCCAAGCCCGCTACAACTGCTGTCGTGTGCCGTCGCTGTTCTGTTCTGGGGAGGCATGCCTTTGGTGCGGGCCGAGACCACCGCGACCGTTTTGGAAACGGAAGCGGCAGCCCCAGTTGTCGCCTCCGAGAGACTGTTCTTCGATAGTGAACTCGGTGCCGCTCTTCGCGAACAGCAGATCGCTGTGACCGCCCAGAGCGATCGCGACCTGATCTTTGCCGAGGAAAAGCGGCTCCAGCGTTGTCGGACAGCGGTTTGCACGGAGCGAATCGGCAGGCTGCTGGGCAGCCGCTATGTGATCCGTGCGGATGTGACCGTGGCCCGCGATGGCCAACCACCGAGTGACGGAGAGCCAAAGAAAGACAAAAGTGGCCGGGTCATCGCGCCCAAGACCACACCTGGTGACTGGCTGCTCAACCTCGAGCTATTCCACGTCGACATTGGTGCGAGCGGTGCGCAGCTTCGTGGCGAATGTCGACGATGTGACACCGCCCAGGCAGGCAAAGCACTATCGGACTTACTCCAAAAGTCTCTGTTCGAGGAAGCGGCGCGACCTCGTGGCTCTATCCAAATCGTGTCGAAGCCGCCCGGCGCACTGGTATTTGTCGACGGAACGGACCTGGGCGTGACGCCGTTTAAGCGGCCCGCCTACAGCGGCAACCATCGTTTGCTATTGCGCAGCGCTGGGTTTCGATCTGAGCAGCGCGAGATCGAAGTACCCGACTCTCAGCGGCTTCAGCTCGACGTGACGTTGGCTGAAGGCGAAGACCCGGCCGAGCTCGGTAAGTCGATGGAAAACCGGACCCCGATCTACAAGAAATGGTGGTTCTGGGTTGCTGTTGGTGGTGCTGCGGCTGCCGTCGCAGGTGCCGCCACCGCAGGTGCCCTGGCCTCGCAGGGACCGACACCAAATGGAACCCCAGCCGCCAATCACTTTGTTTTTTAGTCAGGGATGAATCACCGATGAATGCACGTCGATGCCAACCCACGAGCCATCCAGCGAGCCACCAGGCGGCTCAGCAACGACAACATCTTGCGACCTGGCTGCGCGTCTGGGGTCTTTTGACACTGCTCACGCTCGGGTCGTGCGGCAAAACCGCTGGTCCATTTGTAACCTTGTTGCTTAGGGACTTTCCCCAGGAAACCAAGACCGTCTCGCTGACCGTTTCCGTCGAAGGAAATAGCAAGACTCAGCAGTTTTCCGGGAACGACACGCTCAGCTTGATCACCGTTGAGCTGCCAGTCGGTACACGCGGCTCCACTGTGTTTTCGGCACAGACGATCATGGAAACGGGCTGCGTGCTCGGCAATGGCAACGGCAGCCTGCAGATCGACGATGACAAGGCCTTCGACCTGAGTCTTCCGATCGTCGCCGAGCCGCTCAGCAAATGTGGCCTAAACGGCGTCAAGCTCACGGTCAAAAAAGCGGGAACCGCGCAAGGAACCATCACGTCGCAACCGGCTGGTGTGAGCTGTGACAACTCCTGTAACGAGCAGATCGTCGAGTTCCGGCAAGGAACCCAGGTCACGCTCTCGGCACAGCTTGCGGGCGATGACGAGCTCGCGGGCTGGGGTGGAGACTGCACCGGCACCCTATCGAGCTGCACGCTGACGATGGACACCGCAAAGACGGTGACCGCCACGATCAACCGCTGCCAAGGTTTCTGTCCACTTCCTGCGACGGGAACAACCAGCGATCTGTACGCGGTATGGGGTGCCAGTTCCTCTGCCATTTATGCCGTGGGCGCTGGCGGAACAATCCTCAAGTTCGATGGCACATCGTGGTCCACGATGCCAAGCGGCGTCACCACCACCCTCCGTGCCGTGAGCGCGCCGCGAGACAACACCGCCCGCGTGCTGGCCGTCGGAGACAACGGTACGATTCTGGAGCTGAGCGGGGCCACCTGGAAAGCGTTTGGCACCGCTCCTCCGACCTTTCAGATCACCAGCGTCGCAGCCAACACAGCAAACAACATCTATATCGCTGGGGCCTCCGGAAACTATCAGCGCTGGGACGGCAGCAAGTGGAGCACCCCATCGGGCTACAGCAACAGCAAGAACCTCACCGGCATCTCATTTATGCCCGGCAAAGAGGAGCACTTCCTGTCCGGCGCGGGGGGACTCTTGGTCCGCTACAACCCGGCTGCCATTGTCTTCAAGTACCCCGCTCAAACCACCAATACTTCGGCCAACCTAAACTCGGTATGGGCGGGATCGGCGGCAATCTACATGGTGGGCGACGGTGGGACGATCATGAAGCGCATTGCTGGAGACGGCAACGATGGCATGGCGATGACGAGCGGCACCTCCGTCAACCTGCACGGCGTTTTCGGAGCGAACGACCAGACATTGTTCGCCGTTGGTGATGGTGGCACCGTCCTCAAGAGCGATGGCACGACCTGGAGCAAAGTACCGACCCGCACGACTCGAACGCTCTACAGCGTCTACGGCATCGACACCAGCAACATCGTTGCCGTTGGAGAAGCCGGCGTCGCCCTCCGCTACAAACCCTAGGGCGGGGCCGATTCGATGATCACCGCAGCCATACCGAAACACGAACGCATGGGGGTCTTTTTCCTTGGCGCGGTGCAGTTCGTAAACATCCTCGACTTCATGATGATTATGCCGCTCGGGCCGGACTTTACGACCGAGCTGCACATCCCGGCGGCACTGCTCGGACTATTGGGATCGGCCTATGCGGTGTCCGCGTCGGTGGCTGGTTTGGCCGGGGCATGGGTGCTCGACCGCTACGATCGCAAAACCGCCCTGTTGTGGGCGCTGCTCGGGCTGGTGCTGGGAACTGCCGCCGGAGGCTTTGCGGTTGGGTTCAAGTCGATGATGGCGGCGCGCCTCCTAGCGGGGCTATTCGGTGGCCCGGCGACCTCACTGGCGGTATCGGCACTGACTGATCTGGTGCCACTCGAACGCCGAGGCCGGGCGTTCGGTGCGGTGATGGGAGCATTCTCGGTGGCCTCGGTTCTCGGTGTCCCGATGGGTCTGTGGCTGGCCCGTCACGGTGGACTGCGCACACCGTTCTTTGTAGTTGCCGGGATGGGCCTGTTGGTGATGGCGATGGCTGCGGCTGTCCTGCCTCCGTTACGGACTCATCTCGATCGGCCTGAGTCGCCACGCAGCCTGACCGAAATCTTGCACCGCCCGGTGGTCCAACTTGCGCTGCTCACCATCGCCGTCGGCAACATGGCGACCTTTGCCATTGTCCCAAACATCGCGCCGTACCTGATTCGCAACTGCGGCATGCCGAGACAGAGCCTCGAGTACATGTACGCGATCGGCGGCGCGTGCAGCTTTGTGTCGATGCGGCTGGTCGGCTGGCTCATCGACCGCTATGGAGCGGCGCGAGTAATGGTGCTGGCCAGCGTCTTGCTCTCAATCGACCTTGGGCTGACCTTTCTGCCCGGTCGAGCCCTGCTGCCGGTCGTCATCCTGTTTGTCGGCTTTATGGTCAGCTCGTCATCGCGCAACGTCTGCGTGACCACCACCTGTAGCCGAGTCGCCGCACCAGCCGAGCGGGCCCGCTACCAGTCGATTCAGTCGGCCGTGCAGCACATGGCCGCCGCGCTGGGAGCCGGCCTGGGACCGATGTTTTTGAGAGAGCTAGCAGATGGGCGAATCGACGGAATGACAGGGCTTGCGGCCTTGTCGATCATGCTGACTTTGACGCTGCCCTCGCTGCTCTTCAAACTCAACCAACTCGGCGAGCTGAACTGACCTGATTACGTCGGACAATTGCGGCGCAAGGATGGCAGGATCTGGCCAAGCGCATCACGACGCACGGCTTCGGCGCGGGCTCCATTCCACAGATCTACAAACGACCGATCGGCCAGGCTCCCCAGCGCTTTCGCACCGTAGTCCCCAGCGTGAACCGTGCCGTCCGGATCAACACAAGCCACCTCCCATGCGGCGCGGCATGGACGGAACACCGCCCGATTGGCAAAGTCGTCGGTAGCTCGAAATTCCGACAAGCCAGCTACCGATTTTTCTTGACATGGACAACCGATTGGCGGGTCTAAGTGATCCACCAAGATCACACCGTTCGGCTCTACGATCGCACGCGCCGCAGCCACCGCTTCTTGGACACGCCGCGAATCGGGCCGCAGCAGCGACTCTGCGGCAAAGACGTTGACCGGATAGCCTTCCTCGACCTTCAACCAGTCCAGCCCGAGATCACACACGAGCTGCGCCAGCAGCGGCAGCTCCGCGACGTTTTGACGCAGCACCACCATCGAGACACCGATCCGCAGATCGGCCCGGAGTTCCCGACGAACCGCGGCCGCATGGCGTAGGTGATGGATCACACGGTCGAAGTCACAGCCGCTACGGATGTCATCGTTTACCGCCGCACTGCCGCCATCAAGAGAAACCGCCAGACTGGTCACGCCCAGCCCGATCAGCCTCTCGACGGTGTCCGCATCGAGCAGCATCCCGTTTGACAGCAAGTGAACATCGTACGGTCGACCGTTCCTGGCACGCCTTATGCGACGGAGCGCTTCGAAGAACTGCGGGGCCACGAGACTCTCTCCGCCGTGCGAAAAGCCGAAGTAACTGGCCGATTGCATCGCCTCCTCGAGCGCATCGAGCAGCCACGGCTGCAGCGTCCGCGCCGTCCGTGAAGCCGTCTTTTCGGGTGCCAACGTGATGCAGTGCTGACAGCGTAGGTTGCAGCGCTCCGTTACTGTCAGATACAGCTTCGACGGCAACAGCAGGCCCGCAGTGCGACCCTGACGATACGCCTCGGCGAGCCGTTCGGCGGAATGCTCGGTTAACTCACTCGCTACGCGACGCACCACCACGGACGGCTCGCGGAGCACCACCAGGGCGGCATACGGACCGAGTCGCAGCTTTCGGGTCGTCGCGTCGAGCCCGACCTCACCCAGCGTAAGCAGCGACTGTACATCCGACGGGGCATCGTCGCACAGCAACAGCTCAACCTCGACGCCCCGGCCATGAGCATAGATCTCGATGATCTCGGAGCCGAGCTGGCGACGAAAGATCAGCACCTCGGGATTTTCTGCTCGGGTTCGTTCACTGCAGTCTCCTCGACGAAGGGATACAAACCGCTCGCGCAGCGTCAGTAGTTGCCGAAAGAGTCTCAGCGTCGGGTTGTCCTCCATCGCCAGGGACCAAGGCAGCGGCATACGATCGGGCCACACGTCTTCAAAACCACGCGATGGATCGTCGCTCCGCAGGCCCAGCTCGTCGCCGTAGTAGATCATGGGCACTTCCGGCCGCAATAAGCTCACCAAGTGTCCAAGGTGGGCAGCCCGCTCGTCGACCAAACTGCGCAGCCGAGGGAGATCATGACTGGCGGTCATCCCCAGCGCCGCATAGCTTGGACCTCGGCCATAGGCACGTCGCTCAGCATGTGCCGCAAGCTGCCGTGCGGTCCACCGACCTTGAAGCCACTCGCACAGGCCATGCTGCAGCGATAAATCCGTCGCACAGTCGAGGACTCTCCGCGTGTAATGACCGAGGTTGTCGACAGTCAGTTCGCCTAGCAGCAGCGCATCTTTGCGCAGGGCTCTCACCCCTTGGCGAAGCAGCGATAGCACCGCGACGGGAACATCAGCCACTGAGTCGAGTCGAAAGCCCGACACCCCAAGCTGCAGATAGTGGAGCATCACCCGCAGCAGATAGGTGACCACATCGGGATGGTCGATGCGGAGCAGCGGCTCGTGCCACTGACCATGTTGATAGTGCTCGTAGCCTGGGGCAGGTCCGTCGGAAAAGGGCCAGCGATGAAAACGGAACCAGGCCGCGTACGGCGACTTGGGGCCGCGTGTTCGAACGTCGCAGAACGGCAGAAAATCGCGATTCACATGAGTGAGGGTTATGTCAAGTAAAATGCGAATACCGAGTCGCTCAGATTCGCCAAGCAACCGCTTCAGCGCGGCCTCGCCACCGAGTGCCGGATCGACCACGAGTGGATTCTGTGCATCGTAGCGATGGGTCGAAGGGCTCTGCCAAATCGGTGTCAGGTGCAGAACGGTCACGCCCAGATTGGACAGATACGGTAGCGCCGCACAAACCCCATCGAGATCGCCACCGGCTCGGGCTTGTTCATCGGGCAGTGTTGGCCACTTGCTGCCATCTCCTCGACGAAACCGATCGACCATAAGACTGTAGAGCACGGCATCTTGCCACCACGATGGCACCTCGGGTTTTCTGAGCGTCACGCGAAGCGATTGTTGCGACGGACCTCCAACGAGCTGACCCGAGCGAAGGCGAAACCAATAATCCACCTTTGGCGAAGACAGTGGCAGGTGGGCTGCGAACAAGAAGTGCTCGTCTTCCTCTCCGATCCGCTCCATCTGCAGCTCGTGGGTTTCGTCGAGGTCGCGATAGCGTAGCCCCAGTGACTCGCCTGCCGACTTGCGCAGCGCGGCTTGCACCACCAAACACCCGTCATTGCGAACAAAGACGTCGGGCGGCGTGGGCGCGTGCAGAATCGGCTCTTCGCAGCCCCCAATCACCAGCACGTTGTTCCGCAGCCCTTCGACGGAACGGGTCCGCGGATTGCTGTCGTGAAGATGCCAGTTTCCGTCGGCTGTACGTAGCTTGTACGAATAGACACCTGGCGTAAGGGGCACCACCAACTGGGGTACCCCATCGAGGCTAGGAGTCAGGGGATGCGGCAAAAAGAAGTGAGGAAATTCGCCATAGACCTCGCTCTGCGGCGGTGCCCCCGGAAAGCGCAGGCAGACCAAATGACTGTCGTTGGCCAGCTCGGGATGGCGCAGCTCACCTAGTGCCAGTGCGAGGGGAGCGCTAGCCATCAGGCCGAAGCGGCCTCGGGGGGAGCAGCGTGCAGACCGGCGGCTTTGAGCATTGCTTGATCGTCGTCGCAGTCCGGGTTGCCAGTGGTCAGTAGCTTGTCGCCGTAGAAAATTGAGTTGGCACCAACGAGGAAGCACAGCACTTGGGCTTCGCGGCTTAGCTCGGTCCGGCCAGCCGACAAACGGACGCGGCTCTTTGGCATCAGCACTCGAGCGGTGGCGATGGTGCGAACCAGCTCGAGCGGGTCGACCTTGGGCCTGGCCGCAAGCGGAGTGCCTGCCACGGCTACAAGTGCATTGATTGGCACGCTCTCCGGCGGCGGATCAAGTGATGCCAGCGTATGCAACAGAGCGCAACGATCGTCGATGGACTCGCCCATCCCAATGATCCCGCCACAACAAACGCTCACGCCGGCGCGACGAACACGCTGCAGCGTCAGGAGTCGGTCGTCATAGGTTCTTGTCGTGATGACCTGGCCATAAAACGACCGTGAGGTATCGAGGTTGTGGTTATACGCCGTCAGACCAGCCTCGGCGAGCTTGTGGGCCTGTTCATCGCTGAGCATCCCAAGGGTGACGCAAGCCTCCATCCCGAGAGAGCGCACACCACGCACCATGTCGAGAACGCGATCGAACGCCGGGCCATCCTTCACACTCCGCCAGGCCGCACCCATACAAAAGCGAGTGGCTCCGGCCTGCCTCGCTGTGCGCGCCCGCGCAAGTACCTCCTCGACTGCCAACATCGCTTCGGGCTCGGCGCTACCGTGAGCCGCCGACTGTGGACAGTAGCCACAGTCTTCTTGGCACCCGCCTGTCTTGACTGAAAGCAGAGAACAGAGCTGCACTTCGCTCGGGTTGTGGTTCGCTTGATGGATGGCCATCGCACGCTGCACCAACGCCGGCAGCGGCAGGTCATAGATCGCACGAACGTCTGAAATGGTGAGCTTGCTTGCGGCTGGCTGCCCCGTCGCTGCGGAGCCGCTGTCGGCCTGGGTCGCACT
>Ga0075163_10008953_pt1 | contig 13152 bp, 10 predicted proteins | sample JI1023141ADNA_FD_71478 | JGI IMG/M metagenome (GOLD analysis project Ga0075163, IMG submission 71478) | Wastewater effluent complex algal communities from Wisconsin, to seasonally profile nutrient transformation and Carbon sequestration -... | ecosystem: Engineered > WWTP > Effluent > Algae...
GCAGCTGGGCTGCGCGACCTGCCGTGCGACCCTCCTCGTGGGAGAACGAACGTGGAGTGGGACCACGCTCGCAGCGGCCGTGAAGGCTCCCGCGAGCGGCGCGGTCGTCTCCGACATCGCGCTCAAAGCGCCCGTCGTCTCCGACAAAGACGCCATCGCGCAGGTCTTCAACTCGCACGCGAACGAGGTCTCGGCCTGCTACGACCGAAGCCTGAAGACGGCGCCCGACAACAGCGGAAAGCTCGTCATCTCGTTCGTCATCGGCACGGCAGGAGAGACGCAGTCGGCGAAGGTAGCGAGCCAGGACGCGACCCTTTCACCTGCGGTCGGCACCTGCGTCATCGAGGCGATTCAGAAGTGGAAGTGGCCGGCGCGCGAGAAGCCGACGCCCGTTCGCTACCCGTACACGTTCAACAGCCGCTAACGCACGCCCGACAACGTGCCCGAGTCGTCGTCTTCGTCGAGCACCTCGAAGACCGCCGTGCGCACGCGACTGCCGAGCAGCGGCCGCTCTCCCAATGGCGTGACGTCGAAGCGCGCACCGACGGCCGCGAGCGTCTTGCCGGTGATGAGCACCTGTCCGGGCTCGGCTGACTGACAGAGCCACGAGGCGATGTTCACCGGCTCACCGATGGCCGTGTAGTCGAGCCGCGCTTCACTGCCGACGGTGCCCGCGAGCACCTTGCCGGTGGTGAGACCGACCTTCAGCTGCAGGCGCTGGTCCGCGGGGCGCTTCTGCATCGCGCGCTCCCACTCGGCCTTCATGGCCATCGCTGCGCGCACTGCGCGAATGGCGTCGTCGCCCTTGCTGTAAGGCGCGCCGAAGAGCGCCATCACCGAGTCACCGACGAACTTGTCGACGGTGCCCTCGAAGCTGAACACGAGCGGCGTGGCCACGCGGTACAGCTCGCTCAACAACTCGGCGACCTCTTCGGGCTTCAGCTTGAACGCGAGGTCCGTGAAGCCGGCGATGTCGGCGAACAACACCGTCACCTGCTTCTCTTCGAGCTGCGAGAGCCGCGCCTTCTTGTCGCTGGCGAGCTCCGAGACGCGTCGCTCGACGATGTCGGGGCCGTGGAAACGCTCGAGCGCGCTGCGCAGGCGGTCGCCACCACTGGGCGCGCGCGCCGAGAACTTGTGCACCGCCGTCTGGAGCAACTGCGCGAGCGCGGTGCACACGTCGAGCAGCGCCTCGATGGGCTCGTCGTTCACCTGCGTGCGGTTCAGGTACAGCACGCCGTCGAACGGCGCCTTCTGGCCGATGGGTACGCACAGCACCTGGTCGATGCCGTAGAGCACCACCGACTCGCGCTCCGAGAAGCGGCTGTCGTCCCGCACGTCGGCGACGGCGATGGCCTGGCCCTGCGTGAGCGCGGCGTCGACGATGGCGTCGGAGACGGGCACCTCGCCCTTCTGCAGCTTCTTCGCGTGGCGCACCGCCGCCGGCACCATCACGCCGGTGCTGTGGCGCACGAGCACGACGCCGGTGGAGGCGCCGACGCGCTTCATGACGGTGTCGGTGGTGTCGTCGAGGAAGGCCTGCAGCGACGGGGCGGTCGCGAGGCGCTCGGCGATGCGGAAGAGCATGATGAGGGAGTGGAACGCGACGGGGTACGAGGGGCCGTCGCTGGGCACCTGCACCTCCGACGTCTTCGGCTCGGTCTCGTCGGTGTCTCCCGCCGACTTGCGCTTCACCTTGCCAGCCACGGGCGGCGGCTCGGAGTCGGCCTCGAAGGGCATCGAGTTGTCGAGCACCCGGCGAACGATGGAGTCCTGAATGTCGCGGGCCATGAGCACCGCGTGAGACACGTCGACGCCTCGGCCGAAGCGGCGCACGGCGCCACCACCACCGGCGTCGACCATCTCGGTCGCGGCGGTCTCGGCGGTGCTCGGCTGGCGCACGACGAGCGAGTTCTCGCCGACGGCCACCACGTCACCCGGGCTCATGGGCGCCGTGCCGACGACCTTCTCACCGTTGAGGCGTGAGCCGTTGCGACTGCCGAGGTCTTCGAAGACGAGCGAGTTGCCGGTGACGTGAAAGCGGGAGTGCTTTCGCGAGACGAGGTCTCCCGACAGCACGATGTCGTTCTCGTCGGCGCGGCCGACGTGGGTGGTGCCCTCGGGAAGGTCGTACTTCGTGTCGAAGTAGCCGGGGCCGTTGATGACGAGCTGCCACATCGGTCGCGGGAGTATGCCGCAAGCCGAGCGCTGGCCGCACAATCATTGACCGTTTGCACTCGAAGGAAGCGCCGGGGGTCGTCGGCACGACGGAGGTGAACGATGGGGCTGAGCGCGACGCTGTGGCAGATCGACGGAGAGAGTGGACCCGCCTGGAAGGAGCCCAGGTCAGGCGCTGAGGTGCCTGACGAGTTCCCCGAGGAGGCGCTCGACGACGACGGCTGTCTGGCGATCGATCAGGAGTGGCGCTCCATCGAGGCACTGCTCGACCAGGTCGACATCGCCGCGCCGTGGAAGGGTGGCGAAGAGGAGCTCGAAGCAGCCGACGTTCAGCGCCTCGCCACGAAGCTGAAGCCTGCCGACTGGGCCGCGCTCACGGCCAGGGGCGTCGAAGCCGATGAGGAGTCACGCGAGGTGTACGAGACCTTTCGGCACTTCGTCATCGACGCGGCTCGGAGCGGCAACGGGCTCGGCTGGGAAATCGACTGACTGAACTTCAGAGCGCGTCGAGCAGACCCATGCGGTCCTTCAGGCGCAGCACGCGGCGCGTCGACTCCTCGAGCCGCTTCATCGCCTTCGGGTCTTCTTCGGCCAGCCGCACCAGCACGCCGACCGGGTCGATGCCCTTGTCCCAATCGGGCGGCGCCGTGGTGAGGATGATGTCGTTGCCCGCGAGGAAGGCCTGCTTCAGCACGTCTTCGGCGCTGCCCTCGATGGCGTCGGCGAGCACCTGAATCGCGATGTCGTCGGTGACGGCGAGCCAGTCGTGCTCGTGCACCAGCGCGACGAGCGGCGGCGACAGAATGGCCGGCTTCCCATCGAAGGCTGCGTAGGCGACGTTCGCGAGCATGACGCCACCCAGCGACGGCGCCGCGTCGGAGAAGACCTTCGCCTCGGCCAGCACCCGCGCCTTTGGCCAGTCACAGGTGACGAGGTGGTGGTCGGAGTCTCCGTCGATGTCGCCATAGCCGGGGAAGTGCTTGCCGATGGGCACCACGCCCGTCGAGAGCAGCCCCTTCGAGTACGCCTGCGCCTTCGCGATGACGACGGCCGGGTCGCCCGAGAATGAGCGCTGGTTGCGCTCCATGTGGCCTGAGGGCGCGACGTCGAGCACCGGCGCGAGGTTCAGGTTGAGGCCCAGCCACTTCATGGTGCGGCCCACCTTCACGCCCCACTCGCGAACCTCGTCGTCGGTCAGCGCGGCCATGTCGCGCGCCGAGGGCAGCTCACGCAGCGCCTTCACGCTCGCGAGGCGGTTCGAGCGCCCTCCCTCCATGTCGACCGAGAAGAACGGCGGCACCGAGGCGCGCACGCGGGCCGCGTCGATGCGCTCCTTCGCCTTCGTCGTGTTGCGCAGCATCGTGCCGAGGAAGAGCACGCCACCCACCTGTACGGGGCCTGTCTTGTCGATCTGCGGGTACGCGAGCAGCAACTGAGCAGCGCGGGCACGGGTGTCGAGGCTGGCCAGCACGCGCTCGACGCGCGCGTCGTCGACCTTCCGCTCGAGGGGAAAGGCGTGGAGCTTCTGCGTCGGCAGCGACAGCCCCGCATCGACCGGCACTGGAGCAGGCACCGTGCCTTCACGAACGCCACCGTCGTCGGCCAACGCGTGGAGCGACAGGGTGAAGCTGATGAACACGACGAGGCGAAGGAAGCGCAGGCGGTGACTCCGTGAGACGGCGACTTCATCACCGAAACACGCCGCGCGCCGCTTCCCTTCCTCGCCGGCGGGTCAGGGCCAGCACCAGCGCGAGCACCGCCACGAGCCTGCCGTCGACCGAGGAGCAACCGCACACCGGAACGAACTCAGTGCTGCCGGTCGCTCCACCGTCGGCGCCCCCTGCATCAGGAGCCCCTGCGTCAGTCGTCGTACCAGGTGGGCCCGCGTCGATGACACCAGGGCCCGCGTCGTTCACCGGTTCGACGACGCCCGAGTCGATGACCCCGGACCCCGCGTCGATGACACCCGCGTCGATGACACCCGCGTCGATGACACCCGCATCGATGACACCCGCATCGATGACACCCGCATCGATGACGCCAGAGCCCCCGTCGACACCTGCATCGAGGCCGGGCACGGACAGCACGCGCGCCCAGACCGAGTGCACCCCGCCATCTGCATCGAAGGCATGCCATGCGAGCAGCGCCTCACCGGCAGGAGACGAGGTCGCGACGAGCTCGCTCACCACACCCATCCCCGGGTTCACGTCCAGCGGTGTCAGTCTGAAGGGAGGACTCCTCACCTCGTACGCGACGATGCCCTGACCCTGAGGCCACGCCACGAGGAAGTCGTCACCGAGCGCGGTGACGACGGGGTCGCCCGTGGCTGGTGCCAGATTGGTCTGGGCGAGCACCTGCTGCTGCACGGGGTCGATGTGCGCGAGCTGAACCGTGGACCCTGCTCGCGCCACGACCAACACCGTTCCGTCCCTGCCGACGGCCGCGCAGCCAGCGCTGTCGTCATCCATCGGCGTCGCGATGATCAACGGTGCACCTGATGGCACCGGAGTGATGACGAGTTGGTTGCTCTTGACGCCAGAGAACCACGCCACGCCACCGGCCACCGCGACGCACCGTGGGGCCTGCGTCAACAACGCGCCCCCTCCCTGTACCGTCGTGGGGTTCGTCGGCGTCCACGCGACGAAGGTTGGCCAGAAGAGGGCCTGCGTGGGGAACGGATCGTTGCGGAACGCAGTGAGCAGTTCGAGGGTCGCGGCGTTGACGTGCGAGTACGTGGTCTGCGGACCGGCGTCGGGCGGCAACTGCAGGCGCAGCGCCACGCCTCCGCCATCAGGCCCATCGAGGAGCCGTGGCGAGTGACCGGCTGCCGCAACCCTTTGAGGCGGAGCCGAGCTTCCGCCGTCGCGGTCGATGCGCGTGATCAGCACCTCGAAGCCGGCAGGTGCGCGCTGCTCCCAGGCCATCAGGAACTGATTCGCGGCAGTGGACCAGATGGCCGTCGGTGAGCGTTGCGGTGCCGTCGTCTTGAGCAGGGCAGGCATCATGCTCGCGCTTGGTTGTCCTCCAGACGCCACGTCGAAGCGACGAATGGTTGCAGCGCCGTTGTACGAAGCCAACAGGGCCCCCGTGGTGTCGTGCACGGCGAGTCCGAGCGGAAGGCCCGCGTCGAACGGACTGGCGAAAGACACTCCGCCCCCGCTCGGCACCGTCGCGACACCGGAACCGTTGACGATGACCGCGCGCGTCGAGCTCTGCACGGTGCTCACCAGCATGGGCTGCGACGCCGACAATGAGTTCACCACCTGCGAGCGAAACACACCGGCGTCGACCACATGGAGCCTGACGCCGTTGGTGTCGCTGGTGACGAAAGAAGGGGGCTCGATGGGAAGCGGCGCCAACTGCCCGGGCATCACACCGAGCATCAGGGTGGGTACGGAAGGGACCGTGACCTGCGTGAGGGGAACCAGCCCCGCTCGAGGACCACTGGAGTCGATGAACGACACCAGGAACCCACCGTCGGCGCCGGTCACTCGCAGGTCTCTGACGGAGCTGCCCGTCGTGAGTTGCCGGGGCGTGCTGCCCTCTCCAACCAGGCTCACCTGCCCATCGCGGCGAACGGCGAGCAGAAACTCGCTCTCGACCGCTGCGACGGCGATGCCGTTGATGGCCGCCTGGGTCGCAACGAGCGGGCTCTGCGTGGCTGCTCCGACCAGCGAGGTGGCGACCACCTGAACCCCGGCGTCATCGGACCGCACCACATAGAGCCGACTGTCGGTGCGCGAGACGGCCAGCTTCACGTCAGACACGAACCCCGTGAGACGAGAGCTCACCTGGCTCAGCGTCTGGGTGTTCTCGTTCCATTGCCCAACCCACACGTCGACCGGCGCTGAAGGCACGTCGTAGCCACGCCGACGATCAGTCCACGCCACCCAGTAATCGGGGTTCCGCCAGGCAATCGCTCCACCTTCGATGCGAAGGGGCTCGAGCGTCGAGGGAAACCCGATGGGCGGTTGGCCCGCGAGCGGTGTGACGACCGGAGCCTGTCCAAACACCATCGTCAGGACGAGCGGGAGCACGCCCAGAGTCTCGCATGAACCACCCGCGCAACCCCAACGGCCCTCATGGCCAGGTCGATGCGATGAGCCGCCTCGGGCCTGCAGCCGTCGCCGAGTAGTAGGGGAACGACGAGTCGGAGCCCGGCATCTGCCACGGCCGCGCGGTCGGCTCGGCGAAGCGAATGACGATGGGCAACGCATTGAGGCTGCCCGTCGCGCCCAGCGTCGAGGGGCTGAAACCGGCAGGCAACGGCGGCAGGCTGGTGATGGTGAGCGGCGCGCCGGGTGCGGTGTAGATGCGCCAATACGTCGTGAAGTCGTTCACGCCCGAGCCGGTGATCTGCAGCTCGAGCGTGTCGAAGCCGGTGGCGACCCCCTCCCCAGAGAGCGCGTTCAACGCAGCGCCAGTCGAGGTCACCGAGGTCACCTCGGGCGCGGGGATGACGTTCGACGTGCTGGCGAACGGGTCGCGCACCCAGAGCCGCAGGAAGGTGTTGGCGCCGTTGCGGCTGTACAGCGCACGGTTGGGCTTGAGCGCGCCATCGACACCGCTGGCCGAGACGACCGCGCCGCTCCCCTGGCTCCACCCGGACAGGACGTACGAGCTGCCTCCATCGAGCGCAGACGCCGAGTTGCCCGTGTAGTGAGCCACGAAGCCGCCGGTGCTCATCGACCCGAGGCCCGCAGCCGTGAAGAGCCCGGTGGCGGCTGGCGCCACGGTCAGCGTCGTGGAGACGGTCGGAGCAGGCGGCGAGGGCATGACGACGTTGAACATCTGCCCAGTCGACGTTCGACTCAACGGAGCACTGGCCACCCAGTTCAACAGCACGTTGGTGCTGCTCACCTCGAGCGCGATGACCTGCACTGGAGCCGGCGAGACGACGCTGTAGAACGAGTTGTACAGGGAAGCCGTGGTGGTGACGGTGTTGCCATCGTAGACGTCGACGCTGACGCGATTGGCCGGCGCCGACTTTCCCGTGATGGTCCCCGTGAGCGGCGCGGTCGAATTCGGGGCCTGCGCGGTGGGGGCGATGAAGACCTCTTCCGGGAACTCGGTGGTGAGCCCGACGACCGAGACGGCCTCGTAGTTCGGCGCCGCGACCGTCAGCGAGAAGGGCCGCTCGTTGTCGGGGAACCCGATGGTGAAGACGCCCGCTCCGTCTGCAGTCGCCTGCACGGTGCGCGTCGGCCCGACGAGCACTGCGCTCGCGCCGGGCACGGGGCCTCCACCTTCTGTCGAGACGCGCAGGGTCCGTCCGCACGAGACGACGATGTTCGAGACGTTGGTGGTGAGCGTGCCGCTCCCGTTGGTGACGGTACACGGAGGCGCGTTGCTCGGCTGGGTCTGCACCGTCACCGTCCAGGCGGCGCCAATCGACACGGGCGTGGGGAACATGAACGAGCCGTTGTTGGCGACCGCGAGCGTGCCGCCAAGGTTGTTCTGCAGCACGAGCCCTGTCGTGGACAGTCCTCCCACGAGGCCCGAGAGGAACGCGCCTGGCACGCAGCTGGCGGCGTTCTGGGTCGTGCTCGTTTGACCCACCGCGCACGAGACGCACGCCCGATTGAGGGTGGCGCTGCCAGGCGCCTGCTCGAACTGGCCTGGAACGCAGGTCGTCCACGAGGCGCACGTGGCCTGGTTGGGCGAAGCCGTGAAGGAGCCGGGCGCGCAGGCGGCACAGGTGCGGTCGGTGGTGGTGGTGCCTCGTGTCGAGACGACCGTTCCCGCGACGCACGTCGAGAACGGGGTGCAGGCAGGAGCGTTGGTGCCCGTCGAGAAGCTGTCAGCGCACGTCGCGCAGACCCGGTTCACCGTCGGAGAACCATCGCTCACCATGAACTGCCCCGCCGTGCAGACCGACCAGGGCGTGCACGCGGAGGAGTTGCCAGTCGAGAAGGTGCCAACGGCGCAGTTGGCGCAGGTCTGGTCGGTCGTCGTGGTGCCCGGCGTCGACACGAAGGTGCCGGCGACGCACGGCGTCCACTGCGTGCAGGTGCCGTTCTGGGTGGTGGAGAACGTGCCGCTGATGCACGCCGTACAGGTGCGGTCGGTGCTGGCGGTGCCTGTACCTCCGTTGGTGCCAGCGGGACACGAGCGCCAGGGCGTGCAGGCCGTGGCGTTCACGGCCTGGGTGAAGGTTCCAGCAGCGCAGGGAGCGCAGGAACGGTCGACCGCTGTTCCTCCGACGTCGAGAACGGTCTCGCCCGCCTGACAATCGCGCTTGGCCACACACCTCGTCGTGGTGTTCGAGTCGTGGTCCCACGTGCCAGCCGCGCACGGCTCAGCGGGTGTCGACCCTCCGGCGCAATAGTTCCCCGGCGCACACGCGGAGCACGTCGCAGCGGACGTCGACGTACCCGGCGTTCGCTCGATGAAGCCTGGCCCGCAGGCCTGGCTCGAGAAGCACACCGTCTCGTTCTCGGTCGAGGTGAAGGAGCCTGGGGCACAGGGCAGACACACCCGATCGGCGCCCGGCCGGCCGACCTGCGAGATGAACTGGCCCGCAGGACAGCTCTTCCACGGCGAGCAACTGCCAGCGTTCTTCGTGGCGCTGAAGGTGCCGGCCGCGCACGCAGCGCAACGGCGGTCCTCGGTGCTGCTGCCTGGCGCCTCGACGAACTGGCCTTCGTTGCAGGTCTTCCAGGGCGTGCAGCCGCTCGCTGCGCTGAAGGAGCCCTCGGCACAGGACGAACCTGCGTCTGCCGAGACTCCACCGTCGGGCCCTGGCTTCGCCCCGCCACACGCCACCAACGACACCGCAACGGCAATCAGCAAATATTTCACAATTCCCCCCTGGGATGAGTCGCGGCACCTTATCGCGACGCTGCACATTTCAAATCGTTCGAGTTCGAGAACGCAGCCACAACGTTGTCACAAACCAGCGCAGGTCCTTCAGGACGGCCAGCGACACGAACCCGCCCAGGACGAAGCGAGCGAGCCACTGCGTGTCAGTCGAGCCCGAGCTTTCCTGGCCGCCGCAGCGTGTGCAGCTCGACCTGGTCTTCGTGGCCTTCCCACTCGACGTGCACGGTCTGAGACCCGTGCGCATAGCCGGCGTCTCGAAACCGGCGAACGAGCGTGTTGGCCAGCTCGGCGCGCGCCGTTGGCCCCGCCATCACCAGCACACCTCCAGGTGCGAGCAGTCCGGCCGTGTGCGCGAGCGCGTAGAGCACGTCGGGAGATGAAGCCTCGTAGACGAGGTCTGACGCGAGCAGCAGCGGCGTCGAGGTGGTGATGGCGTCGCTCCACTCGAGCAGGCTGGTGGTGAGCCCGCTGACGCCGTTGCGCTCGGCGTTCTCGAGGGCCAACGCGATGGCGAGCGGCTCGCGGTCAGTGCCGTGCGTGACGAGGCCCAGGTGCGCCGCCGTCACGCTGACGAGGCCCATGCCGCAGCCGAGCTCGAACGCTTCGCGAGGCAGCGAGGCCGAAGGCTGGTCGAGCAACCATCGGCTCATCGCGAGCGCGGTCGGCCACACCCGAGACCAGTGGTTGGGCCGAGGCTGCGCGACGGCTTCGAGCAATTGGAAGATGACGTCGGGGCGCAGCTCGACGTGAACCGTTCTCACCGCGTAGTCACGCGGCCGGCGCGTCAGGTCATCCGCCAGATGCACATCGACGCGAGGCGACTCACCGAACACGACCGACGGCGATGACCGACAGGCCCGCCCGACGCGCGAGCAGCTTGTCGGCGAACTTCCACAACGGCACCAGGCGGTCGAACAGCGTCGCCTCGGCTTTTGGAATCTCGGGGCGCGCAAACAGCCCACCGGTCACCGCCCACCCCAGCGTGGCGACGGCGTTGAAGTACTGCGTGTTGGTGACCTCGAGGCCGGCGCGCTCGAAGGCCGCCACGAGCGTCTGGCGCGTGTAGCGACGGTAATGGCCAAGCTGCACGTCGAGCTCGTTGTGCAGCCATTCGTAGGCGGGCACGAGGATGACGACGTTGCCACCCGGCTTCACGAGGCGGCGGCAGTTCTCGAGCGCGCGCACGTCGTCGGCGATGTGCTCGACCACGTTCAGCGCGAACACGGTGTCGAAGGTGCCGAGGTGGTGCGCGTACACGTCGGCGAAGCGCGCGTGCACGAGGTCGATGCTGACGACGTCGTGACCGGGAAACGACTGCTGCAGGCGCCGCACGTACGGGGTGCGCAGGTCGCTCAAGACGAGGTCGTGGCCTTCGTCGACGAAGCACTGCGAGAGGTTGCCGATGCCGCTGCCGACCTCGAGCATGCGGCCGAAGCAGTGCGGCCGAATGGTCTCGTACATCCACCGGTTGAAGTGGCTCAGGCCCGAGATGGTCTCGAGCGCCGCTTCTCCAACGGGGTCGTGACCGGCCCCGCCTTCGCTCATCGCTTGCCCAGCCCGTACTTCACGATGCAGCGCACGGCCGAGACGCCGTCCTTCCAGTTGATCTTCTTCCCCTCGTCGTAGCTGCGGCCGAAGTACGAGATGCCGACCTCGTAGATGCGCACGTTGGGAATCTTGGCGACCTTCGCGGTGACCTCGGGCTCGAAGCCGAACCGCTTCTCCTGAAGGCTCGGCGCGACCTGCGTGATGATGTCGCGACGCCACAGTTTGTAACAGGTCTCCATGTCGGTGAGGTTCAGGTTGGTGAACGCGTTCGACATGGTGGTGAGCATGCGGTTGCCCACGGTGTGCCAGAAATACAGCACGCGGTGCGGGTGCGCGCCCATGAAGCGGGAGCCGTAGACGACGTCGGCGTGCCCATCGAGCACGGGCTTCAAGAGCACGTTGATCTCGTTCGGGTCGTATTCGAGGTCGGCGTCCTGCACGACGCAGAAGTCTCCGGTGAAGGCGCTCAGCGCGGTGTGCAGCGCGGCACCCTTGCCCTGGTTCTGCGCGTGCTGGCGGTAGACGAGGTCGACGTTCGGGTTGTCGCGCATGAAGGCGCGCACTTCGGCGTCGGTGTCGTCCTTCGAGCAGTCGTTGACGACGACGAGCTGCGTCTTCACGCCACCGATGAAGTGCACCGTCGCGACGCGCTCGAGCAGCTTGCGCACCGTGCGCGCTTCGTTGAACACAGGGATGAGGATGCTGAGGGTCTGAGCCATCGCGCCGAGGCGCCTAGCACGAGCACAAGGAATGTGGAGTGATACGGCTTCGGGCCGGAAGGGACTGTCGTGAAGCGGGCGATTGATCAGTCGTGGCGGGTGGTGCTGGCCCTGGTCGTGTCGGGTTGCTCCGGGCAGGTGATGGGTCTGCTGGCGGTACCGGCGAAGGTCGACTTCGGCACGGTGCCCTGCACGCTCACCGTGACGGCGACGCTCACGAACCAGGCCCTCTCACCGCTCACCATCACGAACGCGAGGAAACAGAGCGGTGTGTCGGTGAGCGCCGCGCCCTTCTTCTCGGAAGCTGCGCCGGTCTTCTCGCTCACCCTGCCCCAGACCATCGGACCAGGCGCCGCGGCCGACGTCGACGTCACGTTTCATGCGACGACGGCCGGGACCCATACCGCCGTGCTGATCGTCGAAGCGGGTCAACAGCAGGAGGCTGTGGAGCTCGAGGCCACGTTCGTTCGACCAGACGAGGCGGAGCCACCGCTTCCCATCGACTTCGGCGCCGTCGCTCGCGGCCAACGGCGATCGCGCCCCCTGCCAACGCCCGGAGCGGCCGAGCTGGTGGACTCGAACGGTGTGTTCTCCATCGACCAGGGCACGGTTGGTTTCCGACCCGACAGCGTCGGCCGATTTCACGCAACCGCAACCCAGCAGGTCGCCCCGGCTCGCGGCTGTGCGCCGAGCCCGCTCACCGTGCGCGTCATCGGCGATGGTGTGGAGTCGGTGACGCGAGCAGCTCCCGACACGCTCGACTTCGGCTTCGTGCCAGCCAGTCGTACGGCGACGCGGTCGCTCTCGCTGATCAGCGGCTCCATCGACCCCCTCGCGGTGACGGCAGAGGTCATCGAAGCCGGCGGCGTGCGTCGCTTCTCACTCGGTGCTGATGGCGGAGTCCTGCTCCCGGGCGCCACCCGAGACCGCACGAGCCTCGAGCTGCTGCCAGGCACGACGACGCTGAGCCTCAGCTTCACGCCGGAGTCGACAGGCGCGAAGCAGGCCACGCTGCGAATCGTGGCGGGAGCCGAGACCTTGATGGTGCCGCTGCGGGGAAACGGAGGAGCCGGGGCCGTCTCGGTGTCCACGCCCTCGCTCGACTTCGGCACGCTGACGATGGCGGCGACGCGGCAGCTCCGCGTGAGCAACGTGGGTACGCGGCCAGTTCCTCCCGACCCGAAAGGCCACCTCTTCCTCGGCGTCGATGGCGGCATGCCCTACTTCGAGCTGCGTCACGTCTCTGGAGCGATGGGCACCGTCTCGGTGCGGCTGAGCTCGCCGTACAACCCGGCCCTCGGCGTCGCCGCCTTGAGCGACGTCACGTTCGAGGTCACCGCGCTGCCCGGCACGAGCGCCAACGACCTGCATCTCTTCTCGACGGACTTCGACCGGCCCGACCTCGTGGTGCCCATCATCGTGAAGTGAGCTGACGATGGCGTGACGGGAAACGCCCCGTTGACTGGTAGGGTGGCCCCACGAGTTCGCCCTTGGTGGCAGTCACCAACATCGCCTCGTCGGAGCTGTGATGACGAGTCGATTCCTTCCCCATGGCGAGTTCTTCAAAGACCTGAACCTCGGCGTCGACGGCTACTTCGCCCAGGCACACGTCTCGCGGCAGGCGACCGTGGGCATGTGGCTGAAGACGGCCTTCATCCTCACCTGGTTCGTCGGCTCTTGGGCGGTGCTCGTCTTCGTCGCGCAGACGTGGTGGCAGGCGGGGCTCGCCGCCGTGTCGCTCGGCTTCGCGATGGCTGGCATCGGCTTCAACATTCAACACGACGGTGGGCACAAGGCGACGTCCGAGAACCAGGGCTGGAACAAGGCCATGGCGCTCACGCTCGACGTGCTCGGCGGCAGCTCGTACCTCTGGCACTGGAAGCAC
>Ga0075163_10008954_pt1 | contig 13152 bp, 15 predicted proteins | sample JI1023141ADNA_FD_71478 | JGI IMG/M metagenome (GOLD analysis project Ga0075163, IMG submission 71478) | Wastewater effluent complex algal communities from Wisconsin, to seasonally profile nutrient transformation and Carbon sequestration -... | ecosystem: Engineered > WWTP > Effluent > Algae...
AGCTGCTCCTCGGCCGCGACCTGCAGATCATCCGGATCAACGGGTCGGTCGTCGGAGGGTTGGCCGGCCTCGTCATCTACGGCCTCGGCCAACTGCTCGGGTAAGCCCGGTGGCCCGCCAGACGCCCCGCGGGCCGTTCGTCCTGAGCGCCGAGATCGACTGGTCCAACGTGGCGGATCGCCATCGACATCCCTTCGATCTTCCGGCCTTGGAAGCTCTGGGCGAACTCGACCTTCGATCGCCCGTGACGTTCTTCGTGGGCGGCAACGGCAGCGGAAAATCAACGCTGATCGAGGCGATCGCGGCACACCAAGGGCTCAACCCGGAGGGGGGCAGCGATCAGATGAATTTCAGCACGGTCGACCGCTCCGTTTCCGATCTCCACGAACACCTGCGCGTCGCTCGCGGTCCTCGCCCGAGCACGCGGTACTTCCTCCGTGCCGAGTCGTTCTTCAACGTCGCCACGGCCGTCGACGACTACGGAGCCACGGACTCGTACGGAGACATCAGCCTCCATGAGCTGTCGCACGGAGAGTCGTTCCTCGCCCTCGTACACCACCGCTTCACTCCCGGCGGCTGGTACTGCCTCGACGAGCCCGAGGCTGCGCTCTCGGTGCGGGGCCTGCTCGAGCTTCTCGTCCTGGTGCACGAGCATGTGCAGGCCGGAAGCCAGTTCGTGATAGCGACCCATTCGCCGATCCTGATGGCCTACCCCGGCGCGACGATCTACGAGTTCTCCGACGGCGGCGTCGAACGAGTCGCCTGGGACGACGTCGACACGGTCGGGATCACACGCTCCTTCCTCGATGCACCGAACCGGTTTCTCCAACAGCTCGGCATCGCCTGAACACCGGCGCAATGGACCACCGGACCTGGATCGGGGAGCGGCTTCCGGTTCAGCGGGTTTCGCACCAACGGTCGGCAAAGACTCGGCCAAGTCGGGCGTTTCCAATCGTGGCGGCGGGTAGACGTGGCGGATGACGACCTCCGCACCGGACCGCGCCCGCCCGCCCCTCGACACGACATTCGAGCGCGACCTGGACCACCTGCTTCGATGCCCGCTCTGCATCGGCCCCCTCGATCGATCCGGCGACAAGGTGGCGTGTCCCAGGTGTTCGGAGTCGTTCGCCGTGATTGACGAGCAGTTCGACCTCCGTCCGAACACCCCGATCCGGCGGACGGCGACGTTCACCGTCGGAGCTCCGCCGATGACCGATGCGAAGATCCTGGTCGACGACCTCGGCCAAGGACGCGGCATCGACGTGTCGGCGGAGGCGATCGCCGCGGCGGACCTGGCGTTCGGGAACCGGCTCTCGCCGTCGCTGGCCTCGCACTTGGAGGTGCGGTCGGGTGATCTCGTGCTCGATCTGGGCTGCGGCGCCGGCCAGTTGGGTGACCTCCTGGCGCCGCACGGCATCCGGACCATCGGTGTCGACGCCTTCGGCGACGCTCCTGTCCTGGTCGACGGCCACGTGCTGCCGTTCGCCGATGAGACGTTCGACGGGATCGTCACCCTGGCGGTGCTGGAACACGTCCGCTGCCCGCACCGCTTCATGCAGGAGGCCGCCCGGGTGCTTCGCCCAGGGAAGACGATCATCGGGTCGTCGGCGTTCCTGGAGGTGTTCCACATGGAGAGTCACTTCCACACGACCTCCCGTGGCATTCGTGCGGTGCTCGAGGATGCCGGCTTCGAGGACATCCGGATCACGCCCACGCCCAACTGGGACCTCGGAGCGGTGATCACCGACATGGGATACCTTCCGGTTCGCGGTCCCCTGCACACGGCGCTTCGCTGGGCGATGGTCCGTGGGCACCGAGCGCTGTGGCGGTTCCGTCGTTCGGACTCGGCGCTCGGCCGACGGGCGACCTATGCCGCAGGCTTCCAATTCGTTGCGACCAAGCCGGGTGCCGCCTGAACGCGCGATGATCCGGCATGGACCATTTGGCCTACTGCGACCTGCTCGTCGACGAGATCGAGGCGTGCGCCGTCGAGTTCGAGCGGGCGGACCCCTCGTCGGCGGTGCCGTCGTGCCCCGAGTGGACGGTCGCCGACTTGGCGGAGCACCTCGGCGGCATTCACCGTTGGGCCGAGGCGCTGGTTCGCGACCGAGCGGCGGTCCGCAAGACGCTCGGCGAGCTCGGAGGATCGCCCGACGAACGCCCCACACACGATGACGACGCGGCGACATGGGCGGCGTGGATTCGCTCCGGCGGGCGACGCCTGATCGCAACGCTTCGTGAGGCCGAGCCCGACGCGCCGATGTGGGCGTGGGGCGCCGATCAGCACATCCGCTTCTGGTCGCGCCGGCAGGTGCACGAAACGATTGTGCACCGATGGGACGCTGCGCTTGCCTCGCTCGGGCGCCTTGATGCCTCCGCGTGCGTCGCCGATCCGGTGGTGGCCGTCGACGGTGTCGACGAGTTCCTCGAGAACCTGCCGATCGCGGTCTCCTTCCGGCCCGCCGTAGCGAAGCTCCGCGGGGCAGGGTCGCTCCACCTCCACGCGACCGATGCTTCCGGCGAGTGGATGATCCGGCTGCACGAGGACGGGTTCGAGGTAGCGAGCGAGCACGCCAAGGGGGACGTCGCCGTGCGCGCTCCGGCGTCGGCGCTGCTCGCAGTGCTCACCGGGAGGGTGACGCCCGACGACCTGGAGTGCTTCGGCGACCGCGACCTGTTGGACCGCTGGCTCCGCGACAGCGCGTTCTAGCCGTCGGCCCCGGAGGCCGCCAGGCGCTGTCGAGTCATCCGCTCGGCCGGGTGCACGGCCGCCAGCAGGGCCTTCGCCTTGTTGCGAGTCTCCAACTCCTCATCGGCCGCGACGCTGTCGGCGACCACGCCCGCTCCGGCCTGCACGCTCGCCCGGTAGGGCCGCTGCGCCGGTGTGCCGTCAGCGGCGAGCGTGTCGACGATCATCGTTCGGATCGCGATCGCGGTATCGATGTTGCCCGAGAAGTCGAGGTAGCCGACCACTCCTGCGTACGGCCCGCGTTTGGTCGGTTCGAGGTCGTCGATGATCTCCATCGCGCGGACCTTCGGGGCGCCCGACACGGTGCCGGCGGGCAGCGTGGCGCGCAGCACATCGATGGGAGTCCGGCCCGCTGCGAGACGCCCCGACACCTGGGACGTCAGATGCATGACGTGGCTGAACCGCTCGAGGGTCATCATCTCGTCGACCGTGCACGTGCCGTACTCCACGACTCGACCCACGTCGTTGCGGGCCAGGTCGACGAGCATGATGTGTTCGGCGCGCTCCTTGGGATGCTCGGCGAGTTCGGCGGCGAGCCGGCGGTCGTGCTCGTCGGTCGCACCTCGGAACCGCGTGCCGGCGATCGGCCGCGAGATGACCGTCCCGTCGAGCAGTTGCACCATCGGCTCGGGCGAGCAGCCCACCAGGCACACCTCGGGCTCACGCACGAAGTACATGTACGGCGACGGGTTGATCTGGCGCAGCACCCGGTACAGATCGAACGGATCGGCATCGAGCTCGAGATCGAAGCGCTGCGCCAGCACGACTTGGAAGATGTCACCAGCCCGGATGTGTTCCTTGGCCACCTCGACGGCGGCCTCGTACTGGCCGGGCGACATCGACGACACGACGTCGGGAAGCGTGTCCGCACGATTCGGCGGCGACACCATCGGTTCGTCGATCGGCGTCGCTCCGGCAGCGGCCAACTCGTCGAGGCGAACCCGGGCCTCGTCGTAGAGCGCCAGGAGCTCGTCGTCGGTGGCACCGGCCGGAACGAACACGTTCGAGATCAGGATCGCCCGCTGCGACCAGTGGTCGAGCGCCACGAGATCGCCGATGACCGACAGAATCGCGTCGGGCCACGACCTGTCGTCGGCGGGAACATCGGGAAGGTGTTCGACCTCACGAACCACGTCGTAGCCGAGGAACCCGACCAGTCCCGAGTGCAGCGGCGGCAGAGAGTCGTCGTGCTCCGCGCGGTAGCGGTCGAGGAGCTGCTCCACCGCCGCCAGGACGCCCCGTGTGAGGTCGAGGTCGGCGGGGAGCTCGCCCTCCACGGAGATCGACCCTCCTCGGCTCACCAGACGCGCCCTCGGCGAGCGCCCGATGAAGGACCATCGATTCCAGCGCCCGCCGTGGTCGACCGACTCGAGCAGGAAGCCGCTCGCCTCGTTGGCGCAGAGGCGGCCGAACACCGCCACAGGCGTGACCTGATCGGCAAGCAGTTCCCGCCGCACCGGCACCACGGAGCACCGCCGGGCGGCGGAGACGAACTCCTCGCGTGACGGAACGACGTCGCTCACTCGTCCGACGACCCGAACGGGCGGTAGAAGCAGGAATACTCGCCCGTGTGGCAGGCACCGTTGCCCTCTTGCACCACCTTGAACAGCAGCGTGTCGCCGTCGCAGTCGTACGCGGCCGAGCGGATGAACTGGCGGTCGCCCGATGTGTCGCCCTTGCGCCACACCTCCTGGCGGCTACGCGACCAGAACACCGTGCGCCCCTGATCGAGGCTCATGGCAAGCGTCTCCGCGTTCATCCACGCCATCATCAAGACGTCGCCCGTGCCGACGTCCTGCACGATCGCGGGCACCAATCCGTCCTCGTTGTACCGCACAGCGGCGAGCTGATCGGCGGTCGGTGCGATCGGGGTCGTGTCGATGGATGGGGTTGTCTGGTCGTTCACGGGGAGAGTCTCCGTCAGAGGTAGAGCCCGGTGCTACCCAATTCGAGGCGTTGGGCAGCCACGGCGTGCAAGTCGCGTTCGCGCAGGATGATGAACAGTTCGCCGCCGACTTCGACCTCGGAGAGGTCGGACGGATCGAAGAGCACCTGGTCGCCCACCTCGACGTGGCGGACTGCCGGACCGGCGGCCTTCACCTCGGCCCAGCTCAGCCGTCTGCCGAGCTGAGCGGTGGCGGGAATCAGGATGCCGCCGGTGGAGCGACGCTCGCCGTCAGCGGCATCGAGCTGCACCATGATGCGGTCCTGCAGCATCTTGATGGGAAGGCGATCGTGACGCCCCATCGGCCGATCCCCGACAGCCGGCGGCGCGAACGCGGCCGTCCCGGTCGCGTGGTCATCGGTCGAGTCGGAGGTCACGTCGTTCACGGTCGGCCATTCTGGCGCCCGTCGCGCCGCGGGGCGAACCGCCGCCGGCTCACGCAGGCCGCACGATCAGGCCGGCCTCCGCCAGGGCCGCCTTCGCCTGCCCCACGGTGAACTCGCCGAAGTGAAAGATCGACGCGGCCAGCACGGCATCGGCCCCGCCGCTCACGACGCCCTCGACCAGGTGATCGAGCGTGCCGACACCGCCGGAGGCGACGATCGGGACGCCGACGAGATCGGCCACCGCGCGGGTGACCTCGATGTCGAAGCCGTCTTTCGTGCCGTCACGATCCATCGACGTGAGCAGCACCTCGCCCGCGCCCAGCTCGGCGACCCGCTCGCACCACGCGAGCACGTCGACTCCCGTTGGCGTACGACCGCCGTGCACGAACACCTCGAACCCCGACGGCGTCGCCTCGCTGCGCCGGGAATCGACCGCAACGACCACGCATTGCGCACCGAACTCGGCCGCGATCTCAGCGACCAACTCGGGCCGGTCGACCGCGGCGGTGTTCACGCCCACCTTGTCGGCACCGGCACGCAGCAGCCGCCGGGCGTCGTCCACCGACCGAACGCCGCCACCGACGGTGAAGGGGATGAACACCTCCTCGGCGACACGCGCCACCATGTCGACGGTGGTGTCGCGGCGGTCGGAACTGGCCGTGATGTCGAGGAACACCAGCTCGTCGGCGCCCTCCAGGTCGTACCGGGCTGCCAGTTCGACCGGATCGCCTGCGTCGCGCAGGTTCACGAAATTGGTGCCCTTCACGACCCGACCGGCGTCGACGTCGAGGCACGGGATCACGCGGGTGACGTTCATCGTTGGCCTCCCTCGACCGCACCGATCGCCCCGAGCGCTTCGGTCAGCGTGAATGCGCCCTCGTAGAGCGCCCGACCCATGATCGCTCCGGCCAACGCCGTGCCGTCGACCTCGAGGGCCGCGAGTTGACGCAGATGCTCGACCGTGCCCACCCCGCCCGAGGCGATCACGCCGGGAGCTCCGGCCCCGAACGACGCGAGCGCGGCGAGCACCGAGGCGAGTTGCGGGATCGACGGCCCCTCGAGCGTGCCGTCGCGAGCGATCTCGGTCACGACGAACGCCTCGACCCCGGCGTCGGCGAACCCTCGGGCGACCGTGGTCAGGTCGAGGCCGGAGCTCACCTCCCAACCGTGCGCGGCAAGATCGGCACCGCGGGCATCGAGGCCCACGGCGACGCTCTGGCGGGCGGCGATCGCTGCGACGAGGTCGGGCTGTTCCAGCGCTGCGGTGCCGATGACAACCCGTGCCACGCCGGCATCCGCCAACGACGCCGCTGCCGCGACCGACCGCACGCCTCCCCCCGATTGCACGGGCACGTCGACCGCCGCGCAGATCGCCGCGACCACGTCGCGGTTGGTCGCTTCGCCGCTGCGAGCAGCGTCGAGGTCGACCACGTGGATCCACGGCGCGCCGGCCTCGGCGAAGGCCCGAGCCTGGCTGACCGGGTCGTCGCCGTAGTGGGTCTCGCGGTCGTAGTCGCCCTGGTACAGCCGCACGCACCGGCCGCCGCGCAGATCGATCGCCGGATACAGGTGCAGGCGCGGCGTGGCGCCAGCAGACGTCGGGGCGGCGTTGGGGTCGTTCATGCCCGGGCTCCCTTCATGGTTTCGGCCCAGGTGAGAAAGTTCGCCAGGATCCCCATGCCGATCGAGGCCGACTTCTCAGGGTGGAACTGCGTCGCCCACACGTTGTCGCGGGCGACCGCCGCGGTGACGGCCTCGCCATAGTCGCACGTGGCGACGACCTCGTCGCCTCCGGCGGCGGCGAAGCTGTGCACGAAGTACACCCACGGCTCGCCAAGGCCGCGCAGCATCGGGTGGTCGGGTTGGGCCGGGACGAGGCGGTTCCACTGCATCTGCGGGCGCTTGACCGTGTCGGGGAGCAGGTGGATGCCCCGCTCGAAGTGCGCCAAGCCGCGGTGATCGGGCGACTCCTCGCTCGTCGCGTACAGCAGTTGCATCCCGACGCAGATACCCATGAACGGCCGACCGGACGCGATTGCGTCGAGAGCAAGGCGATCGAGTCCGGTCCGCTCCAGCGCATCGACGCATGCGCCGAACGCGCCGACCCCCGGCAGCACCACGGCATCGGCCGCGGCGATATCGGCCGGGTCCGCTGTGAGCCGCGCGTCGGCGCCGACGTGCTGAAACGCCTTCTGCGCCGAGCGGAGGTTGCCGATCCCGTAGTCGAGGACCGCCACCTTCAGCCCGGTCACAGCGTGCCCTTGGTCGACGGCAGGGCCGTGCCCTCGACGCGCACGGCGTCGCGGATGCAACGAGCGACGCCCTTGAAGGTGGCCTCGATCACATGATGCGTGTTGGTGCCGGCACGCCGGTTCACGTGCAGAGTGATGTTCGCGGCATCGACGAACGAGCGGAAGAAGTGCTCGGCCATCTCCGGATTGAACGGCGGGGAGCCGAGGGGCAGCACCTCGCCGAAGGGCACGTCGTAGACCAGGAACGGTCGACCCGACAGGTCGAGCGAAACCTCGATCAGCGCCTCGTCCAGCGGAAACAGGCCCGACGCGAATCGCCTGACCCCGACCTTGTCGCCGAGCGCCGCCCGGAACGTCTCGCCCAGCAGGATCGCCGTGTCCTCGACGGTGTGATGGCCGTCGACGTCGAGGTCGCCGCGGGCGCTCACGGTCAGGTCCATCCCGCCGTGACGGCCGAGTTGGTCGAGCATGTGATCGAAGAAGGGCAACCCGGTCTCGATGCGGTTCGTGCCCTCGCCGTCGATCGCCACCGCGACCGAGATGTCGGTTTCCTTGGTGGTGCGCGTCCGCTCCGCTCGTCGCTCGGTCATGCTTCCTCCAGGATCTCGGCCAACGCGGCCAGGAAGGCCGAGTTCTCCTCGGGCGTGCCCAGGGTGACGCGAAGGCAGCCGTCGAGGCGCGGCCACGAGGCGCAGTTGCGCACGAGCACGGAGCGGTCGACGAGCGCCTGCCACACCTCGGGACCGCTGCGGTCACGCGGGCGGAAGAGGATGAAGTTGGCGCCCGACGGCCATTGATCCACCGCCAGTTCGGCCAGACCGGCCGCGACTCGGCCGCGCTCCTCGACCAGTGCCGAGACCCTGCGGTGCATGTGGTCGGCGTAGTCGAGCGCGATCTCGCCCGCCCGTTGCTTGAGGGCGTCGAGGTGATAGGGAAGCGCCACGGCCTGCAACGCCGATACGAGCCAGGTCGGTCCGATCGCGTAGCCCAGCCGGGCGCCGGCCATCGACCAGGTCTTGGAAAAGGTCCGCGTGACCACGAGGGGGCGATCGTCGCTCACGAGTTCGAGCGCCGACCAGGGCGCGAACTGGCCGTACGCCTCGTCGACCACGAGCAGGCCACCGAACCCGGTCACGAGGTCGAGAACCGTGCGGATCAGATCTTCGGACTCGACCATGCCGGTCGGGTTGTTGGGCGAACACAGAAACGTGACGGCCGGCCGCTCCGCGAGGATCCGCTCGCTTGCGGCCGCCGGGTCGATCTCGAACCCATCGGTGCGCTCGACCTCAACGACGTTCGTACCGGCGAGCCGGGCGATGTGCGCGTGCAGCGCGTACGTGGGCTCGAAGGTGAGCGCCGTGCGCCCGGGCCCGCCGTAGGCCAGCAGGATCGTCTGGAGCACCTCGTTGGAGCCGTTGGCGGCGAAGACGTTCGCGGCGGTTGTTCCCTCGCCCGCGGCGATCTTCGCGCGTAGCGCCGACGCGTCGCGCTCGGGATACCGGTGCCAGTCGACGGCGGTCGCCGCCTCCGCCACCCGGCGCCGGAACTCCTCCGGCGGCGGCTCGGGAGCCTCGTTGGTGTTGAGTCGGACCGCGACGTCGAGCTGCGGCGAGTGGTAGCCCGCCATCAACGCCAGGTCGTCGCGGACTCGTGGGCGTTCGTTCACGACGGAACCGTAACCGTCGGACCGCAGGAGATCCGAACCCTTTCGCGAGTGTGGTCAGCGCGAGCTGGCTCGGCACGAGCCTGCTCGGCCCGTGCGACCTCGTCCACGGGTCACTCCGCTTCTCGGCGTAGGCGAGCCGACCACGCGTGCGCGGCGAGCCCCTCGGCCTCCGCGAGCGCCTCGACGTGTGGAGCGAGCGCTCGGGCCTGCTCGCGACTGAAGGTGATCACGTGGTGGTGCTTCATGAAGTCGGCGACGGTCAGCGCCGACGCGAACCGTGCTGTCCCATCGGTGGGCAGCACGTGGGACGGTCCCGCGACGTAGTCGCCGAGCGACGCGGGCGACCACGGGCCGCAGAAGATCGCGCCGGCGTTGCGGACGCCGGCGACCAACGACTCGGGATCGGCAGCCATCAACTGGAGGTGCTCCGGGGCGATGGCATTCGCCACATCGAGCGCCTGCTGCTGGTCGCGGCAGACCACCGCGTAGCCGGCCACCGCGAGCGTCGACACGATCTCGTCGCGGCGCGGCGACAGGTCGGTGAGCCGGACCACCTCGGCCGACACGGCATCCGCGACCTGTTCGTCCCAGGTGATGAGCCACGCGAGCCCGTCCGGTCCATGCTCTGCCTGCACGATGACGTCGATCGCGGCGAATGCCGGCGGCGCCGTGCGGTCGGCCACGACCACGATCTCACTGGGCCCGGCGAAGGCCGACGCTATGCCGCAGTCGTGGGCCACCTCGGCCTTGGCGAGGGCCACGTACTTGTTTCCGGGGCCGCAGATGACGTCGACGGGAGCGACCGACTCGGTGCCGTATGCAAGCGCTGCGATCGCCTGGGCGCCACCGAGTGCGTACACCTCGTGCACTCCGGCGGTGGCGCACGCGGCGAGGGTCACCTCGGCGATCGCGCCCGTGTCACGATCCGGCGGTACACACACCGCTACCCGCTCGACCCCGGCGACGAGCGCGGGGACCGCCGTCATCAGCACCGTCGACGGGTACGCGGCTCGGCCGCCGGGCACGTAGCACCCCACCGCGTCGACCGGCCGAGCGAAGCTGCGGATCGATCCGCCGTCGCCGTAGTACGTCGGCCCGTGCAATTGGGTCCGGTGAAACGCCTCGACGCGGTCGTGCGCGACGGTGAGCGCCGCACGCACCGCCTCGGGCTGGCGATCCAGAGCCCGGGCGGTGTCGTCGGGGTCGACGCGAAACCGGTCGAGGCGCACCCCGTCGAACCGCTCGGTGAGCGAGCGCAACGCCGCGTCTCCCTGTTCGCGGACGGCGGCGATGATCGAGCGGACGGCCTCGACATCGCCCGAAGCGGCGAGCTGTGGACGCGGCAGGTGCTCTCGCACGTCGCCGGGGATGCCGCGCAGGTCGAGTCGGTTCAACACGGTCGCTCACGCTACCGGTGCTAAACAGCCGACCATGAGCACGGCTGCAGACCTCGCCTCGGTTGCCTCCTCGCTGGAGTTGATGATCGAGCGGGTCAGCGGATCGGCCGATGCGTGGGTTGGCGGACCCAACGAGGACCTGTCCCTCGCGTTGATGGATGTCGAGCGCTCCTTACGTTCCGCACAACGGCGGCTCGAGCGCATCGTCCGCGACATCTCAGCCCGCTGAGCGTCGCCGTGGGCGTCGGCACCCCGCGACGGCGAAGGTCGGTGACAAAAGGAAACCGGCGCCCCGTGGGGCGCCGGTTTGGGGCGAAACGGGCGGCGGGATCCCATTTTCGCCAGTGTCCAGGTGGCGGGAACCTGGATTGCGCAGCAACCTACTCCCCTGACTGCCACGGATCAACTATCTCCGCTCACTCTCTGTGGGACTTCTCGCGAATCACGAACCGCACGCCACGCGAAACGAGCACGCTCCGTCAACAAGTCGGCGTTGAATCCGCCCAATAGACGGTAAGATCGGCCGAATTCGCCACGCAGGGTAACGACACGGCGAGTGAACACTGTTTCGCTCTCGGAAGTGTGACAGATGTCACAGCCATTCGCGGGCCCTGCTGAAGGCCGCCGTCTCGGTCACGTACGCTGACCCTCGTCATGCCCAACCTGTCGCACGAGCAGATCGACCGAGCGCTCGGCATCGCCCGAGAGGGCCCTGCCGACGACCCCATGTGGTGGGTCGACGGCGAGAGGGCCGGATCGCTCGACCTTGCCGGGCTCGGCCTCGCCGAGCGCCGGCGGCTGTTCCAGATGGTCCGTCCGCTGCCACTTCCCGACTCGCTCACAGTCGATGCGACCCTGACCGGCCGGGCACACCGACCGGGCGACGACGACGCCGAGTGGCTCCGAGTGAACAACGCCGCGTTCGCTTGGCACCCCGACCAGGCCGGCTGGACCCACGAGCGCTTCCACCGCGAGGCCGACGAGCAGTGGTTCGACCCGAACGACCTCCGGATCGTCGATGGAGCCGCGGGGATCGTCGGCTTCTGCTGGACCAAGCCCCATCCCGACGCAGCGAACGCATCGGTCGGCGAGATCTACGTGGTCGCGGCCGACCCGGCGCACCACGGCACCGGTCTTGGGCGGCGCCTCGTGACCGACGGACTGCGGTGGTTGTGGGACCGCTATCGCACGCCGCAGGCGATGCTGTGGGTGGAGGCATCCAACACACGAGCGCTTCGCCTGTACGAACGCCTCGGCTTCGAGGTGGTCGCCGAGCGCGTCGGCCTCGGGTCGGCCGCGCCAGCACCCGCACCCGCACCGGCACCAGCGACGACACCCGCACCGGCACCAGCGACGACACCCGCGACCGACGAGCGCGACCCGGAGCGTAACGAGCGATGACCGCCGACTCGCGTTACGACCTCAGCGTCGAACAGATCGCGACCTTGCTCGAGGACCAGCCCGCCTACCGCGTGCGCCAGGTCTGGGACGGGCTGTACCAACGCCTGCTGGCACCGACGGAGATGACCGACCTGCCCAAGGCGTTGCGCGAGCGGCTCGACCGCGAGGCGCCCCCGGCGCTGGCCGCGGCGCTCCACCTCACGTCGGCCTCGGGCGACACCGACAAGATCCTGTGGCGGCTCCACGACGAGACGACCGTCGAGACCGTCCTCATGCGCTACGACGACCGCGTCACCGTGTGCGTCTCGACCCAGGTCGGCTGCGCCATGGCCTGCGGGTTCTGCGCGACCGGCCAAGCCGGGTTCGACCGCCACCTCACGACCGGCGAGATCGTCGAACAGGTCGTCGCGGCCGCGCGGATCGCCCGACCTCGCCGACTCTCGAACGTCGTCTTCATGGGAATGGGCGAGCCGCTGGCCAACTTCACGCACGTGGTCGCCGCACTCCATCGGCTTCGCGACGACCTCGGCCTGTCGGCGCGCCACCTCACCGTCTCGACGGTCGGCATCATCCCGGGCATCCGAAGGCTCGCGGCCGAGCAACTGCCGCTCAGCCTCGCCGTCTCGCTGCACGCGGCGAACGACCGGCTCCGCAACGAGTTGGTCCCGATCAACCGCCGCTACCCGCTGGCCGCACTTTCGCAGGCCTGCGCCGAGTACCGCGAGGCAACCGGACGCCGCATCTCACTCGAATGGGCGATGATCGCCGGCACGAACGACTCGGATCGCGACGCTCAGGAACTCGCTCGGTTCGCCCGTCCGCTTCGGGCCCACGTGAATCTCATCCCGCTGAATCCGACACCGGGTTGGCCGACCACGGCCAGCCCACGCCGGCGCGTCCGCGAGTTCCGCGACCTCCTCGACGCGGCCGGGGTCAACGCCACCATCCGCGCCAACCGCGGCGTCGACATCGATGCTGCGTGTGGTCAACTGCGCGCCCGCCACGCCAACACCGCCAGCGTGACGCTCAAGCGGCGGTGCGACGTGTCACCGGACGCGGGCTGATCGCTGCCAGACTGGCGGCGTGAATCGCTTCTCCCTTCCCGACACCCCCGGCGACGGCTGGTTTCGCATCGGCGACAAGGAGATCACCACCACGGCGATCGTGACGGCGCTCCTCACCGTGCCGCTGCTCGCCTACGCGATCAGGCCGAGTTCGATCGACGGCCTGGATCTCAGGGCGGAGCCGCTCCGCGACTGGGAACTGTGGCGGTTGGCGACGTGGCCGATGGCCAACGTCCCCAACCTGTTCGTGGTCCTCGGCATCGTGATGGTGTACATCTTCGGTCGCGAGATC
>Ga0075163_10008956_pt1 | contig 13150 bp, 11 predicted proteins | sample JI1023141ADNA_FD_71478 | JGI IMG/M metagenome (GOLD analysis project Ga0075163, IMG submission 71478) | Wastewater effluent complex algal communities from Wisconsin, to seasonally profile nutrient transformation and Carbon sequestration -... | ecosystem: Engineered > WWTP > Effluent > Algae...
CGGCTCACCGAGTTCAGCGTGCCGGTCACCGGCGCCTACTGGTTCGTGCCGTCGCTGGAGGCCCTCGGTGCCGCCCTCGGCTGAGCCCCCGGGCCAAACGGCCCTAGCCACCCCGTCGGCGGATGCCACAACATCGCGACCGGGGGTTGCGCGAGATGCCTGACGGTCAGTACCTGAGCCAGAACGACACGATCATGTGGATGGTCGAGGCCGACCCACTGCTGCGCAGCACGATCATGGGCGTGGTGCTGCTCGACGGCGCACCCGACTGGGATCGACTGCAAGCTCGCGTGGAAGAGGTGAGCCATCACATCGCGGCGCTGCGCGAGAAGGTGGTGTCGGTGCCGCTGCATCCCACCACGCTGCGCTGGGTCGACGATCCCGACTTCGACATCGGGTACCACCTGCGCCGCATTCGGCTGCCGGTCGGCAGCGGCGTGCAGCAGCTGCTGGATTGGGCACGCACCACCGCGATGGGCGGTTTCGACAGTTCGCGACCGCTGTGGGAGTTCACCCTTGTCGAAGGCGTCGGCGTCGAGGGCGCTGCGTTCGTGATGAAAGCGCACCACGTGGTGACCGACGGCATCGGTGCGGTGCAGCTGGCAGCCCACCTGTTCGACTTCGAGGAGCAACCCGCGGCCGCGTCGGCCACGACACGGCCAACGGCCGCCAAGCACACGTCGGTGTCCATGCTGCGCGACGTCGTCGCGCACGATGTGGAAGGCGCCGTCGACCTCGCCCGACACCAGCTGGCCTCGGTGGTACCCAATCTGCTGCACGCCGTCCGCAACCCGCAGCAGGCGGCACGCCAGGCGATGTCGACCGCGCTCTCCATCGGCCGCATGCTGGCACCCGCCACCACACCGAAGTCATCGGTGATGCTGGGCCGGATGACCGCGTCGAACTACCGCTCGGTGGAGGTGCCGATGGAAGCGCTGCGGCTTGCTGCCAAGGCGGCAGGTGGTCGGCTGAACGACTCGTTCCTGGCCGGCATCACCGCCGGCCTGCACCGCTACCACTCGCGTCACGGGGCCGAGGTGCACGAGCTGCGGGTGGCGATGCCCATCTCCCAGCGCGACACGGGCCACTCGGAAGGCGGCAACCACGTGACGGTGATGCGGTTCACACTGCCAGTCGCCGCGAGCTCGGCGGCAGAACGCATCGACGCCATGCACCGCGCCGTCGACGTGGTGCGCCACGAGCGCTCGCTCGACCACACCGAGACGATCGCCGGCTTCCTCAACCTGATGCCCAAAGGCGTCATCGGTGCGATGCTGAAGGGCGTCGACTTCCTGGCCAGCAACGTGCCCGGCGTACCGGTGCCGATGTGGCTGGAGGGTCAGCGCGTGCAACGCTTCTTCCCCTTCGGCCCCACCGCAGGGTCTGCCGTCAACATCACCCTCATGTCGTACGACGGTGTCTGCTGCATCGGAGTGAACGCCGATGCAGCCGCCATCCCCGACCCCGATGTGCTGGCCGAGTGCCTGCGCGAGGGCTTCGACGAGGTCTGTTCGCTGGCCAACCCGGAACCGAAGCCGAAGCCGGCGCGGAAGAAGGCACCCGGCGCGAAGGCGCGGGCGAAGGGCGAGTAGCACTCGCGTGGCCGGTGCTCAGGCGGGCGACGAACGCACGGTGAGACGGCTCCAGGCCCCCACGTACACACGGTCACCATCGTGCAGCTCGTTGGGCATTCCCGGCACGAGGGCAGCCGTGGCGTCGTCGGGCTCGGCGCCGGCCGCCACCACGTACGTGCCGTTGGTGGACGACAGGTCGACCACGGTGAGGTTGTCGCCGTCGCGCACGAACTGAGCATGGCGACGCGACACCCCGGTGTCGGCGTCGAGGGCGATCTCGGGACGCACCCCCCGAGATGCAGACGAGCGCCCGATGAGCGCGGTGTGGTTGGAGAGCGGCACGGTGGACGACGACGACGTGGGACACGGCACATCGGCGAGCGCGCCCTTCAGCGCGAACCACTGAGCGTCGACCTCGACCACCACGATCCAGCCGACAGCCGAAGCGACCGGGGTGGCCGGCGCGCCTGAGGTTGTGACGACCGGAGCGGGCGGGGCCTGCCCGGTGGTGAAGTCGTACCCGCACACCTCGCAGAACAGCGCGTCGGCGGGGTTCAGCTCGGTGCAATGAGGGCAGTGCACCGGAGCGGAGGTGAGCGCCGGCGACGTGGTCGCGGGAGAGGGAGGCTGCGGGGACGGCGGCGAACCGCCGATCTTGGCGCCGCAGGTGTCGCACCAGTCGGGGTCGGTGCTCTGGTGCCCGTTGGGGCAGGCCACGGTGCTCATGGCTCGCGCCGGATGCGAGTGGTCTTGGTGCTGCGTGTGTCGAGCGCCATCTCGTCGGTCTTCTCGACGTTGCGCTTCAACCGCACCGTGCCGGTGTCGGCATCGACCACGTCGACCACCTTCTCCAACAGACGGGTGGTGTTCTCGTTGCCCGAATCGTGTGCCAGCTTGGCGGCTTCGCCGAGCAGCACGGTGGCGGTACGTTCGTCGCCCGAGGCCTTCGCCGCCAAACCCTTCTGGATGGTGTCGGCCAGCTTGGCCTGCCCGGTGTAGTGCGCGACCGCCGGGTCGATGCGCGTCGTGAGATCGGTGTCGGCGCTCCACACGGCCTTCACCAGCGACTTCGCCCGCACTTCGTCGTTGACGACCAGCTCGACGCGTGCCGCCAGGCGCTCGTTGCCCAGCGGAGCGACCGGCACACGCACCGCCACGTGATAGTCGCGCGACTCGTCGCTCCACGCCCCGGTGGGGAACTCGCGCACCAGCGGGGTGGTCTGCACCCCGGTGCTGGTGATGTCCTCCACGGTGGGCGCGACCTGGCGCACGAACAGCACTTCGCTGCCCTGCGGCGTCCACATTCGCAGGCGGGCGTCGGGCACCCCGCGACTCATCGCCGCCTGCATCATCGCCTCGAAGTCGGCTTCCAGGTCGTCGGGCTTGGCCACGATGTCGACGGTGCCCATCAACGCGGTGGAGATCTCGCGCAGCTCGTCGACCACCCAGTCCTGCCCGATGCCCCGGCAGTCGCACTGGAAGCGGCCACGAGCAGCGGCCAGCGCCTGTTGCAACGCCGCCGGCGGCTCGCCTTCGATCTTGCCGTCGGTGAGCAGGATCGCATGCCGCTGCGCCGACTGCACCTGGCCGAACAGCTCGGTCGCGGCCTGGATCCAGGCACCGATGGCGGTGGCGCCGCCGCTGCGCAGACGATCGACCGCGACCAGCGCTTCCGCACGGGTGACGGCGGTCATCTTCGCCATTCCCGCGTGCGGCGGGTACACCATCTGCGCCACGCTGTGGCCACTGATGACGGCGAACCAGGCCCCGTCGACGATCTCACCCACCGCCACCCGAGCCGCGCGCCGAGCGGCTGCGATCTTGGTGGGCGGCATGTCCATCGAGCCAGAGGTGTCGACGATGATGATCTCCGCTGCATCGCCGGCGACACCGGCCTTGCCCGCTCCGGAGCACGTGACCGAGACGACCGCATGCGCATCGGTCGCACCGTCGGCCAGGTACTCGTTCTGAAACACATCCGCCTTGAACTCAGCCATGTGCGTGACCTCCGTTGCCTTCGATGATGTTCTCCGGTGTTGCCGTTCGGCGTGTGCGTCAGCGTAGTGAGGGCTCGACGCGAGCCAGCGCTGCGGTGATGTTGTCGTGCCCGCCCTGCTCGTTGGCCCACCGCACCAGGGCAGCCGCGATGGCAACGGGTGCGCTGAGGCCGGCGGCGACCTGGTCGTGCACCAGTGACTGCACGGCCACTGCCGGCGAGGCGTAGTTCCACAGGCCATCGCTGCACAGGAGCAGCCAGCCGGGTTCCGTGAGCTGGTGGCTGGCGATGTCGGGAGTGGCATCCACCGAGTCGGCGCCGAGCCAGCGGGTGATGGTGTGGAAGGTGGGGTCGGTCTCCGCGTCGGAGCGGCTCATCCCGGACTGGATGAGCTCGGTGCCGAGTGAGTGGTCGAGCATCAACTGCACGGCATCGCCGGTGTCGGGCAGCCAGTACGCGCGCGAGTCGCCACACCAACCGAGCGTGACCACCCCGTTGTCGACGACCGCGGCGATGAACGTGCAGGACGGAGGTTCGCTGGGGTTGCCGAGCGCCCGTGCCACCCCGATGGCAGCGGCGTTGGCATCGGCACAGGCACGCTCGATGGCGACGCCCCAGTGCGACACGGTCGCAGCCACGCCACCGGCCACAGGCACCGGCGTCCCCGACAACGTGGCACACGCCTCGCGGGCTGCCGCCAGTGCCGCACGGTCGCTGTCGGGAGCCGACGTGACCCCGTCGCACACCACCAGCACCGCGAGCGATCGGTCGGGCAGACCGGCGAGCGCCATCGCATCTTCGTTGCGAGCGTGCACGACTCCCTTGTCGCACACGCCTCCGATCCACTCCACCGGGCTCTCCTGCCAGTGGTCGCGTGGCGACGGCGCCTTCTTGCCGCATTGCGAGCAGAAGCCGTCGTCGAGCACCTTTCCGCTGCACTCGAGGCATTGGTCGGCAATGCCTGGCGCCTGCGAGAGCGTGGTCTTCGGCACCGGGAACGACTCGGCCCGCGGTGAACCCGTCGGCACCGGTGCGGCGACGGCCGACGCCAACTCGCTGCCACAGCTCTCGCAAAAAGCATCGCCGGCGACGATCGGCTCGCCGCACGCGGGACAGTTGACGGCGACGGAGCTCATACGAGTGTGCGCGGCCGGACTGCGTTGGCCTTGTCGACCAGTTCGACGCGCCGATCGCCGTCGGTGGCAAGGCGCGCGGCATCGCGATACGCCGACTCGAGTGCCCTGCGCAACGGCAGCTCCGCCGCCGGAACGCCTCCGACCTCTTGGGCCATCTGCGGCCCCTGCGCCTGCACGTGCACCAGCGCGCTCTCCAGCAGTCGGATGCGCAGGGAGGCGCGCTCCACCGGCTGCAGGGATGCCTGCTCGAGCTCGTTGGCCGCCTGGCCCAGATCCTGCAACGCGTGAGCAGGATCCAGCGCTGCCGCGAGCAGCAGCGCCCGCGACCGTCTCGCGTCGCCGTAGGCGCGGCTGGTGGCCGGAATGCGATCGAGCGCGTGCAGCGCTGCGTCGCGATCACCGGCCTGGGCAGCGATGCGCGCAAGACCGAACTGGCCCGTTGCGACGAAGGCCGCATCGGTGCGAGCACAGGTGGTGTACAAGCGCTCGGCGACCGCGGGTTCGCCGGCAGCCTCGCAGGCTGCGGCCAACGCCAACTTCGGAGCCAGCTCACCAGGGAGCTGGCCGTAGACGGCGTTGAAGGCTGCGACGGCCGCTGCGGGGTCGCTGCGGCTCAGCGCTGCCAGGCCTTGCAGCCACACGCCGCGCCACTCCCATGGGTCGGCGTCGAGGATGCGTTGCGCAAGGTGTTCCGCCAGCTGCACCTGATCGGTGCGCAGTGCCGCGTCGGCACGCTCCGCCATCACCGCAACGGTTTGCTCGGGCGCGCCCTCGAGCGCCGCGAAGCGCGCTGCCGGCTCGTCGGTGGTGACCGTGGTCAACCACGACGCCATCGCGTCGCGAGGGTCGATGGCGAGCCGCGGCAGGTCGCGCCAGGTGAGCAGATCGGCAGTGGCGGCCGGCTGTCCGAACATCTGCGAAGGCGTGCTGCGCGTCACCGCCCCCGTGCCGACTGCCGCCGTGACTTCGCGCAGCACCCCGAAGAGCTGCTCACGCATCTCCTCGGCCGTCTGGAACCGATCTTCCGGGCGCTGCGCGGTGCCCTTCTGCAACCAGCGGTACAGCGAGTCGAACTGGCCGAACAGCGCCACCTCGTCGGCCGAGGGCAACGTCGTCTCGAACTGCGCCTGGTAGCCCTTGAACTCGAACACCAGAGTGGCCAACGTACGCGCCACCGTGTACAGGTCGCTCGCGACGGTCGTACCGTCGCGAGCCACCTCCGGCGCCTGGAACCCGACGGTGCCGTAGATGGGTGACTGGTCGTCGTCGACCCGGCGGACGCCACCGAGGTCGATGAGCTTCATGCTGTCGCCCACCTGGATGAGGTTTGCCGGTTTGAAGTCGCAGTACAGCAGGCCCAGTGAGTGCAGGTACCCGAACGCCGGCAGGATCTCGACGACGTACGCGATCGCCTGATCGACCGGGATCGGCGAGAAGGTGCCGCCGTTGGACTTCATCCGATCCTTCAGCAGGTTGTTCAGCGAGCGACCCCCCACGTACTCCATCACGATGTACGAGTTGCCGTCGGCGGAGGTGACGAAGTTGTAGATCTCCACGATCAGCGGATGCTCGACCTCGGCGAGGTACTGCTTCTCCGCGACAGCCGCACGCGAGGCATCGGGGTCGCCGGCGTTCAACAACCCCTTCAGCACCACCCAGCGATCGTTGACGTTGCGATCGCGGGCAAGGTAGATCCAGCCCATGCCGCCGTGGGCCAAGCAACCCATCACCTCGTACTGCCCGCTGAGCAGGTTGCCGGCCACCAGCGTGGGCTCGAAGTCGAACGGCGTGCGGCACTTGGCGCAAAAGCCCTTGGTGCGCCCGGGCGCCCCCTCGCGCGAGCGACCGACGGCCGATTGGCACACACTGCAGTACCGCTTCTCCTCCGCCACCACCGGCGGGTTCATCAGGCTCTGCTGTGGATCGACCTCGGGTATCGGCGGCACGTGAGTGAGGCCCGCGCCCAGGCGCGACGGGTTGCCGCCACCGCCCAGCCGGCGGGTGGGTCGCGACCCCGTGGCGTTCCTGGCGGAGCCCAGCGGCACGGTTCCCAGCCGGCTGGTGGCGGAGCGCGAGCTGGCGGGGCCGGCGGGCGAAGCGCTCGGCGCAGCGCCCTGTGCCGCAGGTGCGGCGGCGCCGGCGAGCCCGCAGACATCGCAGTAGCCGTCGACGATGGTGCCGGCGCACCCTGGTTGTGCGCAGTTCATCGCGCGACCTCCTGCACCTTCGTGTTGACGGTGGCCACGTACCTGTCGACGAGGGCGCCACCACGATCGAGGTCGCAGGGCGCGGCCCACAGCACTGCCTTGGTCTCCTGATACAGGGAATCGAGCTCGGGCAGCTCCATCACCCCACCCGCCGAGGCCTTGTCGGCGAACGCCTGCAACAGCCCGCGCAGTTCGTCACGGCGGTCGAGGGCGCCTTGGAAGCGGCGCTCGGCCTCTGCCAGTGCCGCCGCGACACGATCGAGCTTGGCGAGCACCGGGGCGATGCGACCTCTCGCCGCCGCCCACGGCAGGCCATCGAGAGGCTCGCGGTCGAGGTGGAAGGCAGCAACCGAGGGCACCGCCAGCAGCGGCGCTTGCACGATCTTCTCCCGGCAGCGCGCGGCCAGCTCGCGAACGCGGGCTTCGGTGACAGCCAGCGCCTCGACCCGGCCGCCGACCGCGTGCCACTGCTGCAGCAGTCCAGCTCGCTCGTCGGCCGCCGCTTCCAGGCTGGCACGCACCGCCGCTGCTTCGACCGCGGTGTCCGCCAGACGTTCGCGACGACTCAGCGCCAGCTGCAACTGCGCCACGTGGTTCACCTGCATGCCCAGTTCGGCCGACAGGCGCTCGGCCACCGCGAGGTCAGTGCCGGCCTGAGCAACCACACGCGCTTCCGCGACCTGTTGCTGCTCGTGGCCGGCCACGGACCGCTCGACGCGTTGCACGACCGCATCCAGCAGAGTGGCCGCCTCACTGAGGTCGCGGCCCACGAGCGCGCCGAGGTCGTCGTGCAGCGGCTGCGCCGCACGCGCTGCCGCTGCCCCGCGATCGCGGCGCGCAAGACCTCCGACATCGTCGAGGCGATCGGTGATGGCCTTGCGGCACACGAACGCTGCCGCCAGATCGGCCTGATCGGCAGCGGTGCCGGCCGAGCGGACGCGCTCTTCCAGCGACAGCAACGAGTCGGTGCGCGCGGCGAGCCACTCGTTCCACTCCGCGAGCAGCTGGGTGATCTCGGTCGCCGTGGGGATGCGCACACCGTTGCCCATCAGCCCTCCGTGCGCCCGTAGCGCGCCGCGGGAGGCGACTGCGGCCCGAGCGCCGCTGCCAACCAATCGTCGTAGATGGCCTGCCAGCGACCGTCGTCGCGCATCTCCGCGAGCAGCGCGTTGACGAACTTGACGAGATCGACTCGATCGGCGGCGATGCCCAGGCCATAGGGCTCGAACGAGAAGTTCTCGCCAACGACCTTGGTGGCCGGGTCTTGCACCTGCAACCCGGCGAGCACGGTGTCGTCACCCGTGATGGCCTGCACCGCGCCGCTCTGCATCGCGACCAGACAGTCGCTGATGTCGGGTACCGCGACGGCCGTGATCTGTGGATAGTCGCGCGCCAGGTTCTCCTGGTTGGTGCTGCCGTCGGGTACGCAGACGGTGGCCTGCGCAGCGGCGAGGTCGTCGATGCTCTGGTACGAGGAGGTGGCCTCCACCAGCACCCGCTGACCGGAGGTGTAGTACTCGGAGGTGAAGGCGATCTGCTGCCACCGCACGCAGTTGATGGTCATCGTGTGCGCCACGATGTCGACCTCGCCACTGCGCAGCTTCGGGATTCGCTGGCTGTACGGGATGACCACGATGTCGAGCAGGTCGTACACCGTGTCGTCGTCGGCGCCGAAGATGGCCTTCGCGACTTCCTTCAACATGTCGATGTCGAAGCCCTCGATCTGCCCCGTCTGCGGGTTGCGGGCGCCGAACAGCAAGGTGTCGGCGGAGACCCCGACCCGCAGCGTGCCACTGGCCCGGATGGCGGCCATGGTGGAACCGGCAGGGAGGTCGTCGGGTGAGGGCAACGGACCGTCGGGCGCGTACGACTTGGGGGTCAGGTCGCCCACCTCCTGCTGGTCGGCAGGGCAGGTGAACGTCTGTGCCGGCGGCGCCGCGCTGGTGGAAGGAGCTTCGCCCTGCACGGCGGCCGGCAAGCGCTCGCCACCGGCGCAAGCGACCAGCAGCAGTGCCGGCAGCGCGACGGCCAGCGCACTCGAGGTGCGGGTTCTCGCGTTCATCGGTACTCCCTCAATCGCTGGCCGTAGCCGACGAGCACCAGTGCCGCCACCGACAGGCCGGCGAGGAAGAGCACCACCCGCAGTACTGCCAGCCCATCGGCCGCTGACGACATCGCCGACGCGGCCTCCGCACCGAGTGATGCCGCGGCGGCACTGCTGGCCTCGTCGAAGGCCGCGAAGGCAATGGCCGCTTCACCGTCGAGGCTGGCGGCTCGCGCCCCATCCCAGTCGCCCGCGTCGTCGCTCGCACGCACCGCGTCGTGAGCTTCGGCGTACGAGCCGAACGTGCCGACGAGCGTGCAGTCGCCCGTGATGATGCACATCCGTGCGAGCGCCGAGGCCGCCGTGGCGGCGGAGGCCTGCCAGGCCACGTCGAGGCCACCGCTGCCGCGGGCGATGAGCGTGCTCGATTCCTGCGCATGCGCTTCGAACGCGGCCGAACGGGCCTGCGCGGCGAGGTCGGCAGCTTGCAGCGAGCTACCCGTCGCGTTCTCCGCATCCGACATCGCCGAGCCCTGCATGCTGCCGCCGATGACCAGCAGCAGCAGCGTCACGCCGGCCGCCACCGCCAGCGGCACGTTGAGCAGCCTCCGGAAGCGGAAGGCCACCCAACCCCCGCCGGTGAGCAGCAGCACGAGCAGCGGCCAGCCCGTGAGGTGCAGCCAGAGACCGGCCGTGTCGGCGCCATCGAGGTTGTCGTTCACCTGACTGCGCAATGACGACTGCACGTCGCGGAGGCTGGCCACCATGGTGGTCGCGAGGTCGTTGGCGGTGCGCAGGTACGCCGCCCCCACGGGGAAGCCCTGGCGGTTGTTGGCCCGAGCCTGCTCGATGAGGCCCGAGTAGCGGGTGAGCTGCGCCGACACTGCGGCCAGCATGGCCGCGTCATCGGGCAGCACCCGGTTGCCCACCGCGACCAACCCATCGCTCACCGCCGCCAGCTCGGTCTCGTAGGTGGCGCGCTTGGCGGCATCCTCGATGCCACCGCGGAGGTAGTTCTCGCGGGCGATGGAGTCGGCATGCACCAGGCGCACCTGCACGTCCTGCACAGCGATCAATTGTTGCGATGCCGCATCTCCGTCACCGAGCGCCGAGTCGCGCCGGCCCACCCCGACGGCACCCAGCACGCCGAACAGCACGGCCACGACGACGCTGCCGACCATCCAGGTTCGAAGGCGAGTCGGCGTGTCGCCGCCCGTGGCCACCGCCCGCCAAGCGCGGCCGACGGTGCCGCCGAAGACCTGCATCGCGGACCGCCTTCCGCTGCTTTGCGCTGCTGCCACCACGCCTCCTCGACGTGGCATCCTACGTGTGCGCTCGCCCTTCGTGCTCGCGCACCCCGACGCCGCCGAGCGAGGGTCCGCGAAACGCAGATCGTCGTGGTCGACACCGGCTGAGTACCGTTCCAGGAATGCCCAAGGCGTTCCTGCACCCGTTTGCCAAGCCCACTCGCGACGAGTTCATCCACATCGTGCGCGGCGAAGGTGCACTGCTGTACACCGCCGACGGGCGCGAACTGGTCGATGGCATGGCCAGCCTCTGGTACTGCGCCATCGGCCACGGCCGCAAGGAGATGGCCGACGCGATCGCGCAACAGGTGTGCACCCTGGAGGCCTACTCGTGCTTCGATCCGTTCACCACCGACCCTGCCGAGCAGCTGGCCGAGAAGCTCCGCGCCATCGGGCCCATCCCCGACGCTCGCGTGTTCTTCACCGGCTCGGGCAGCGAGTCCATCGACACCGCCATGAAGTTGGCACGCATCGCACACGTGCAAGCCGGTGAAGGCCACCGCAAGCTCATCATCTCGAGGGTCCGCGGCTACCACGGCACGGCCTACGGCGGTACCAGTGCGCAGGGCATCGCCCCCAACCGCGAGAACTTCGGTCCGTTCGTCGACGATGTCGTGCAGGTGCCGGCCGACGACATCGAAGCACTGGCCACGCTGATGGCGCAGCGCGGCAGCGAGGTGGCCGCTGTCATCGCCGAGCCGGTGCAGGGTGCCGGTGGCATCTACCCGGCGGAGAGCGGCTACCTGGAGGGCCTGCGCAAGTTGTGCGACCAGCACGGGGCGTACCTGGTGTTCGACGAAGTGATCACCGGCTTCGGCCGCCTCGGCACCTGGTTCGCGGCACATCACTACCGGGTCACCCCCGACTTCGTGACCTTCGCAAAGGGCGTCACCTCCGGCTACCAACCCCTCGGCGGCGTGTTCGTCGGCCCACGACCCACGGCCGCGCTCGAGTCGAACCCCGACTTCTTCCTGCGCCACGGGTTCACCTACTCGGGCCACACCACCGCCTGCGCGGCGGCGCTGAAGAACCTCGAGATCATCGAGCGCGAAGGCCTCGTCGCCCGTGCGTTGCACATGGGCGGCCGCCTCTCCGCCGGCCTGCAGGCACTCGCCGACGACGGCACCATTGCCGGCATCCGCGGCCTCGGCGGTATGTGGGCCGCCGCACTGCGACCCGATCAGAATGCGATGGCGATGCGCGACACGATGTTCGACAACGGCGTGATCTGCCGTGCGCTGAACGCCGACTCGCTGCTCTTCTGCCCGCCGCTGGTCACGACCGACGAGCAGGTCGACCGCATCGTCGACGCCGTCGCCGTCGCCGCCCGCTGACGAGGCGGCGCAGCTGTCACCCGGTGGTCGTCCGGTTGCGGCGTGATGCGACGATCGCACCGCCCGCCAACAGGCCGATCACCGGCAGCACCGTCACCATCACGCTGTTCAAGGGGAGCACCCCGAACAGCACCAGATCGAGCGCGACGAACAGCATGAACAGCATGCTGAGCAGCGCCACTCCGAGCATCCGACCGATGTTCATCACACCACCCTCCTGATCATCGGGCGCAGCATCGCTGCCAAGCCCGCTCCGGTCACTGCAGTCCCCGCCAGGCTCGCGATCGTGAGCGGCGAATCGAAGGCACCGCCCTCGACCTCGACCGTCACCGAGCCGACGCAGCTGCCGTTCTGATCGACGTGCTCACCGGCAACGGTGATCTCGACCCCTGACGGCACGAGCGACGGCAGGTCGTACTCGTGCGAGCCGGCGTTGGACGTGGTCAGGCTGTTGCCCGCCCACGAGTCGACTTCCACCTCACCGAACGGTGGCGGCAGCTCGATCCACACCGAGCCGCTGTACACCCCGGTGGCGGCGGCGACGGAACCCTGCCAGTCCACCGTGTCAGCACGCGGAATCGCGATCACGCCGTCGGCGGTCGCAGCGTCCACGACCACACCGGTGGACCGCCACGTGCCAGTGGCCTGGCAGCCGTTGCTGCCCTTGATGCCAGCCACCGCAGTCGGCGCCGAGCCGACCAGCATCAGTCCGAACGCAGCGCCCGCCATCGAAACTCGAAGGAGCTTCATGAGGCTCTCCTCTCCGCTCTTCACCATGCGACCGCCGTGTCAGCGGCCGAATTCATGGTCCGCCCGCCGGTGCACGAAGCCAAGAGGCGGAGGTCATCGACGCCTTCGAGGGCGCCGCCACGGCACCTGCTGTGCTTACATCGCACCATGAACGGAAGCAGGAACTGATGGGCGCGCTCGACGGACAGCACGTGTTGGTCACCGGCGGGGCCAGTGGCATCGGCAAGGCCTGCGCGGATCGGTATCGCGCCGAAGGAGCGACGGTGCACGTCGCCGACCTCAACCCGCGATCGAGCGACGAGATCCAGCTCGACGTCAGCGACTCGGCCGCATGGGCGGCACTGATCGCCTCGCTGCCGCCGCTCGATGTGGTCCACCTCAACGCGGGCATCACCACGCCCGGCCGGGGCCCACGCGACACACCCATCGCACCGCTCAGCGATGTGACCGACGAGGCCTACCGCGCCATCGTCGGCGCGAACATGGACGGCGTGTTCTTCGGTGCCCGTGCAGTACTGCCAGGCATGATCGAGCGCGGCAGCGGGCACGTACTCGTCACCGCCTCGATGGCCGGCCTCGGTGGCATGGCGGGCGACATCGCCTACACCACCACCAAGCATGCGGTCGTCGGCTTCGTCAAGTCGCTGGGCGCCACCCTGCAGCAGAGCGGCGACACCGGCGTGTGCGTCAGCGCGCTGTGCCCCGGCTTCGTCGACACGCCGCTGGTGCCCACCGAGGCCCAGTCGTTCATCAAGGAGATGGGCATGCCCGTCATCGACCCCTCTCGCGTCGGCGAGGCAGC
>Ga0075163_10008957_pt1 | contig 13148 bp, 8 predicted proteins | sample JI1023141ADNA_FD_71478 | JGI IMG/M metagenome (GOLD analysis project Ga0075163, IMG submission 71478) | Wastewater effluent complex algal communities from Wisconsin, to seasonally profile nutrient transformation and Carbon sequestration -... | ecosystem: Engineered > WWTP > Effluent > Algae...
GTTTCAATTTCCTCCGAAACATTTTCGGGGATGATTTCTTCCAGCATTGTATCGTTCTTATCAATCTCTTTGATTCCATGATTGATAAATGATATAAGATAAGTGGCATACCTTATGCCAACAATTACTCCAGGCCCGTGTTGCGTATGTTGCAGCCTGGTTCCGATTCCCAGTGTCATTTCTTCCATGTGTAATGTTTATTTTAAAGCTTATTCAGAACCGCAGTCAGGTCTTCCCTTGAAATTATGCCTTTGTGCATCCAGGTTTCTTTACCATTGCGGTACATTTTAAATACAGGAATTTCCTCTACCTGCAAAGCACCAGCGAGTTTTTTATTTTCATCAATATTAAAACGTACAATTTTTACTTTTCCTTTATATGTATCCGTTAGTTCAGTAAGCATAGGCTCCATCTGTTTACAGGGTGCACACCAGGGTGCGTAAAAATCAATGAGTACAATACTGTCGGATGATGCCAGTTGCTGAAACTGCTCCATGGTAAATTTATCAGCGGCACCTTCTGCTGCATTGGCCAAAGGGAGTTTATTTCTTTTCCAGGCCATGATGCCGCCTTTCAGATCATACACTTTTCCAAAACCATTGCTCCGCATATAATCAGCTGCAGAAGCACTTCTGCCACCACCCAAACAATAAACAAAATAGGTTTTTGATTTGTCCAGCGTTGCAATTTTTTCTTTAAAGGATTCATTGTTGAAATCAATGTTCGTTGCATTGCTGATATATCCTTCTGCATATTCTCCCGGGGTGCGCACATCCAGTAAAACAGCTCCGGGTTCGGCCTTTAATTTTTCATTGAAAGTTTCAACCGGCAATAAAGCACCCGATTGTTGAGATTGACAGGAAACGGTGCTTATAAAAATACCGATCAGCAGAAAATATAAAATCTTCATGGAAAATAAATTTCCGGTAAGTTATTTCAAATCACCGACTGATACAAATGAAAATGCAGCCATTAAGGGGAAATAAGAAGACAAATGTTCAATTAAACCGGAGGAGAATTTGCAGGATCAACGCCTGATCAATCCTTCGAGGCTGAAGTACTCCTCTACATTCTCGATTTTCTTAATATCGTACAGATAAAACTTTGGCTTCAATCCGTCTTTCTGCACTACTGTATAATCCATTACAACCCGGTTGTCTACAATCAAAGGTTGTACCCCGAGGAATGAATAATTTTTAATACCATTATTATAAAAATCTATACTGCCAAGACATTCGGCACTGATGATTTTTTCTTTGTCGAGTTTTTGTGGATTGGCTTTATATACAAAGCAGATATATCTTTTCACCGCATCATACCGGCTTGTATTGCTGAACTCATATTGATCTGCTTTCTTAATCGGATAAACCGTATAAGTGCCACTGTCGGGTTCTATATCAAAGGTGGAGTCGGTAAGCAGGTCATCGATAAAAACTTTTTCAGAAGGAATACCCCAATTGCCGGTATTGGGAAGGTAAAAAATGATTTTGATTTTAGATTTACCAAAAACGACGGCCATTGAATCAACCCTTTTCGTACTATCCCCTTCAACCGTCATGATATACTTGGCAATGCCGGTAAACTCACGCTGGGCCATGACGCAATGAGTGGAACACAATAAAATGAAGGAGAAAATCCAGCGCTTCATGGTTGAATAGAGGTAATTTTTAATAACCTGATAACTATTAACGGTAAAATGCTGCAAATATTATTACATAGAAAAATATTTATATATAAACAGCGATAACTACCTTTATTTTATCGGTCGCAAAGATATAAAAATGTTGGGCTAAGTGACAGAACAATCCGCTGTTACTAGGCATTTTTCTTCATTTTTAAAATACCTTTAAGGGATGAGAATTTCTGCTGTTTTTTTCTATTTATTCAGTTTTTTACTAACTGACTTTCAATCTTCCTATGCTCAACTCGGAAAACCAATTTCCATTTCTAAAAAAGGGAGTATGGTTGTTATTGAAACCCGTAAGGGCAAATGGCATTTCAGTTCATTTCCGGGAAATATTATTAAAACCGGTTTTACTGCAAACAACAGTATAAAAAATGAACAGGTATCTGATGCTGTGATTCTGAAAGCATCCGGCATTGTTCCTGTTATTAAACATCTGAAAAATAAAGTCAGTATTAGCTGGAATAACCAATCTGGTATTGAATTCAGTGAAAGCAGAATTATTTATTCAATAAACAATAAACCTAAAACAACACTGATTACTGCTTCATGCGACAGTCTTCAACGTGGTTTCAACTTTAGTCTTAATACAAAGGAAAGAATTTTCGGAACGGGTGAGCGAAGTATTCCAATGAACAGGCGTGGTTTTAAAGTTCCGTTGAACAATAACCCGTGGTATGGTTATGGCCTCAATGCAGATGCATTGAACTTCAGTGTTCCCTTTGTTTTGTCGGATGAATTATATGCTTTGTTTTTCGACAACCCTTCAAAAGGATTCCTTGATATCGGCAAAACCAATCCGGAACAGTTAACCTATAGTGTATTAAGTGGTGAACTCAGTTTTTATTTCATTCCTGGCAACAACTACAACGATATCCTTGGCAATTATCAACGCCTGGTGGGTACACAGCCATTACCTCCAAGATGGGCAATGGGCAACCTGATGAGCAGGTTTGGTTATACCAGTGAAGCACAAACGAAGGAGATTATGGGAAAGATGCAGCGTGACAGTGTTCCATTTGATGCAGTGATCTTTGATTTATTCTGGTTCGGTGATAGCATCAAGGGCACCATGGGCAATCTCGATTGGGTAAATAAAAATGCCTGGCCTGATCCTGTTAAAATGATTGCAGATTTTAACAAACAGCATATTAAAACAATTCTGATAACAGAACCATTTGTACTTCAAACATCGGGCAATTTTAAACAATCGGAAAAATATCACGCAACAGATAGTAACGGTAACCCATACCTGCTGACAGATTTCTATTTCGGCAAAGGAGGATTGATTGATATTTTCAGAAAAGATGCCAGGAGCTGGTTCTTTTCAAAATACAAAAAGCAGATAGATGCCGGTGTTGCCGGCTGGTGGGGCGATCTTGGTGAACCGGAAAAACATCCTTCTTGTATTTTTCATAACCTGAGCGACCTGGGTTTTAAAAGAAAATTTGCTGCCGATGAAGTACACAATATATACGGACATTACTGGAGCAGGATGCTCTTTGAAAATTACCGCAAGGTTTATCCAACAAAAAGATTGTTCCACCTCAACCGGAGCGGTTATGCCGGAAGCCCACGCTATTCTGGTTTTCCATGGTCGGGTGATGTAAGCAGAAGCTGGGACGGACTTAAATCACAATTACCCTTGATGCTCGGCATGAGTATCAGTGGTGTGCCATATATACACAGCGATGCCGGAGGGTTTGCTGGTGGTGATGGAGATGAGGAATTGTATGTACGCTGGCTTCAGTTTGCTGCCTTCACGCCGGTTTACAGGCCTCACGGTACTGCCCTTGGAAATCTTGAACCAACCGTAAAAGATATTCCTAGTGAAGCATCCCTCTGGCCCGAACCTACCCGTACGCTTGCCAAACAGGCTGCACAAACCAGGTATCGCTGGTTACCCTATAATTATTCACTCTCCTACCAGCAAACGAAATACGGCAACCCATTGGTAAAGCCGGTTTTCTTTCTCAACCCTGCCGACAGTAATTTATACAAAGCAAACGATCAGTACTTATGGGGCGACCAAGTAATGGTAATACCGGTAACGGATAAAGGCCAAAAGCAGAAAACCTATTATATACCTGATGGCAACTGGACCAACCTATACAATTTGAATAAAGCCCTCGGCCCCGGTTGGATTACCGATACTTCTATCAGCATGAACAATATTCCACTATGGGCAAAGGAAGGAAGTTTTATTCCATTAGCTGAACCCATGCTCAATACCAGTGAGTATTTTTCAAAACCACTTACTATTATTCATATTCCTTCGTCCAGGCCTGGCCGTTATGAACTTTATGAAGATGATGGCGAAACACCTGATGCCATTCAAAAAGGACTTTACAGCCTGATAAAATTTACAAGCACGCAATCTCCTGATGAATTACAAATCAACATATCAGCTGCTCCCGGAAACTTCAAAGGAAAACCTACACAAAGAAAATTCCTACTGGCCATACCAACCATTGGAAAAGCAGTTTCAGCAACGATTGATGGGGTTCCTGTTAGTGAAACGTACCTGTTCAATGAAAGCATCAATGGCTGCATCATTCCGGTTATATACCGGAACAACAAAGTTAAAATCAGTATTAAACTCAGATAGTATTATTTAACCTACTACAAGATGAAAAAAATCTGCTTCGGTTCCTGCTTATTGCTCTTTTTATTCATGCAGGAAAAAGCCATTGCACAACAAAAACCTTTGTGGCAGAACAGTGCATTTGCTGTGTATGCCGATAGCATCGTTCAAGGTAAGTTTACTGCCAGAATTTTATCCGATTCCGCCATTGTATCCAATTACCAGAGCCCTGCCAGCCAGTTCATCAGTCCGGATATCGTTTTCAAATTCAGCATCAATGGCGACGACAATGAGATGAAACCTGGTATCGATCATCATATAACCTGCATCATCAACAACACGGAAACGCCAGTAATCAGGTTCGGTAAACAATTCATTGACACAACCAAAGCACAGGCAGGCCAGTTCCTTTTGCCATCTACTCATCTTCGCATCCGCGTTGATATGTCGGAAGTACTGGATGCCTTCGCTCAAAAAGGATATTTTGAAACCTGGAACGGTACTAAAATTTATAAAGCAGATTTCAAAGGTTTGTTTGTGGCGGGCGCTACAGAACCCTTGATGTGGGATTTCGATAATTTATTCAGGAGGCCTTCCTTAGAACTGAAAGATGAAGACGGAGATAAAATTTATGAAACAACCATCATCCTGAATGAGGCAAAAAAAGAAAATGACCTGTCTTCTTCCTGGCAACTCAGCGCCGATACAAGACCTTATCCGGCTTATCAATCTCCATACGCAATATCAGATGCCATCTACAATTTATCCATCGAAGAAATGCTGAGGGCCATTGAACCCGACAGTACTTTCAGAACCGGAAAAGAATGGGCTGGTGTATGGACCCGGGATATCAGCTACAGCATCATTCTCTCCATGGCTTACCTGCAACCCAGGGTAGCAAAATTCAGCCTGATGAAAAAAGTGAAGAATGGCCGCATTATACAGGATACAGGTACCGGTGGCGCCTACCCTGTTTCAAGTGACAGGATGATCTGGGCAGTAGCAGCCTGGGAATTGTACAAAGCAACCGGTGACAAAGACTGGCTGCAGCAATCCTATGAAATCATAAAAAACTCCATTGAAGACGATGCACACAATGTGTATGATAAGGTAACGGGAATGGTTAGAGGCGAATCTTCGTTCCTCGATTGGCGTGAACAAACCTATCCTGCCTGGATGCAACCTGCAGATATTTTTGAATCTGAAAACCTGGGTACCAATGCCGTTCATTACCAGGCCAACAGGGTGCTTGCTGAAATGGCTGCATTGCTGAATAAACCGGCTGATGAAAAACGTTACAAAGATTTTGCAGATACAATCCGGGATGGCATCAACAAACATCTCTGGATGCCTGGCAAAGGTTACTATGGACAGTTCCTGTATGGCAACACACACAAAATTCTTTCTCCCCGGTCTGAAGCACTCGGTGAAGCGCTTTGTGTATTGTTTGATATTGCCAAACCAGCTCAACAGAAATCTGTCATTGCAAAAACGCCTGTCGTTAATTTTGGTATTCCATGTATTTATCCACAGATACCGACGATTCCTCCTTATCATAATAATGCTGTATGGCCTTTTGTTCAGGCATTCTGGGCACAGGCTGCTGCAAAAGCCGGAAATGAAACAGCAGTTTTGCAGAGCATTGCAGCAATTTACCGCCCCGCTGCTTTATTTCTTACCAATAAAGAAAACTATGTAGCTGCTGATGGCGATTATAAAGGCACACAGATCAATTCAAGTAATATGTTGTGGAGCCTCTCGGGTAATATCAGCCTCGTACATAAAATTCTTTTCGGTATTCAGTTTAAAGCAGATGGAATTGTTTTCAATCCGATGGTGCCTGCTGCTTTGAAAGGCACCCGTACACTCAATAACTTTCATTACAGGAATGCTATATTGGATATTGCTGTTGAAGGTTATGGCAATAAAATTGTTTCGTTTACACTCGATGATAAAATACTGGCAGACCCCTTCATCTCTGCAGAAATCACAGGTCATCATACGATACAGATTAAACTGGATGACAAAGTCGTAGGTGGATTTGTAAATGAACTAAAGAATGTTTTCTCTCCGGAAACTCCGGTAGTAAAACTCAGTAATAAAGGAATTATTATTGCTGAAGAAAAGCCTGGAACTGGTTATCGTTTGCTGAGAAATGGCGAAGATATTCAACACAACATGAGCCAGCCTTTGCCTGTAGAAGCAAATGACTTCTCCATCTACCAGGCCATTTCAATCGATCAGAAAGGGTTGGAATCTTTTGCTAGTGAGCCTGTTGTTGTTCCTGCTAAAGAAAGCAGCCAGGTATATGAAGCAGAAAAATTTTATTCCCGTGCCGGAGGAAATGGTAAAGGATATTCAGGTGAAGGATTTATCTCTATCAGTAAACAACAAAACAGAACAATCACAATTCCCATAACTGTAGATAAAGATGCAGTGTACTCAATCGATTTCAGGTATGCCAATGGAAACGGACCTTTGAATACAGAAAACAAATGTGCGATCAGAACATTGAAAGAAGGAAATAAAGAATTGGGCGTTATAGTATTTCCTCAGCGTGGTAATGATGAATGGTCGAACTGGGGCTATTCAAATCCGGTTACAGTTTACCTTATGAAAGGAACGCATCATATCAGCTTGTCTTTCGAAAATTACAATGAGAATATGAATGGAGAAATTAACCAGGCAATGCTCGATTACATGCGGGTTACCAGGATAAAATAAAACAAGGAAATCAAACAGTTTGTTGTAAACAAAGAGCCCGCCTTAAAAAAGCGGGCTCTTGAATTATATGCTTAGAAAATTAAATCCTTGTAACTGTATAAGTATTGGTAATGAAGTTTACCTGTACTTTATAATCTCCGGCTTCAGCTGGAGTAGGAATAGCAGAAGGATCATTTCCACCACCATAGTTAGCACCCAATGCACCACCTGTTGGTGAATCGCCGCCAAACTGCGGTTGCCATTGACCGTTAGTATCCAGGAATTTGAAATATTTACCAGGAACAAATGACATGGTAATTTCAAATACACCACTAGACAACATAGTCATACGCTGGCTTGGAGGTGGACTATTGGTCCAGCTTGAAGGCGTACCATCACCTGTGATGTACAGTTCCGGACGTAAAGGATGATCAACTTTTGTTACGGTATATCTTCCGATCTGGAAATCATAAATCATTCTGTACCAATTATCGCCCTGAGCAACATTACCAGGGAAATCCTGTGGCAACCTGAAACCAAAAGGTCCTTCGTTTGCAGCACCAGGAATGCTGTTGTCCTGAACACTGTACTTATCATCCCAGTTTCCGGCTTCCTGCAATAAGAGGTAAGCGCTACCGCCACTCAGGTGGAATATACCACCCCAGGTAGTTTCATTTAACCTTGTGAGTTCCCTGATTGCTGGCATTGGAGCAGGGTTTGTCCAGTTGAAATCAGTAGCACCGCCAGTGATAAACAACCTGCTTGTACCTGGTAACTGAACTTTAGGTGGAATTTTGTATGGTGTTGCATTGATTGTAATAACGTTAGAGAATAAACGCTCATTGTTATTACCGTAAGAAGAAATCAAACGAACATCTACGCTGTAGGCTACGTTGAAAGCAAATCCGAAATTCAAAAGAATATCATTTAATTCTTCTCCTTTCAGACTTTTCTGTAATGCTCCAAGTGTAACAACATTTGCTGCATTTTCAAATCCACGACCTGCTGAATCCAACTGCAATACATACTTGTAACTGGCAGAATCCGTTGCATATGCAGGATTCGTCCAACTGAATGTAATCACATCATTGTCTGCATCTGCAGCAGTAGCAGCAACAGTAAGTGTAGATGCCGATAAAACCGGCGTTTTACCGTTGTCGTAAACAGGTAAATCATCCACCTTGTTACAGGCTGAGAAGAACAGCATCATTCCTGCTACAGCCATCAGGGTTTTAAAAAATATTTTCATAAATTTTATTTAGTGTTGTTATTGAATCAGTTTGTATTACAATTTAACCAGTGATGTTTTACCACGCTGGAAATCTACGGTGATTTTGTAAGTACCACTTTCTGCCGGAGCCCTGAAGTCGCCACCGAATGCTTTGAAATCATCACCCAATGGGTTGTTCAGGTTGTTTCCGCCGGTGAAACCATATTTTTCAGGATCAGGAGGGAATGCAGACCATGTACCGTAGCGTGGAAGCAACAGGTAAGAACCTCCCGCATTCAATGCCAGCGTTAATTCATATAAAGTGTTGTTTACACGGGTAAACTGCTGAGACAATAATTCAGGTTCTCCGCAACCACACTGCCAGCTGGCTGGTGTTGCACTTCCTGTGATAAACAGTTTGTTGGTTGTAGGCGGATTCACTTTTGGTGGAATCGCATATGGCCTTGCTGTGAATACCAGGCTGTTTGAATACAAAGGCACAGTGTTATTAAACAAAGATGACCTAACCCTGATTTCCAACTGGTGATCAGAAAGACTATCCAATTGTAATTGATTCAACAGATAATCGTTCAATTGCTTAACAGTAATACTGAGAGACAAGTCTTTACTAACTGCCACCGTTTGTTTTTGCGGATTGGTAAAGTTCGCACCCACGGTATCGATTTCCACCAGGTAAGAAACGTCCTGGGAACTGATTCCGGTGGTGAATTTATACTCTGGATTCGTCCAGGTTAATTTGATAGCTTCATTATCCTGGTTTAAAAAGGACAATGGAATGGTTGTCGTGCGGTTGGCCGTTAAAACGGGTTCAGTGCCGCCTTCAAACTTAATCTGATTCTCATCTTTCTTACAGGAAGCGAATGCCACTGCCAGGAAAGACAACAGTAATATTTTATTGATTATTCTTTTCATTGCAATGAATGTTAAATATGATTAATAACCAGGATTTTGAACCAGGTTGGTATTTGAATTGATGTCTGCAATTGGAATAGGGAACAATTTCCTGAATGCAGGAACGCCTGTTCCGGATGAAACACCACCTTTCCATGGCCACAGATAAGTATCTTCTGTAAACCTGTCGAAACGAATCAGGTCAGTTCTCCTGAAACCTTCCCAGCACAATTCTCTTCCACGTTCGTCGATGATGAAATCCAATGTAAGATCAGCATCAGTTATATTGCCTGAAGTATTTCCACCATAAGCTCTGGTACGAAGTGTATTGATATAATTCAAAGCAGTTGCTCTGTCACCAGCTGATGGATCCCTCAACACAGCTTCAGCATAGATCAAATATTGTTCAGCTGTTCTGAAAATCGGGAAATCGATATCAGAAAAATCCGGACTAGATCCCTGAGCGCCTGTTTTGGTAAGGTTTCTGTATTTGGTGATGGCATATCCTTCAGTGAAAGCAGGTGCTGGTTCACCACTCAGATCAAGTGTTTGACCATTGGTATAGAACTGTGCACGCTGATCGGTACCACCGGAAATATCAGCAAACAAACCAGGAATATTGCTGGTTGTTCTGATACCACCCCATCCACCACCGATACCGTAGTTAGAAGCAGTCATGCTTCCACCAACTGTTGCGTGGGTAAGGAAAGTTGTACCACCATAACCTTTGGTGCGGATACCATCATAGTTAATGGTAAGAATAAATTCATTGGTATTTGTGTGATTGTCGGCCAGCATCAATTGTCTGTAATCAGGAATTAATGTATAACCATCAGACAATACTTTCTGAGCATAAGTAGCTGCATCACGATATCTTGCTTCACCGGTATAAACATTTGCATTCAGGTAAATCCTGGCAAGCAATGCACGGGCAGCAGTCTGATCTGCACGGCCATACTCATTGGTACGGGCAGGAACCAGTTTGTCTTCCAGGTCGAGCAATTCTGATTCAACATAGTCGAACAGATCTGCACGCAGAATCTGCCTTGGTAAAGTTGATCCTGGTAAATCATTTTCAGTTACAAAAGGAACATTTCCGAAAAGATCCATCAGTACAGAATACTGGTAGGCTCTCAGGAAACGTGCTTCCTGAGCATATTGCTTGATAGCCTTGGCCTGATCACCGGTGAAGCCACGTTCAGACAATTTAGCATCAGTAGACTGGCGGATGAATTCATTTGCCAGACTGATCTGGTAGAATGAACGATAATAAACTCCTTTAAGAATTACATTATCGGTAGTCCAGTTCATTGGATGAAAGAAGTGGATGCCTGGATCGTTCCAGCCAACCTGCACTACAGCTTCATCAGTGGAAATTTCCTGTACCCACCAGTAAAGGCGGAGGAAATCGGAAGTTCCTTCATCAATACCCTGAACGTCGCCGTTTCCTGCAGGGCCACTGTTTCCGGTAAGAGCGAAACAACCATACACTTTAGCGAAAGCTTGTTGATAACCTTCAAAAGTTTTGTATACAGTTTCTGAAGTGATATCATTGGTAGGGAACCTGTCGAGGTTCTTCGTGCAGGAAGTAACACTTCCACCCAGTAATAACACCAGTGCTGCTTTATAAAATATTTTATTCATTTTTTTATATTTAGTGTTAGATACGATTTTTATTAGAAGTCAAGATTTGCACCAATGGTATAAGTTCTTGGCCTTGGGTAGAAGTTATTATCTACACCACCTTGAATTTCAGGATCCAAACCATCATACTTCGTTATCACGAACACATTCTGAACGTTGGCATTGATCCTCAGGGTTGCCTTTCCTTTGAAAATTTTACCAAGATCATAACCTATGTTGATGTTATCCATTTTCAGGAAAGATGCATTCTGGATGTAATAATCAGATAAGATCGCTCCTGATTTGGTACCGGTAAAACCAGTATTCAACAGATCAGCATAAGCGTTGTTCAGATAACCGGTGCCAAATATCGCATTACGGGTGCCAATTGTAGAATTCACGTTGTTATATACGTAATTTCCAACATTTGCCCTCATTACGCAACCAGCATTCCAACGCTTGTAAGTAACACTTGTTGTGAATCCAAAAAACGCTTCCGGATCAACATTTTTGTATTGATAGAGATCATCGGTATTTACCAGACCATCTCTGTTTCTGTCTTCAAACAAACCATCAATTGGTTTTCCATTGGCATCATATACCTGCTGGTAAACATAGAAAGATCCACGTGGTAAACCAACTGAATTGATGAACAGGGTTGTACCTGTACCACCGGAAATTCCTCCGTAAGTATTTCCTTTGAAATCAGGATTGTTTGAAATGGTTAATTTGGTGATTTCGTTTTTGTTGTAAGTAGCATTGAAACCAACATTCCAGGTAAGATCTTTGGTTTTAATAAGATCGGCATTGATATTGAATTCAACACCCCTGTTTTCCATAGAACCTACGTTCGCAACAATTTTATTGGAGAAGTTTGTACCTGCCGGCTGATCAATTTCATTCAGCAACTGTGTTGTTTTTTTCAGGTAACCTTCGATGCTACCGGTAACACGGTTATCAAACAAAGCATAATCCAGACCTACGTTATAGGTTTCTGTTTGCTCCCATTGCCTGTTGGCATAGTAACCATTCGGGCGGAAAAGGTTGAAGTAATTATTTCCCAATTGATATTGTGCAGCATTGTTACTGAGTGTATAGTAAGTAATGTAATCATACAAACCGATTCCATCCTGTTGACCAGTAACGCCATAGCCTAAACGCAGTTTAAGATCTGAAACGGTCCTGCTGTTTTTGAGGAAACTTTCTTCTTTAATTCTCCACGCAAGTGCAAAGGCCGGGAAAGTACCCCAACGGTTGTCTTCGTTAAATCTTGAGGAACCATCACGACGAACTGTTGCTGTTAACAGGTATTTGTTCATCAGGTTGTAATTCAGTTTTCCGTAAACAGAAATCAGTGTGTACTGAGGCTTGTCATTAGGAAACAATGGCTGTGATCCCGGAATCTCTCTGCCATCGGATGTTCTGTCGGAGAAATTATAATTAGTAGTAAGGAAGTCATTGTAAGAATAACCTGCAATCACATCAATTTTACTTTTGATGGCAGTGAAATCCCTATTATAACCCAGGTAGAATTCCATCAGGGTATTTTTCCTTTCCTGGCGGAAATTAGATTTTACTCCACCATGCGGAATACCACCTGCATCGATGAAACGCTTGTAAGTTGATGCTGCGCTATCATTGATGTAATTGCCACCATCAGATTTAGCAATGTCATAACCGAGGTTCAGGTTTGCACGCAGTGCAGGGAAGAATGGAAACTTATATTCAAGAACCGCATTACCAATGCTTCTGCGGGTATCTGTCTGATCATCCTGCTGATACAATAAACCAACCGGATTTTTTGGAGAAAGTGCTCTTAAACCTGTAGTGGTGGTTGGATCCAGCCATTCGAAATAACCATTGTACCTTTTGCTGTTTGAAAAAACTGGTTGTGTAGGATCAAAAGTAGCAGCAGCTCCGATAGCACCTGTATTCGCAAAACGAACAGCAGTTTGACTTGCTTTGATGTTCAGGTCTACTTTCAGGTTGTTGTTAAGGAATTTCGGGCTGATATTAAAACCAACCGTAGCCCTTTGCAGTTTACCAGTTTTCAGAATTCCTTCCTGATTGAGGTAACCAACAGAGAAACGATACGGTGTTTTATTTTTAATAGCACCGCTTACGCTGATGTTGTTATCGTAAGTAAGTGCTGTTTGATAAATTTCTTTCTGCCAGTCGGTATTGGCTGTACCAAGCAAAGCAACCTGGCCTGGAGTGCCTTCTTTCTGTACATAACTGCGGAATTCAGATGCTGACAGTACATCAACCTGATTGGCAATCTGTGCAACAGAAAACTGAGTATTGAAATTCACTTTGGTTTTACCTGTTTGTCCTCTCTTGGTTGTAATGATGATTACACCATTAGAAGCTCTTGAACCATAAATTGCAGTAGCAGATGCATCCTTCAGAATATTGAAAGATTCAATATCATT
>Ga0075163_10008958_pt1 | contig 13146 bp, 14 predicted proteins | sample JI1023141ADNA_FD_71478 | JGI IMG/M metagenome (GOLD analysis project Ga0075163, IMG submission 71478) | Wastewater effluent complex algal communities from Wisconsin, to seasonally profile nutrient transformation and Carbon sequestration -... | ecosystem: Engineered > WWTP > Effluent > Algae...
GCCGACATCCCGTTCGGGCTGCCGATCACCAGCGCCGAGGGGAGCATCTTCAAGATCGACTCCGCCTCGCCTCCGGAGATCAACGACGGTCGCAACCGGATCTCGAAGATCGTCGCCACCGACATCGAGGCGAGCAACGGCGTCGTCCACGTCATCGACAAGGTGATCTTGCCGGCCGACAAGAACATCGTGCAGACCGCGCAAGCGCTGGCGGCGGCACCGAGTCCGGAGTTCACGATCCTGGTCGAGGCCGTGGGCGCAGCCGGCCTCGTCGCCACGCTGTCGGGCGAGGGGCCGTTCACGGTGTTCGCGCCGACCGACGCCGCGTTCGCCGACCTGCTCGCCGAGCTCGACGTCACCAAGGCCGAGCTGCTGGCCGACACCGACCTGCTCACCGCGGTGCTGACCTACCACGTCGTGCCGTCGCTGGTCCTCGAGGCGCAGGTGCCGATCGGCGCGCCGATCACCTCGGTCGAGACCGGGACCTTCACGGTCGATGCGTCGCTCGACATCACGGACGAGCGGTCGCGGAAGGCGGGGATCGTCGGGACCGACGTGCTGACCTCCAACGGGGTCGTCCACGTGATCGACAAGGTCATCCTGCCTGCGGCACCCTAAGAGATCTCCCGCAAATACGCCGCAGGTACTGGCGCACATGCTCGGTCGGAGTGGTCTGGCCGGCGCCAGCGTACCGTGCCGATGTTTCGCCGAGCCGCCACGAGGTGCCCGGTGAGTCGACTGCCCAGTCCGCGGCCCTGACCTGGGGACTCGCGACGCTCGGCTCGTGCAACATCTCGGGATTGCATGGCCGGATCCTTGGTGCACCGCTTGCTGGAGTGAGGTGCATGCGCCAGAGGACGGTCTCGGGGGAGATCGAAGCGAGGGTCGACGCGGTGCGTCTGTTGCCGCGCGACGACGAGCCGACCCTACCCAGGCCTCGCGCGTGGCCCCGTGCGACGCGCGACCTGACCCCTGACATCCCGCCCACCGAAGCAGAGAAGCTGCGCACCACGATCTGGTGCGCGCTCGGGGGCTTGCTCGTCGCGATCAGCCTCTACCTGGTCTTTTGAACCGCGTCGCGGCGCTCCTCAACTTCGGTCGAGCTCGTTGTGCGGCGCGATCAGCCTCTACTTGGTCTTCTGATCGCGGTGCTGCTGTTCCTCGGCTTCGCGGTCGAGCACGTGGCGCGGCGCGATCCGTAAAATCTTGCCGCTAGGGCGGTAGCGGTAGCCGAGGCCGTTCGCCTCGAGGACCGTGGTCAGGGCGATATCCCAGCGCGCCTTCTTCATATAGACCGAGACTGTCTGAGTCATTTGCTCGGGCAGGACCAGGTTGATGCCGGCGATGTCGGCGAATACTTGGAGCAGATGACCTAGCGGCGCGTTCTTGAAGTCGAAATCGAGCTCCTGTCCAGGCGGTAGCGCATCGTCGACAAAGCCCTGCTTCTGGCGCCACGCGACGGCTTCTACTTCGCGATCGAGCTCGTGGCGCGGCGCGATCAGGATCATGTTGCCGGTGGGGTCGTAGCGGTACCAGAGCCCGCGGGACTCGAGCAGCACCTCGAGGACCTGGTCGCACGGCGCCTGCTTGAGCGCGACGTTGATCTTCACGTCGACGCGGTCGGGCACGACGAAGTTGAGGTTGCACGCCTTGCCGACGGAGCGGACGACGTCGTGGAGCGGAATCTGGATGAAGTCGAGATCGATCGACTTGCCGGGTGGGATCTTGCCCGCGACCGGATGCTTGACCTCGGTCAGTTTGTCCTTCGCGGGGCGGAGCTCGCACCGGATGTCGCTCCGCTCGTTCGGCTTGATCTCGATCCGATGTTCGCAGAACGAGCGATCCTCCGAGACGATCCGGATCTTCCGCTGCCCCGACGGCACCGCGATGCGCCTGCCACTGGACACCACGGAATCGACCAGCACGTCGTCGACGAACAGCTCGCCGTACGGTCTCCCGACCATCTCGATGCCGAGGGTACCGCCGAGCAGATCGCCCGCGCTGAGGTTGCAGCCGACGAAGACTTCGTCGCCATCCTCCTCGAGGTCGATCGGATGGACGCAGTTCGGACCGATCCGCACGAAGTGCCGACCAATGGGGATCTGCGCCGTGAAGAAGTTGCCGACCTTGCCGTACGACTCGCCGTCGATCCACAGGCCGGCCGAGTCGCCCGGCGTGAACTGCGCGATGACGACCCCGTAGCCGGTCTTGGTGGAGGGCGCGGGCGTGGTCAGCGCGTGGGCGCCGTAGCCCGCGGCGGCGAGCCCGAACGCGGCGGTGGCGAGCAGGGCGGGCCGCGCGATCCGGCGGCGGCGGGGCGCGACGATCGGCGTGATCCGATCGCCGCGCGCGGCGGCGTCGAGCCCGGCGAGCGCGGCCTGCGCGTTCGGGAACCGATGCGACGGCTCGGTGGCGACGATCTTGGAGAGGAAGTCACGGAGAGGAGGAGACACGTTGATCCCTTCGAGTGACGCGCCCTGTAACAGCCGCCAGGGTTCGCGCCGACTGAGCAAGTGAATGAGCGATGCACCGAGTGCATAGACGTCGGTGGTGGCATCGACCTGACCGGCAAGCTGTTCGATCGGCATGTAGCCGAACGTGCCGATCGAGGTCGAGCCGGCGGTCGTGCCCTGCACGTGCGCCGCACCGAAGTCGACGACGGCGATCTTGCCGTCTGGTTTCGCGATCAAGTTGGCGGGTTTGATGTCGCGATGGATGACCATCGGTGACACCGACTGGAGATAGACGAGGACCTCGAGCACCTGCTTGCCGAGGTCGAAGATCTCGGCCTCGGTGAAGAAGTGATCGTCGAGCTTGTCGGCGAGCGACTCGCCGGTGACCAGCTCCTGCGCGAGGTAGTACCGGGTGTGAACCCCGGTGCCTTCCTCGAACGCCGCGCGGAACCGCGGGATCGCCGGGTGCTCGAGCGCGCGCAGGAACTTCGCCTCGCGCTCGAACATCGCGATCGTGTCGCGCGCCGGCGTCTGGACGAACGCGAGCTCCTTGAGCGCGACCTGCGTGCCATCGGCATCGCGCGCGACATACATCCGGCCGTGCGCGTTGGAGACCAGCACCTCCTCGACGATGTAGCCGCCCGGCTTGACGGCGACCCCGCACGCGGCACAGCGGGTCTGGTCGCCGACCAGATCGTCGCAGCCGACGCAGAACACGCCGGCCGCGCCGGCATCGCGGAGCACGGCCTCGAGCTGGGCTTCGTCGGCGAGCATGGCCTGCAGCGCGGGGTCCGCGGCGATCGCGGCCTCGAGCGCCGCCTTGTCTCCGTCGTATTCGCCCATCAGATAGAGCTCGACGTCCTCACGGGTGATGGTCATGGCGTCACCTCCTTGCGAATGTGCGCGCGGGTCTCGCACAGGATCTGGCGCACGCGCTGGAGCGACAGCCCGACCTCCTTCGCCGCCGAGGCCGCGTTGCCATCCGGCGTCGCGTAGACGAGCCGGAAGATCTTGCGGGCCTGCGGCGAGCATGTGGCGAGTGCGGCGAGCACGCGATCGAGCTGCTGCCGGCTGGAAGCGATGCGCTCGCTATCGAGCTCGCTCGGCGGATCGGGAACCGCCGCGAGCGTGCGCTGCTCGGTGCGGTGCTTCTTGAGCTCGTTGAACGCGAGGAACCGCGCCTGCCGGATCGCGAGCCCCGGGAGCTCGATCTCGCTCAGCGCACCGCGCGCGTGTTGCTCGATCAACCTCGTCCACGCCGCCTGCGCGATCTCGCGGGCGCGATCCGGGGACAGCCCCAGCGCGAGCACCGAGAGATAGACCCGCCGGTCGTGCAGCCGGATGGCGGCATCCCAATCCGTCTCGGCTGTCATTGCCGCCGCCTTTGCTTCCACACTGACCAGAACAACCGGGGCCTGGAACCATATCGGAGAAATCTTCTGGAACTGCGACCGCCTCCCGGTAGTCTCGTCCGGAACCACATGGCGCCGCCTTCGAAAAACCGTCGCAATCTCGCAGTGATCGGCGCTGGCGTCGGCGTGGCTACGGCCGCCGTGGTGACCCTGCTGGTCGTGCGCGACAAGCCGGAGGACACCACCACCGAGCTCTCGGCACGCGCCGCGGCGTTGCCGGCGTTGCCGAACCAGCCGCTCGAGGGCGGCGTGGTCAAGCCGTGGGAGACCAAGCAGCCGACGCCCCAGGAGGTCGCCGAGCTGAAGCGGGCGGAGGCGGCCGAGCGCGACGAGGCGAAGGCGGAGGCGGCCAGAGCGGAAGAGGCCTTGAGGGTTGCGGAGGTTCAGGCCGCACGGCAGCAAGCGATCGACGAGGCCCGGAAGAACGGGATCCTGGGCTCGACGTACCTGCCGAGTGGTTCGTTCGCGTCGCTGACCGGCACCGGCGACATCTCGTCGGGCTTCGACGACCCGAACATCTACGGCGGGCTCGGCGCGCTCGGTAACGGCGGCTCGGGGATTGGTGGCGGCACGATAGGCCTGGGCGGGCTCGGCACGATCGGGTCGGGCACCGGAGCCGGATACGGCGTCGGTACTGGACGCGGCGGGATGCGTGGTCGCAGCGCGGCGGTGCCGACGATCTCGATCGGTCAGCCGATGGTGAAACCCGCGGTCGCCGGCGGTGACGGCGCGCTCGACAAGGCGATCGTGCGCCGCTACATCAAGCGGAACATCCAGAAGCTCCAGTACTGCTACGAGAAGGAGCTGCTCGCAAAGCCCACGCTGTCGGGCACCGTCGCGACGAGCTTCACGATCATCGAGAGCGGTGCCGTCGGCAGCGCGAGCGGCTCGGGCGTCGACGCGACCGTCGCCAGCTGCATGGTCGACGTGATCAAGAGCATCGAGTTCCCGAGGCCGAAGGGCACTGGCGGCGTCGCCGTGAGCTACGCCTTTACAGTTCGACCGGCCAATCAGCCGTAGCCATTTCGAACACGTCTCGCGATCGAAGCCCAGTACGCTCGTCTCATGGTCGAGTCGAAGCATCTCGTGGCGGGTGTGATCACGTTGCTGGTTGCGTGTGAATCACCGGCCGAAGATCGGGCCGCAACCACGGCACCGACAACCGCGCCCGTCGCTCCGCCACCATCACCGTCAACCCAACCAACACCACAGCCCATTCCTCGACCCGCTGCTCCGCAACCATCAGCACCCGCGGACAACCAACGCACCACCGAGAAGGAACCGCAGACGGCAGCCACCCAGGAGCATGCACGCACCGCCGGCATCCTTGGCTCGGAGACTCTGCAGGAGGGCGGTGCGTTCGCATCTCTGACAGGCACCGGCGATGTCGCGTCGGGCTCCGCTGGCTCGAGAGAGGGCTACGGCGTTGGTCGCGGAGGGATGCGCGGTCGCTCGTCGGCCGTGCCGACTGTCGCCATCGGTCAGGCAACGGTCAGCCCGATCGCGGGTGGGAACGGCGAGCTCGACAAGGCGGTGGTGCGCCGCTACGTCAAACGCAACATCCAGAAGATCCAGTACTGCTACGAGAAGGAGCTGCTCGCGAAGCCCACGCTGGAAGGCGCGGTCACCACGACCTTCACGATCACCGACGCGGGAACCGTCGGCAAGACGAGCGCTACCGGTGTCGACGTCACCGTCGCGGCCTGCGTGGGCAACGTGATCCAGGGCATCGAGTTTCCCAGGCCCAAGGGCACCGGCGGTGTCGCCGTGAGTTATCTGTTCACGTTCGAGCGTGCGTCGTCGTCGCCCTGAGCTCGTCGGGCGCTACCGGCTCGCAATGGAGAGGGGATACACGCGTGGTCCCGTGTAGCCCACGTAGCTTCCGACGGGGATGAAGGCGGGATACAGGAAACCGGTGACGAGGTACCCCGCGCCCGGCTCGAGGTGGCCCGCGTTCGCGAGCTGGATGCCACCGTCGAAGTTCGGCCCTTCGAGGTGGCCCGGGCGGTAGGTGCCCTCGAGCTGCACGAGCGTCGGCGCGGCGATCGCGGGCACCTCGTGGATCGCCAGCGACCGAGGCGTTCGCGGGATCTGGAAGCGCTCGTCGAGCAGCGTGAAGATCGCGCGCGCGTCGTCCGCCGCGATGGGTGCCAGCGTCGTCGTCGAACCATAGCCCGTGCGGGTGAGGTCACCCTCGAACGTCAACCGGTCGCGGTCGGCGGCGACCCACGCGATCGTCTGCGGCGGCAGCTGCAACATGTACGTGCCCGCCGGCTCGCGGAAGGTGTGTCCACCGATCGCCTGCAGGACGAGCAGCTCGCGCTCGGGCGCGTAGAGGACGCGCACCGTCGCGCCCGCGTACCACTCGACCGGCGGGTTCAGGTGCTGCGCGGAGATCACGCGAAGCTCCTCGCGATCCGTGCGCCGGTAGAAGCCGGTGATGCGGTAGGGCGCGTTGAACTCGATCGCCGTGGTCATCCCGAGCAGCGCGATGCCGTCGAGGACCCCGTGATTCGCCAGCGACCAGCAGCGCCCCTCGATGACGACGTAGGTCTCCGTCGCCAGGCTCGCGGCCTCGGCGCGTGTCACGACCCTGGGCGCGCGGGGCAGGTGCAGCTGCGTGCTCAGCGCTGCCGCGATGCCGGCGGAGTCGGCAGGTGGCAGCTTGAGCGCGATCGCCGTCTCGTCGGCGAACCCACCGACCACCCGCAGCACGCCCGCGTCGACGGTCGCCGACACGATCGTCGCCGCCGGGAGCTCGAGCGTCGGGACGCGACCGTTGTTCGCGACCACGAGCACGACGTCGCGCTGGTCGTCGAAGCGCACGGTGACCGCCAGCCCGCGGAACCAGTCGTGCTGCATCCAGCTGCTAGCTCGTACGGATCGGCTTGTACTTGATCCGGTGCGGCTGGTCGGCGTCGCCGCCGAGCCGGCGCTTGCGATCCGCTTCGTAGTCCTGGAAGTTGCCTTCGAACCACTCGACGTGGGAATCGCCCTCGAACGCGAGGATGTGCGTCGCGATGCGGTCGAGGAACCAGCGATCGTGGCTGATCACCACGGCGCACCCGGGGAACCGCTCGAGCCCATCCTCGAGCGCGCGCAGCGTGTCGACGTCGAGGTCGTTCGACGGCTCGTCGAGCAGCAGCATGTTGTTCGCCTTCTTGATCATCTTCGCGAGGTGGACGCGGTTGCGCTCACCACCGGAGAGGATGCCGACGCGCTTCTGCTGATCCTGGCCCTTGAAGTTGAAGCTCGACACGTACGAGCGCGTGTTGAACGTGCGCTCGCCGACCGTCATGTTCTCGACGCCCTCGGCGATCTCGTCGTAGATCGTGCTGTTCGGATCGAGCGCATCGCGGCTCTGATCGACGTAGCCGATCTTCACCGTCTCGCCGATCTTGATCGTGCCCTTGTCGGGCTTCTCGATGCCCATGATCATGCGGAACAGCGTGGTCTTGCCGGCGCCGTTCGGGCCGATCACACCGACGAGCCCGCCGCGCGGCAACGCGAACGACAGGTTGTCGATCAGCAGGCGGTCACCGAACGACTTCGAGACGTCCTTGAAGATCACGACATCGCCACCGAGACGCGGGCCCGGCGGGATCACGATCTCGAGCGCGGGATCGCGGATCTCGCGCTGCGCCTCGTTCATCATCTCCTCGTAGCGTGCGAGGCGAGCCTTGCTCTTCGCCTGGCGGGCCTTCGGCGACAGCCGCACCCACTCGAGCTCGCGCATCAGCATCTTCTGCCGCGCATCCATCTGGCGCTCTTCGTCCTTCATGCGCTTCGACTTGAGCTCGAGCCAGCCCGAGTAGTTGCCCTCGAACGGGTGGCCCTCGCCGCGATCGAGCTCGAGGATCCACTTCGCGACGTTGTCGAGGAAGTAGCGATCGTGGGTGATCGCGACGACGGTGCCCTTGAAGTTCTCGAGCGTCTTCTCGAGCCACGCGACGCTCTCGGCATCCAGGTGGTTGGTGGGCTCGTCGAGCAGCAGCATGTCTGGGTTGGAGAGCAGCAACCGGCACAGCGCGACGCGGCGCTTCTCACCACCGGAGATCACCTTGACGTCGGCATCGCCGGGCGGGCAGCGCAGCGCATCCATCGCCATGTCGACCTGGTGATCGAGCTCCCACGCGTTGATCGCGTCGATCTGGTCCTGCAGACGACCTTGCTCGTCGAGGAGCTTGTTCATCTTGTCCTCGGGCATGTCCTCCCCGAGCTTCATCGAGATGTCCTCGAACTTCTGGAGCAGCGCGCGGGTCTCCGCGACGCCCTCCTCGACGTTCTCCTTGACCGTCTTGTTCGGGTCGAGGTGCGGCTCCTGCGCGAGGTAGCCGACCTTGACGCCCGGTGCCGCCCACGCCTCGCCGAGGAAGTCCTTGTCCTCACCCGCCATGATCTTCAGCAGCGTGCTCTTGCCGGCGCCGTTATTGCCGAGGACGCCGATCTTCGCGCCCGGGTAGAACGACAGCCAGATCCCCTTCAGGATCTCGCGCTTCGGCGGGACCAGCTTGCGCAGGTCCTTCATCACGTACGTGTACTGGGCAGTCATGCGGCGCGGTTATACCCGCGGCCTTCCGGCTCGGCTAGGCTCGATACGTGGCGTATCGCGACGAATCCGAGGACGTCCTGGAGGCGCCGACCGCCGAGGGCACGCTCCGGATCGAGCTCGGTCCGCGCACCGTCAAGGCGACGGTCGGGATCCGGACGCTGCACATCGTCGACAAGGTCGCGACGGTGCTGGAGCAGAAGACCAAGAAGAAGGTCCGCCGCGAGTCGTTCAAGTTCGACCGGTTGGTGGTGGCGCGCGACGTCCCCCACGAGGACCTGGGGATCTGGGTCGAGCTGCCGGGCGGCTGGCGAAGGATCTTCGGGGTCGAGCCGGTCAACCTGCTCGAGCCCGACGGGCTGACCGCCCTGGCCACCCTCGATCGCGCGATCCAGCGGTTGCGCAGCGCGGTCTCGGACCTGTCGGGCGAGATCCGGCGCGCCGTCGAGATCGGGCGTGGGCTCGACAAGGTGCTGCTCGCCGACCACGGCGATCGGTTCATCCTCTACTCGCGGCGGCTGTTTCGCGATCGCGCGCGGATCGCGATGGAGATCCACAGCGACGGCAAGATCGTGTTGCGGCAGAGCAAGAAGCCGAGCGAGATCGCGGTGCGCTCGCGGTTCGGCGTCACCGTGGTCGGCGACTACGTGCGGTTCTCGACGCCCGATGGCCAGGATCTCGGCCGCTGCTCGATCCCGTGGATCGCGCCCGAGGACCGCCAGGAGCTCGCGCGGCGGATCGGCGCGCTGATCGATCTGACCCCCGACGCCGACTACATCGCGTTCCCGTACTCCGCGTAGTCAGGGCTTCGGCGGCGGAGTCGGCGCTGCCTGCGAGTAGATGTACGTCACCGCGGTGCACACCGGCACGGCGCGGCCGTTGATCTGGTACGGGCGATACCGCCAGGTCGTCCGCATCTCGGTCTCGATCTTCCGGTCGTAGTCCGCGAAGCCGCTGCTCTTGAGCCGGGTGACGCTGGTGACATCGCCGGTGTCGGCGATACACAGCTTCCACGAGCCGATGATCTTGGTCTTGCCGGCCTGCATGATCTCGACCTTGGTGACGTCGTTCGGGATGATGTTCCTGTTGCCCGCGATGCGATTCCCTTCGAGCAGCGTCGGTGCGACGTTCTGCGGAGGTGCGGACGGAGGAGGAGGGGGCGGCGGGGCCACCGTTCCACCGGGAACACCCCCGACGACGCCCCCGACGACGCCCCCGGCTACACCACACGGATCGCCGCCCTCTTCGCCGCCTTCCTCGACGACCTCCTGCTTCTCGATCTTCACCGGCTGGACGAGGTCCTTGATCTTCGCTTGCTTGGGCTGTTCGGGAGGTGGCGCCGACGAGGACGTCCAGCAGCCCGTCACAGCGAGCGCGAGCAGGAGGCGATGCATGCGGGGGAGCCAAGCACGAAACCGCCGCGCGGTGGGGACCGATCAGAGACTCGCCAGCTGCTGACTGGTCTGCACCGTCTTCGCGCCGCGCTTGCGCAGCTGCTTCTCGATCTCGTCGGGGCTGTGCCGCGTGCTCCACACCTTGACGCGGCGACCGGCGTTGCTCGAGCCGAAGCCGGCGACCACGAGCTGCTCGCGGGCGACGCCGAGCACGAGCAGCTGCTCGACCACGCTATCGGCCCGCTTCATCGACACGATCAGGTTGAGGCGGGGCGGCCCCAGGCGATCGGCGTGACCCTCGACGACAAGCATGCCCTCGGGATTTTCCTTGGCCCAGGCAGCCACCTCGCCGAGCTGGCGGTCGAAGCCCGCGACCGCGGTGATCCCCTGTGCGAACTTCACCTCCGCTACGTGCGAAGCGTCGGGCTGCGCGGACGCCGGCGCCACGGCGAGCGCGAGCGCCGCGATCCAGCTGCAATGCATCTTCATACAAGCTCCTTTCGGTGAGCTCGCAAGGACCTACCGCAAGCGGCATGCCGGCCTATCCGATCGTCTAGCCTTACAACGCAGCGCGCGGACGCAACTTGTCCGCATGTTCAAGTCCTGGCGGCTCGGACGGGTTTTCGGCTTCCCGGTCGAGATCAATCTCAGCTTCATCCTGTTGCTCGCGTTCGTCCTGCTGACCTACGGCGGACTCGCGGGCGTGTTCGTCGTCCTGCTGTCGTTCGGCAGCGTCCTGCTCCACGAGCTCGGCCATGCCCTCGTCGCGCGCAAGCTCGGCGTCGGCGTCAGCGGCATCGAGCTGTCGTTCTTCGGCGGCGCCGCGAAGATGGAGAACAACCCGCGCTCGGCGAAGGACGAGATCGCGATCGCGGCGGCGGGTCCGGCGGTCTCGCTGATGCTCGCGGGTCTCGGGCTCGGCCTGGCGGCGATCACGGGTGTCGGCTTCTTCGCGCTGCTCGGCGTGATCAACCTCGTGATCGCGGGCTTCAACCTGATCCCGGCGCTGCCGATGGACGGTGGTCGGATCCTGCGCGCCGCGCTCGCGTACCGGATGCCATACCTCAAGGCGACCACGATCGCGGTGTCGATCGCGCGTGTGGTCACCGTCGGGTTCGTCGTGCTCGGCCTCGCCTACGGCATCTGGACGCTGGTCCTGCTCGCGCCGTTCCTGTGGATGATGAGCTCCGCCGAGCTGCGGCTCGCGCAGGTCATGGCCGACGACTACGCGGGCTATGGCACCGGCGCGACCCAGGTGCTGGGGCGAAATGCCTGGGCGGGGCGCAGTCCGTACCAGGCGGGCCCGTTCGAGCACATGGCGATGCGGCGGTTCGTGATCCGCCAGCGGGGCGGCCGGCTCGTGATCGAAGCTCTCGACTAGAGCCGCGCGCTCCCGGGCGTGCCAGAGTTGCAGCATGCGCGTCGCCCTGGTCTTGCTGCTGCTCGTCGGGATCGCCGCGGCGGACGTCAAGAAGTCCGAGGCGCTGGTGATCTTCGAGCGCGCGATCGCGGCGGAGAAGAATCCCAAGGCGCTGGCCGAGGCACTGGCGGAGGTCGACGCGCTGATCGCGAAGAATGCGAAGGACGCCGATGCCTACTACGTGCGCGGCTGGATCCTGTCGCGCTCCGGCAAGAACAACAACGAGGCGGTCGCCGCGTACGACAAGGCCTACGAGCTCGACGCGCGGCTCGCCGACGCCGCGTACAACGCCGGCGTGGTGCTCGGTCGCAGCGGTGACTCGAAGCAGGCGATCGTCCGGTTCGAGCGCGCGCTCAAGACCAACCCGTCGCATGTCGACGCCGCGTACAACGCCGGCCAGTCGCACTACGACCTCGGCGAGTACAAGGAGGCGGCGGCCAGGTGGGAGATCGCGGCGAAGCTATCGCCCGAGGATTTTCAGATCGCGAAGAAGCTGGTGCAGGCGTACGTCGCCCTCGGCAAGGCCCCGCAGGTCAAGAAGGCGCGCGACCGCGTGTTCGCGATGTGGCGCGCGGGCAAATCGGACGGCAAGGCGAAGTCGTACGTCTACGACCAGTTCCCGGCGGGCAAGTACCATGTCTACGTGCACGAGACGTTCGACACCTCCGGCGACACCGCCGTGGTCTGGCAGGCCAAGATCGCGCTCAAGGACAAGGTGATCGGCACCGTCAACCTCGAGACCTCCGCGGAGCTCCGCGGCAAGGGCACGCCGTACGCGCTGGGTGTCGAGAAGGAAGGCGAGCGAGTGCCGACCGCCGAGCAGACCTGGAAGACCATGCCGGACTACGCCGCGTGGAAGACGCTGGTCACCAAGACGATCGAGGCGTCTTTCTAATGGCAGATCCCAAGGTAAAAATCGCTCTCTCCGTCGTCAGCTTCCTGGTCGCCGCGGTCTGCGCGGTGATCGTGTTCAGCCGCGGTTGCTGAGCAATCCCGCGCGGTTGTCAAATAGCTGAGATCTCCGTGCCGGTTCGCGCCTCGCCGCGCTCCTAACCAAGCGAACAATCCAACTCGCTCGAAGGAGCTGCACAATGATTCGTCTCGGTTCGCTCGCTATCCTCGCTTCGCTCGCCGCCTGTGACTCGCAGGTCGATGCCGATCACCAGGGCACCCCGCTCGCAAAGATCGGCGGCTCGGTCCGCAACACGCGCACGCTACCGACCGGTGATGCCGAGGTCGTCGTGCTCTGGCAGAACAGCTCGGGCAGCCCCGATATCGTCGCGGCCGATTCGGTGGAGGTCGACGGCTCGTTCCCCGCGAACTTCACGCTGTCGATCTTCGAGCCGCCCGCGGATGCGCTGCTCAATAACTTCAATGGCGTGAAGGTGGGCGTCGCGTACATCGTCGCCGGCGAGCTCGGCACCAACTACGACAGCGACGACGGCGCGGGCGTGCTCGGCGCCGAGGCGAACCACCTGCTCGTCTATCTGCCCGAGGCCGTGCCGGCGGGGAGCGACGCGTCGTACATCCTGCATGGCGAGCCCGCCGCGGGCTTCCACATCTACAACATGCACAAGCTGACCGAGCAGGAGCAGACCGATCGCGCGGCGTGCCGCGACACGCTCGGAGACGCCGGCATCCCGGAGCTGTTCGAGACCTGCGGCGGGTTCCCGTTGTTCGACGACTTCGTGCCGACGACCACCGACCTCGCGACGCCGCTCGATGTCGAGCTGATCGACGACCTGTCGGATCTCGAGCTGCCGAACTGGACCTGACGCGTGGCGCGGCTCGACGTGGAAGCGCTGTACAGATCCTACGGACACAGCGTGCTGCGTCGAGCGCGGCAGATCATGGCCAACGAGGACGATGCCGTGGAGATGATGCAAGAGATCTTTGCCGGGCTGGTGGCGCGACCGGA
>Ga0075163_10008959_pt1 | contig 13145 bp, 3 predicted proteins | sample JI1023141ADNA_FD_71478 | JGI IMG/M metagenome (GOLD analysis project Ga0075163, IMG submission 71478) | Wastewater effluent complex algal communities from Wisconsin, to seasonally profile nutrient transformation and Carbon sequestration -... | ecosystem: Engineered > WWTP > Effluent > Algae...
GAGCACGGCGCACGGCCGCAGAAAAAAGTCATCGCGCAGGAGCTCGAAGCCGTCTTCCCGCAGGCCGTGAATCGCTCCGTCAATCACGTGCCGGACATCTTCCGGCCCGCCACCCTCAAGGATGGCTGGGTCGAACTGGCCACCGATCTGCAGCCGGGCGAACGCGTGCGCCTCGGCGCCGACAACCGCTTTGCGACGCATGAGGTGCTCGAAGTCGCCCCCGGCCGCTTCCGCCCTTCCGCGTTGCCCGCCACTGACAAGGTCTTCGTCTACGGCCGCGAAGTGAACGATTTCCGCTCCGTCGACTACGAGGCGATCGCCATGCTCAACGTCTCCGCGACCCAGCAGCTCAAACGCGACACCGATGCCGAGGTGAAATCCCTCCGCGCCGAAAACGCCGCACTTCGGGCCGAACTCGCCGCCCTCGCGTCGCAGGAGAAAGCCCGCGATGCCAAGCTCGCCGCCATCGAGAAACTCCTCTCGGCCTCGAGCACCGTGATGGCCCGCCCCGCCGCGCAGCCGACCGCCAACGGCCAAGACTGAGCCGCCGCTCCACGTCTCGCCACCCTCGTCTTCCTCCTCCCGTGCCCACGCCCGCGCTCTCCCTCCTGCCGCTCCGCGCGCTCCTCACCGGCGTCCTGCTGCTCGTCGTCGCCGGGCTTGGTGCCTCGCGCGCAGCGGCGTTTCCGCCCGCCCCGTTTTACACGCTCTACGGCATGGTCCGCGATCAGGTCGGCGCTACCCTGCGCGTCGATGGCGCCGAGATCGTCCTCCTCCGTGACGGCACCGAGATCGGCCGCGCTGCGATCCAGTCCGACGTGCGCGCCGATTCGAATTACGAACTCCAGATCCGCATCGACCGGAATCCCGCCGCCGCCCGCAGCTACAGCAACAAAGCCGTGCCCGCCCAAGGCCTGTTTTCCCTCGTCGTCGTGATGAACGGCCAGAACTTCTACCCCATCGAAGTGAGCGGCACCCTCCGCGCCGGCAACGGCGGCGAGCGCGTCCGCCTCGATCTCAACCTCGGCGCCGATACGAACAACGACGGCCTCCCCGATTCCTGGCAGGAGTGGCAGCTCTACCAGGCCGGCCGCCGCCCCGGTCAATCGGGCTGGGATATCAACCTGATCACCAAGCAGGGCGATTTCGACGGCGACGGCACGTCCAATTACCTCGAATACGTCGCCGGCACCTTCGCCGGCGATGCCACGGAACGTTTAGAACTCCGCCTCATCACGAAGACCGCCGCGCAGGTCGGCTTTCAGTTCTACGCCATCACCGGCAAAGTTTACGGCATCGAAGAAAGCACCGATCTCAAGACGTGGACGGCCGTGCCGCTCGCGTCCGACCCGAACGGAGCGTTTGCCGATTTCTACCGCGCCACCGCCGTCGGCGTCGTGCCCGCCTACGTGACCGTTTCCCCCGGCGCCTCCCGCTTCTACCGCCTCACCGTGCGATGAAAACTCTCTCCGTCCGCTTCCCCGGCCGTCATGTAGCCGCACCGGTTACGGTGCGGTTCCCTCGCGCTCACTCCACGGTGGGCGGGCGCGTCCCTGCGCCCGCATTCTCCCCCTCTCTCCTTCTCCTCCTTCTCTCCCTCTTCCTCCTTCTCACTCCTCGCGCCCACGCCCAGTGGCAAACCACCACCTACACCCTCCACGGCGGTTGGAACTCCCTCTACCTCCACGGTGACGCGACCCACGCGACCATCGAAGCGCTCCTCGCCGACAACCCCGAGGTCATCAACATCTGGCGCTGGAACCCCAACGCCAACCCGATCCAGTTCGGCAGCTCCCCGCTCATCCCCACCGCCGGCACCGCCGAGTGGAGCGTCTGGGTCAAAGGCCAGCCGACGCAGACCACGCTCGCTTCGCTCAACGGCCAGACCGCCTACCTCGTCGAATGCTCCGGCGCGGCCGGCAGCACTTATTCGCTTTCGATACCGCAAAAAGTGATTCCGCCGCGCAGCACCTGGGTGCGCAATGGCGCGAACTTCCTCGGCTTTCCCTCGAAGCTCGGCACGCCTTCGTATCCCACGTTTTCCAACTATTTCGCGACCTTCCCCGTCGCCACCGCTGCGAATACCAAGATCTACAAATACGTCGGCGGCCCGCTCGGCCCCGATAATCCCACGCTGGTTTTCTCGCCGACCTTCGAAAACCTCGACCGCACGCAGGCCTACTGGTTCGACGCCGCCGTCGTCGGCGATTTCTATGCGCCGCTTGAGGTGAGCCCGTCGAATCTCTCCGGTCTCGTTTACGGTCGCACCGGCACACAGATCACCGTCCGCGTCCGCAACCGCACCGCCGCCGTCGTCACGCTCACCGTGGCGCCCGTCACCTCCGCCTCCGCGCCCGATGGCCAGGAACAAATCACCGCCGCCGTGCCGCTCACGCGCCGCGTCTACAATGCCACGACCCAGACCTACGACGACGTCGCCGTCTCCGGCCCCTTCAGTGTCGTCGTCGGCCCGCAGTCGTCGGTCGAACTCGTTTTTGGCCTCGACCGCTCCCTCATGACCGGCGCCACCGATGCGCTCTACGCGTCGCTCCTGCGTTTCACCGAGAGCAGCAATCTCATGGATGTTGTCCTCCCCGTCAGCGCGCGCGTCTCCTCGCTCGCCGGCCTCTGGGTGGGCGATGTGGCCGTCACTAACGTCCAGAGCAAAGCCCCCGGCGCCGTCGGCAGCGCCACGGCCACGGCGTATCCGTTGCGCGTGATTTTGCACGTCGGCACCGACGGCACCGCGCGCCTGCTCTCGCAAGTCTACCTCGGCCGGCTCGCGCCTGCGCCCTACGCCTTCGGTCTCTGCACGCAGGAGCAGTTTTTGAAACCTGACGACAAAGCCAACGCCCGCCGCCTCGTCGCCGCGCATCTCCCGCTCGACACCGATCTCTCCGTGGGCACCGGCAGCGTCGCCCTCGGCGCCACCCTCGTCCGCAGCTTCACGATCGGTTTCAACGAGCGCACCAACCCCTACGTCCACACCTACCATCCCGATCACGACAACAAAGACGCCCGCCTCGCGCCGCTCGTCACTCCGCTCGAGAGCCCCACCATCGGGCGTGCGTTGTCGTTTGCCTTCGCCCTGACACCGCCGGCCGGCACCTCGTCGTCCGGCTGGGGCAGCACCGTCCTCGGCGGCACGTATTCCGAGACGGTCACCGGTCTGCACCGCGATCCGCTCACGGTCACGGGCACCTTCGAACTCCGCCGCGTGAGCGAGCTCGGCAGCATCACCACGAATTGAGCGCCCCCGTCCAGCCATGAACCTGCGCCTGCCGTTTTTCTCCCGCTTTTTCCTTCCCGCCGTTCTCCTGTTGACCGGCGCGACGCTCGCCCGCGCCCAGTTCGAACTCTCCGGCGTGGCGTTTACCCGTCTCTACCCGACCGGCGCGGTCACCGTCCTCTCGGTCACGAATCGCGGTTCCGGATACACGTCGGCTCCGACCATCGATATTTCCGGCGGCGGCGGCACGGGCGCAACGGCGACTGCCTCCGTGGCCGGCGGCGTGGTCACCGGCTTTACAGTCACTAATGTCGGCTCCGGCTACACCTCGGCGCCGACCGTGGCCTTCACCGGCGGTGGCGGCACGGGTGCGGCCGCCGTGGCCCTCTTGGGCAAAGTGCCCAACGAGCCGAGCAACACGCCTCCCGTGCTCACGCCGCAGTTCGCGGTCGAGTTCACCAACTCCGGCGGCTCCGCCGTCACGGACATCGCGGCCGGTGCGCCCGTTTACGCCGCGTCCATCGTCGTCGTCGTGCGCCGCTCCACCTTCGGCAGCAGTTTCGCGCCCGGCGTCCCTCGCTACTTGCTCGGCGATACGATCGTGCCGCCCAACACCCAGGTTGATTCCGTGAGCATCGCTGACGCGACCTACTGGCGCCCGCAGCCCGTGGCGATCGGCGAGAGCTTTACGCAGACTGCAACCGCGACCACCGAGATGCCGCTCACGCTCGTCCTCGGCTCCATCAACGTCACCAACGGCGGCACCGGCTACACCTCGACCCCCACGGTGACGTTCACCGGCGGTGGCGGCACGGGCGCCGCGGCCACCGTCACGCTTACGCAAAACACCGTCACCGCGATTAATCTCACCAGCGCCGGCAGCGGCTACACCTCGCTCCCCGGCATCACGATCACCGGCGGCGGCGGCACGGGTGCGACCGCCGTGGTGGCGACGCCGCCTTTGCCGTATTACTACAGCCCGCACGCCGAGCGCGTCTTCGCCTCCCAGGCCGGTCGCGTCAATATCACGTGGGTCTCCCGCGTGCCCGTCCCCATCGCTGGCGATGCGACGCTCAAGTTCCGTTTCCGCACCGAGTCGTTTGCCGTGTCCTCGTCCACGACCAAGCCCGCCCGCACCATTTACTGGACCGAGCGCAGCTTCAACGGCCCCGTCGTCAACATCCCCACGGGCAAAATCGAGACGCTCAATCCCGTCTACAGCACCAACTTTCCCGCCGTGGTCGCGAAGGAATATCAACCCGTCGGACTGGAGAACACCGATCCCAACACCGCCCCGCCGCCCGAGCTCCGCACGCTCTGGTTCCAAAAGCAGGCCGGCATCGGCCAGCTCCGCGCCTACAATCTCGAGGGCCGCGTGCTCCTCGAATATCTCGGACCTCTGAAGCAGGGCGCCTCCACGGTCTACGAATTCCTCGGCGCCGATGTCGTCGATATCGTGCGCGTCGCGCCCACGGTCACGACCGTCGTCAGCCTTGGCGAAAAAATCACGCCGCGCGATGGCGACGGCCGGCTCCTGCCGATCGACAACAGCTCCGAGTTTCTCGCCTCGCCCGTCTTGGACACCAATTTGGATGGCGTCCAATACTACGGCACCACCAACCGCGCCGATGGGCGCCAAGTTTATTACGCCGAACGCGAGACCGACAGCCCCGAGCGCGTCGTGTTTTACTGGCTCGAGAAAACCGATGCCGCGATTCACTTTCTGAATTCACCCGCGACCCCGAACCTCGGCATCTATTGGCCGAAAGTGAAGAACGCCTACTCGCAGGTCTGGCCTTCCGGCGTGGGCGCCTATGCCCACTACACGGTCGCGACCGCCGGCAGCACCGCCGCCACCGGGCTCCAGTTCGCCGCCGGCCAGGCACCCCAGATCGTTTTCCAAGACGATCCCAACCAGACGCAGGCCACGATCGATCCGGCGAGCCAGCGCCTCCAGGTCACCTTCGCCGGCGACGGCCTGAACCGCACGCTGCTCAAATTCACCAACGCCAACGATGTCTGGTATGTCCGCCTCTACACGCAGGCCGACGGCAGCGCCGGCTTCCTCGAAGGTGACAGCCTGGCCGCCCTCTCCACCACGGCGCAAGTCGGCGACCGCATCGACGCTCCGAGCGGCTACCTCCGCGGCGGCTACATCGCGGGCGGCACCAACTATCACCCCGCCGCCTACATCAATCCCTTCACCGCCGGTGCCGTCGCCGCGGAAACCGGTGCGATCATCCCCGTCAACGCCATGCCCGGCGAAAACGTGCTCAAAATCTGGTGGTTCAAGAAAGTCGTGCCGCCCAGCGCCGCGTTCGAGGCGTTTTACGTTCCCGCCAAAATCGGCACCTACACCGTCTCCTACCCGACGAATCCCTCGACCATCGTCCTCGCGTCCAACGCCGGCAGCGGCGACCTCAGCGCCGCAGAAATCGCCGGCAGCCTCTACATCCAAAATGATCGCGCGCTCCCTGGGTTCAACCCCAACGAAGAGCACGCCATGATGATCGCCGGCCGCGCCTACGCTCTGCGCGACGATCTCAACATCACCGCCGTCGGCGGCCCCGTCGCCTACACGTCCGAGCCGTATGTCCTCGTCAACTACGTGTCGCCGCTCGATGCCCGGCCCGCCCTGCACGCGTTTAAAGTCCTGCGCGAAATCCGCACCGGCAACGTGGCCAACGATGTCGCCTTCGACTACCCGATCACCGCCGGCACGATTTTGCAGGGGCCCATGCCCTTGCCGATCCTTCCGCTGCCGCTCGACGCCGCGGGCAAAACCAAAAACGTCGAAGTTAACCTGACCCCCGATGGCGCGCGCAGCCTGGAGGCGCCCGACCACTACCAGAAGTTCACGTTCAACGACCGCAAGGGTTACACGTGGGTTTACCGCGCCGCCCATGAAGCGACGCCCAAGGGTGACGTCGTCCGCGTCGATGTTACCAATCAGGGCTCCGGCTACACCTCCGCTCCCGCCGTCACGATCACCGGCGGCGGTGGCACGGGCGGCGCCGCCGTCGCCACGCTCTCTGTCAACACTCTCACCGTCGGTGTCAGCGGCACCGGTTACTCCACCGCGCCCAAGGTCACCTTCACCGGCGGCGGTGGTGGCAGCGGCGCGGCGGCCACGGCTTCGGTGGTCAACCGCATCGGCGCCATCAACGTCACGAATGGCGGCAGCGGATACACCTCCGCACCCACCGTGACCATCAACGGCGCCGGTAGCGGTGCCACGGCCACTGCGACGCTCAACTATCGCGTCGCCACCATCTCCGTTACCAACGGCGGCTCCTACACGTTGTTTAACCTGCCCTCTGTTACGCTCACCGGCGGCGGTGGCACCGGTGCGACCGCGCGGGCCAATTTCCTCGATGGTATCATCCAGTCGGTGACGGTCACCAACGCCGGCTCCGGCTACACCTCGGCTCCGACCGTCACCTTCAGCAACGGCAGCGCCACCGCCACTGCGACCATGACCGGCTACGTGTCCGCTATCACGGTCACGGCGGGTGGCGCGGGTTTTGGCGCCTCTCCCACGGCGACGATCAGTGGCGGCGGCGGCACCGGTGCGACCGCCTCCGTCGTGACCGACGGCTATGTTTCCGGCCTCACCATCACAAATCCCGGTAGCGGTTACTCCACCGTCCCGACGGTGGTCTTCAGCGGCCCCGGCACAGGTGCCACCGCGACCGCAACCGGTCGCGTTTCTGTGATTTCGGTAACTACCCCTGGCGGCTACTACACCTCGGTGCCCACGGTCGGCATCACGGGCGGCGGCGGCAGCGGCGCCACGGCGACGGCCGGCGTCTCCGTCACTCCCTCCACCGGCATGCAGTTCTACTACACGATGCGCGAGGGCTTCTACGTCCCCGGCGTCGTCACCCAGCCCGCCATCGGCACGATCTTGCCCTACCTGCGCCCGACGATCGGCGGCGTCCCGCAAGGCGACCCCGTCACCGGCACGCCGTTGCGCATCACCTATCGCCCCGTCTGGCCTACCAACGCCCCCGAGTTGCGCGTCGCCGAGACGCTCACCCTGCCCAAGTTCGGCCTCCCCGCCGTGCTCAACCAGACCAGCGCGAACATCCTTTATCAACAATCCATCGCCGCCGATGGCCCGCCCAAGGCCAGCGTCATCCTCCACGATCCCATCCGCGAAAAGACCTACCCGCTCGTGAGCTCCGGCGGACTGACCCGCCTCCCGGCCTCGATTCTCACGACCGCGTATCAGGGAAAAACTTATTTCCAAGGTCTGCCGCCGCACCTCCAGTCCCGCTTCTTCTATGATCCGTTGCGTGGCACCAAGGGCGCCCTCGTCCTCGTCGGCGTGTTCGTCGATGAGATTGCCGGCGAAGATTACCTGAATCTCAACGTCCTCTCCAACGACGACAAACTCGCCCTCGAAAACCTCGCGGCCTCCGGTGACACCGACCGCAGCCCCTGGCTCGCCGCCGTCAGCGCGCTCACGACCAACGTCGAGACCTTCGTCGAAGATCCGCTCAAGGCCGGCACCTACAAATCCAACGGCGCCCCCGTCCGCGTCGGTTCGCAAGAGCTCGCCGTTGTCACTCACTCCGACACCGCCGTCGCCGACTACGCCCTCACTGCCACCGGCACCGGCGCCGGTTGGGTCACGATGTTGTTCGGCGATGGCCAAGCCTTCACGCCCACCGGCGATCCCGTCGCCCTGCAAGTTTTCAAAGTCACGCCGCGCCTCAACACCGGCGAACTCAAGGTCAACCTCTCCTCCAACCCTCTCGACGAAAAAGTTTCCCTCCGGCACAGCGCCGATTTCGCCGCGAAACCCGAGGACTACGAATTCGAATGGCGCTACGCTCCTCCGCAGGACGGCGTCGCCCCCGGCGTTTACAGCTACGCGATCACCTCGCGCCTCGCCACCGCTTGGCGGCTCGCGCAGAGCCCTGCCGGCGTGCTCCCCACGAGCGGCGAATACGCCGCAGCCCTCCTGACCACGCTCCCCCGCGGCGTCACGATCAACGCCCCCGGCTTCACCGGCGGCACGGCGCGCCCCGGCCTCGTCGCCCGCTCCGAAGCCGGCGTCAACTTTGCGTCCGGCGTGCCCGCGCAGATCTACTTCAGCGCCGAGGTCGCCGATCTCACCGGCTTCGTCCTCTACGTAAACGGCGTCGCCGCGCTCGCCTACAACGCCCCCTCGCAGTTCACCAATACCGCCTCCAGCACCGGCCTCGTCCCCGGCGGCCTCTCCCGCCAATTCGAGGTCAACGGCAATTTCTTCCAACAGGGCGAGAACACGATCGAGGTCGCGCTCTACTCCACGAGCGACCTCGGGGCCGTATCCGGCATCGACTTCCGGCTCCACGCCTCCGCCGAGACGGACCTCGTCGTCGCCGGCGGGTCCCCGTGGCAGACGCCCAACGGCACCTACCTCAACCAAATCGTCGTCGGCGGTTCGCCCACCGCGCCCCTCGGCAGTCCGCTGCTCGTGCTGAGCGACAATTATTTCACGATGCGTTATCGCCCGAAGACCGTCGGCGGTGTCACCGCCAACGTCGCCGGCACCGGCTGGTCCCGTTGGATGCCCGCGAAACTCGTTGAAGGTTGGATCAAGCGCGTGCTCGCCGGCATCAATCCCTTCAACCAACGCGTCTCCGATCTCTACAACAACGCCGTCAACACCGACGTCTCGCTCCTCACGCAGGCCGGCACCCGCTGGGAGGGCAACGTCGCCCTCAGCCTCTCCTCGATCAACGATTTCGGCCTCATCGAAATCTACGAGACCGTCCTCAACCGCGGGAAAAACATCTCCATCGAGGCCGGCTACGATTACGCGCCCGCCAACGACGCCCTCCTTCTCGCCGCCGGTTATCTCAACGATCTCTACACGATTCTCGGTAACGAAGCTTACGCCGACGCCGCCAATCCCACCATTTCCGTCGACGGCAGCAGCTCGGCCACCGAAGTGAACACCTCGCGTTTCTCCTTCGAGGGTCAGGTGAAGAGCGTCCTCGAAGAAGAACTCGCGCTCCTCCGCGGCCGCGACGATTTCCTCTCGCCCAGCGTCGGCACCGCGCCCGCCTACAATCGCCTGTATTGGAACTACACTCGCGGTATCAATTCCGGCGAAGCCCTCTACGCCACCAACTACAACATCGCCGAAAAAGCCGGCAGCCCCACCGCCAACGGCACGCTCGATGCCGCCGATGCCCAGCGCATGTTCCCGCAGGGCCACGGCGATGCTTACGGCCACTACCTCACCGCGCTGAAGGGCTATCAACGCCTCCTGCGCAGTCCGCACTTCTCGTGGACGCCCCGCAGCGAAGCCGTGACCGTCCTCGGCCAGGCGATCCAGATCGACTATTTCGACGAGCGGAAATTCGCCGGTGCCGCCGCCAACGTCGCGCGCTCCGCCCAGCAGATCCTCGCGCTCACGCATCGCCAAAGTTACCAGGACGATCCGGCCGCCGGCTGGTCGCACTTCCGCGACGGCAAGTATAATTCCGCCACCAATACCACGCGCCACTGGGGCCTCGACGAATGGACCTCCCGCGCGTCCCAGGGAAGTTACTACAACTGGATCGTTGGCAACGCCCTCCTCCTGCCGACCGACATCAATCCGACGCACACCGGCGTCCAGATCATCGACCGCACCACCGTCCCCGAGCTCAAGGAACTCACCGCGCTCGCCAACGAATTCCAAACTCGCATCGACAATGCCAACGCCCACCTGAATCCCCTCGGCCTCAGCCCCGGCGCCATCGCCTTCGATATTTCCGCCAGCGAGCTGAAGGGCGGCAAATCGCACTACGAACAGATCTACGATCGCTCGCTCCGCGCCGCGTTGAACGCCAAGGGCGCCTTCGATCAGGCCGCGCGCATGACGCGCCTCCTGCGCAACCAGGCGAACCAAGTCAGCGACCGCAACGACGCCATCGTCGATCAGGAGGAAGCCTACGTGCGCCGCCTCATCGAGCTCTACGGCACGCCCTATCCCGGCGAGATCGGCGTCGGCAAAACTTACGCCCAAGGCTACGCTGGCCCCGACTTGCTCGAGTGGTTCATCGTCGACCGTCCGACCGATGTCCTCGACAGCTCCGCGCCCCTCACGCTCTCGGTGAAGATTCCCACCGCCGTCAGGACGTTCACCGGTTTCGCCATCGCCGATATCACGGGCGCCTACACCGACCAAATGGCGACGCGCACGATTGCGATGCAGCCAAACCGCTTCGTGCAATATTCCGACCAGTGGCAGAACGGCACTTCGATGGGACTGCGTTCGGTCACCGGCACGTTGCAGCAGGCTTTGCTCGATGCCGAACAGGCCCGCGTCGCCCTCGACGCCGGCAGTCTCGCGCTCAACAACCGCTACGCGATCTTCGAACGCCGCCTCCAGCTGTATCAGGAAATGGTCGACACCCACCTGAAGACGTTGGAGCGCGAAAAAGCGGCCTCCGCCGAGATCGCCCGCCTCGCCCTCGTGAAGGCCGCGCTGAACGCCGCGAGCGGTGGCGCTGCCTCCGGCGCCAGGGCCATCAAGGATTCGGTCGAGGCCCTCTCGGAATACATGCCCCGCGTCAACGGCCTCGCCAACGACATGACGTTCACCATCCGCGGCTCCCTCAAGATCGGTCAGCTTACGGTGAGCAAGATTCTGACGGCGTTGAGCCTGGCACTGAAGGCTTCGGCGACCGGCATGGAGATTCTCCAGAGCAAGGAACGCAGCTCCATGGAGGAAGACGTGCGCGCCTACGCGTTCAGCTACTCCCAGGCTCAGGTCGCCTACGAATACGAAATTCTCTTCCGCGATCTCACCGGCGGATACCAAGAAGTCGCCCAGCTCGCCGTGAATCTGCAGCGCGCCGGCGAACGCGTGCGCAATCTCATGGCCGAGGGCGAACGCATCCAGGCCGACCGTGAGACGTTCCGCCAACGCGCCGCCGCCGTCATCCAGGGCTACCGGACCAATGATCTTACGTTCCGCACCTTCCGCAACGAAGCCCTTGAGCAATATCGCTCCCTCTTCGATCTCGCCGGCCGCTACTCCTACCTCGCCGCCAAGAGCTACGATTACGAGACCGGCCTTCTCGGCAGCACCGCCGGCCAATCCGTCATCTCCGGCATCGTCGCGAGCCGCGCCCTTGGCGATCTCACCGGCGGCGTCCCGCAGGCCACGGTCAGCACGCTCGGCGACGCCGGCCTCGCTGGCACGATGGCCCGCATGCAGGCCGACTGGTCCGTCGCCAAAGGCCGCCTCGGCATCAACAACCCCGACGAAAACGGCACGCTCTTCTCCCTCCGCCGCGAGCTCTACCGCATTTTGCCCACCTCCACCGAAGATACCGCGTGGCAGCAGACCCTCGAGCAGCACGTCATGAGCAACATCATGGCCGACCCCGATGTCGCCGCCCACGCGCGCAACCTTCGGAAAGCCGACGGCAGCGCCGTCCCCGGTATCGTGATACCGTTCAGCACCACGATCCAGTCCGGCTACAATTTCTTCGGTCTCCCCATCGCGGCCGGCGACCACGCCTTCACGCCGTCGAACTACGCCACCAAGATTTACTCCGTCGGCATGGTGCTGCGCGGCTACATCGGCATGGACCCCTACAGCGCGGGCATCCCCAACGCCGGCGCGCCCAACTCCACCGCCGCCAACGCCCTCAGCGCCACGCCCTACGTCTACCTCATCCCGACCGGCGCCGACTACATGATCGCCCCGCCGCTCGGCGACACCGGCACCGTGCGCAGTTGGTCCGTGAAAGATCAGGCGCTGCCGTTGCCCTTCAACCTCGGCGCGACCTCGTTCTCGACCACGCAGTTCTTCAACGCCGATGGCACGCTCAGCGAGTCGCCGTGGGTTCTCCGCAAACACCAAGCTTTCCGCCCGGTGAACGACCCCGCGTTTTTCTACACGACGGTCCCCACCGAATTCACGAGCTCGCGCCTCGTCGGCCGCAGCGTGTGGAACGGCGGCTGGAAGATCGTCATCCCTGCCAATACCCTCTTCGCCAACGAGCAGGAAGGCCTCAGCCGTTTCGTGGCCTCGGTGAAAGACATCGAGCTCTTCCTCCGCACCTACAGCCACTCCGGAAACTGATCTCTGCATCGTTCTCGTTCCTCGTTCTTCGTAATCGTTCTCTCCTTTCCCTCCGCTACGGCCCCTGACGAACGAGAACGATTACGAAGAACGAGAACGATTCGAACCGCCTCCCGCGCCATGCATTTCCCTCTCTCCCCGTCTCTCCGCCTCTCGCTCCTACGCCCTCTGTGCCTCTGTGCCTCCGTGGTTCAATTTCTGACCGCGCCCGCCCACGCCCAAACCGCCACGTCGCGCCCGGTCGGCTACCTCGTGCAAACGATCCCCGCCGGCCAGACGCGCTCGTTCTCCGTCCCTTTCGACGCCGACCTCACCTCGCAAGCCGGCGCCGTCGGCCGCGTCACCGCCGTCGGCACCAACTACGTTGAAAACTCCGCCGCCGCCTGGACCCCCGGCGCGTTCTCCACCGCCGCCGCGCCCTACTTCGTGCGCCTCACGAGCGGCGCCCACACCGGCCGCGTGTTCCAAGTCTCGACCACCGCCAACACCGCGACGCGCCTCACCCTCGTCACCGACGGCCTCGACCTCACGACGCTCTCGCTCGAAACCGGCACCACCGCCGGCGCCGCCTTTGAAATCGTCCCCGGCGACACCCTCGCGTCCTTCTTCGGCACGACGAACCCCACCGACACCCTCGTAGTCCAAGGCGCCGCCGATCCCCTCGCCGCCGACCTCGTGCAAGTCTGGGGCGGCGCCGCGTGGTTGAATTTCTACTACAACACCACGTGGTCCCGCTGGGCCCGCGACTCCGACACCATCACCGACCCCTCGCGCAACGACTTCCTCCTCCGCTCCGACCGCGGCCTCATGCTCACCCGCCGCGCCGCCACGCCGCTC
>Ga0075163_10008961_pt1 | contig 13144 bp, 12 predicted proteins | sample JI1023141ADNA_FD_71478 | JGI IMG/M metagenome (GOLD analysis project Ga0075163, IMG submission 71478) | Wastewater effluent complex algal communities from Wisconsin, to seasonally profile nutrient transformation and Carbon sequestration -... | ecosystem: Engineered > WWTP > Effluent > Algae...
CAAGGTGCAAGCTGGCTGATGCTTTGCATCTTGCTCTGGCTGTTCATCTTCCGCCCGCGCAGCGTTCTCGGCATGGCGTCGATCACTCGCGAGATGGCCGACGATCCGGACGCGCCGGAATCGCTTGGCTGGAAGTTCGACATGCTTCTCGACTTCTTGCCGAAGTGGATGACGATGCACCCCGACGGGCATCCGCGAGCCGGCAAGTCGATCATCGATCGGAACATCGGCAAAAGCACCTGGCGGAATACGCTCAACGGCGCGTCGCTCAAAGCTCACTCCGCCACCAAAGGACTTGGCCGCGGCGGCCGATACACGATGTACTTTCTCGACGAAGCATCGTTCTTCCTACCAGGCAAGGACACCGAGGCGGTCATGGGCTTGGTCGGAGCCGGCACGAATTGCATCGTTCTCGCGTCGACGCCCAACGGTTCAGACAACGAGCATTCCTATCGACTCGATAATCCCGAGATGTGGTTGACCCATATCCTCGATTGGACCGACAATCCCTACCAAAACCGTTGCCTCTATACGATCAATGATTCGAACGAAGTCGTGAAGCTGGACGACATCCCATTCCCGCCTGGCTACGCCCCCGTCTTCGACAAGCTGTTCCCAACTCGCTCGCCATGGTTCGACCGGAAGTGCGCCGACAATCGCAACAACGTCATCTACATCAACCGCGAGTGGAATCGCGACCGCGGCGGATCTCGTGCCAGGCCATTCGACAAGGCGATTCTCGATCGGGCCCGCGCGTCGTGCATGGCCCCGTTTAAGAGCGGCGACCTGTCGTTCGACTCGTTCGATCTCATCGACGTGCAGTTCGTTCCCGGCGGCCGTAAGTCATGGTCGCTCTGGTTCACGCCGGAAGGCGGCAGGCCGCCGCGAGATCAATACGTCTTCGGCGTCGACATCGCCGCGGGCGCTGGCGGCGATTGGAGTTCGGCGTCGAATATCAACGTCTGGAACCTGTTCGGCGTTCAGATGGCGTCATTCGCCCGCAACGACATTACGCCCGTCGACCTGGCCCACCTTTGCATGGCCGCCTGGAATTGGTTTAGCCGCGATCACCGTCGGCCGCTGATCATCCCCGAGGTGAACGCGGGCGGCGGCAAGCTGTTCGTCAAGACGCTGGCCGGACTCGGTTGCAGCCGTATTTACGCCCCGCCGCAGCGAGCCGACCGCGACTCCGGCAAGCGAGCCAAGAAACTCGGTTACTTCAACAGCGACGTCTACGAAACGCTTAGCCCGCTCATCCACGAACTGACGGCCGCGACGATCACAGTCCGCGACGCAACGATGCTCGACGAAGCCGCCCAGTACATTTACGATCAGAGCGGGAAAGTCGTCCATCCGCGGGCACAGATGGCCGAGGACGGCGCATCCCGCGGCATGAACCACGGCGACAAGGCGATTGGCGGAGCCCTCGCCATTCGCGGGATCAAGTCGCTCAACGGCCTGAAGCCAATCGTCATCCCCAAGTCCGCTTCGCCCACTGACCTGGCCGCCCTCTCGAAAGCCAAGCCCGGTACGCTCGCTCACCGCATGGTCGAATGGCGGAAGTCTCAGCGAGAGAGTCGACGCGGTTCCTTTGAATTTTGAGGTCTAAATGATCGCCGGCCACGAATTTCTTCACCGGATCAACCACCGCGGGAAGTCGGTCTATTGCGGCTACTCTGAAGAAACGGCGACGGCCAAATACTTCGGACTTGAACCAGAAGCCACCGAGGCAGAGCCGGTCGAATGGTGGCTGATCGCCACGTCCGGCAGCCCGCTCCGGCCGGTTCAGAAGAAGCTCTTGCGACGCGCTCCCGGCCACGATCCGTTGACAGAACTAATCGTCGACGAATAGAATCCCGCCATCGGGGGACGTGTTCTCTGCACGTCATTGGTCGCATCTCTCAAGCCATCGCTGTACGAGCGAGTGCGCAAAGCATTGCCGCATTACAGCGAGCGGCTGCGCAAATGTCGCGAGCTTCGCGCTGACTTGCTGGCAAAAGACGCCGGCAGCCTCTACCCCGGCCTCGACGGCGTGATCTACGGCGACGTGATCAACCTCATTCAGCAGGCCCGGCTGGCGATGGAGTTGGCTCTGGCGGCTAACGATCCGCAGTACAAGGGGACGACGTTCTCGGCCAACCGCCAGGCCCGCGCATTCGCCGCTCACTTTGGCCGCGCGATGAGCGCCTACACGCCGAAGATCGGCATGAAGCACTCGCTGCAAACGATCGTCGGCGAAGGATTCATTTCGCTTGGCATCGGCAAGACCTATCTCACCGAAGGCTTGGCCGTCGAGATCGAGCAGGATAATTACATCGTGGCGGGAAAGCCGTTCTTCGCCCCGCGGACGATGGATCATTTCGTGTGGGACCAGGATGTTACCGACTTCCGCTATTGCACCATCTTGGCCGACCGCTACAAGGCGAACCTCGATCGGCTACTCGACAACGGCCGCATCTCAGCCAACTTCCGCAACAAGATGAAGAAGGCCGGCCCCGACGGCTGGGTCGACGCGGAAGGCGAACAGAAGTTCAATCAGCGCACCGCCTACGCGAACGACAACCAAGTGTCGCCCGGCGTCTACCTGTCAGATGTTTTCATCCCTGAAGACAACATCGTCCAGACGTGGGCGGTCACGGCCGACTTCCATTGCAAGTTCGACGAGCCGCTCTATGAGATCGAGTGGGAAGGAAAGCGACCGCTTGGACCCTACCACTTCTTGAATCTCGGTCCGACTCCCGCCGGCACCCTGCCAAGCTCGCCCGCACAGAACGTCCTCCACCTCCACAACTTCACGCAGACGCTTTGGCGCAAACTCCGTGACCAGGCGGAGCGGTCGAAGCAGATGACTGTTTCGCGAGTGGGCGACGAGGAAGACGCGGAGAAGGTGAAGAGCGCGACCGACGGCGACCACCTGTCGCTCAACGACCCCGAGACGATTACGACGTTGAAGCTGGAAGGCATCGATCAGCAAATCTACTCGATGCTTGGTACGGCGATCACGATGTTCGATCGCGCCGCCGGCAACCCGATGCAGCGGCTTGGACTCGGCCAGACCGCCGACAGCGCCAAGGGCGAAGGAATCATCAAGGAGCAGGTCGATCGCCTCGAAGGCCACTACCAGACGAAGTTTCACGACTTTCTCTGCGAGGTCGGCATCGAGCTTGGGTACATGCTCTACATGGACGCGGCGACCGAGATCCCCATGAGCCGTGAGGTTCCTGGAACTGGGATCTTTGTCACCGACGACTGGCATGGCGCGTACTACGAAGACGAGAACGGCGAGCCATCCCGCCGCGGCGACTTCGACTTACACGAGATCCGCCCGATCCCATTCTCGACTCGCTACCGCCCGCCGTCGCAACGCCTGGCCGAGATCGATCAGCGAGTTCAGATGCTCATGCCGCTGGAACCGCTATTTAATCAACGCGGCAAGGCATTCAACGTCGACCGATACCTCAAGCTGGCCGCCGATTATTCGGACACGCCGGAACTGGTCGAACTGTACGAGGACATCGAGCCGCCGCAACCCGACGGCCCGCAGGCTGGCTTGCTTTCAGGGGCAGGCCCGCACGAGTACACGCACGTCAACGTCAGTGGGAATCAACAGCAAGATCCCATGTCGCAACTCCAACAAGCCGCAGCAGTCGGCCCAACCCAATGAAGTATTTCAGTCGCTCGATCGGCGTGCAGCCTAACGAGGCCGCAGAAGCCAACGAAGATATGCGTCGCGCCGGCGTGACCGGCGGCGAGTATCTCACCGAGGATCGGATGGTCAACGGCGTCCGCGTACCAGCCGGTACGTTTGTGGCCGACAGTCGGAAGGCGAAAGCTCAGGAGTTTCGCCGCCGCGGCTACATCGACAAGGACGCTGGATACGGGGATTACGCCGGCCGCTAGTCGCCGGCTTTTGTCGTTCAGGAAATCGCGGGAAACCAATCAATGTTTAACGAACTAGAAGCCCCACCAGTCAGCGAACCAGCGGTCGAGCAGCAGCCGGCCGGCGCACCGGACACGCAGGCGGCCGAGACGCCTCCGGTTGCGCCGGCCGTGGCTGCAACGCCCGCCCGCGTTCGCGACGCTAATGGCCGGTTCACGAAGGAAGAAAAGAAAGAAGCGTTCCTTGCCCGACAGCGTGAGATCGTCGCGGGCGCCGAAGCCGCCGCCGTCGTCGACGCCGTCGAGCAGCAAGTCGAACCCGAAGAAACCGAACACGAGCCGGAGGGTGATGATTCCCCGCCGGCCGCTCCCGTTGCCGCTGGCAGCGAAGGGCCATCGCCAGACATGGTGGCGATTGCCGAAGCGTTGGGCGTCCCGAAGTTTGCGATCGCGATGGCGAAGAGCGACGATGCTCTCCAAATGGCGATCGCCGTGGCCGCTCCACACCTCGCCGAAACGGGCGACGTCGAAGACTCCGTCGCTCCGCAGCAGCTTCCGCAACCTGGCCGCCTCGAACCAGGGACTTACGAGGCGATCGTACCGGAAGAGTTTCGGGTCAAATCCCTCATCCCTGATGACTACGGCGATCCGGATGATCCCCTAGTCCAGCAGAACAAGCACCTGGTCGATACCGTCCGCGACTTACAGATGGTCGTTTCGCAACTGGCCGGCGACGTGCTGGCCACCAAGAGCGAGCGACAGCAACAGCGCACGGCTTCGCTCCAGGCTTCGTTCGACGACATCCTCGACAAGTCGGAGTGGCCAGGAGTCGGCAAGCGAGCCGAACTGAAGTCACCCGAACAGATGGAGGTTCGCGTGCGCTCGAAGTTGTTCGATGCGTTCGAGGATCTCTCCAAGAAGCTGCCCGGCATTCCAACCGAGCAGGTAGTCGAGTTGGCCTATCAACAGGTTTTCAAGCGAAAGCCTGCCACCAAAAAGACACCCCAAGAAGCTGCCCGCATTGCGGCCATTCAGCGATCGAATCGCCAGATTTTGGGATCCGGTTCCGGCGGCCCTTCGCCGCCCGAGCCGAAGCTATCCCCGCAAGAGCGATTCCTTCGCAACGTGGAACGCATTCGCGCTCAGCGTGGTTAAAGGATAAGCGTCAATGCCCAGTACACATATCGGCACCGAAACGATCCTCGATATCGCGACCGCGTATATCGACGACAACATGCCAAAAACGTGGTACGACGCCGCGCGTACCAACACGAAGTCGATCTTCGCGGCTTACATCCTGCAAAAGAGCCGGATCAAGCAGCGCACGCCGTCGGAAAAGTACACCTTCAATCTGAAGGTCGGAAAGAATCACGGCACCCGCGCGACCGGATTCTTCGACACGCTCGCGCCGCCACGCACCGACTTGGCGAAGAAAGGCGAGGTCAACTGGACCTGGCAAGATTCGTCGTTCGTGATCGACATTCGCGAGCCGTGTTGGAACGGCCAAGGCAAGGAGTTGGAGCAATTCAGCTACCTGGAAATGCAGCAGCAGGATCTCATCGACGGCTTCTTTGAGCAGAACGATGAGTGGTTCCTGTCGCTAGCCGCCGGCCCGAACGACGGCACCGAAGGGCACCCGGTTCCATTCGGTTTGCCTTACATCCTCACGCCGTCGACCACAGCGACGTTTGGCTTCAACGGCGAACTGCCGTCGGGCTATTCGTCAAAGTTCGGCGTCGATTCCAGTCTCGAAAAGTACAAGGGCTACCGAAACGGCACGTTCACGTTCGGAGCCATCTCCGACACCGACGGCTTGCTCCAGATGGAGAAAGCCAACAAGAAGTGCAACTTCAAGTCCTACAAGAAAGTTTCGCCGGAGACGGAGCCGGGCGAGGCCGAGACTGATTACCTGATCATCAGTCACGAAGACTGGTATTTCGAATATTCGAAGTACCTGAAGACCCACAACGACAACACCGGCAAGGACGGCGGCAAGTATTCGAGTGGCCGCCTGGCGATGGATTCGCACAACTTCCAAGGGGTTGAGTGGATCTACGCCGAGCAGTTCTCGGACGAAGATTCGACGGCCTACGACACCACCAAACCAATGTACGGGGTGAACCTCACGACGATCGAGGTGAACACCTACGGCGATTGGTGGATGAAGAAGAAGAAGCCGGTCATGCAGAGCGACGCGCCGAACACGGCCGTTATCGTCATGGACTCCGGTTTCGCCGTCAGTTCGCCGTCAGTTCGTGCAAGCTGGCGGGCTCGCGTCAACGCCTAGCCGCGTTGATTGAGCAGCGTCAGTCTGCCGGGGCGGCAATCGGGCCGCTCCGGTTTTAGCATTCACTCAACTCCCTGCGGGGAACTGGAATAAACAAATGCGGTACACGTACCCCAAGACCGGCAACGGAGAAGGTCGGTCGAGCGCTTGGCGCAACATCGACGTGACGGCGATCAAGAACGATCGCAGCATGGGCGATTACTTCAAGTTCAGTCCGTTCGAGCGCGGCTGGACGGATCTCACTTCGGGCGCCAGCAACGGCACGGCGACGCTGGTTCAGGCAACTGCCGGCCAAGCCGTGATCAACGACGCAGCCGAGGGCGGATGGTTGCAGATCGATTGCAACTCTTCGACCGACAATCAGGGAGCGACGTTGTTCTTCCCCGGTTGCATCGTCATGCCGGCGGCGGATCGAACGATTGTGGCGAAGGCCATCATGCGGGCGAAGGATATCGCCAGCGGCTTGCAGATGTTTTTCGGTTTGGTCCTGTCGACGCTCGACACGACGCCGGTAACGGCTGACGCCCCCGCGTCCGGCGCGACCGACTACGTCGGCGTCTACACGACCGGCAACACCGGAACGGCCGGCGTGATGAAGTTCGCGGCGGAAGACGGCGGCACTCAGTCGTTGTCGACCGTGGCGTTCCACACGCTGGTCGACGGCGCTGTCACCACCGACGGCACCGAAGTCGTCAAGGTCGAGTTCCGGATCAACGGTACTCGCGACCTGGAGCTTTGGATCGATGGCGTCTTGATGGAACACGACGTCGCCGCTTCAGCGATCCCCGAGGACACAGCGCTTCGCTTGGTCCTCGCGTGCTTGTCGGAAGGGGCTGTCGACCCGATCCTCGAAGTGAAGGATATCGAAGTCGTTTCCATCCCCGGCGTTTTCAAGTAACGTCTCCTGAACGCGGCAGGCTGTCGCAAATCCCGCGACCCGCGGCAGCCTGTCCGTTCTTTTTGTTTTCCCGCTACTCGGAGCAACCATGGCCCTTTCGAAGATCACTCAGATGGCCGACGAACACCGGCGAAAGATTCGCGCGTTCGGCGGCGACCCCGACCACCCCGACGTCAAGAAGGAATATCTGTTCGTCGTCAACTTGTGGGCGATGGCCAACGGCCACAACACGATCAGCGACGACCGGCTTCTTTCGATCGCTCGCTTCCATCTCCGCGAGGATTACGACAAGCCCAAGTTTGTCCCCAACGGCGGCGCTGGCCCATCCCCCAAACAACTGGCCGAACAGCAAAAGGCCCAGCAGGAGAAAGCCGGAACGCTTTAACGACCGATGGCAGCGCATACCCTTGAGGTTAGTCGAACCGAATATCTCCGCTTGATCGCGTCGATCGCGAACTGGAATCGAGATCCGACGGTATGGTCGAACGACCAGGAAGCAGACGGCTTCGACATCCTTAAGGAAGCGATCACTCAGTTCTATTTCCCGCCCGTGCTGCCAGGCGATCGGGTTCCGCACGAATGGCGGTTCCTCTGGATCAAGGATGATCTCGTTATCTACGCCCCCTATTCCACCGGCACGATCACCGTCGCCGCCAACGGGGCTGGCTGTATCGTCACTCTGGCCGACGGCACCTGGCCAACGTGGGCGGCCGACGGTGATCTCTGGTTCGGCGGCAACCGCTATCCCGTCTCAAGCCGGACGAGCGATTCCGTCATCCGCCTTGTCGACGTGGCCGCCACCGCCGTCGCCGGGACCGAGTATTCGTTGATCAAGCACGAGTACGCTCTTCCCGACGACTACGGTTCGATGAATCCCCAGGGCTTCACCTACCGCCGGGACCAGGACCAGCACGGCCGCATCACGCTTATCGAAGAGGCGACGATGCGAGTCCTCGACCGGAGCGACACCGGCGGCGTCCCCCGGCATGCGTCGATCATGCCGATGACGCCCAACGACGACACCGAGTCGACCCGCTGGTACGCCACATTCTGGCCGCTTCCGGACGCCGACTACACGCTCGACTACGTCTACCATGCCGCTCCGCCGACGATCAGTGCGATTGGCGCGACTGACCATCTCTACGTTTACGGCGGCCCGGCGCACGCGGCGACCGTTCGAGCTTCGATCGAAGACTGCGCATTCCAAAAAATCCATCGCAGCGCGGAGCGACACGATAAGTTTCTTGAGCAGCTTTATCGCTCAGTACGACTCGACCAACGGCGGGGAGGGGTCTATACCCGCGGCAAAGGGGCTCGCTCACTTGCCCCGAGCGGTCCGGATTACGAGCAGGCCCTTTACGAGTTCAGGGCGAACAGCCCCGACGTTCACAGCAACATTACTTTTGGATAAGGAATCATTCGCATGAGCGCTGCTACTAGCCTCACCCGTTTGCACGACGCCTGGCAGTCGGCAATCAAGACGCTTCCCGTTCCGTCGAGCGGGGCGGTCATTGACCAAGAAGGCAAGGCGTTTGCCGTGGTCGACGTTCCAGCCGGCACCTACCAACTGCCCGACGGCGGTACGCCGCTTTTCGTGCGCGCCACGGGGGCTGTGACGCTGACCACCGAGCTTGCCGTTACCGTCGCCACCCTCGAAGCGAGTTCGGTTGCTTTTTGCATCCCGCTCACTTCAACGACTTGGATGGCAATTGTCGGCGAAGTCGGCGCAAGCCCAGCAGTCATTGGCCTGCCAAACGCTCAGTACAACACGAGTTCGACTGTCACGGCCGAAACCCCAGCCGCCGGCAAACTCACCGGCGCCCGGCATGTCTTCTACGAGAACACTGCCGACGGTGCGAAGGAAATCACGACTCGAACCGGCGCGCAGCTTTACGCCGACCTTTCCGGCGCCGGAATCACCGATTCGTGGTTACTCACGATCGTCAACCGCGGCAACAACACAGTCACGCTGACCGGCGGCGAAGATGTCACGGTCAACGGCGAGGCGACCATTGCGACGCTGACGACGCGCACTTACGTTTGCCGTTACAACGGCAGCAGCGCGGTCATCATGCAGGCGGTCAACAAGGGTACGATCGAAACCTAGTCGCGCGAGACTCGTTTGCCACGTCATCGGCCATTTTCGTTGCGGTTCCCGGCGGGGGGCTTGGATCGGCGCTATGCGTTCCAAGATCAAGCCCCCTACACTACGCCGGATTGTCTCAACGTATGGCCGATCGACGTGACGACGGGGCGCGAGCGCGGCGGAGTGCGGCCAGGCGTGACGCTCGACGCCGTTCGTAGCGTCGCTCCCTACTTCTGGACGACGGGCGTTTATGTCGACAGCGGCGCAGCAATCGAAGCCCTGTTCGTCACCTTCGCCACCGGCACGTTCGAGACGACCGACTTGGTCAACTGGACGAACCGGATCAACACTTCGACCGGCACTGACTTCGCATCGTGCGCCGTTTACAAGCAGGTTCTCTACCAAGCTCAGGCCGGAGCGGTCACAAAGCAAGAGAATCTAATTACCGGCACCGAGGGCACCATCGACGATGGCGGGTCGGCCGTCCCCGCGCCAGAAGATTGCGGAGTCGTCGTCGCTCACCTCGACGCCCTTTGGCTGGCCGGAGATCCCGCCAATCCGCAGATTATTACCAAGAGCGCCACCGGCGACGCGACCGATTGGGATACCGCCGTCAACTCCGCGTCGGGGGCATGGTCGAACACCGGTAGCGAAGGCGGCCAGATTGGACACGCGATCACTGCGGCGATCAGCCACAGCGGCAACGTCCTGCTGGTCGGTTCCTCGCGAGCGACTTATGCCATCGTCGGCAACCCTCGCAACCAGGGAGCCACCCGCCGCGTTAGCTCGGACATGGGACCGCTCACCGGAACGGCGTGGTGCAAAGGATCAGGCCCGCGGGGCGAGAACAACACCTATCTATTCACGACTAACGGCCTGGCCGTCATCCCGCAAGACGGCTTGTCGATCGACCTATTGAGCAAGAACAAGATCCCCGACGAGCTTCAGGGAGTCGACGCAGCCAACGGCGACAACGTAGCCATCGGCTACGACCCGCGATGGAAGGGGATTCACATTACGGTTCGGCCCGACAGCGGCGACCCGATCAGCTATTTCTATCACATCGACGGCGATTCCTATTGGCCGCAGGACTTTGAGGATAAGACGTTTCAGCTTTACCCGACGTTCGTTCCGGCGCAAACGGCGACCAAGAGTGCGATCGCTCCAATCTCGACCGTTGGTTCCGTCTATCGTTTCGATTCCGCAAGCACCGAGGAATTTGATTCATGGCTGGATCTTGGCCCGATCCGCTTAGCCGGCCCTACTCGCGAAGGCTACGTCGCCAACATCTCCGCATCCCTGGCCGACGGGAGCGACAACTGCAACGCCCGGCTTCGCTCCGGCGATTCCATCGAAGAGGCTTTCCGTCAGACTGACGCCTCGCGGACTTACACCCTGGCCGCCTGGACGGAAGGCTTCAACTACACCCAGCGCCCGCAGATCGGCGGATATGCCGCTTACCTGGAAATCTACGACATTTCCGACGAGCGATGGATCATGGAGGAAGTCGTCGGCGAGATCGGCGAGAGCGGCAACCGGAGGGTAGGTTAGATGGCCGAGGCCCCTGAAAACACTCCCTTTCTCGGCATGGGGCGCCCGACGTTCGACCGCGCGAGCTTCGAGGCCGACGGTCTATCGCAAAGCCTCATCGACGCCCTGATGCACATTCAGGGATTCATGGCCGCTTGCGGATACGCCGGCGCGGCGGAAGCTGGCCAGACCCAGTATCAAAACGTCGTGGCCCGCTACGACGATCCCGATTGGGTTCTCTACGGCGCACGCCCCGACACGCCGCTGACGCCCGACGTCATTCCCGGCCTAGCTGGCGGCGGCGAGATCACCGTCGAGGAAAACAACTCCGTCATCGTGGCCGCGGCGACGATCCTCAACTTCTCATCGAACTTCGACGTTACCGATGCCGGCAGCGGCCAAGCTGACATCGACGTGGTCGGCGGCGGCGGCAGCGGCACGACCTACACCGCATCGACGCCGCTGGTCATCGACGGCAGCGACGACATCTCACTTCAGTTCGGATTCGGCCTCAACCAAGTCACCAGCACGCTGGTCGCTGACATTGGCGACGGACTCGAAGCTGACGGCAACAAGTTTCGCGTCAAGGCCCACACCTACATCGACGTGACGAGCGATGGTGTTGCGGTCGATCTTACCGAGGTCGCATCCTACAACGGCGCTGGCGATCAATACTTACGCAACAACACCGGCACGTTGCAGTGGGCGACTCTGCCGAATTGGGCGATTTCCGCCGGACTTTACATCGACGTAACCGGCCAGGCAATCGCCGTCGATCTTACCGAGGTTCCCGAATACAGTTCCGGTTTAATTCAGCTTCTTGGCCACGACGCTGGCGATGAGAAATTTCAGATCGTAGCCGAATGGATGAAGTCGATCGAAGGATACTTAGACGATCAGCAGCAGTACCTCAAAAACGACAGTGGCACAATTAAGTGGGTCACGGCGCTAGAGTGTGAAGAATGAACCCTTGGCAGCGAGATGGACGGCCGATTATTTCCGGCGGGCAAATCATTGAGTGCCCAAGCTGCCCCTGCGACGAATTGCCTTGCACTGATTGCCCAGAAGTCGGAACGTACTATGACCAATTCGGCGAAGCCCTGTTGTCGCTCACATTCAAAAACAATCCGACTGGATGCGCCGGCGGAAATTGGCCGTCGTTCAGTGGCGACTACCTCCTGGCTTGGATCGATCCGCTCAACTGGTCGACCGTTGACAGTACAGCCGGGATATTCGGAGCAAGCTATCAAACCGTATGGGCTTATGAGTTCCCAGTGCCGGTTCACCGCTATTGCAACGGCGCTGCGGTCCCTCGCGCTTACAACACGCATGTTGTCTTTGCGATTTTTTGTAACGGCGACGAAGTCGTTCGCCGCGTTTTCTTGCGGTTCTATTCAAACGCCGACCCGGCCGTTTTTTTCCTCACCGAACATTGGGCGAAGTCATCCCGCTTCAGTGACGCCAACCCCGAGTGCGAAAGTGCAGGCGACGATCTTCCGCCATCGGCAACCAGCCTAAACGCCGACGGCAACGCTTCCTATGTCCTTAGTTTTTGATTGCGAATTTGTGGATGGCCAATGCCGACGTTGCGGCTATCAACTTAAAACAGACAAGTCGCCTCACCGCAATTGCAGCCAGAGATGCCAGTATTTAGCCGAGAAAACCGGGGGCTTTGCGACTGTCGTTTGCAAGACCTGCAAAACAGGTAAGATTGAGCAGGAACACCCCGTCCACGCTTGCCTTATCCACGGAGAATGCCTGCCGACCTATCGCTGCACCAGGACGACGCGAGAAGCCCTGGCCGAGTGGATGGAGCGAGAAGGTCGAACAGTCGAGATCGCAACCTGCCGTGGTTGCCCAAACTTCACGAGATCCCCATGACCTACGCACAAGCCCGCGCCGAACTGTTTAACTTGAAGGGCGTCAACGAGGATGGCAGCGGCCGGCGTCAATGGGGATCGTTCTCGCGGCCAGGCATCACGGCCGGCGGCCAGGTGCGAGGCAAGAACGCTCGCCCCGGCTTCTATGACACAGCCTACGGAATCGCCCCGACCGAGGCGGAAGTGCAAGCGTACTGGCGAGCCAACGGCGGCGGACGAGGCAAGGGCCGACGGCCAGCACTAGCCCCGCCTGCGCAATCCGAATTCGATCAGGTGGTCGCCCGTAATGCCGTCGCTCCAACGGCCGCAGCCGCCGCGCCAAGCATGTACGAGCAACTCCTTCTGGACGCGGCCGGCGACGTGAAGTCAAAGACCGCCGAGGCCAACAAGGCGAACCTCGACCGCTACCTCGAAGAGAAGGGCTTGAAGCAAGGCGTCTACGATCGCTCGATGGGCGAACTAGACAATTGGGGCGGAGTGCAATCGCAGCTTAACGCCGAGACGGCGCAGCGGAACCTCGACCAGATCAACGCTGACCTGGCCGATCGCGGGCTTGCTAACTCGACCAACATGACGGCCGCGAA
>Ga0075163_10008962_pt1 | contig 13142 bp, 12 predicted proteins | sample JI1023141ADNA_FD_71478 | JGI IMG/M metagenome (GOLD analysis project Ga0075163, IMG submission 71478) | Wastewater effluent complex algal communities from Wisconsin, to seasonally profile nutrient transformation and Carbon sequestration -... | ecosystem: Engineered > WWTP > Effluent > Algae...
ACCGCGGCCAGGTTGCCGCCGGCGCTGTCGCCGCCAACGGCCACGCGCTGCGGGTCGAGGGCCAACGCAGCCGCCTGCGCCCGCACCCAGCGCGTGGCTTCCACGCAGTCGTCCACCGCGGCCGGGAAGCGGTGCTCCGGACCCATGCGGTAGTCCACCGACACCACGGCCACGCCGGCACCGTTGCACAGTTGGCGGCACAGCACGTCGTGCGTGTCCAGGTCGCCCATGGTCCAGCCGCCGCCGTGGAAGTACACCAGCACGGGCAGCTGCGCAGCCGCGTCGCTGCCGGCCGGGCGGTACAAGCGCAGCGGCACGCCACTGGCGCTCTTCAGTGCACGCACCTCGGAGACTGCGGGAGGCTCGGGCTGCGAGAAGAAGCGCCGCTCCAGGTACATGCGCCGGGCCTCGGCGGGCGTGAGCGTGTGCGTCGGCGGGATCTGGCGCTGCGCCATCAGGGCGATCAGCGCGGCGGCTTGCGGGTCGAGCATGGGGGTGGGCCTGGGTGCAAATCGGGCGGCCAGTATGCGTGAGCGCCACTGGATGCCCTGCAAGGCTGGAAGAATCGCCGGGTCTCCAGCATCGGGCCTGCAACCATGACCACCCCTTCGCCAGCCGCAGCACCGGCCACGCTCCGCGAACTGCGGCCCGGCGACCTGGGCTGGGTGATCAGCCGCCACGGCCAGCTCTACGCTGAGGAATACGGCTGGGACATGCGCTTTGAAAGCCTGCTGGCCCGCATTGCCGCGGACTACCTGGACCGCCTGGACGCGACGTCCGAATGCGCCTGGGTGGCCGAAGTCGATGGCCGGCCGGCCGGCTGCGCCTTCTTGGTCAAGGCCCGCAACGACAGCACCGGCCTGGTGGACCCCGGCGTGGCCCAGCTGCGCATGCTGCTGGTGGAGCCTTGGGCACGCGGGTGTGGTGTGGGCAAGCTGCTCAACGCCGAGAGCGCGCGTTTCGCCAGGGCGGCTGGCTACCGCCGCATGCGCTTGTGGACCAACAGCCTGCTGCTGGCTGCACGTGGCATCTACCAGGCCGCCGGCTACCGCCTGCTGGCCAGCGAGGCGCACCACAGCTTTGGCCATGCCCTGGTGGGCGAAGTCTGGGAGAAAGACCTTGAGCACTGACACCCCTGGCACGCCCTGCCCTTGCGGCAGCGGCCACGCCTACGCCAGCTGCTGTGGCCGCTGGCACGAAGGCCCCGAACACCTGATGGCGCCCAACGCCGAAGCGCTGATGCGCAGCCGCTACAGCGCCTACGTGAAGGAGCGCGCGGACTACCTGCTGGACACCTGGCACCCCAGCCGCCGCGACGCGGACCTGCCCCGCCTGCAAGCGGGCGTGCGCTGGCTGGGGCTTGAAGTGCGCCGCCACGTGGTGGTGGACGACAACCTTGCCGAGGTGGAGTTTGTGGCACGCAGCAAGTGGGGCGGCCGCGCGCACCGCATGCACGAAAACAGTCGCTTCGTGCGCGAGGCTGGCCGCTGGTTTTACGTGGACGGCGACGAGCGCTGAAGCGCCCTACCGCCCAACTGCCCTAACGCCAGGCAAAGCGCGGCTGGTCGAAGTGCGCCACGCGCGTGTCGCGGCCGCACAGCAGCCACTCGCGGAACTGGTACAGGAAGGCGGCCGTGGGCGCCGCGATCCAGCTGTCGCCCACCGGCATGCGCAACACCGGATGGTCTGAACCGGGCACGTTGTTCAGCAGCGGTGCGTCGGCGCGCAGGAACTCCTGGGTGGCGATGCGGTGGATGCTGGCCACCTCGGCCTCGTTGGGCTGCAACGCGCGCGCCTCACCACCCCACATCAGCACCGGCGTGATGACGTAGCCGGAGCGTGTGGCGTAGTCGTCCAGCCGGCCCAGCACAGCACCGGTATCCAGGTGCAGGCCCACTTCTTCGGCCAATTCACGCAATGCGGCCGCTTCCGCGGTTTCGCCCTCGTCCAGGCGCCCACCCGGCAGCGCCCACTGGCCCGCATGGCTGTTCAGCCGCGCTGCACGCCGCGTGAGCAGCAGTGCGGGGGCCGTGCTCCAGGCCTCCGGGCGCTGCAGGCCGGGCACGTCCGCACCCGTGCCTTCCTGCACCACCACCAGCGCCACGGCTGCACGCCGCCGGCCATCGGTAGGCAAGCCCTGCACGGCAAAGCCCGACAGTTGTTGACGCAGGGTTTCGGGGTCCAGGTTCACAGCTGTTCCCGCAAGGCCGTCTTCAGCACCTTGCCGTAGTTGTTCTTGGGCAGCGCGTCCACAAAGACATAGCGCTTGGGCCGCTTGAAGCGGGCGATGGCGGACAGGCAATGCGCGTCCAAGGATTCGACGCTGGGCGCAGCCCCGGCCGCGGGCACGACAAAGGCCACCACGGCTTCGCCCCATTCGGCATCGGGCGCGCCCACCACGGCCGCCTCGGCCACGCCGGGCGCGGTGAGCAGCACCTCTTCCACTTCGCGCGGGTAGATGTTGCTGCCGCCACTGATGATGAGGTCCTTGCTGCGGTCCTTCAGGGTCAGGAAGCCGTCTTCGTCCAGCGCGCCCACGTCGCCAGTGAACAGCCAGCCGTCGCGCACCGCCGCCGCGGTGGCTTCGGGGTTGCGCCAGTAGCCGGCCATGACTGTGTCGCCGCGCACCAGCACTTCGCCGACTTGCCCGCTGGCCAGCGGCAGGCCTTGCGCGTCGGCCACGCGCACTTGCACAGGGGTCTGGGCCACGCCGACGGATGCCATGCGGGCTTCGTGCCCAGGGTGGCCCGCATCCGACAGGTGCGCGCGCGACAAGGCCGTGGCCACCATGGGCGTTTCCCCCTGGCCATAGATCTGCACGAAGCGGGGGCCCATCACGCGCAGCGCGCGGCGGATGTCGGCGGCGTACATGGGTGCGCCCCCGTAGACGATGGTCTTGAAGCTGGCTGCGGCGTCCTGTGTTGTCAGGCCCGCCGCTTCTGCATGGTCCACCAGGCGCTTGACGATGGTGGGCGCCGCAAAAGTGCTCAGCGGGCCCAGTGCCGGCCCCAGGGCGAAGAGTTCCGCGGGGTCCACGCCACCGCTGGCAGGCACCACATGCCGGGCGCCAGCCATGAGGTGTGGAATGGCGTACAGGCCGCAGCCATGGGACATCGGCGCGCCATAGGCCATGCAGTCTGCTGGCGAGATGCTGTCCACATCGCTGAAGTAGGCCAGGCCCATGGTCAGCAGGTTGCGCACCGTGAGCATCACGCCCTTGGGCCGGCCGGTGGTGCCGCTGGTGTAGAAGAGCCAGGCCAAGTCAGCCGGACCGCGTTCGGTGATGGGCACCTCGCGCCAGGGCTGGGCGGGGGCCAGCAGCGCACCAGCTTCGGCAGACTCCACGTCCACCTGGTGCTCCACGCCGGCCAGCGGCTCAGTCGCCACGTCGGCCGTCACGAAGGCCCAGCGGGCCTGGGCGTGCGCAACGATCCACGCCACCTCGCGCACATGCAGCTTGGCGTTGACCGGCACCACCACCAGGCCGGCCCACCAGGCGCCCCACAGCAGTTCCAGGGTGCGCGGGTGGTTGCGCATGAACAGCAGCACGCGGTCACCCGGCTGCAGGCCCGCGCCGCGCAGACGCTGGGCCAGCGCGGCGCTGCGGTCGGCCCATTGGGCAAAGCTGGCGTGGGCTTGCGTGCCGCGGAAGATGGCGGTGCGCTCGCCTTGCAGGCGGGCCTGGCGCGTGAGCAGGGAGGCGAGCATCAGAAGCCGCAGCGGTCCAACATGTGGCAATGATGAGCGAGCGGATGACCCAGGTCACGCAGGCTTACCCCGGCGTGGTCGGCCCCACAATGCCGGGCTGACCGCCACCCACGCATGAACCCCGGACTCTTCTACGCCTTCGGCGCTTTCACCATCTGGGGCTTGTTCCCGCTGTACTTTGTGCTCATCCGGCAGGTGGCGCCGTTCGAGGTGGTGCTGCAGCGCTCGTTGTGGTCGCTGGTGTTCCTGGGCCTGTTGCTGACCGCTCTGAAGCGCTGGGCCTGGCTGAAGCAGGTGCTGGCCGAGCCGCGCAAGCTGCCACTCTTTGCCTTCAGCGCACTGCTGCTGGCCTGCAACTGGCTGGTGTACGTGTACGCCATCCAGAGCCAGCAGGTGGTGGAGGCGAGCCTCGGCTACTTCATCAACCCGCTGGTCAATGTGCTGCTGGGCGTGCTGGTGCTGCGCGAAAAACTCAGCCGCGTGAAGTGGGTGGCCGTGGCCCTGGCCGCCGCGGGCGTGGCCTGGCTGACCTGGCATCTGGGCCGCCTGCCGTGGATCGCGCTGGTGCTGGCCTGCAGCTTTGGCGTGTACGGCCTGGTGCGCAAGACCTCGTCCCTGGGCGCGCTGGAAGGCCTGGCGATGGAGACGCTGCTGCTGTCGCCCTTGGTCCTGCCCGTGCTGCTGTGGTGGACGGCCACGCACGACGGCGCCTGGGCGCAGAGCGACCTGGGCACGTCCGCCTGGCTGGCCTTGTCCGGCCCCTTGAGCGCGCTGCCCCTGCTGCTGTTTGCCATGGCCGCGCGCCGGCTGCCGCTGGCCACGGTCGGCCTGGTGCAATACCTGTCACCGTCCATCCAGTTGCTGCTGGGCATCTGGGTCTTCCACGAGCCCTTCAGCACGGCACGCCTCGTGGGCTTTGGCTGCATCTGGGCTGCGCTGGCCCTGGTCAGCGCCGAGGCGCTGCGCCAGAGCCTGCGAGCGCCCGCTGCCTCAGTGACGGATCAGGTGGTCAAAGGCTGAGAGCGCAGCCTTCGCGCCTTCGCCGGCAGCGATGATGATCTGCTTGAAGGGCACGGTGGTCACGTCGCCCGCCGCAAACACGCCCGGCACGCTGGTTTCGCACTTGGCGTCGATGACGATCTCGCCGTAGCGCGACAGTTCCACCGTGCCCTTCAGGAAGTCGGTGTTGGGCACCAGGCCGATCTGCACAAAGACGCCGGCCAGGTCCACGTGCTGCTCTGCGCCGGACAGCCGGTCCTTGAAGCGGATGCCGTTGACCTTTTGCCCGTCGCCGGTGATCTCGGTCGTCTGCGCACTGGTGTGGATGCTGACGTTGGGCAGGCTCTTGAGCTTGTTGACCAGCACCGCGTCGGCTTTCAGTTGGTCGGCGAATTCCAGCAGCGTGACATGGGCCACCACACCGGCCAGGTCGATGGCCGCTTCCACACCCGAGTTGCCGCCGCCGATAACCGCCACCTTCTTGCCCTTGAAGAGCGGGCCGTCGCAATGCGGACAGTAGGCCACGCCCTTGGTGCGGTACTCGGCTTCGCCGGGCACGTTGACGTTCTTCCAGCGCGCACCCGTGGCCAGGATGAGGCTGCGGGTCTTCAGCGCCGCGCCGTTGTCCAGCGTCACGGTGATGTCGCCGCCAGGTGCAGCGGCCGGCAGGACCGAGGCCACGCGCTGCCCGTTCATGAGGTCCACGTCGTAGGCGCGCACATGCGCTTCCAGGGCTGCGGCGAATTTCGGACCTTCGGTTTCTTTCACGGAAATGAAGTTCTCGATGCCCAACGTGTCCAGCGTCTGGCCGCCAAACCGCTCGGCCAGGATGCCGGTGCGCACGCCCTTGCGGGCCGCGTACACCGCAGCCGCCGCCCCCGCGGGGCCCCCGCCCACGATCAGCACGTCAAAGCGCTCTTTGGCACCCAGCTTGACTGCGTCACGTGCGGCCGAGCCGGTGTCCACCTTGGCCAGGATCTCGGCCAGTTCCATGCGGCCGTTGCCGAAGGGCTGGCCGTTCAGGAAGACGCTGGGCACGGCCATGATCTGGCGTTGTTCCACCTCGTCCTGGAACAAGCCGCCGTCGATGGCCACGTGCTTGATGCGCGGGTTCAGCACCGCCATCAGGTTCAGCGCCTGCACCACGTCCGGGCAGTTGTGGCAGGTCAGGCTCATCCAGGTCTCGAAGACGAAGTCGCGTCCGTCATCAGCGCGCAGGGCCTTCACCTGCTCGATCAGTTCGGCTTCCACCTTGGGCGGGTAACCGCCAGCCTGCAGCAGCGCCAGCACCAGCGACGTGAACTCGTGGCCCATGGGCAGCGCGGCAAAGCGCAGGCCCGTGTCGGCGCCCTGGCGCGTGATCTGGAACGACGGGCGACGGGCCTCGGTGCCGTCAAAGCGCGCGCTGATCTGCGGCGACAGCTCGGCGATCTCCGTCAGCAGTTCGCGCATCTGCTGGGCTTCAGCGCGGTCGTCCAGCGAGGCGATCAACTCCACGGGCTGAGTGATGCGTTCGAGGTAGCCCTTGAGCTGGGCCTTGAGGTTGGCGTCGAGCATAGGAATCTCCGAAAGTTGAAGGGTGGGCCGGAAACACAAAGGCCCGGTCGACAGCACCCACAGCAGGGGCTGGCGACAGGGCCCGGGGGTCCTGTCGGGGAGCCGGCCCGCGGGCCGGTTTCCTGGGAGCGCTTGGCTTAGATCTTGCCGACCAGGTCCAGCGACGGCGTCAAGGTGGCCGCGCCTTCGTTCCACTTGGCGGGGCAGACCTGACCGGGGTTCTTGGCCACGTACTGCGCGGCCTTCAGCTTGCGCAGGGTTTCCTTCACGTCACGGGCGATGGCGTTGTCGTGCACTTCGGCGGTTTTGATCACGCCTTCGGGGTTGATGACGAAGGTGCCGCGCAGCGCCAGGCCTTCTTCTTCAATGTGCACGCCAAAGGCGCGGGTCAGTTGGTGCGTGGGGTCGCCCACCAGCGGGAACTGCGCCTTGCCGACGGCGGGGCTGGTCTCGTGCCACACCTTGTGCGCGAAATGCGTGTCGGTGGTGATGATGTAGACCTCGGTCTCCAGCTTCTGGAATTCGGCGTAGTTCTGGGCCGCGTCTTCCACTTCGGTGGGGCAGTTGAAGGTGAAGGCCGCCGGCATGAAGATGAAGGTGGACCACTTGCCCTTCAGGCTTTGCTCGGTGACTTCGATGAACTTGCCGTTCTTGAAAGCCTGGGCCTTGAAGGGCTGGACTTGGGTGTTGATCAGGGACATGGAAAACCTTTCAGGGTGGGTTGCAGGGGTTTGGGTAACTTCGGGGTTCGATAGACGCTCTGTCTTGCGAACCCATGACCGATAGTTTAGGTCTTACCCTGATGTCCACTCTTCGATTGAATGCATGGCTTCCATTGGCTTCTTCAATCGCTCCGGAAGGCCGCCCGTACCGCGCACTAGCATCGGCCACATGAACCTGAGCGACTTGCCCACCCCCACCGCCCTCATCGACGAGGCCCGCATGGCGCACAACATCGCGCACATGCAGGCGCGCATCAGCGGCCTGGGGGCCAGCCTGCGCCCGCACGTGAAGACGGCCAAGAGCCTGCCCGTGGCGCAGGCCCAGCTGGCCGCCGGGGCGCGCGGCATCACGGTCAGCACGCTGAAGGAGGCCGAGGTTTTCTTCGACGCCGGCATCAGCGACATCCTGTACGCCGTGTGCATACCGGCGCCCAAGCTGGCGCAGGCCCGCGCATTGCGCGAGCGCGGCTGCGGCCTGAAGGTGGTGGTGGACTCGGTGGTTGCGGCGCAGGCCATCGTGGCCACGGGTCATGCCTTTGAAGTGCTGATCGAGATCGACACCGACGGCCACCGCGCCGGCGTGAAGCCGGATGCCGACCTGCTGCTGGACATAGCCCGCACCCTGCACGCCGGCGGCGCGGTGCTGACGGGCGTGATGACCCACGCCGGCGCCAGCTACGAATGCCGCACACCGGAAGCCCTGCGCGCCATGGCCGAGCAGGAGCGCAGCCGCTGCGTGCGCGCTGCCGAACGGCTGCGCGCCGCCGGCCTGCCCTGCCCCGTGGTGAGCGTGGGCAGCACGCCCACGGCGCTGTCGGCCGAACACCTGAGCGGCGTGACCGAGGTGCGCGCCGGCGTCTACGTGTTCCATGACCTCGTCATGGCCGGCGTGGGCGTGTGCGGTCTGCAGGACATTGCCCTGTCGGTGCTGACCACGGTCATCGGCCACCAGGCGGAAAAGGGCTGGGTGCTGGTGGACGCCGGGTGGATGGCCATGAGCCGGGACCGCGGCACCCAGGCGCAGCCGGTGGACCAGGGCTACGGCCTGGTGTGCAGCGAAGACGGCACGCCGGTGGCCGACCTCATCATGAGCGGCGCCAACCAGGAGCACGGCATCCTGTCCTGGCGTGACGGCCGTGTGGACCCGACGCTGGAGCAACGCTTCCCTGTGGGCACGCGGCTGCGCGTGCTGCCCAACCATGCCTGCGCCACGGCAGCGCAGTTCCCGCACTACGAGGTGCTGCAGGCCGACGGAGAAGCTGGCCGCTGGCCGCGCTTCTACGGCTGGTAGGCCTCAGGCCGGCGGCGCCGGTGGGTCCAGCACCGCGCGGTCGCGCCCGCCTTGCTTGGCGCGGTACAGCGCACGGTCGGCGCGGTCCAGCAGCGTCTCGACCTGCTGCAGCGCGCCACCAGGCTCGGCCGCCGTGACGCCCACGCTCACCGTGTAGGCCACCGGCTGGCCGGCCACCGTGGCCGGGTGGCCGCGCACGTGCTGCAGCAGGCGCTGCGCCACGGCCAGCGCAGGCTCGCGCGCGGTGTCAAACAGCAGCGCTGCAAACTCCTCGCCGCCCAGGCGGCCAAACACATCGCGCTCGCGCATGAGGTCGCGCGCGCAGCGCGCAAAGTGTTTCAGCACCTCGTCACCCGCCGCATGCCCCAGCAGGTCGTTGATGGACTTGAAATGGTCCAGGTCGAACATCAGCAGCGCCAGCGGCTCGCCTCGGCGCTGGGCGGCACGCAGCATGTCCTCGGCGCGCTCCAGGAAGTGGCGGCGGTTGGCGGCACCGGTGAGCACGTCGGTGTGGGCTTCCTCGGTCAGGCGTTGCTGCGACGCCTTCTGGGCGCTGATGTCCATGCGCGTGCCCACCATGCGCGTGGCGCGGCCTTGCGCGTCGCGGGCGACCACGTGGCCACGGGCCAGGATCCACACCCAGTGCCCCGTCTTGTGGCGCATGCGGAACTCGGCTTCGTAGCGGGGCGTTTGGCCCGCCACGTGGGCGTCCCATGCCGCCCTGCGCTGCGCCTGGTCATCCGGGTGAATCAAGGGCTCCCAGTCATTCAGCACCAGGCTGGCCTCGGCTTCGTCATAGCCCAGCATGGTGTGCCACCGCTTGTTGTAGGTGGGATTCACTCGCCAATGGACCAGGTCCACGTCCCAGAAGGCCAGGTCAGCCCCCAGCATGGCCAGGTCCAGCAGCGCAGTCAGCTCCCGCTGACGGGCCTGCGCCTGGCTGCGAGCGGTGACATCGCGCCAGCGCACCACCACACCGTTGGGCAAACCGGTGTCTGAAGTAGGCACGGCCAGTGGTGACACATGGCGCTCCAGCACGCGGCCGTCCAGCAGTTCATGCTCGTCCAGCACCTGCGGCTCGCGCGTGGCCAGCAAGGCTTGCAGGCTGTCGCGGTAGCGCTGCGGGTCCACCAGCTGCTGCGCGGTGTGCTCGCGCATCTCGCGGCTGTCCTCGCGCGCCAGCATGTCAGGCGGGAAGTTCCACAAAGACAGGAAGCGGGCATTGCGTGCCAGCGCGCGCCCGTCTGGCGCCAACACGACGATGCCGTCGGGCGCCCCGTCGAAGGTGGCTCGGATCAGGGCATCGCGGTCGGCTGGGTCCATGGCGCGGGCGCAGATTTCGTTACCGAATATATCGGCCGTGCACCGGCCGCCTTGAGCAGCCCCTAGATGACCTCAGGCCAAGCGGTGTGGAACCACTGCCCGGCCGGCTTGTCCACGCGCTCGTAGGTGTGGGCGCCGAAGAAGTCACGCTGCGCCTGCAGCAGGTTGGCCGGCAGCCGTGCGGTGCGGTAGCTGTCGTAGTAGGCCAAAGACGCGCCCATGGCGGGCACCGCAATGCCCTGGGTGACGGCCAGGGCCACCACCTCGCGCCAGGCCTGCTGGCTGCGGTTGAGCACTTGCGTGAAGAACGGCGCCATCATCAGGTTGTTCAGGCCGGGGTCGGCACGGTAGGCCTCGGTGATGTGGTTGAGGAAGCGCGCGCGGATGATGCAGCCGCCGCGCCAGATGCGCGCGATGGACCCCAGGTCCAGCGCCCAGCCCTTTTTCTCGCTCATGCTGCGCATCAGGTCCAGGCCTTGCGCGTAACTGATGACCTTGCTGGCGTAGAGCGCGTCGTGCACCTTGGCCACCAGCTCCTTCTGCGCCATGGACAGCGCCGGCCGCGGCCCCTGCAGCACCTGCGAAGCCGCCACCCGCGCCGCCTTCATGGACGACAGCACACGTGCTTCCACCGCGGCGTTGATGGTGCTCACCACCACGGCGTTTTCCGCTGCATTGATCAGCGTCCACTGGCCGGTGCCCTTCTGCCCGGCCTTGTCCAGGATCAGGTCCACCACGGGCTGGGCGGTTTCGGGGTCGCGCTGACGCAGGGCCTTGGCGGTGATCTGGATCAGGTAGCTCTGCAGGTCGCCTTCGTTCCAGCGGTCGAAGATGCCCGCCATGTCGTCGGTGCTCAGACCCGCGGCCTTGAACACGGCGTAGGCCTCGCAGATGAGCTGCATGTCGCCGTACTCAATGCCGTTGTGCACCATCTTCACGTAGTGGCCCGCGCCGCCGGGGCCGATGTGCGTGACGCAAGGTTCACCGTTCACCTTGGCTGCGATGGCTTCGAAGATGGGCCGCAGTTCGTTCCAGGTGGACGCCGGGCCGCCCGGCATGATGGCCGGGCCCTTGCGCGCGCCTTCCTCGCCGCCGGACACGCCGGCGCCCACGAAGCGCAAGCCCAGTGGCGTGAGCCAGGCGTCACGGCGCTCGGTGTCGGCGTACAGGCTGTTGCCGCCGTCGATGACGATGTCGTCCTTGTCCAGCAGCGGGATCAGCTGCTCGATGACCGCGTCCACCGCAGGCCCGGCCTTGACCATCAGCATGACCTTGCGCGGCCGCGCCAGGCTGGCCACGAAAGACTGCAAAGTCTTGGTGCCCGTGATGCGCTTGCCCGGGTGCGCGGCGACGAAGGCCTCGGTCACTTCGGGGCTGCGGTTGAAGACGCTCACCGCAAAGCCACGGCTTTCCACGTTGAGCACCAGGTTCTGGCCCATGACGGCCAGGCCGATGAGGCCAAAGGGGTTGTTCATGTCGTTGGACTTTCGGAATTCGTTCGGATCGGTTCAAGGGACTTCGTGGCCCATGCTGGCTTGCCAGACGGCGTACCACTCTTCGGCCGAAAGCTTCAGTGCGGTGGCTGACACCGCTTCGTGCAGCGCCTGCAGCCGGCTGCTGCCAGTGATGGGGTGCGGCCGGCTGGGGTGGCGCAGGATCCATGCAAAGGCCACCGTGGCCGGGCTCGCGCCGTGGCGGGCCGCCAGTTCACCCAGCACGGCCCGCACGCGCTGCGCCTGTTCGCCGGCGCCGGTGAACAGTTCACCACGCGCCAGCGGGCTCCAGATCATGGGGCGCAGGCCCAGGTCCACACACTGCTCCAGCGTGCCGTCGGCCAGGGCCTGCATGTGCAGCGGGCTCAGCTCCACCTGGTTGGTGACCAGCGGGAAGCGCTTGTGCAGTTGCGACAACTGGCCCGGCGTGTGGTTGGAAACACCAAAGTTCAGCACCTTGCCTGCGGCCCGCAGGTGGCCGAAGGTGTCGGCCACCTCGTCCGGGTCCATCAACACGTCCGGGCGGTGCAGCAGCAGCAGGTCGATGCGATCGGTGCGCAGCGCCTGCAGGCTGTTGTCCACGCTGGCGACGATGTGCGCGCGGCTGCTGTCGTAGCTGTGCACGCGCGTGTCGGGCCGCGCCGGGTGCACGAGCTTGATGCCGCACTTGGTGACCAACTGCAGGCGGTTGCGCAAGCCTGGCGCGGCGGCCAGGGCCTCGCCAAACAGCGCTTCCACGCGGTAGCCGCCGTAGATGTCGGCGTGGTCGAAGCTGGTGATGCCCAGCGCCAGCGCCTCTTCCACCCAGCGCACCGTGGCGGCCTTGTCCAGACCCCACTCGTTCAGCCGCCACATGCCGGCGACCACGGGCGACAGCCGCAAGGGCTCTTGAGCAGACGTGTTCATGGCGCGCACGATAGCGCGCCTGAAGAGGCCGACCTCAGCGGAGATCGCCCGCCAGCGACGCCAGGGTTTCCGCAGCCAACACCGCATGCACGGGGTAGTTGGTGTGGTCGCAGCCCAGCTTCACCTGCGCGCCGGCACGGATGGCGTCGCGCATGGCGGCCGTGAACTCGAATCGCACGAAGTGCACGGCGCTGGTCTTCTCGGCGTTCTCGCGGTCCAGGTCTTCGTCAGCGATGGCGTAGACGCGGGCGTGGCCTTCCACCTCCACGAACATGCGGTCTTCCACGCCGATGAGCCGCGCCAGTTCACGCTTGCGTTCGTGCGGGTCCGGGTACTCCAGCAGCATGGTCGCCTTCCAGTTGCTGCCATCCGGCACCAGCGGGGCGTAGGCCTCGATCTCGCTGAGGATGCCGTCCTCTTCAAAGATCTTCTCGATGTGCAGCATCTCCTGGATCTGCCGGCGCACGGTGTGTTCGTCCTCGAACTGCAGCGTCATGTGCTCGCCCAGGCCCACGCTGCGGCGCTTGCGGTGCGCAATGGCCTCGGGCTTGCTGCTCTTGCGGACCTTGGAATAGGCCTCAAGCGTCAGGAGGCTGTCTTTGGTGATCATCGTCTTCACTCCAGCCCGTAGGCCATGCGCACCAATGAAAGCGGGTGCTGCAACGCCTTGGCCGGCGTGCCCAACTGCGCCATGCCCTGCGCAATGTGGTGGCCGGCCAGCGCGCAGTCGCTGCTGATGAAATCGGGTTCGTCCTTGGCCATGCTCTTGAACACCGGCTTGCCAATCTTCATGGCCACGGGGTGGTAGGGCGTCTTCACGCCATAGGTGCCTGCGTGGCCGCTGCAGCGCTCCACGGTGTTGAGCTTCAGCTCCACCGTCTGGCCGATCAGCTTGAACAGCTCCTCGGTCTTCTTGCCGATGTTCTGCACGCGGCCGTGGCAGGGGATGTGGTAACTCACCTTGCCGAGGGCGGCCTTGAAATCGGTCTTCAGCAGGCCGTCCTTGTGGCGCGCCACGAAGTACTCGAAGGGGTCGAACATGGCCTCCTTCACCAACTGCGTGTCGGCATCGTCCGGGAACATCAGCGGCAGTTCCTGCTTGAACATCAGCGTGCAGCTGGGAATGGCGCTGACGATGGCCCA
>Ga0075163_10008963_pt1 | contig 13140 bp, 14 predicted proteins | sample JI1023141ADNA_FD_71478 | JGI IMG/M metagenome (GOLD analysis project Ga0075163, IMG submission 71478) | Wastewater effluent complex algal communities from Wisconsin, to seasonally profile nutrient transformation and Carbon sequestration -... | ecosystem: Engineered > WWTP > Effluent > Algae...
CTCTCTCCACATTCGAAACGCTCGAGATTTTCGGGCCCGTAGCTCAGCTGGGAGAGCGCCGCGCTGGCAGTGCGGAGGTCGTGGGTTCGATCCCCACCGGGTCCATCAGGAGGTTTGACAGTCATGCGCACGATCCACACCGACCTGTCGGCCCGCACGGCCGACCACTGCATCCTGCTCCCGTCTCGCTACCTGCGCGAGCTGTGCATCCGCACGGGCGACCACGTCCGTCTGCACGGCGACGACGTCGAGGTCGAGGCCCGCATCGAGGTCCGCTCGGGCGTGCCGGTCGCGGTCCCGCAGTGGAGCACCCTCGAGTACACCGACTGATCCCCATGTCGAACACCAACCCTTGAACGCGGGGGCACGACGCTGCCCCCGCACCTCCCGGAGGCAGCCATGCTCACCCCCTTCAAGTCCAACTACGACACTTTGACTACCGGCCCGGAGCGCGGGCCCGAGTTCTACCGTGCGCGCCACATGCGTCGCAAGGGGCTCCGGCAGAGCACAGGCGAGGGACGCCTGGGCCGCCTCCGGGAGACGTCGAAGTACAAGCAGGCGTCCATCGCCGACATCCTCTCGAACCGCCTCGACCGCTGCGTCACCAACGAGTTCCACTTCTACGAGTGGAACGTGTTGACGCTGTGCGCCTACTGCCACACCCGGCTCAGCAAGCGCACCGTCACCCGTGACCACGTGATCCCGCAGTCGAAGGGCGGCCCGACCACCCCGGACAACCTCGTGCCGGCCTGCTCGCGCTGCAACCACCTCAAGGCCAACAAGCCGTTGTGGAAGTTCCTGCTCGAGCGCCAGCGCCCGGACATCCGCGGGTGCATCGCCGCGAATTGAGGCGCGAGGGCGGGAGGAGAGCCGCCGCCACGGCTCCCCTCCCGCCCACGACCGAAGTGCCGCCCCCGGCGACTTCATGGTATGGGGGCGATCGTGCGCATCACCTCCGTCGCCCCGCTGCTCTCGTCGTCCCTGCTCCTCCTGTCCTGCGGGACAGCTCCGGTCGACGCGGACACCGACGCCGCGACCTCGTCGAGCGCCGCCTCGACCGACGTCCCGACGACGACCGCCGCACCGACGACCACCACCACCGCGACCACCGCATCCGAGTCCACGACCGGCGCCGACGTTCCCGTGTGGCCGGACGCGTGCGCCGAGCCGATCGCCGCGCTCGCGCGCAGCTCGGGCCGCCTGTCCGTCGACGAGGCCGGCCGCCTGCGCGACGAGCACGGCCGCGACATCCTGCTGCGCGGCGTCAACACCGGCGGCCGCTCGAAGTACGCCCCGTTCGTGCCGTTCCCGATCGACCCGGAGGTCGACCTCGCCGGCTTCACCGCCGCCGCCGACGAGTTCTACGCGCGCCTGCCCGCGTGGGGCGTCGACGTGGTGCGTATGCCGTTCTCGTGGGAGGCGCTCGAGCCGACCGAGGGCACCTACGACGAGCGTTACCTCGACCGCTACGCGGCGATGATCGACGTCGCGTGGTCGCACGGCATCGCCGTGATCGTCGACTTCCACCAGGACATCTACGCCTCCCCGTTCTGCGGCGACGGCTTCCCGCCGTGGACCCTGCCCGGCGACCCCGGCCCCGCGCACCACGACTGCGACAACTGGGGCTACAAGTACCTGACCGACCCGGACGTGCGCGGCGCCTTCGACCGGTTCTGGGCCGACGAGAACGGCATCCAGGCCAAGTTCTTCGCGATGTGGGACGCCATGATCGACCGCGTCGGCGACCACCCCGGCGTGCTCGGCCTCGAAATCTTGAACGAGCCCGGCTGGGGCACCGCGCCCGACATCGGCGAGTGGAAGCAGACCACCCTGCTCCCGTTCTGGAACGCCGCGATCGCCCGCATGCGCGACCGCGCCGGCGACGACCTGCTGATCCTGTTCGACGACACCGGCATCGACGCCCTCAGCTTCGAGCCCGTCGTCCACCTGCGCCCAGGCGGCGACAACCTGATGCACGCCCCGCACATGTACGACGGCGGCCTGATCAACGGCATGGCCTGGGCCGGCAGCGAGCCGATGCCGATCCTCGCCGAGATCGCCGCGTTCTCGGCCGAGAACGGCGTCGCCGTGCTGCTCGGCGAGTTCGGCTACGGCGGCGAGAGCCCGTCCGGCGGCCCCGCGTGGCTGACCCGCACCTACGACAGCCTCGACGCCCTCCGCCTGAACTCGACCCAGTGGGAGCTGTCGCAGAACGCCGAGCCGTGGAACTTCGAGGACCTCTCGATGATCACCGCCGACGGCGAGGAGCGCCCGGTCGTCGACGTGTTCGTGCGCCCCCGCCTGCGCGCCCTCGCCGGCGCCGACGCCACCTTCGCGTGGCAGGACGGCCGACTCACCGCCGGCTGGACCGGCGACGGAGGGATCAGCGAGGTCGTGATCCCGGCGCGCCTGTTCCCCGACGGCCCGACCGACCTGTCCCTCAGGACAGTCTCGGGCCCCGACGGCGCGTGCCTGACCCACGACCGCGAGCGCGGCGAGATCCGCGTCATGGTCCCCGACGGCGCCGCGGTCGAGCTCACCCTCGAGTGACGCTCAGCCCTCGAGCCCGAGGTACACATCGAGCCGGCGCGCGGACTCCTTGCCCTTCTTCGGCTTCTTCGGCTGCCTCGCGCCGTCCCGCGCCGGCTCGCCCGGACCCGGGCACGGGTCGACCGCGTCGTCAGGCGGCGAGGTCGCGGGCGGCGGCGGCGTGACCGGCTGCGCGATCGGCCGCGCCTGCGGCACGACCACCGAGGCCGACGTCGGCACCTCGTGCGCGCCGACCTCGGGCTCGCCGGAGATCCTCGGCAGCGGCTCGTGCGGCGTGCAGGCGGCCAGCGCCGCCGCCATCAACGCCGGGGCCAGCCGCGACGGCTCCGGGCGATAGATCACCGCGCCGTCCTCGTTCGCCTCGTAGCGCAGGCACACCCCGGTACCCCGCCGCTCCGCCATGAACCGCGCGGCCTCGCGCTCGGTCATCGCCGACAGGTCGTGCACGACGTGGTCGCACGCCCCGCACGCCCGCCCGCCCGCGACCGGGGCCATCGCCTGCCAGTCCTCGTCGCAGCGGAACTTCAGCGGGAGGTGCACGGCGAGCCGGACCGGGGCGAGCTTGCGGGCCATATCGTCATCCTACGCACGACCCCGCGGATCGTGCCAGCGAGCGCGAACATCGGACGCGCCGGCCCTGCGGCGATGCTGGTACAGTCGCACGATGATCCCGGGTCAGGGTGACACGACCGGGCTGTCGCTCGGTGACGCCGAGATCGGCGACGCCGGCCTGCCCACGCTCGTCGCCGGTCGCTACCGGATCCTCGAGTGCATCGGCGAGGGCGGCATGGGCATCGTGTGCCGCGGGTTCGACCTCGACCTCGAGGAGACCGTCGCCGTCAAATTCCTGCGCGCCGACCTCGCGGACGACGACTCGCTGCGCGCGCGGTTCCGCCGCGAGGTCAAGCTGGCCCGCCGCGTCACCCACCCGCACGTCGCCCGCGTCTACGAGTTCGGTCGCGACGGCGCCCTCTGCTTCCTGACCATGGAGTTCGTGCCCGGCGAGTCGCTGCTGGCCCTCCTGCGCCGCGACGCCCCGCTCCCGCCCTCGCAGGTGCTCTACCTCGCGATCCAGCTGTGCGAGGGCCTCGCCGCCGCCCACGACGCCGGCGTCATCCACGGCGACATCAAGCCCGGCAACATCCTCGTCGCCCCGATCCGCGGCGCCGTGCTCACCGACTTCGGCATCTCGCAGGCCCTCACCGAGGGCGGCCCCGGCGACGGCTGCACCACCGGCACCCCGTTCTACATGGCCCCCGAGCAGGCCCGCAGCGAGCAACTGCGCCCGCAGACCGACATCTACGCCGTCGGCGTCGTCCTGTTCGAGGCCCTCACCGGCCGCGGTCCGTGGCCGGAGGGCGACCCGCTCGGCATGCTGTCCGACAAGCGCAGCGGCCGCGAGCCGGACCTCGCGCGGATCGCCCCCGACCTGCCCGCCGCCTGGTCGCCGCTGATCTCCGCCTGTCTGCGCGGCCAGCCGCACGAGCGCCCGCCCGACGCGCGCGCCCTGCTGACCCGCCTCACCGCGATGCGCGACGCACCTGTCCCTCGGGACATGCTCACCACGATCGCCCCGTCCGCGCCGCTCAACGCCAGCGACGGCCCGCGCTGGATCTCCGTCGCGCCGCTGGACGCCAGCGACCAGCTCGCGTGGGTCGCCGCCGACCTCACCCACGCGCTCGGCCAGGTCCGCGGCCTGCGCGTGCTCACCGGCACCAGCGACGCCGTGACGACCGCCGCCCGCGTGACCGGCAGCGTGCACGGCGAGCCCGGCGACGACGTGTCCGTCCAGCTCGAGCTGCAGTCCGGCGAGCGCCGCACCGAGATCTCCGTGACCCAGCCGCGGTCGACCCTCCACCAGCTCGGCGCCGAGCTCGCGGCCCGCGTCGCCACCGCCCTCGACCGCACCGCCGCCCCGCCGCCCCGCCGCGACGCCCTCGCCCCCGACGTCCAGGCACTCTACATCCAGGCCCGCCACGCCTACCTGACCATGCACGTCGAGCGCTCGCTGCAGCTGTTCGAGACGGCCCTCGCCCGCGCCCCCGGCCACCCGCTGCTGCGCATCGGCCACACGCTCGCGCGCGTGCAGGCCGCGATGATGTTCCGCGAGGCCAGCCCCGCCGAGATCGCCGAGCTGCAGGCCGCCACCGAGGAGGCCGTGCAGCACCACGGCGAGCTCGGTGAGGCCCACCTCGCCCGCGCCCGCGTCGCCATGGCGCTCGGCGACACCGCGACCGCGGCCCGCTCGCTGTGCCTGACCGTCGCCCGCGCCCCGAGCCTCGTCGAGGGTTACACCCTGCTCGCCGACCTGCTGATCGACCTCGGCCGTCTGCCCGACGCCGAGCGCCGCCTCGACATCGCCCTCGCGCTCGACCCCACGGCGTTCTACGCGTGGGGCAGCCGCATGCGCCTGCTCGCCTACCGCGGCCAGTGGGACGAGTTCTACGCGCACATCGACGACACGCTGCCGAGCCTGCAGTTCCGGACCGTGACGATCCCCCGGCTCATGCTGTGGCACCCGCGGCCCGGCGCGTTCGAGCAGCTCGAGCAGGTGCTCGCGCGCAACGCCGACAACCTGCCGACCGTGGTCCTGCACGCGACCCGGGCGATGGTCGCGTTCGCGTTGCACCGCACCCCGCGTTCCGAGATGCTCGACCGCCTCGAGATGTTCGCGTTCGGGTCGACCAACATGCGCCGCAACGCCTTCGTGTGCCAGGTCAACTGCGAGCTCGCCTGTCACATCGGCGACATCCCGCGGGCCCGCGCCTACCTGATGGCCGCCGACCGCTGGCGCCTGACCGACTGGCAGTGGATCCAGCACTGCCCCGTGCTCACCGCCCTGCGCGACGACCCGGAGTTCGCGCCGATCCGCGAGCGCGTCCGCCTGCGCGCCGACGCCGTGTCCGACGCGATCTGGGGCTGACCTCGCGGCCCGCCGCTAGCTGATCCGCAGCCGCCGCCGCTTGCGGCCCCAGTCGCCGACGCTCGCCCCGAACCGCCCCGCGATCGCCGCCCCGCAGCCCGGGCACGCGCCCTGCGCCGTCACCCTATACTCGAGGATCTCGAACCAGTCCCGCTTAATAAGCGCCATCTGGCACTTGGGACAGCTGGTCGTCGCCCCGTCCACGTCGTGCACGTTGCCCGTGTACACATAATTGAGCCCGTGCTGCTTTGCGATCTTGCGGGCCCGCGTCAGCGTCGCCGGCGGTGTCGGCGGGATGTCCATCATCTTAAAATCGGGATGAAACGCCGAGAAGTGCAGCGGCACGTCCGGCCCGAGCGTGTCGGCGAACCACCGCGACATCTGCCCCAGCTCCGCGTCGGAGTCGTTGAGCCCGGGGATCAGCAGCGTCGTCACCTCGAGCCACACGTCCGTCTCCTTGTGCAGGTACTCGAGCGTCTCGAGCACCGGCTGCAGCTCGGCGAACGTCACCTTCTTGTAAAATTGCTCGGTGAACGCCTTGAGGTCGACGTTGGCCGCGTCGATCTTCGAATAGAACTCGCGGCGCGGCTCGTCGCAGATGTACCCCGCCGTCACCGCGACCGTGTGGATCCCGCGGGCCCGGCACGCGTCGGCGATGTCCATCGCGTACTCGGCCCAGATCACCGGGTCGTTGTACGTGAAGGCCACGCTGCGGCAGCCCGCGCGCTCGGCCGCGACGGCGATCGCCTCGGGCGTCGCCTCGTCGGCCAGCCGCTCCGTGTCGCGCGCCTTCGAGATGTCCCAGTTCTGGCAGAACCGACACCCGAGGTTGCACCCCGCCGTCCCGAACGACAGCACGCTGGTCCCCGGATGAAAGTGGCTGAGCGGCTTCTTCTCGATCGGGTCGACGCAGAACCCCGACGAGCGCCCGTACGTCGTCAGCACCATCTGGTCGCCGCTGCGCTGGCGCACGAAGCAGAACCCGCGCTGGCCCTCGTGCAGCGTGCACGCGCGCGGGCACAGGTCGCAGTGGATCCTCCCGTCGGCCAGCGCGTGCCACCAGCGGCCCGGCGAGGCCTCGGCGCTCACGCGGCCTCCACGAAGTGCTCCGCGGTGAACCGCTCGGCGTGCATGCCCGCCGGCCAGCGCCCGCGCGGGAACCGGCCCTTGGCCAGCAGGTGATCGATGAACTCGTCGGCGTCGGGGATCTGCTCCCACATCGCCGGGATGAACACCGCGCTGTGCGGCCCCGCCGACAGCACCAGCCCGTCGACCCCGACCCGCAGGTGCGCCAGCAGCTCCGCGCGCGTGCCCGCGGGGATCGGCTCGAGCGGCGACATCAGCGAAATTTCGATGCGCGTGCGCCCCAGCTCGTCGCGCCGCAGCGGCGAGAACCGCGGGTCGTGCAACGCCGCCGCCTCCGCGTTGTGGACCACCGCGTCGTACAGCGTCGGGCTGGTCCGCAGGTTGCCGATGCACCCGCGCAGCGCCTCGCCCTGCTTGAGGCTGACGAAGCACGCGCCCGGCTCGTCGAGCCGCGGCAGCGCCGGCTTCGTCACCGGCGGCCCACCCAGCGCCGCGCCGATCGCCTCGCGCGCCAGCTTGATCAACACAGTCCCGCGATCCATCACATCACCTCCGGGGTGTACGCGAACGATGCATAACCGACGACGCGTCGACGATCGCCGGCCGTGTCGCCCGAGTTGCGCAGGTCGAGCAGCCGCGGCGCCAACCCGTGGCCCCGCGCCGAGATCAAGAAGCCACGCACGCCGTGGGCCCCGCACGCCTGCTCGCCCGCGAAGCTGCCGTCCCCGGCGAGGATCTGCCGCGCCGTCGCCTCGTCGAGCGCGCGCGCCGAGGCGTACGGCAAGTAGTGCGAGAGGTCGGTGCTGATCACGATCAGCGTGTCGTCGTCCCCCCACAATGCATCGAGCACCTCCGCCACCGCCGTCGGCGACGCCTGCCCCACGACCAGCGGCACCAGCGTGAACGCCCCGAGCACCCGCTGCAGGAACGGCAGCTGGACCTCGAGCGAGTGCTCACGCGCGTGCGCCTCCGCCGAGACCACCACCTGCGGCAGCGCCGCGGCCCGCCGCATCCCCTCCGCGTCCAGGGGCACCACCCCGAGCGGCGTCTCGACCGCCGTCGCGTCCGGCAGCGCCAGCCCGCGCAGCGCCACCGTGTGCGCCGGCCCGATCAGCACGACCCGCGTCGGCTTCGGGTGCCCCGCGAGCAGGCGATACGCGCTCGCCGCGATCGGCCCCGAATACACGTACCCCGCGTGCGGCACGATCAGCGCCTTCGGCCGCCTCCCCGACCCCACGTCCTTCGATTCGCTCGCGGCCGCCAACATCTCGTCGACCTCCGCGGCCAGCGACGCCGCGTCCCCGGGGTAGAAGCGCCCCGCGACCGCCGCCGGGCGCACCTTGCCGTGTGCCTGATGAACCATGCGCACAGCCTTGGCACCGGCGTCCCGCGCGTCAAGCCCCACGCCGACACAAACGAATCCGGGGCGCCGCGGGCGCCGCGATCGTCTATCGTGCCGGGCCATGAGCGCCCTCTACAGCGTCCTCATCGAGCGCGTGCACGCCGGTGAGGTCTCGTTCCGCGTCACCACCATCCACCCCGACGCCGCACGCCCGCCCGAGGCGCCGACCTTCCCGATGAACCTGCTCACCGACCTGTGGTCCCTGCTCGAACGCGGCTTCGTGTCGCAGATCGCGGGCTGCACGCTGACCGCCGAGCAGGCCACGGCCCTCGCCCGCGACCCGCTGTACGCGCCCCGTTTGGCCGAGCTGCGCGCCCTCGCGTTCGGCCGCGACATCCCGTGCAGCCGCGCCGACATCGACGAGGTCGAGCGCCAGATGGACGCCGGCGAGAACCCCCAGTTTTGCGGCCTCGCCGTGCAGGGCTGGGGCGGCATGGACGACCACCACCACGTGTTCGTCGCGGGCGACCCCGACGAGCTCCGGGCCCGCATCGCCCCGCTCGTCGCTACGTTCGTCGTCGACGAGCACGAGAACACCGCCGCCCACGACGCCTGGCCCGAGGACAACGATATGGACCGCCTGCCCCGCGTGCGCATGCAGCTCGCGCTCACCGACCCGACCCTCCTCGGGTTCGTGCGCGCCGGCTGGCGGTTCGAATCGGCCAGCTACTACTGACCCTGCTTGACCGAGTACTCGAGCCCGTCGGCGAGGTGCAGCGTGGTCGAGCGGAACCCGCTGCCCGCGCCCTGCATGTGCTCGACGTACGGCCGGAGGTCGCGCTTGAACGTGAAGATGTTGTCGGCCAGCACGACCCCGCCCGGGCGCACCAGCGGCCCGAGCATCCGGATCATGGGCATGTACCCGTCCTTCCAGCCGTCGAGCAGGATCAGGTCGATCGGCTCCTTCTCGTCCTTCAAGGTCACCAGCGCGTCGCCCTCGCGGATCTCCGCGAACTCGGCGAGCCCGGCGTCGGCCAGGTTCTGCCGCGCCTTCGCGACCTTCTCGGGCACCATCTCGGTCCCGATCACCTGGCCCCCGCCGTTGTCGCGGATCGCCGCCGCGAAGTAGATCGTCGAGATCCCGAACGACGTCCCGAACTCGACGATGCGCCGCGCCCCGATCGCCCGCGCCGTCAGGTAGCAGAACGCCCCCTGCTCCGGCGACAGCGGCAGGTACAGGTCCTTGGCCCGGCGCGACAGCTCGGCCCACCCGGCCGTCTTGCGCTGGAAGTACCCGCGCGCGAACACGGGCGCGAGCGCCCGCACAATTTTTAAACCCTGACCCGCCGCCTCGCCGTGCAGCCGCCGGAGCACGGCCGTGACCTTCGGATCGCCGATGGCCACGCCGATCGACTCCGCGTCGTGCGGCCTCACGGCTTCACCACGCCGATCGGGCACGACACCCCGGTCCCGCCGATCCCGCAGTAGCCGTTCGGATTCTTGGCCAGGTACTGCTGGTGGTACTCCTCCGCGTAGTAGTACGCCGGCGCCGGCAACACCTCGGTCGTGATCGTCCCGAACCCCGCGGCCGTGAGCGCCTGCTGGTACGCCGCCTTGGCCGCCAGCGCCGCCTCGTGCTGCGCCGCGTCGTGCGTGTAGATCCCCGAGCGGTACTGCGTGCCGACGTCGTTGCCCTGTCGCATCCCCTGCGTCGGATCGTGGTTGTCGAAGAACACCTTCAGCAGCGCCTCGTAGCTCACCTGCTTCGGGTCGAACACCACGCGCACGACCTCGTTGTGGCCGGTGCGTCCGCTGCACACCTCCTTGTAGGTCGGGTTCGGCGTCAGCCCGGCCGCGTACCCGACCGACGTCGAGTGCACGCCCGGCACCTGCCAGAACTTGCGCTCCGCGCCCCAGAAGCACCCGAGCCCGAACGTCGCCTGCTGCAGCCCGTCCGCGAACGGCGGGACCAGCGGGGTCTCCAGCACGAAGTGCTTGCTCGGCACCGGCATCCTGTCGCTCCGCCCCGGCAGCGCCTCCCCGGGCGACGGCATCCTCGTCTTGCTCGCATCGGCAAACATGGTGGCCGGGAGTTTCCCACGCCCCGCGCCCGGCGCAAGCGCCTTTCCCTGCTATGTTCCGCGGCGCGCCACTGCCCAACGCCCGCAGGGCCGGGAAAACCATGCCGACGCTCACCGCCGATGCCCTCGTCCATCACCTCCGGCAACTCACGGACGCCGGCGGCGCCGACAACCGTCTGATCGTCGCCTCGCGCGACTACTACATGGTGTTTAGCGGACGTCGCGGCGAGCCCGAATTGCTCGCCGAGGCCGTCGGCAACTTCTACCTCCCGCGGGCCGCCGAGCTGACCCCCGCGCGCCAGTCCCAGCTGACCCAGCGCCGCTTCGGCGAGCGACCCGGCCGCAACAACATGCTCCGCACCGTGCGCGGCGGCTCCGACGAGGCCCTCCACTCGTTCGCCGCCGAGGTCCTCGAGATCTTCGCCAAGGCCTACGGCGTCGACCCCGGCGAGCCCGCCGAGTTCGACCTCCAGCTCGGCGACCCCGAGCCGACCCGCAACCCCGACCTGCTCCGCCTCATGCGCCTGCTCAGCCTCAAGCGCGACTGGGACACCCGCAAGCTCGTCTACCAGTGCCTGCTGGCGACCAGCCTGCTCGTCGCCATCGACCCCGACAACGGCGGCGAGCCGCTCGAGGCCGGCAGCCTCGGCCAGTTCCCGTCGTGGGCCGCCTTCTCCGACATCGACGCCCTTCGCCTGTGGCAGCCCAAGGGCGCCCCGTTCCGCGTGACCCGCGTCGACGAGCTCGTCCCGAAGGCCGTCGACAAGCGCATCGGCTCGCTGCTCATCAACCCCAAGGGCAACGTCGGCGGCGAGCTCTACATCAACGAGCTAGAGAGCCTGCACGGCGCCATCCAGCGCCGCGCCTCCCGCGTCTGACTACGTCACGGGCAGTCCGAGCTGACCTGCAGCGCGTCGTACGCCATCCACCCGTTGCGCTTGGTCCCGGTGGTCGCGATCACGTAGCCGTAGATGAACTTCATCGTGCCGTCCTGCTGCTTGTACTCGCCGTTGCCGTCCTTGATGTACAGCGGGATGTCGATCGACGCCGGCCCCGCCTCGGTCGGCACGTCGTAGCGGCGGAACTTGGTGCCCGCCGGGAAGTGGTCGATCGTCACCCCGCCCAGCGCGAACCCCGGCACATTGAAGATCAGGTTGGCCGAGCGCTTGCCGTTCTTGCGGACCAGCGGCAAATAGTCGCCCGCCCGCTCGTGCGACACCTTCGACCCGCGGACCACCTTCTTCAGCTCGATGCTCGCGTCGTGTGAGTTGCGGATCTCGTAGCACCCGAGCTTCGCCAGCCCCTCGCCGACCGCCGAGACCTTGCCGAGCTTGTCCTTGAACGACGTCATCCCGGAGATGCTCGACAGCGGCATCCACCCGGTGCTGCTGTTGGTCGTCGACAGCGCGAGCACGTGGTCCGCCCCGTCGAAGCTGCGCAGCTGCCCATAATTGAAGGTCGCGCGCGGCTTGTCGTTGTTCGCCACGATCGTCCCGTTGCCGTCGCGGATCGCCACGCCCTGGGCGATCGCCCACGAGTTGTTGTCGTCCGGGTCGTTGGTCGCCACCCGGTTGCCGCCCGAGACCCGCAGCTTGCAGTTGTACTTGCTCGCCGCGCACGAGTCCCCGTTCACACCTTTAAAAAAGCGGGCCTCGACCGGATCCACGAACGCGTCCTCGTCCTCGTCCTCGTCGACCTCCGGCGCGTCCGGATCGTCGCAGCCGGGCATCAGCACGAGAAGGGCGAGCAGAGACTGGAGGGCGAGCCGCATCGGGGCATCAGACCGCCCCACCCCCGCCCCTGTCAAGCCGCCCGCGACGGCCGCTACACGCAGAAGTTGCCCAGGCAGTTCGGGAACGCCGGGTCGAAGCAGTCGATCGCGTCCAGGCACTCGACGCACTTCGCGCCGACGCAGTACGGCAGGCTGTCATAGATCTCGACGCAGTCCCCGTTGCTCAGGCACTCGACGTTCGGCCCGCCCCCGCCCGCCTGGCAGTACGGCTGTGCCGCCGCGCACGTGACCGGGCACTCGACGCACGTCGCGCAGTCGAACGCCGCCCACGCCCGGATGTACCCGCTCGGATAAATATCCCCGCACAGCTTCAGGCAGTCGATGTCGCCCTCGCTGCACGCGTTGATGCAGTCCTGGTACGGCTGGCACTGCGGGTCGGCGAGGCACGCGTTGACCTCGTCGTTGCAGCCCTTCAGCACGCTGCACGCCGAGCACGTCGCGCAGTCGGCCAGCTCGTCGCACGTGTCCGTCTTGCCCGGCCCGCCGCCCCCGTTCACGCAGTACGGCGCCAGCGGATTGCAGCTGGTCGGGCACACGTCGCACACGCTGCAGTCGAACACCGCCCACGACGGGTCGTAGCCGTTCGGGAACATCACCCCGCAGCTCTGAACGCACGCAGCATCTCCGGCGCACGCCGACGTGCAGCTCGAGTACTTCTGGCACTCGTCGCCCGGCACCGCGAGGCACGCCGCGAACTCGTCGGCGCAGTCGTTGACCACCGAGCACTCGACGCACCCGCCCGGATCCAGGCACAGCCCGCTCGCCTCGCACATGTTCGGCGGCGGCAGCTCCCCGGTCGTCTCGGCCGGCGCCTCGGTCAGCTGCGACGAGTCGGTGAACGCGTTGGTCGGGTCGAGGCTGGTCGCCAGCGTCCCGCCAGTCGTCGCCATCGGCTCCGTCGCGGGCGCCTCGGTCGGCGCCGTCGCCCCGCCCGTCGTCGGCCCGCCCGTGCCGGTGTCCGTGCCCGTGCCCGTCGCCTCGCCGCCGCCGCCGCACGCGACCACCACGACCACAAAGCCCGCCGCGATCATCTTCAGTGCATGTCGCATCATCGGCCGCCGAGCATAAAGGAACCGCGCCCCGCCCCGCGCCGCATTCGTTGCCGCTACCCGCCGAGCCGCCGCGCCAGCTGATCCTCGTACAGCGACATCGGCGTGAGCGGCCCGTCCACGCCCTCGGGCGCGCGCTCGAGCCAGTCCTCGGGCTCGGTGCCGTCCGCCTCGGGCACGTCGACGGCTGTCTCGACGGACAGGTCCGGCCCCGGCCCGATCACGTAGCCGTGCCCGAATTGCCGCGAGCGGATCACCCCGCCGCCCTGCGGGTTCCACACCGCGCTCTGGGTCGCGCTGTGCCCCGCGCCACTACT
>Ga0075163_10008964_pt1 | contig 13139 bp, 11 predicted proteins | sample JI1023141ADNA_FD_71478 | JGI IMG/M metagenome (GOLD analysis project Ga0075163, IMG submission 71478) | Wastewater effluent complex algal communities from Wisconsin, to seasonally profile nutrient transformation and Carbon sequestration -... | ecosystem: Engineered > WWTP > Effluent > Algae...
GGTGCTGTTCTTCTCGGCGCTGTTCGTGGCGTACATCCTCTATCGGAGCGACCACCCCGAGATCTACGCGTACGCGCACAAGTACCTCGACGTGAAGTACGGCGCGATCAACACCGCGGTGCTGATCTTCTCGTCGCTGACGGCGGCGTGGGCCGTGCGTGCGGCGCAGCTGCGTCAGCGCAAGCTGCTGATCGGGTGCCTGTCGGTGACGATCATCTGCGCGATGGCGTTCCTCGGCATCAAGTACGTCGAGTACACGCACAAGATCCACGAGCACCTGTTGCCGGGGCAGTACTTCGATCCGTGCATCACGGCCGCCAACACCCCGCTGCTCAGCAAGAACAACGAGTGCCCCGGCAGCAAGGGCTCCGTGGTGTGGAACCACGACAAGGCGGCACCGGAGACGGGCTGCTTCCCGACGTTCTCGATCGATCAGCAGCCGCTCCGCGATGGCGTCCAGGCCGAGTGCGCGGTGAGCGAGAACGAGTTCGTCAAGGTCGTCGACAGCAGGGGTGAGGGGGTGGTCAATCCCGAGACCAAGAACGCGCTGTTCAAGCGCCCCACCGCCGGCAAGCCGATCGCGAAGGAGTGCGAGGCGCACGGTGGCGAGGGCGAGGCGCATGGTGGGGAAGCGTGCTGGAAGATCAGCCACCAGCCCGCCGTGTGCCGGCCGGGGTGGTTCTACTCGATGCGGTGTACGAGCGGCCCCGGCATGGAGAAGCTCGACGCCGAGCTCGCAGCGCTGCAGACCAGGTTCGAGGCCGGCCACATCGGCGACGAGGAGGCGGCGGCAGCGGCCACCGCGGCAAAAGCGGCGAAGAAGGACGAGGCGGCAGCGGCGGACGCGGCGAGAAAAGAGGCGATGGCTGCGGCGAAGAAGCGGCTCGGCGAGATCTTCATCGCGTCGCGGTGCGACAAGGTCGAGCAGTACTCGGTCAGCGATCGCTTCAATGACAAGGGCGACTGCGCCAGCGGTCGCGGCAAGCGCGAGAAGGAGCTCAAGGCGATCCGCGACGAGGAGATCAAGGCCGCGTGCCCCGACAAGAAGGGCAAGGAGCTCGACGACTGCGTCAAGCCGATCGAGAGCACGCTGACCGTCGCGACGCTCGGCGAGTGCGTGCGCAGCGAGCAGGTCGGCGTCGTCGTCGCGCATCACGATCACACCGTGGTGCCGGCCTCGATCGCGGTGACCGCGGTCTGCAAGCCGCCCGCGAAGCCCGCGGTCGTGAGCGACGTGTTCGCCGACAAGGAGCGCTCGCTCCAGGTCGGTGCGAAGTCAGCCGGGGTTAGCGGGCCCGCGCACGACGACCACGGCGCGCACTACGCCGAGGCGCCGCCCGAGCACACCGGCATGTTCTTCACGATCTACTTCGCGATGACCGGTCTGCACGGCGTCCACGTGCTGGTCGGCGTGTTCATCTTCATCTGGCTGCTGATCCGCGCGGTCAAGGGTCACTTCACGCCGGAGTACTTCGGGCCGGTCGACTGGGCGGCGCTGTACTGGCACATCGTCGACCTGATCTGGATCTTCCTCTTCCCCCTCATGTACCTGATCCACTGAGGACCCCATGGCAGCAACCGAACATCACGACGACCACGGCCACGGGCTCTCTCACGTCGCGTCCACCAAGGTGCTCCTCGGCACTGGCGGCGCGCTCTTGGTGCTCACCGCCATCACGGTTCTAGCGACCAAGGTCGACTTCGGATCGAGCGTTAACCTGGCACTCGCGATGTTCATCGCCGTGGTCAAGGCGACGCTCGTGGTGCTGTTTTTCATGCACTTGAAGTACGACAAACTGTTCCATACCGTGATTTTCGTTAGCGCAATCCTCGCCGCCGCGCTGTTCGTCGGCTTCACGTTAATGGACAGCGGCCAGTATCAGAGCTCCAATATATGGGACCCTGACAATCCGCCGGCGGCGCCCATCGGGCCGCGGCCGATCTCTGGCTGAGGAGGCCTCTGTGGACCGTGCGATTTTCCAGATAGTGATGCAAGCGATCCCGATTGCGATCGCGGTCCTCTTCATCGGCGCCTCGTACTTCATCATCACGCTGGATCGCACACGCGCGAACAGCCCGAGCAAGGACGACACGCAAGTCGGCATCAAGCTCGTCATCTGGGCCTTCATCATCGCGGGTGTCGGCCTCGCCGCCGCCGGTGTCGATGGCATCCTGTCGTTCGCCCTGGGCGGCTTCAAGGGCGGCAGCATGGGCATCCGTGCCGCGCTCGCGCCGATCATCGTCGGTGCCGGCGTGGTCGTGCTGTTCGGCATCGTCTTCCTCTCGAAGACCAACAACGCCACCCAGAAGCAGCCCGAGCGGTACGCCCTCGGCGTGATGGGCTTCGCGTACGGCATCCAGGCGATCTTCGAGCTCACCCAGGTGATCAACGGCGTGTTCGTCAGCGCCTCGTGGGGCGAGATCTCCGGCGGCCTCGCCGGTGGTGTCGTCCATGGCGCGATCGGCTTCATGGCGATCCTGATGCTCGGTGCCCGCTCCGGCTGGACGGGACCCGCGCCGCCGCGCATGCCGATGCCCGGCCAGCAGCCGCCGCAGAACTACCCGCCGCAGGGCTATCCGCCGCAAGGCGGTGGCTACCCGCCGCAAGGTGGCGGTGGCTACAACCCGCAAGGCGGTGGTGGCTACAATCCGCAAGGCGGACAAGGCGGTGGCTATCCGCCGCAAGGCGGACAAGGCGGTGGCTATCCGCCGCAAGGTGGCGGGTACCCGCCCGCGTGAGCGACAAGCCGGTTCAGCGATGAGCCGGCTGTGTTGTTTCAGCCGAAGTACATCGCCATCCGGCACACGGTCTCGAAGCCGAGCCTGTCGAGGATCGGCGCCGACGTCGACTCGCGAGCGTGCGATGTCGCGAGCTCGAGCCCGCGTGCTCGCGCATGTGCGAGGCGCGCGTGGACGAGCCCGCGATACAGCCCGCGCCCGCGATGCGCCGGCAACACCACACCGCCGATCAGATACGCCGAGCGCTCGCACGCGACGTAGCTCGCCGTCGCCGCGGGCACCCCGCCGTCGTACGCGAGGAACATGACCTGCCGCCCTTCGGCGAACACGTGGCGATGCAGCGAGAGCAGGGCGCTCGGATCGCTGCCCCAGCCTGCAGCCATCACCTCGGTGAACGGCTCGAGCGTGGACGCATCGACGACGCGAACGTCGCCGTGCTCACCCGACGACACCGTCGACCGCGCCATGCCGCGCCCGTGGCTCAGCGTCAGGCCGCGACGTGCGAGGCGCTCGCCGAGATCGGCGGGCCCGCTGCCGGGACCGGCGTTCCACCGGAACTTGAGCCCGCGGTCGCGGTAGATCGCGATCGCGTCATCGATCGCGCGGTCGGCGTCATGCTCGTCGAGCTGCGAGTGGATCACCTCGTTGAGGCCTCCGGTGGTGATCGAGGGCGTCACGATCTGCAGCCAGCCCGGTCGCTCGATCACCTGGAGGTCTGGCAACCGCGGAAACGCTCGCCGTGGCGCGACGATCACCTCTTCGAACAGATCGAGCGACACGCGGGAATTCTGCGTCTCGCAGGGCGATACTACAACTGTCGTTATGAGCCGCTTACTCGCGTTGGTGATGGTGGTTGGCTGTGGTGCTCCTCGAGCGGCACCGGCGAGACCCATTCCACTCACCGGGGAGATGACCAAGCTGTCCTGGTACGTCGGCGATTGGGCGTGCAAGGGCACGACGTTCGCGACGAAGGAGGACAAGGAGTCCACCTGGGACGCCACCGTGAACGTGCGCGGCGACGCAGGTGGCGGCGTGGTCGCGATCCACATGCTCGGTCCCGCCGATAACTCGACCGCGGAGATCAAAGGCTACGACCCCGAGACCAAGCGCTGGTATCACTTCTGGACCACGCGCGACGGTCAGCACGGGTCGCTGACCGCAGCCGCGTGGGAAGGCGAGAAGCTGATCGCGACCGACGATGGCGATCCGAAGCGCCGGACCGTGATGACGCGGCTCGGGCCCGATCAGTACTCGCATGGCGAAGAGGTGGATGCGGGCGAAGGGTTCAAGCTCGCCTGGGTGAAGGTGTGCTCGCGGAAGACCTGAGCTCTGGGACTGCGCCTTCTGATCGAGATCCAAGCGACCACGACCGGGTGAGGACGACGATCGGGATCCTGGATCCAAGATCACGATGGGACCACGATCGGTGAGGACGACGATCGGGATAGGGACCGGGATCAGGAACGTGATCGGGATCCAGCACCACGATCGGGATCCAGGCTGCGCTGGCGCGGATGCGTGGATTCGAGCGTGGCCAACCTCTGCTCGATCGCGAGCTCGGGTTGCGGTGGGGGCTCACGCGGTCGCGGTTCGAGCGTTCCGAAACCCGCTACTCGAGCGTCGCGAGCCAGGCGTCGAGCTCGCGGAGTCGTCGAACGTCCGCGGTTCGCTCGTAGTAGTCGCGGGCTTGCTTGACCAGGGCGCGTCCGGCCTCGGCGTCGACCTTGCCGTCGGTCAGCGCACGGCCCTTCGCGAAGCGCAGCATCGCGACATCGTCTCCGTTCGTGGTCGTCTCGATCGCGAGGCCGCGATCGGCCACGGCGATCGCCTTGGTCCACAGCTTCGCGTCGACGTAGGCGTGCGCGAGGCGGCTCAGCGTGTTGCGGAGGTGGCCGAGGTCCTGCTGCGGCGCGCCTTCGAGTGCGGTGACGTTGCGCTCGAGGATCGCGCTGGCCTCGGTGGACTTGTGCTGGTGCACGAGCGCGGTGGCCAGCGCGTTGGCGTACGTCACCTGGGTCCCGACCGATGCCGTCGGCGAGAGGCGTGCTTGACGGATCGCCTTCTCGGCGTCGGCGAATCTGCCGAGTCGGTCGAGCACGTTGCTGCGCACGATGCGAACGTTGATCCAGATCAGCGAGGTCGGGCCGAGCCACTCGACGTCGGCGATGGCTGCATCGATGGCCGCGAGCGCATGGGTCGCATCGCCGCGGTCCGCGTAGAGCCGGGCGGTGTGGATCCGCGCCATCACGACCGCTTGCCCGCCCCGGGCGATCATCTTGTCGGCGAGCGCGAGCGCTTCGGTGAAGCGGTGGAGATTCGCGAGGCAATCGAGCATGCCGATGTCGGTCACCGTGTAGCCCGCCGAAACGATCGCCGCGAGGTCAGGGGTGGTGGTGGGGAGGCGGGCGTAGAGCTCGCGAAGCCGGATGTAGAGCTCGATCGCGGGGAGATAGCGCTCGTCGTTCTTGAGGGCGGTGGCCTTCTTGTGGACCGCGTCGGCAAACTCGGGTGACGGGTCGCCGAACACCGCAGCGGCGGCGGCGATCGCGCGATCGTGCTCGCGCAGGGCGTCGTCGATCTGGCCGCGTCGTTCGAGGACGGCTGCGAGCGATCTGGCGGAGGCGAGCTCGGCCTTCGCGAGGGAGGACGCGTCGTGGAGGCTGCTGATCGCGGCCTGCCGGTAGCGCTTGGCCTGGTCGGGCTTGTTCTGGAGCGTCGCGAGCTCGGCGAGCGCGAGCTGCGCTTCGCCCTTGGCCTCGTCGTGGTGGCCGAGGTCGGCGAGTTGCACCGCGTCGGTCAGCAGGGTCGTCGCGAGGTCGGGGTGATCCTGCAGGATCGCGAGCCTGCCGCGCGCGAGCTGGACCTCGGCCTCGATCGGCGGGTAGTGCAGCGAGCGCGTCGACAGCGCCGCCTTGTCGAGGAGGGCGCCGGCCTCGTCGAACTTGAACGCACTCTGCGCGACCGTGGCGAGGACCAGCTCCTTGCGAACACCGAGCACCGCGCGGAGCGAGGCCGGATGGTGGGGCACCAGGGTGAACCCGAACCCGGGCTCGGTGCAGCGCGCGAGGTCGCGGACCGCGTGGACGCTGTGTTGCGCCACCTGGAGGTGCTCGAGGTCTGCGGCGTAGACGACCTCGTCGACGGCGCGTGCCAGATCCGCGCGGGCCGCGTCGAGACAGCTCTCGCGGCGCAGCCTGATCGCTTCGGGCTGGGTGTGGTGGAGCTTGGTCAGCGTGCAGTTCTCCTGCGCCATCGCGGTCCACGCCCGGGTGTAGTCGTCGAGGTCCTTCGCGATGTCGCCTGCCAGCGGCCCCGCACCGAGCGGCTGCGCGACGTGGAGCAGGGCGGCGCTGCGCGCGGGATTCCAGATCTCGGCGAGCGGAGCCGCGTCGCAGAGCGGCGCCGCGCTCGGTTCGCTCGAGCCACGCGTCGCCAGCACGACGCCGACGAGTGCGAGCGCGGCGGTGCCACCGATCGCGATCGGCAGGACGCGCCGGCGAGGGGCGATCGCGGCCAGCAGCTCGGTCATCGACGGGAAGCGATCGGCGGGGTTTGCCGCGAGGCCGCGGACGAGCGCCGCCCGGATCCGCGGCTCGACGCGGGCCTTGCTCGTCGCGAGTCGGCCGCTCAGGATCGCGTCGTAGATCGTATCCATCGAGGTGCCGTCGAACGGACGGACGCCGAACAGCGCGTGATAGAGCGCGACGCAGAACGCGAATTGATCCGCGCGATGATCGACCTCGTCGGCGACGATCTGCTCCGGCGCCATGTAGGCCGGCGTGCCGACCAGCGTGCCGGTGCGCGTCAGCCCGTCGATCGCGAAGTTCGTGCTACCCGACGCGCCAGGGCCGGCGGTGGTGGCGTCGAACGCGCACGCGAGCCCGAAGTCGGTCACCTTGACCACGCCCGACGCGCCGATCAGGACGTTGTGCGGCTTGAAGTCGCGATGGATCAACTTCGCCGCGTGGGCAGCGGCGAGCCCGCGTCCGGCTGCGCGAAACACCGACAGGATCTCCGCGTGCGTGCGCGGCTGGACGGCGAGCCACTGCGCGAGGTTGGTGCCCTCGATGTACTCCATCGCGATGAACACCTGGTCGCCGAGCGTGCCGACGTCGTAGATCGGCACCACGTTCTCGTGCGAGACCCGCGCCATCGCCTGCGCCTCCACCAGCAGGCGCGTGCGAATGGAGGCATCGGACTGGATGTCGGGTCGGACGAGCTTGATCACGACCTTCCGGCGCAGCTCGGGATCGCGCGCGAGCGTGACCACGCCCATGCCGCCTTCCCCGATCACGCGGACCACGACGTAGCGCGAGATCCGCGTGCCCGGAGTCGCGGCGCTGTTGGAGCGGAGCAGCGGCACGCCGAAGTTGCTCGAGACCGCGGTCGCGTCGAGCTCGAGCGGCGTCCCGGTCGCGAGATCGCCGAGCGCCGTCCGACACGCGCTGCACTCGTCGACGTGCGCGAGCACGGCCTCGTAGCGGTCGTCGGGCAGAGCTCCCGAGACGAAGCTGACCAGCTCGTCGGCCGGGACGCAGAGCATGTGCCCCGACGCTACTACAGGCCGCTGTTGTTGACGCATGCGAGGAATCCGTCGCACGACTCGAAGGCGAGGCAGCCTTCCATCAGCCCCTGGAAGTCCGTGCGCTTGCTCGCGGTCAGGCCATCGAGGTTCTTGTCGAGGGTCTCGACGCACTCGTCGACACTGACGCCCGGCTTGAGCGCGTTGCACTCGTCGAGCTTCTGGCAGCTCTCGACGACAGGATCGCTGCCGCTCTGGCAGGCAGCGAGCGACAGGAGGGAGGCGAGGGTGATCACGAGTGCTCTCATCGAGTTCCTTTCGAGGTCCGCGGCGCGGCCGGACGTTGCGGCCGCTTCGCAAACAGGGAGCGATCGGTCGCGCGAATGTCTCGCGGAAACTGCTAAGTCTTCGATCGGAAAGCGCTATTCAGCGACATGTCGAACGAGGACCGGACCAGGCGCAGCACGCTCTCGACCTCGTCCGGCGTGATCGCCAGCTCGGTCTGGAGCTCGCGCTTGGTGTGCTCGAGCAGCAGCTCGCGCGCGCTCGCCAGCCAGCGATGCGCGCTCGAGCGATTGACCCGGAACGTCTTCCCGATCTCGTCGATGCTGCGGCCATCGATCACGTTCATCCGCAGCGCGGTGCGCTCGCGGCGCGGCAGCTTGCCGATCGCGCGAAGGAACGCCTGCTTGAACTGCTCGCGGTAGTGCGCCTTCAGGTACTCGAGCGCTGGATCGTCGTGCTCGGTCGGCGACAGGACGTCGAACATCTCCTCGTCCTCCGACACCTCGCGCTTCGCCGCACGTAGCAGGCGCGCCGCCTCGCGTACGGCGATGATCCGGATCCAGCCGCGCAGGTTGCCGCGTCCACGGTACTGCGCGATCGCACCTTGGCCCGAGGTGCCGACGAACAGCTGCGCCATCACGATCTGCTTGACCTCGTCGGCGAGGTGCGACGCGTTCATCCGCGCGAGGGCGACGTCGATCGCAGGCAGGCAGTGCGTCCGGAACGCCTCGAGCGCGCCGTCGACGCGATGCAGACACGCGCACGCGAGATAGAGATCGGGGAACGCGAGCTCGGCGTCCGCGGGCGCCCCGAGAAACGCGTGGAACTGCGCATCGGAGACCTCCAGGTCGGGCCACGCCGCGCGACCCACAGCGTACGGATCCACGCGCCGAGAGTACACGCGCGCCCTACGGTGCGCAGCCGGGGGGATGGATCCGGTTGCCCTCCGGGTCGATCACCACGACGCGATCGCAGTCCGCCGGCCCGGGGCTGACGAGCTCCTGGAGCAGGGTCCGAGCGGTCGCCTTGAAGTCGTCTTCCGTCGGGTAGTACTGGATCACCGCGCCGAGATGCTGCGCCGCGCGCCGATCGCGCTGGATGAACTCGGTGATCCCGGCGTGGTAGTTCGCGAGGAAGTTCTCGGGCCAGAACTCGAGGACCAGGCGCATGATGTTCGCGACCGCGGGATCGTCGTTGCGCTGGTCGGCCAGTGGATGGGCGACGGCGAAGGTCGGCCAGCTCGCGTACTTCGGATCCTCGGTCGCGGCGATCTTCTCGCGCGCCAGAGCGAGATCTCCGGCGACCGCCGCGCACGCCGCGGCGAAGGCCAGGCCGTTGTCGTTGGTGGGCGGAGGGAGGCCGGTCAGCACGCCGCGAAGCTCGACGGAGTTGCAGCGCCCTCGCACGCTGGCAAACCACACCGCACCCTCGGTCGCTGCCAGGTCGGCCGGCATGCCCGACATCAGATCCGGTGGCGCGCCGAGCACGGGAAGCGGGACCTCGCGCGAGCGTCGATACTCGTGCCACGCACGTTCGCCGACCACCACGAGCACCGCGATCAGCACCAGCAGCACCAGGAACTTGGCGAACGAGCGGCGCGGCTCCTCGGGTGCCGACTCGTACACCACCGGAGCCGTGCGCGCTGCGGGGATGGTGATCGCCGAGCCTCGATCGATCATCGACGGCGACGCCGCCATCGCGAGCGGACTCTGCGCCGTGACCCGCGGGGCTCTCGGCGTCGGGGGCGCCTCGAACATCGCTTGCGCGACGTCGTTGCCGTCGGGAAGCCACCGCGCGAGCTCGGACGCGAGCTCGGTCGCCGACGAGATCCGCGCCGCGGGCTCGATCGCCAGGAGCCGGTCGACGAGGTCGGAGAGCGCCGGTGGGATCGCCGGATCGCGCTCGTGAAGCGACGGCGCGGGCACGCTGCACACCTGCACGATCAGGTCGCCGATCGTCTCCGCGGCGTGCGGGAGCGAGCCCGCCAGCGCTCGATACAACACCACGCCGAGCGACCACAGGTCCGCGCGATGGTCGAGTTGCTTGACGCCGCGCAGCTGCTCGGGCGCCATGTACATCGGTGACCCGATGAGGGCGCCCGTGCGAGTCAGCTCCGTCAGCCCGTGCGAGAACGGTTCGGAGTCGAGTCGCGCGACCCCGAAGTCGAGGAGCTTGAGGATGCGGATCCCGCGGTCGTTCGGCTCGCAGAGGAACAGGTTCGAGGGCTTGATGTCGCGGTGGACGATGCCGTGGCCGTGCGCGACCACGAGTCCGTCACAGGCCTGCGAGATGATCCGGAGCGCGAGATCCTGCGGCAACGTCTGCCTGCGCTCCAGGACGTGCTCGAGATCCTCGCCGACGAGCAGGTCCATCACCATGTAGGCCATGTCCTCGCCGTCGACGCCGCCGTCGTGAACTCCGACGACATGGCGGGTCGCGAGCTGCGCCGTCGCGAGGAGCTCGCGCCGAAACCGTGCCGCAGCCTCGCTCGCGAGCGAGCCGGTCGTGATGCTGAGCCGCTTCACCGCGACCCGGCGTCGGGTCTGCAGGTCGATCGCCTCGAACACCTCTCCCATCCCGCCCTTGCCGATCGATCGGCCGAGCTCGTAGCGATTGGCGATGACCACAGCCGTCATGGACGACCACGCACGATAGCGCAAAGCAGTCCACGTCGGCAAAGCGGGGAAGCCCAGACCTTGCGTCACCGCGCTGGTCTGTCGGTCAGACCCGCATGCGCAGGACCTGATAGGCCTCCGCGTACTCGTACCCGGAGATCCGACCCATCGCACGCGCGAGGTCGCGCGACGACTCGACGTCGAGCCGCGTCAGCTGCGAGCTGTGGCAGGTGATCGCCGCGAGCTTGGCCTCGATCGAGCTCGAGATATCCGCGAAGCATTCGCCGATGCAGCGCGCGTGCGCGTTCATCTCGGGGCTCGACAGGTACGCGAGCAGATCGCAGGGTGTGCGGCGCAACGCCGACACCGTCGCGCGGTGCACCAGGCCGTGGTCCCAGTGGAGATCGTTGGCGCCATGGGTGATCACGAGGTCCGGGTGGAGGTCGCCGATCACGTGGTCCATCCGACGGACGAGCTCGTACATCGGGACGTCCTCGACGCGCTGCTCCTTCTCCTCGAACAGCACCACGAGGTCGGCATCGATCGCGTTCGCGCCCGCCTTCGCCTCGGCGAGCCGGGTCTCGACCTTGTTGGGGATCGAGACCACGCACATCGTGACGTCGGCGCCTTCCGCCGAGAGCCGCGCGAGCAGGCCGCCCGCGCCGATCTCGATGTCATCGGGGTGGGCACCGAACGCGATCACGGTGCCGCCCTTGTCATTGAGGATGCGATTCATGCGACCTCCCGGACTTGCTCGACCTCGCCGCCGAGCAAGATGTCCCGACTGGCGGGCCCACAATTGAGAAGCAGATCGAGGAACCCGAGGTGCGAGCAGAAGCCCGCGCGCGGGTGGCGCTGCGGATAGGACGGGTGGAGGTAGTGCTGCCACTCCACGGTGACGCCGGCCTTCGCCAGCGCCGCGACGTCGAGGTAGTCGCTCGAGCCACCGGAGCCGGTGTAGTAGGTCGTCGCGCGGAGCTTGGTGCACATGTCGATCAGCCGGTCCGTCTTGGCTCCCTCGAGCATCAGCTGCGAGGACGAGATGATCGGAGTGCGAATGTCGAGCCAGCGGAGCGCGAGCGTCAGCATGTGGCGATCGAGGTCGACCAGGTTCTCCCAGCGACGCGTGTAGACGTCGTGGAGCTCGTCGGCGTACGCCGCGAAGTGCGGAGCGCGGCGGTAGTTGTTGCGGAGGGTCTCCCAGTGGCGGTGCTGCCAGTGGTGGCGCGAGTTCGAGGTGCCGATGATCTGCTTGTCGCAGATCCGATCGGCCTGCGAGCCCCGGTGGACCGGTACGGTGAGCCACGCCGCGCCGGTCGACAGCTTGAGGCGCTGGCGATTCTGGAAGTTCTGCGCCTCGAACTGGAGGTCGTCCATGACGACGAACAGATCGGCGCGCGCGACCTTGTCGAGGTAGCCGAGCCACGGGAGGTAGTGCGGTTGATGTGCTGCGACGATCATGGCGCGCCCTTTCCAGCGGCAGGGGATGCAGGCGCCGCCGTGCCCAGCACCACGTTGTTGTGGCCGCGGGTCTCCCAGCTCGACGTGTCGAGCGTGAGCAGGCCGAGCGGCGTGAGGAGCAGGTAGGCGACCGGCATCATCACGGTCATCGGCAGGAACGCGATCGGGTGGACGCGCAGCCACGGCGGCAGCTTGCGGACGCTCGGCGAGAAGTAATAGAGCAGCGCGAAGATCGCGATGATCTGCAGGTGGAACATCGCGAGGCCCACGAACTCGCCCTGCGTGACGTGGCTGATGATCACGATCGGGTAGACGAACAGCAGCAGCACGAGCGAGAGGTAGTGGATGCAGAGCAGAGGGTGGAGCTTCCACGCGTGCTTGATGCCGAACAGGTAGTCGACGATGTTCGAGCGCTTCCAGCGCAGCTGCTGGGCGAAGTAGTCGCGCAGCCGAGGCGGTGCCTTGGTGAAGCAGAACGCGTCCATCGTCATCCGCGTCTTGTAGCCATGCTTGACGATCTGGTGCGTCAGGAAGCGATCCTCGCCGTACTTGATCGCGACACCGAGGATGTTGCGGTTCTCGAGCAGTGGCTCGAGCTCGAGCAGCACGTGGCGGCGATACGCGGTGAGGCAGCCCGACAGGCACATCACCTGCTCGAGGCCGCGCTCGAGGTTCTTGAGGTACTCCTGTCCGAAGAAGTACTTGATCGTCTGGAGCTTGGTCAGCCAGTTGACGTTGGGGTTCGAGACGTGGACCCGGCCGCCCACGGCCGCGATCTCGGGTGAGGAGAACCGGCAGACCAGCTCGCGCAGCGCGGTCGGGTAGACGATCACGTCGGAGTCGATCGAGACGATGATCTCCGAGGTCGCGGCGCGCACCGCGCGATTGATGCCGCGGCGCTTTCCCATGTTGTGGGGGTTCTTCATCACCTGCACGAAGGGGTATTCGTTCGCCGCCTTCTGCGCCCACTCGTAGCTGTCATCGGTGGAGCAGTCGTCGATGATCGTGACCGTGAGCTTGTCCTTCGGATAGTCGAGCTTCGCGAAGCTCTTGACGGTTTCGTAGATGTGCTTGCCCTCGTTGAACAGGGGGACCACGATCGTGACCGTCGGCTCGTAGCCAACGATCTTGGTGTCGCTCTTCTTGCCGCGCGCGAGTCGGAGGTAGAGCCCGAACACGTAGCGGTTCAAGAACACGATCAGAATGAACATCGAGACCGCGAACTGCACGTTCGCTCTAAGAGCAAGACGGATGCCTGCGGGAGGCCGTCTCTGGCGAATCGTTTGCAGCGGTGGCTTACCAATGGCGACTCGATCCGAACCCAATCTCCGCGTCGTGAAGAGCGCATCCCCCAACCCTCGCGATCCGAGCGGCCGCGCACGGAGCTCGGCAGAATCGCGACGCGACGACGGCGCGCTGTCAGCGTCGTCGGCGCCCGGCATCGCGCTCGCTCAGGGCGCCGCCGGTGAGATTCTGATCGACCACAGCATCACGCACGAGCCGGGCAAGCACGCCAC
>Ga0075163_10008965_pt1 | contig 13139 bp, 9 predicted proteins | sample JI1023141ADNA_FD_71478 | JGI IMG/M metagenome (GOLD analysis project Ga0075163, IMG submission 71478) | Wastewater effluent complex algal communities from Wisconsin, to seasonally profile nutrient transformation and Carbon sequestration -... | ecosystem: Engineered > WWTP > Effluent > Algae...
GTCGTCAAAATTCCCTGCACAATGTCGAGCGGCTCAAAGCCAGTCACCACCATCGGGATCTGAAACTCTTCCAGCAACGGCGGATATTCGTGATAGCCCATCACTGCGTTGACATGCCCCGCCAGCAAAAATCCTTGCACACGGTTATGCGGTGAACCTAAAATCGCTTTCATGGCGGGCGGCACACGTACATGCGAAACCAGCACGGAATAATTTTTCAACCCAAGCCGTTGGGCTTGCAGCACGCTCATCACATTCGGTGGGGCAGTGGTTTCAAAGCCAATCGCAAAAAAGACAACCTGCTTATCGGGGTTTTTCTCAGCCAATGCCACAGCATCCAGCGGAGAATACACCACGCGCACATCCCCGCCCTGCGCCTTCACGGAAAATAGGTCACGCCCAGAACCGGGCACTCGCAGCATATCTCCGTACGAGCAGAAGATCACATTTGGCTGTGAAGCAATCGCCAGCGCCTTGTCAATCAACTCCAATGGAGTCACACACACCGGGCAACCGGGACCATGCACCAGTTCGATTTGAGGCGGAAGCAATTGGTCAATGCCATGACGCACAATCGCATGAGTCTGTCCCCCGCAAATTTCCATTAACGTCCACGGGCGCGTCACGGTACGGCGGATCTCCTCGATCACACCTTTCACCAACGGCGCACTGCGGTATTCATCTACATATTTCATATCATTACCAATTATCAATTGACAATTGTCAATTGCCCAGTTCTTCCTCCACCGCGCCAATTTGCCGCAGCAGTTCCAGCGTTTCCAAAGCTTCTGATTCACTCAACAAGCTGATCGCAAATCCCACATGGATAATGCAATATTCGCCAACCTTTGCTTCGGGTACATAGCTCAAACAGGCCTCGCGGAAGATTCCACCAAAGTCCACCTTTGCCATTTGCAGCCCGTCTTTTTCATAGCGTTCAACAATTTTTCCTGGCACACCTAAACACATTTCAACCTCTCAATCTAGCTGCCGCAATCGCGGCCTGTCCTAACGAGAGTCCGCCATCGTTCGTCGGAACCTCTCGATGTATGTATACTTTGAATCCGTCTTTCCTTAATAGTGCCAAAGTTCGTCCTAATAGTGTGATATTCTGCCAGACTCCGCCAGACAAAACCACAGGCCGAATCCCCGTCTCCGCGCTGATTCTCGCAACCGTTCCCCGCACCGACTCCGCCAGCCCGTTATGAAAACGCGCCGAAATCTTTTGGATGGGAATTCCCGCTGCTGAATCTTTTACCAACGCCTCAACAACGCCTCGGACTCCGACCAAGCCTGATTCAACACCAAAGGAATATATCCCCGCTTCAGCAGGATCAGCCAATGCCTCGAACTCAATCGCCGCCTGCCCCTCATAGTTGACCTTCTGCCGCACACCCGCCAACGCCGCCGCTGCATCGAACAACCGTCCCATAGACGAGGTCATCGGCGTATTGATTCTTCTGTCCAACTGCGCCTGCAAAACACCCAAGTCTTCCGCGCTGAATTCGGCAACCGAATCAAGCCGCTCATCCCACTCCAAACCGAGACTCCACAACAGTGCCAGTGCCGTGCGTGCAGGTTTCCTGATCGCCGCATCCCCACCTGGCAAAGGGAAATATTCCAAATGAGACACACGTTGAAAAGACTTGTAATCTCCGACCAAAAATTCACCGCCCCAGATCGCACCATCTTCGCCATAGCCTGTTCCATCAAACGAAACACCGATGACAGGTTCATTCAATCCATGCTCGGCCATGCAAGCGGCGATGTGTGCGTGGTGATGTTGAACTTCAACCGTCGGCAGGTTTTCACGTTGAGCACGTTCAAGCGCATAAATGGACGCCAGATAATTTGGGTGCAGGTCATACGCAATTGCTTCAGGCTTAACGCGGAACAAACGCTCGAAATGCTCCACGCCTTGTTCAAACGATTTCAACGTCTCGTAATTCTCCATATCCCCAATGTGGTGGCTCAGAAACGCATAATTCCCATTCGTAATGCAAAATGTATTCTTCAACTCCGACCCCGCCGCGAGCAACTGCGGCATATCGAATGGCAGTTTGACGGGAAAGGGGGAGTAGCTGCGAGAACGACGCAAAGGATAAGTCATCAGTGACCAGTGATCAGTTTTTTCACTGTTTACTGATGACTGCTCACTGAACACTCTCACCACCGAATCATCGCACCTCACATGAATATCCCTGTCGTGCATCAAAAACGCATCTGCCAGTTTGGATAGCCTTTTGCGAGCGTCGTCATTGTCTGTGGCGATGGGTTCTTCGGATAAGTTTCCACTGGTGAGAACAAGCGCGGACAATGGCCGACTGACGATGGACAATGGTTTGTGGTCTGTTGTCCATCGTCCATCGTCAAAGAGTAAATAATGAAGCGGTGTGTAAGGCAGCATGACGCCGAGCCAATCTTGCTTCGGCGATACTTCTTCTACGATGGTGGATTCTGGTTTGCGTTTGAGTAAAACAATCGGGCGGGCGGGGGAGATGAGTAATTCTTTCTCTTCGTCACTGACAAAGCAATGCTGTTCGATGGTTTCGACATCAGGCATCATCAATGCGAAAGGCTTGTCCACGCGCAATTTGCGGGCGCGGAGTTCGCTGACAGCTTTTTCATTCGTCGAATCACACGCGAGATGAAATCCACCAAGTCCTTTGATTGCAATGATATTCCCCTTTGTCAGCAGATCGCGTACTTCATGAATTGCCTCATCGCCAACTTTCTTTCCTCTTTCGTCTTTCATCTCAAGCCACACCTTCGGCCCACACACCGCACACGCTACCGGCTGCGCATGGAATCTGCGATTCGTTGGGTCGGTATATTCGCGTTCGCAGTCGGGACATAATGGAAAGCCCGCCATCGTTGTCTTGGGTCTGTCGTAGGGGATGTCTTTGATGATGGTGAAGCGTGGCCCGCAGTTGGTGCAGTTGATGAAGGGATAGTGATAACGGCGGTCGGATGGGTCGAAGAGTTCGCGCAGGCAGTCGGGGCAGATGGAAACGTCTGGTGAGATGGGCTGGAACGCGCCGTCCACTGATTCAGAGTGGCGAATGTCGAAGGAACTGAATCCGTTGGCAGGGCGGAAAGAGGCGGAGAATTCATCAATGCGGGAAAGTGACGGAGCGTCATCCCGTAATTTTTGGACGAAGATGTCGAGGATGTCTTTTTCTCCATCCACTTCAATTTCAACGCCTGCGGATGTGTTCTTCACCCAACCTTTGAGATTGAGGCGCGTGGCAAGGTTATAAACAAAGGGCCGGAAACCGACCCCTTGTACGATGCCTGTGATGTGAATGCGCGCGCCTTGCATCTATTTTGTTGAGTTTTGAATTAGCCAATCCACCCACGCATCCAGCCCTTCGCCGGTGCGGCAGGAAAGCGGGAAGGTGGTGACGCCGGGATTGAGGACTTGCACGCCGCGCTCGAAATAATCCATGCGGAATTCGACGTAGGGCAGCAGATCAATTTTGTTAATGACGAGCGCATCCACACCGCGATAGGTGCCAGGATATTTATACGGCTTGTCATCGCCCTCGGGGATGGAAGCGACGAGCACGGTTTTGTGTGTGCCGAGTTTGAAGTTGGCAGGGCAAACAAGGTTGCCGACATTTTCAACGATGAGCAGATCGTATTGAGTCAGGTCAAGTTGTTCGAGTGCGCCGCGCAGCATGACCGCGTCGAGATGACAGTCGCCGCCGGTGTTGATCTGAATGGCGGCACCCGCGCCCGCGGCAGCGGCACGGTCTGCATCGATGGAAGTGGCGATGTCGCCATCCACAGTTGCGACGCGTAATTTGCCTTTGAGGAGGGGGAGAGTTTTTTCGATGAGCGATGTCTTGCCTGAGCCAGGCGATGCGATGATGTTGATGGAAAATACGCCAGCAGATTCAATGCGGCTGCGATTTTCTTCTGCTAAACGGTCATTTGCATTGAGAATGTTTTCTACGATTGGGATGTTTTGGGGCATTTTGATTTCCGATTTACGATTTTTGATTGACGATTGATTATTCCACATTAATGGATTCGAGCGCAGTACAACTTGTTGGCATGCAATTATTCAAGAGTATACATCAGCGCTAGTATTTCGTCGGCTTTTTTAGCGATTCCTCATCTAGATTGCATACGATCTACATTTTGCCAAGTAATAGTTCATAGCGTTGAACGGAGGCAAGCATCAAGTCTTGGGTTTGATTTTTCTGAAATTTTATAAACCGAACTCCAGACTAAAAAACTACAGCTATAATCTGCAAATGGAAACTATCTACACATTTGTCCCTTCACGAAATCATGAATATCCAGATCACCCTGAAAGACCGGGGAGATTGGGGATAGTAGAACCTCTGCTCGATTCATTTGGTGCAGAACGTGTTGATGCCGTTCGCGCAAGTGTAGATGAGGTGGCGCGTGTGCATGAGCGGGGGTTGATCGCAGGCGTTGAAGAGGTCTGCAAGCAGGGACCGGGGGTGATTGACCACGCTCCCACCTACGTTACACAAACATCGTATGAAGATGCCATGCTTGCCGCTGGCGGTGTCATCACTTGCACGCGAGCAGTGATGCGAGGCGAAGCGAAGAATGCTTTTGCCATCATCCGCCCGCCGGGGCACCACGCCGAACCTGACCGCGCCATGGGATTCTGCATCTTCAACAATATTGCCATCGCCGCGCAGGATGCACTGGCAAGCAGAATGGAGCGCGTAATGGTCATTGATTATGATGCCCACCATGGCAATGGCACACAAGCAGCATTTTTACATGACGAACGCGCTGGCTTTATTTCCACGCATCAATGGGGAATTTACCCAGGGACCGGCTGGATAGAAGATGCCCCACATGCGAAAAAACGTATTGCGAATGTTCCACTCCACGCCTACGCGGGAGATGAGACGTTCTCGCGTATCAGCGATGCGATCTTCACGCCAATGGTGAAGGCATTCCGCCCACAGATGTTATTGATCTCGGTAGGGTTTGACGCACATTGGAATGACCCGATCACTTCATTGGGTCTCTCCACGCGAGGGTATTTCAATATCGCGAAGAAGCTGGCGGCTATGGCAGAAGAATATTGTGACGGCAAAATTGTCTTTGTATTGGAAGGCGGCTATGATCCGCAGAACGTGGCTCACGGGGTGGACTCTGTTTTCGGCGCATTGACCAACCGTCCGCTTAAGTTTGAGGCGAATGATCCATCCCCGCATAAAGACCCAGATCACGAAGCGCGCATTGCCGAGATATGCAAATGGCAGGGATTATCATCATCCTAGGACATATTGGGGTGTGTGATTAAATCAGCTTTGTCGTACACTTTTATTAACTAACAATTAGGAGAGACAATGAAAAAACTTTTTGTATTTATATTAATCCTTGGCATTTTATCGTTGGCATGTCAGACATTGATGCCAACGCCTGACGCCCCTGAAATACCCAACACAACAACACAATCTCCGGCGGCGGTTAGCACAAGTATTGTGCCAAAGCTGGAAGAGATGGGCGGACTGGAATGCACGGAGAATCCTGAGTTGACATGCGTGACGCTTCAAGTCCCGCTGGATCATTTTGATGCGGCCAATACAGAAACTCTGGCTGTGACATTTGCCGTGCTGCCTGCTTCTGGTGAACGATACGGGATGTATGTGCAAGCCTTCCCGGGTGGCCCGGGTGGTGAAGGCATTAGCAGCGCATACACTGGTTATTTCAGCGAAGGAATTCTTGAGCATTACGATATTGTTTATTATGACCAACGCGGCATTGGGCTTTCCAATCCGTTGGAATGTCCAGTGGCGTATGCGAATGATTTCATCACGTATCTCACCGAAGTGGATAATGTTGGGGAAGAAGGTTACGACACTCTCGAAGAACAGACTGCTCTGGTGGAAGATACCCGCACCTACATTGAAAATTGTATCGCCGAGATCGGCATTGAGCCATCCAAGCTGGCTTTCTTTGGCACAGATCAGGTTGCGGAAGATATTGAATCTTTCCGTGCAGCGATTGGTGATGAAAAGTTCTGGATGTATGGCGTCAGTTATGGAACTGCAGTAGCGCAAACATACGCATATGCCCATCCAGAGCGGCTCGCCGGATTGATACTTGACGGCACCATCAACATGACCTTGAGCGGCGAAGAAGGCGTGCATGGGCAGGAAGTGGCTTTTGAAAAAGTCCTGCTTGCCGTATTGAATGCCTGCAATGAAGATGAAGCCTGCGCTGCCGATATGGGCGGCAAGGATGCCGTTGCGGTGTACGATGCCCTCGCAACAAAATTAGCCGACAAACCCATTGACTATGAATATCCGCTGGGAAACGGCGAAACCGTGAAAGGCAAATTCACCTTCAATCAACTTGAATACACCACTTCTTATCAAATGTACTCACTTGATGGAAGGATGACCTTCCTGAAGGCGCTAGCCGCCACGCAGCATGGCGACATCATTCCCATGATGCGTATGATGTATCAGAACACAAGCATTGACCCAGCCACATTTGAATATCTCGGCGACCCGACATTTTCCGACACGATGTTCCTCGGCGTATTTTGCACAGATGACAATTTCTTCAGCGGGACTCCGGAAGAGCGCATCGCGCAGTCCATTGAAGCTGGTCAGGCTTCGAATGGCACCGTGCCACGCCTTGACGGTTCCTTATACGTTGGCGTAAGTTGTGCCTTTTGGCCCGCTGCACCAGCAGAAACACCAAAGCGCGAACCGTTGGTATTGGAAGGTGTGCCCACTTTCGTCTTAAACGCCACACTTGACCCTGCCACTCCATTTGAAGAAGGCAAGTTCGTAGCAGAAAATCTTGCAAATGGGTATCACATCTATGTGGAAGGCGGCGTACATTCCATTTACGGTTGGGGAAATGAATGCCCCGATAATTACATCACCGATTTCCTTGTGGACGGTACGCTCCCATCTGAGCACGAGATCGTATGTACCGATTGGGAGGCCGAACCTTATTCGTTATATACCTCCAACCTGCCTCAAAAAGCCAGCGACTTTGCCAGCCCCATCGACATGATCATTGCACTCGAAGATAATTTCTACTATCTACCTGAAGTATATTTTGGAGATTGGGAAGAAAAAGACACCATCGGCTGCACATTCGGCGGCTCATACTCTTTTGGACTCGACACCGAAGGAGCAGAATATACATACGATAAATGCGCAATGATTCGCGGCGTCGAATTGACAGGCACAGCCACATATAACAGCAGCCTTTACATCTTCAATTCTGTTTTAGCGATAAGTGGTGAAAAAGAAGGCAACCTCACCTACGTCTACAATTATCAGACCCAAACCGCCACATTAACGGGAGAGTACGGCGGAGAGAACATCAACCTGACAAAGAAATAAATTTCCTTTATCAGAAAAGAAACTTTTGATAAAGAAAAAACGTAATACGTTTTGTTGTACACTTAAAGAAATTAAGAAAGAGGAGTGATTTATGGCAAGAAAGGAAAGCAAAGGTTTCGTTCAACTGGAATGGGTTTGCCCAAATTGTAGCGTTCGCAACTCCGGTTCGATCAAAACCTGTGAGAGCTGCGGCGCGCCACAACCAGAGAACGTAAAATTTGAACGCGCCGTAAACGAGAAGATCGTCACAGATGAAAAACTTGTGCAGGCTGCTAAAGCGGGCGCAGACATCCACTGCGGATTCTGCGGCACGCGCAACCCTGGCAACGCGGCCACCTGCTCGCAATGCGGTGCAGATTTGAAAGAAGGCAAAGCCCGCGAAGCCGGACAGATATTACAAGCCGCTCCGACTCCGCCGAAAGCTGTCACCTGCGCGAATTGCAATGCCGAAAACCCGGGCACAGCAAAAACCTGCGTGCAATGCGGCGCGCCATTGCCAAAGACCTCTTCTGTATCAACTCCGGCAGTTCCTGCGGCCAAGCCGCCACAGGCTGTTGGGGCTTCCACACCTCAGCCAAAGAAAAAAACAAACTGGCTCATCTTCGGCGGGATTGCGGCATTTTTAATGATCTGCTGCGTGGCAATCGTCATGTTGTTCGTGCTGCCCTCCAAATCTGTGCAAGGGACGGTGACCGATGTGTACTGGCAAACCTCTGTTCCTTTGCAGGAAGTACGTGCAGTCAATCACTCCAACGAGCGTGGAAGCGCTCCGTCAGGCGCTTACAACGTCTCCTGCTATGATGACAGTCAGGAAGTCTGTGAAGATAAAACCATTGATAAAGGCAACGGCTTCGCAGAAGTAGTGACTGAATGTCACACGGAAACGCAGCAATATTGCAGCTACACTGTGGATGAGTGGACAACCATCCAAACGTATGACTTGAGCGGCAATGACCTCAACCCCGTGTATGAAAGCCCAAGCTATAGCAGCGACCAAAGATTAGGCACATCCTCTGAGACGTTGAGCGTCACCTTCAGCACATCTGATGGGCAGGAAACCTACACGCCAGGGTCAGTCAGCGAGTTCCAACAGTTCCAGATCGGCAGTGAATGGACGCTTAAGATGAATGCGTTGGGCGGGGTGGTAGGGGTGGAACGATAAAAGTAACGAGTGATAAGTAAAAAGTAATGAGTACATGAAAACTCCTGACCAAATCAGGAGTTTTCTCTTTATAATCATCTTATTCTTAATTTGGAGCTTGTGTTTTGAACAACCATTCGTTAATTACTACTTTAAGAAGCCTGCGCGGGAATCCGCGCGGTTGCGTTTATACAGAACCATTGTGGGGCATTCCTTTTAACTTGTATTCGCCGTATGTTTCGATCTATATGATCGCGCTTGGACTTACAGATAAAGAGATCGGGCTAATCGTCAGCGTGAGTTGGGGAGTACAGATCGTGCTGGCTTTATTGAGCGGCGTAGTGACGGACAAACTCGGGCGCAGACTCACCACCCTTATTTTCGATATTCTGGCGTGGACCATTCCATCGATCATCTCTGCATTGGCGCAGAATTTCTGGTTCTTTCTGGCGGCAGGTGTGATGAACAGCTTTTGGCGCATCACACTTAACTCGTGGAGCTGCCTGCTGGTGGAAGATGCGGATCAAAGTCAGCTGGTGGATATTTACACATGGATCCATATTGCCAATGTGATGGTGGGTTTCATGGCCCCATTGACGGGATTACTGATCGGCGCTTTCTCACTCATCCCCACCATCCGCGGGTTGTATATCTTTGCAGCGATCATGTTCACGATGAAGGCGGTTGTCACCTACATTATGACAGAGGAAACCGGACAGGGAAAAATCCGAATGCACGCGACTCGTCACCAGAGCGCGTTGAGTGTGCTGAGTGAATACAGCGGCGTGTTGAAGGAATTGCTGCGCACTCCGCAAACCCTATACACAGCGGGTATCATGCTGGTAATCAGCATTACCACTCTCGTCAGCGGGAGTTTCTGGGCGATCATTGTGACGGAGAGGTTACACATTCCGGCTCAGAGTTTGGCGATCTTTCCATTCGTCAAATCGGGTGTTATGTTATTCTTTTTCTTCGTGGTCATGCCGCGCATCAACAAGCTGCATTTCAAACTACCGCTGACAATTGGATTTCTCGGCTTTGTCGTCAGCAACGTAATTCTGATCACCGCACCAGATTTGAGCTATGTCTTTCTCATCGTCAGTGTGTTTTTGGAAGCCTGTTGTCTTGCGGCTGTGAATCCGCTGGTAGATCAAATGGTGGTGCTGACCATTGACCCGAAGGAGCGTGCCCGCATCCAGTCCATTATGTATGTGTGCATCATCCTGATCAGCTCACCGTTCGGATGGATCGCAGGAAACCTCTCTTCGATCAACAAGAGCCTGCCTTTCGTGTTGAACATCGGTTTATTTATTATTGGCGCGGCACTGGTGTACCTTGCCGGAAACGCATCACAAAAAAGACAAGTAATGGAAGCGACAGTATCCTAATGAAAACAGTGGCAATTATCGGTGGAGGCCCTGCGGGGTTGATGGCAGCAGAAGTATTATGCGGGCATGGTTTACAGGTGGATGTGTACGATTCGATGACATCGCTGGGGCGCAAGTTTTTAATGGCGGGCAAAAGCGGATTGAACTTGACTCACTCGGAGCCGTTCGAAAAATTCATCTCACGCTATGGAAAACGAAAAGCAGATATTGAAAAATGGTTATTGGATTTTTCGCCTGATGATTTGGTCAAGTGGGCAGGTGGATTGGGCGTTGAAACTTTTATCGGCACTTCGGGGCGTGTGTTCCCGAAAGAGATGAAAGCCAGCCCTTTGTTGAGGGCATGGCTGCGGAGATTGGATGAAGCGGGAGTCAATTTTCATTTACGTCATAAGTGGACGGGATGGAATGAAGAAAAATCCCTCACGTTTGAAACACCCGATGGACTCAAGAGTGTACAAGCGGATGCTGTGATATTGGCATTGGGCGGCGGAAGTTGGGCACGACTCGGCTCCAGCGGAGAATGGGTCAATTGGCTGAATCAGGCCGGGGTTAAGGTTGAGGCGTTGAAGCCATCCAATTGCGGATTTGATGTGGCGTGGAGTCCATTCTTCAAAGAGAAATTTGACGGGCAGCCGATCAAATCTGTACTATTGATGTTCGGAGATTTTCATCAGCAGGGCGAATTTATTGTGACGAAGGAAGGCGTGGAGGGGAGTTTGGTGTATGCGGCTTCGGCGGGGATGCGCGATGAGATTTTGGCGAATGGAAAGGCGGTGATGCGGCTGGACCTTGCGCCCGATAAAACGGAGGCGCAGCTATTGGAGAAGTTATCCAAGCCGCGCGGGTCGCGTTCGATGGCGAGCCATTTGGAAAAAACGGTGGGGATCAAAGGCGTGAAGGCGGGGCTGCTGCGTGAATTTGTGTCGAAGGATGAGTTCGCAGATATGGCGCGGCTGGCGTTTTATATGAAACAACTGCCGGTGCCGCTGGTTGCAACTCGTCCATTGGATGAGGCGATCAGTTCTGCGGGCGGTGTAAGTTTTGATTCGTTGGACGAAAGCCTGATGTTGAAGACCTTGCCCGGTATATTTTGCGCCGGTGAAATGTTGGATTGGGAAGCGCCCACAGGCGGTTATTTATTGACGGCGTGTTTTGCAAGCGGTAGATGGGCGGCGAATGGGGTGTTGAGATGGATTGGGATTCACGAAAAAGATAAGTAACTCAAGTGGCTACCTTGACCTCAACCCTCACCCTGCCCTCTCCCAATGGGAGAGGGCAGGGTGAGGGTTTTTCGTGGAGCAATGCGCTAATTTTTAGATAGGTCGCAACTTGGGTTAATTAACAGAAAAGACCAGCGCGATGCTGGTCTTTTTATTTCTTCGGATATGGCTGAATAAAAATGTTCCAGTCAGGGTGAGGGGGGCACCCTAACTGGAACTTACATATTTTACACGAATTTATATTCTTGGCAAGGGAGGGAAAACCCGTAGTTTTAATTCTCGTAAGATATAAAAGTGATTTCGTCAAGGGCTATCTCTGTTGGGAGTGTCTAATTGCGTGGGCTTACCAAAAGATTTAACCACAGAGACCACAAAGATCACGGAGAAAGTCCCTTTAAAAACCTCTGTGGACTCTGTGTGCTCCGTGGTAAGAAGTTTTTAGCCCACTGTTTTAGACACTCTCCTCTGTTTAAGAAATACGCATTCGGCCATGTCAAATTCCATGCTTTGATGTGATAATTTCAGCATGACCAAAAAAGAACTGGACTACTATCTGGCTGAATGGAATCTTACAAACCCGCAGCTTCTCAAACAAACACTCACCAGTCACATTTATAGCGTCACACACGGCGCTGAAACTGTCATCCTCAAACTGCTGGCAGCCGCAGAAACTGAAGAGCAACGCGGCGCGGCAGCGCTGAGTCATTTTGATGGACACGGAGCCGTGCGCATCCTGCATTACGATGAACGCGCGCAACTGATCGAATACGCCGCAGGAGATGAACTCGTCACTCTGGTCAAACGCGGTGAAGATGAAACAGCCACGTGCATCATCGCACAGGTGATTAAGCAACTGCACAGCATCCCACCGGAAGATGTGCGCCTCGGCTCTTTGCTGGGGCTTGATCGCTGGTTCGAAAGATTATTTACCCAAGCTGAAGCAGACGGGCAGGCGGGCATCGAATCCATCTATGTGCGCAGCGCCCTGCTCGCAAAGCGGTTGCTCGCAAACCCGCGCGAAGTACGCGTACTGCACGGCGACATTCATCATTACAACATTCGACAATCCTCTCGCGGCTGGCTGGCATTTGACCCCAAAGGTCTCTTTGGCGAACGCACCTACGACTGCGCCAATACACTTTGCAATCCGGTCATGCCCGAACTCGTCCACAACGAAGCCTGCCTGCTGACCAACGCATCCATTCTTGCAGAGACTCTCGAAATTGATCTCTCGCGCGTGCTGGCATTCACCTACGCATACGCCTGTTTAAACGCGAGTCAATGGCTGCCGCGCATCGGCATGGATGATGTGGCAGAAGAAATAATCCAGTGGCATCTCAAAGTTGCTCAAATCATCGAGCCGCATATCAAGGATTACAAATAAGCGAGCTGATAAAAAGCAGCGGCTCAAACTCATCCGCAAAGACTCAAAGGAAAAACTTTGTGATTTCATAAACAGGCTTTCAAACGCTCTCTCAAAAAAAAGACCGGCTTCACGCCGGTCTTTTCGTTCCTATCCTAATTTTCCTATGGTCTTTTCCACTTCTTCCAAAATCTCACCAGATTTGACCAGTGCCTTCATTTTGTTGTGGTCGTTGTAAAGCGGCCTATCCACTTCGAGATGATCGACATGCCTGCGGATGACCTCACGCGCTTTGAGAGAACCTTTGCCCGGGGTGAACTCGCGGAAGTCCAATGCCTGTGCGGCAGCCATGAATTCAATTCCCAAAATGCCAAAAGCGTTATCGAGAATTTGTCCATTCTTCAAGGCGGTGTTCATGCCCATCGAAACAAAGTCCTCTTGATCTGCCGCAGCAGGGATGGATTGAATGGAAGCAGGCGTGGAGAGGATGCGCTGTTCCACAATCAAATGGTCGGCGGTGTATTGGCTGAGCATTAATCCAGAGTAGAAACCAGGTTGATGGGCTAGGAAATCAGGCAGCCCCTGAGAAAGAGCCGGGTTCGTCAATCGGTTCAGTCTGCGCTCGGAGAGGACACACACCATCGTGATGGCAATGCCAGCCAT
>Ga0075163_10008966_pt1 | contig 13137 bp, 6 predicted proteins | sample JI1023141ADNA_FD_71478 | JGI IMG/M metagenome (GOLD analysis project Ga0075163, IMG submission 71478) | Wastewater effluent complex algal communities from Wisconsin, to seasonally profile nutrient transformation and Carbon sequestration -... | ecosystem: Engineered > WWTP > Effluent > Algae...
GGAAGTGTTTCTGCTAGTTTATCTACTATTTGTGTAGGTAATTCTACTACACTTAGTGTAAATGGCGGAAGTTTAGGAACTGGTGCAACATGGAACTGGTATAGTTCTTCTTGTGGTGGTACTTCAGTAGGTTCTGGAAGTTCTATTACGGTTTCTCCTACTACAAGCACAACTTATTTTGTACGTGCTGAAGGTCCTTGTAATACTACTACTTGCGCATCTACAAGTATCGTTGTAAATAACTTATCGGTTGCGCCAACTGGAATAACTTCTACTGGAGATACAGTTTGTTTTGGAGGTTCAACTATTTTATCTGTGGCTGGAGGTTCTTTAGGAACTGGTGCAACTTGGCAATGGTACACTAATTCATGTGGTGGTGTTTCTGTTGGTTCTGGAAATTCTATTTCTGTTTCGCCTACATCTACTACTATATATTATGTTAGAGCTGAAGGAACTTGTAACACAACTGTTTGTGCTCAAAGAAGTATTACTGCGGCACAAAACCCGGTACAACCAATTTGTCCTGATGTTTTGCAATGCGAATCTTTCCCTGTTACACTTACAGCAACAGGAAATGGAGGTACTATTAAATGGTATATGACTAATATTTCTACTCCAGAACTTTCTACAGGTAATTCTTTATCTCTTGGAATGTTTGGAGCAGGTACTTATTATAGATATGTTACAGAAACCAATGCATTTGGTTGTGAAAGTACAAGAAACGAAGTTGAAATTATTATCAAACCAATACCTTCAGATGCTCCAGCTGCTGCAGATGCGACTATTTGCCCTGGTGCTTCGGCTTCACTTTTAGCTACAAACCAAGGTGGTACTCTTATACCTGCTACTAATTTTAATTGGTACAATTCACCAACTTTAACTACTATAGTTTATACAGGTGCTATTTACAATACACCAAATTTAATTACACCACCAGCTACTTATACATTTTATGTTGCAGGTGTTTTAGATGGTTGTATTGGAGATACATCTTCTGTAGTTGTTGATTTTTATCAAGCAGCTAAACCTATTGCTTCAAATGACACTAGCGTTTGTAATGGTGATATGGTTTCTCTTTTTGCTTCAGCAGCAGGAAGTGTAGAAATACGTTGGTATGCAAATGGAGATTTATCTGGATACATTCAATCTGGTGCTAGTTTTACAACACCAGCATTAAATTCAAATACTACTTATTATATTACAGCAGTTTATCCAAATGGATGTCAAAGTCTTCCAGAACCTGTTGTTATTTCTATAAATCCTTTAGCTTTATCGCCTGTTTTAACAGACGAAGTGTATTGCCAAGGAGATGATGTAGTTTTAAATGCAAATAATATTAATGGTGTTTTAACCTGGTATTCTGATGCTGCTTTAACAACAGCAGTTGGTACTGGAAGTCCTTTAAATTTAGGATCTTTACCTGCTGATACACTAACATTCTTTGCACAAGTAAATAATGGTACTTGTGTATCTTTAGTTGTTGCTAACACTATTGAAATTGAAGCATTACCTATAGCGCCTACTTTAATAGCACCAACTATTTGCGCAGGCGAACAAGCTACTATTATAGTAGCAAGTCCTTTTAATGTAAATTGGTATGCAGATGCAGCTTTATCTAATCTACTTTTTGTAGGTTCTTCGTTTACTACTCCAGTATTAACAACTAATACTACTTATTATGTAAGCAATACAAATGCAGGTGGTTGCGAAAGTCCTTCAACTTCGGTTTTAGTAACCGTAAACCCAAAACCAGCATCTCCTACAGCAGCAAATGTTGTAGTTTGTAAAAATCAATCTGCTACTTTAACAGCTTCTGGTGGTGCAGGTACTTTTTTATGGTATTCTGATGCAGCTTTGGCAAACCAAGTTGGAACAGGTGCTAGTTTTACCACTCCAAACTTAAATGCGAATACTTCTTATTATGTAGTTCTAGACAATGGTTTGTGCTTGAGTAATGCTACACAAGTAAACGTAACAGTAAACTTAGATATCGTAATTGTAATAGACTCTATAACAGATGTACTTTGTAATGGTTCTAACACAGGTGCTATTTATACAAGTGTTTCTGGTGGTGATGGTACTTATACTTATGCTTGGACAGGTGGAAGCTCAAACCAAGATTTAACCAATGCAGCTGCGGGCAATTATGTTTTAGTAGTAACAGATGGTTTAGGTTGTACAGCATCTAATAATGCTTCAATTTCTTCACCAGATGCTTTAACAGCTTCTATTGATAATATTAAAAATGTAAGTTGTAATGGTCTTTCTGACGGAAGTGTAGAAGTAACTATTTCTGGCGGAACTTCAGCGTACACATATTCTTGGAATAATGGTAGTGGTGTAGTTGCTACTACTAAAAACATTTACAGCATTGGAGCGGGTACTTATACTCTAACTATTACAGATGCAAATGGTTGCTTGCAGACATTAGTAGCAAATGTTACAGAAAATGCAGCGCTTAGTGCAAGTATTAATAGTACAGATGTTTTATGTTATGGTGGTTCTGGTTCAGCTTCAGTTGTTGCAACTGGTGGTAATGGAACTTATACGTACCTATGGTCAAATTTTGCAAATACTGCAAGTGTAACAGGTTTAAATATGGGTGCGGTAAGTGTAATAGTTTATGATGGCAAAGGATGTAATGTTCATGTTTATGATACAATTCGCGGTCCTTTAGCTCCTTTAACTATTTCAACTTTAGGGATTAAAGATGTAACATGTTTCAATGGAAATGATGGGTTTATAAATACTTCAGTTTCTGGCGGAACAGCGCCATATGTTTTATTTTGGTCGCCAACAGGTGAAACTACTTCTAATATTTCAAATTTGAGTCCAGGGCAATATGTATTGACTGTAAGAGATGCTAATTTATGTGTAATAACACAAACTTTCGAAATAGAAAATGCATTAGAAATAGTTTCTACAATGGCTGTTACAAACCCAACTTGTTATGGTTTAGAAACGGGTATGATAGTAGTCGGAAATTCTGGTGGAACAGCACCATACAGTTATGCTTGGAATACTACACCGCCACAATCTGGAGTAGTAGCTGTAAACTTACCTGGAGATGCTTCTTATACAGTAACTATTACAGATATAAATGGTTGTACAGGGCAAAATACAGCTGCAGTGGTTTACCCTGCAGAAATGATAGTAACTACAATTCCTACAAACGTATCTTGTATTAATAGCGCTAATGGAAGTGTAACGGTGGCAGTTCAAAATGGTAATGCACCATTGCAATATGAATTGAATGGTTTCTTACAATCTGATAGTATTTTTGATAATTTAGATGGTGGCAATTATGTTGTTTTTGTAAAAGATAATAATAACTGTACAGCTTCTGCTAGTTTTAACATAAGCACAGTTTCAGGAATGGAAGCAGTATTAGAAGGTGCTGGAAATGATTTGAACTACGTAACAGATAATCTTTACATAGTAAGAGGCGAACTAGTAAGCTTAAATGTAGATTTAGTAAATGATAACGGAAACCCAATTTTGGGTTATAACTGGAATCCAAATTATATTGATTCTACAAGTTTACTTTCAAACCCAAATTTCTACCCTAACGACAATATAGTTGTAATAGTAGAAGTTTTAGAAGATATAAACGGAAGTGTATGTTCTGTGTTTGATACTTTAAAAATAGATGTAAGTCAAGAAATGAAAGCATTTGTACCAACAGCGTTTACACCAAATAATAATGGAGCAAACAACTTCTTTGAAATAAATGTATTGGGTGCACAAAACCTAGATGTAAAAATCTTTAACAGATGGGGTGAAATGATTTTTGCAAATGCAAACCAAGGTAATGGACCAAACAATAAAAATGATATTTCATTGACAGATGGCAGCAACCCAAGAGGGGCGTGGGATGGAAAGTATAAAGGAGAAGATGTGCCAACTGGAGCATATGCATACGCAATAGAGGTAACCTATTTTGATGGTCATAAAGAAGTTCTTTCTGGTAGTGTAACTATTATTAGATAAGATTTTTTAAGTCATTTCTGAAAAGGCAGAAATTTCTAAAACTTAAATATATTATTCAAAAAAAGCGATTAGAATTTCTAATCGCTTTTTTGTTTTTTAAATAATAGAATGTAGTACTTTTTTAAGTTAAAACTGCCTTTGCTTTATCTCAAAACCCAGATAACATGACTTTAGGGAATAGCTATATTTTTAATTATTTTTTTTCTTACCAAAAAATTGTATATATTTAATGCAACAAACTAAATTATGAGATTTCTTACCATTTTAATGCTACTATTTTTTAGCACATCTAGTCTATATTCATTTGCCCAAAAACGTTTTTACGACGTTAAAATTTTTGGAAGTGTAGTAGGTGCAGTTACGGTTGAAAAAAAAGTTTTAGCAACCAATCGTAGCTCTTTTCATTTTAATTCTGATGCTGAGGCAGTTTTATTTTTTGTAAAAACAAAAACTCACGCAGTTACTAATGTTACTTTCGAAAATAATATATTAGTAAAAGGTTACGTTTTAAGAGAAAAAAATGAAGAGCGACAAGAGCTTTTTTATACTTGGGATGGTTCTAAATATTTGGTAAAAGATGATGGTAAAAACTTAGTAATTAATAAAAAAATAAGTTATTGTACAGCTAATTTCTTTATGCAAGAACCCACCAATATTAAAGAGGTTTTTGTAGAACGTTTCAACTATTTTGTACCAATAGAACATCTTGGAAATGGGCAATATTTAACAAAAGTAGATGGAGGTACAAATCTTTATACATACAAAAATGGTATTCTTCAAAGTCTAAAATCTACCAAAGGTGTTAGCATTTATATGGAACTCAGATAAAAAAAATGAGCATACTAAAAAGCACGCTCATTTCTTTCATTGATTTGGTTTGGTTTATTTTTTTCTCCAATCGGTATTGTAAATGAAACTAATCAGGAAAGTATGGTTGTTTTCTACATGTAAATTGTATGCCTTTGGCAAAAATTGATTCATATAACCTAGCTGTACTTTTCCGTTTTTGTTAAACTGATAGCCCAAATCTACTTCAAACCAGTTTTGGTCGAAATTGTGTCCAGCAATACCATTTCCAAAATTCATAAAAATTTCATCAGAAGCAGCTACATAAAAGGTGTTTGCTTCCATTTCTTTATGATTAAGAGGTACGTTCAAACCAAGTTTATATCGAAATCTATTGCGGTATTTCATATCAATACCATTTACTAAAAAACGCTGTTCCAATCGAAAACCATTTGTAAAAGCAAAACGATCTATCGCATTTTTAAGTAACAATTGTTCATAGATTCTATGGTCGGTAAAGGTTTTGGCTATAGGTTGTTCTCCATAAGGAAAATTTACAGCCCAATCGTATCCTAAGGTAGCTACAATATTCTTTTTGATATCATAGTTTACGCCTAATCTTAGTACACTTTGTTGCCAGTTTTCGATGAAATGATTTCTACGTGCAGAATACATCGTATAAACACTAAATTTATCTGTTAGTTTATGGTTTCCAGAAACGGTAATCCAAGTATTCATTTGGTTGGCTTGTTTCGTTTGCCCAAAGCCTAAAGTTTGAACAAGCAGAAACAGAATTATTGTTATTTTTTTCATAATTCAGCTATTACTTGTTCTCCAAAATCTATTAATTTCTCTATTTTTGAAACACTTAAAAGTTCCCCTTTAGTACTAATCACTAAATCTTTTCCGTTTCCACTAAACAATTCAAAATCTTTAGTCATCAGTAATGCAATAAGTTCTTTGCTGAAAAGTTTTTTTACTGCATCAATTTCGCTATCACTTTTTAACTTATACTTATTCGAAAAATCTTCTTGACCATCTATTTTTATACTTTCTTCAAAAATTTGTTCTTCCAAAACATCTAAAATAGAAGTTGGTTCAAGATAAAATTTTGGAAAGTTTTTCAATCCAGATATTTTCATTACCGTTTGCTCTTCAGTACTTTCTGTACTCATAGCACCTGTTTGCGTGTGTATGTCTGCTATTTCTATTTCAAATTTTTGATATTTCTTATGAATGATGTTTTCTATTTTTAATACTTGTTTACGAATAGTTAAACGGTAAAACTGCCATAAATCAAAATTGGTAAGAAGGTTTTGAAATTGGTATCCTTTTTTTCCAGCAAAAGATAAAAGCTCCAAAGTTCTTGGCTCAATATCTATATTTTGAATTCTTGCTTTTGCTTTTCTATCTCTAGCAGCTAGTGGGTGGTTAGATACTGGGTGAATAGAATCTGTATTTTCAATATGTACATCTATACCTTTCATTTTAGCTATACGAGCATAATCATCTAGATGTGAAAGAACGGTATGATCAACAAAATCTACATCAGTAAAATCTAAAATCAATTCTTTGTTTTTTGCTGTAGCGCTATCTAATTTCTTTTTTAAAGACAAATAGTTTGAAAATATTTGAGAACCTTTTAAGTAAAGTATGGTTTTTGTAACATCTTCTTCTATAGTCATATTTGCTTTAAACAATTCTTTAATTTTTGTTCCTTTAAAAAGAATCAAAACATATTTAAACAAAATACCGATAGCTATACCAACAAGTAAATCGGTAGCCAAAACCGCTACTAATGTTACTATAAAAATTTCAAGTTCCATAAGACCAATCTGAAACATGTGCTTAAATTCTTTAGGCGAAGCCAATCTAAAACCTGTAAAAACAAGCATAGCTGCCAAAGCTGCAATAGGAATCATTTCTATAACGGCAACACCTATCACTAAGTAAATTAATAAAAAAGCACCATGAAAAAAGTTAGACCATTGTGTTTTAGCACCATTGTTTACATTGGCAGAAGAACGTACTATTTCAGAAATCATTGGTAAACCACCAATTGCAGCAGAAAGAGATGAACCAACACCCATTGAAATTAAATCTTGATTTAAGTTTGAATTTCTTTTGTACGGGTCTAAACTATCTACAGCTTTTGCACTTAGCATAGTTTCTATGGCAGATACTAAAGAAAAACCAATTACCGCCACCCAAAATGCAGAAGTGCTAATTTCAGAAAACGATGGTAATTGAAATCCACCTTCTCCAAATAAATTATGAGGCATAGATACCATTTTTAAATTTTCTGTTCCTATTAAAATAGCAGCAGGAATAGTAAAAAGTAAAACCCACATTGGTGCAGGTATCATCTTTATCAACTTGATTTTAATAAAAGGATGGCTTATTAAAATAGCAAGACTTAAACCCGATATCATTAAAGCATAAGAGTTTATATGCATTAAAGCTGCAGGTATTTCTGCTGCTACTTCTAGTATCTCACCTTTTGGCGAAGCCACACCTATAGCAGGATATATTTGTTTAATAATAATTATAACCCCAATTGCTGCCAACATGCCATGAACTGCTGCTGATGGGAAAAAATCTCCAACTTTTCCAACTTTTAATAAGCCGAATAAAGTCATTATAGCACCACCTATAACTATAGCACCCAAGGCACTTGGATAGTTCATAGATTCTACTGCGCCTAAGGTAATAACAATTAAACCTGCTGCTGGGCCGCTTATTGTTACAAAAGTACCAGAAATTCTAGAAGCAACTAAACCACCTACTATGGCAGCTATTAAACCTGCTAATGGCGGCACGCCAGATGCTATTGCTATACCTAAACATAATGGTAGTGCTATTAAGGAAACACTAAATCCTGATATAATATCGTCTTTAAAATATGCTTTTAAACCAGCTAAGCCAGTTAAAGGAACTTCATTTGATTTCATTTTATTTTAAATTTTTAAGTTTGAGTTAAAGTTTGTTTTATTTGTTGTTGTAAGTCGTTGATTGTTATGCTGTTCTTCTTGCTTCAGCTTTATTCCATTTATGGTTTGGACCCATAAAAACTCTAGCATAAATTCTCATTATAGCTATTCCTGCTAAAGCAAAATTTAAAAGTATGATACTGATTAAAAATACTTGATCAATGTGAATGTGAGAAAACAATAAATCTTCTCCGATAAATGTAGATGAAATAGGAAAACCCATAAGCGTCAACGAAAAAATAAGGAAAAGTAAAGCACGTTTTGGATGCTCTATTGCGTGTCCATAGTAATCATCTAGGTTGAAATATTCTATTTTTCGAAGGCCTTTTAAGACTATGTAACCTCCAATACCAGCTACTACAACTCCGCCCAAATAGTATATGATTTCCACATAACTAAAATGTTCGTTGAAAGAAACGGCTAAGCTTATCCAAAAATGATTGATAACCAAAAGCGTCCATGCACCAAACGGATGTTTACGAATGGTAAAAGCTCTCAACACAAATATTAAAGCTATTATGCCAATAATATTAGGTATAAAATGATGATAAGCAATATGTTCGTATAAGTTTTTTCTAAACAAAAAAGAAGAAACCAATAAGCCTATTAAAGCCACACTAATTCCAAATTTAGTATTCAAAAAAGAAACTTTATGACCTAAGCGTTTAAACGGAAACCATAAATATTTGTAAATATAATTGTCCATATAAAACTCTTTTAATGCTAAAACGTACATCGTATTTCTTAGTTTTAATTGTAATTTTGAATAATCGGCTACTTTTTCTTTTTCGTAGTTAAAGAATTGGTCTCTAAGTTTGTAGGTTACTACAGACGGACTTACCAAAAGTTGATAAGCTCTTAAAAATGCATTTCCTGTCATATGTATTAGAACCAACCATTCCAAGCCTAAAGCCACTTCCACTATCATAATACCTATTTGTGCTATAGAAGAATAACCTATTTGTGCTTTTATAGAAAACTGAACTTTGGCTATACTACTTGCTATAAAACCTGAAATAAGGCCAATGCAAATTACAGCAATACGCACTTCGAGCATCTGGCTCCAAAAAGGAAAAGTTCTCAGCAATAAATAAATACCAATATGTATAGCTATAGAGCCATAAAAAATAGAACTTGATGGTGTTGGCCCTTCCATAGCTCTTGGTAGCCAAGAAGAAAACGGAAATTGTGCCGATTTAACCAAAGCTGCCAAAATTATAAACGCAGAAATTAAAACACCAATCAAATAATGATGATGAATATGTTCCTGAACAAAAAATTGATTTGATAACTGAATAAACGTTACGTTTTCATGAAATAAATGATGTAATAACCACATCGAAGCCAAAATGCCTACATCGGCTATACGATACATAGAAAATACTTTGAAACCGTTTCGAACTGGTAAATATCTATTTCTATAATATGCTATAAGCAAAAAAGAAGAAAGACCTAAAATTTCCCAACCGATAAAAAGTGTTTCAAAATTTCCAGAAAAAATAATAACCTGAACCCCAAAAAAGTAAAGCATCATATTATTGAAATAGCGTTTGTAACCATCATCTTTATGCATATAGCCTCTACTAAAGTGGGCTATCATAAAGGTTAAAACACTCGACATAATAAGATAAGTAGCCGTAATATCATCGAAATATAAATCAATGAAAAATTTGTAATGTTCTGAATTATAAAGAACAATTTCTTTAATATTTAAAGGAATTTTTACAAATACAGCCCAGTAAAATGTAAACCCAATTGCAAATATAGTTTGCAAAAAGGCAGTAATAGACATCGCCAAAAATATAGCCTTTTCGTTTCGTTGTGGAAATACAAGGCCAGTTAAAAACCCCAATAATGGGATAATTAAGAATAAAAATAATAAGGATTCCATGTTTAATTTATTTTGTAAACGGGTAAATTTTTGTGTGTGCTTTCAAACAATAACTCGAAATTTGTTATCTGTTCCGTATGTTTAGTAATAGCTTTGTAAGGTTGGAAATTTCCATCTTTTAAAATACTTACCTCATTTGTATAAGGATTAAATACTGCCAATTTCATCCATTTTTTTCGATACCAATCAAATGTCTTTGGATTTCTTTCGAGTACTTTTTTTACTATTTCTGGTGTATTTTCTACTACAGTTAAAATACGAACTGGGTCGTGAACATCTATCATTTGATAAGGCAGTCCGGTTCGCAAATCGCCTTTTACTCCATTTGCCACACCATAAAGTCCTATTACGTTTTGAGGTAGTTTTGAACCTGCACCTAGTTTTTCGTTATCAACCGAAGAAAAATAATACTCCAAATTAATACCACCACAAACTCCTGTGCCTGCGTTCAAAATGTTTTCAAGAAACTTGCCTTCAATATCATTTTTATAGTCATAAGAATTTAAAAAAGCTCTTTGATCTAAAAATAAGTTTTTGGTTAAATTTCTATTGCCTACTATAAACAAAGCATTGTTGGAATGGTTGTATTCTGGCCTTGGCTCAAACAAAGAAAGTGAACGTTTCAAAACATCTTTATGAACCTTTTCTGAAGTTTGTTTTATGTTTATTAATTGAAACTGTCTTGCTCTTTCTTTGGCATTCATGCTTAAAGCTTTCTCAAATTTTACTTTGTTTTGCTCGTGCAAAGCTGTTAATGTATTTGGAATTTCTTTCTCATCGAAATAAGCAAATGTATCGCGTGTGGTATCATGATAAGCGCCTATAAAATGCGTAGTATCAGGTATTTCAATGCCATTTTTCACTAAACCTAAACGAACATCTTTTCTGTTGGTCATCAATGCAAACAAACGTGCATTTACAGTACTCGGTCTGCCCGAACACGCACCACAGTTGTATCCTGCAAAATATGGATTGTTGATACTGCTACCACCGTGTCCAAAATGATAAACTAGCTTGGCAAAACCAGAAGTTAATCCAGTATTTTTTAATTCACCTGCTACTATTTGTATCATTTCTTCTACCGTGAAACCTATTTGTAAACCATCTTCTTGCTCACCATTTATGTTTTCATAAATAAGTTCAGAACCATAATCCATGTGGTCTTTTGTAGCATTGTATTGTGCCACACTTTCCTTTGGGCTATATAAATTTCTAAACAATTTAAAGGTAGAAACAAAACCCATAGTTTGCGAAATAACAAAACCAGAGAAAAACGTATATGAAGATTTGTGAAAATGCAAATCCTTTTTTTGACGTGTTAATCTGTTTTTTTCTTTTATAACGTGTTTTGGTGTAAAAGGAGCAGGGCAAATCTGAGTAGCAAAACTTGCATCTTCAGGTTTGAATTTAGAAAGAATATTGAAGTGCGCCGGCGTTCCAAAAGTCTGACATTCTGGTGCTACCAATTCTAAATTTCTACGAATAGACTCTTCTCTATCGTCGATACAGAAAAATGCTTGCGTTTCAATTTTACTTTCAGTTACGGCACTATTTTTTTCTGAAAGCCCAGCCAAAACTTGGTCGTGATATGAAACTTCAAAAGATTCTTGCCAAAGCTCCAAAACTTCCCAATACTCATTTGTTGGTACTTCTTCAAAAATATTTTCAGGTTCAAACTTTGCTCCAATTGCCAATGGTTTAAAATTTTTATTGACAAAACCCTCTAAAGACTCTAATTCAAAAAGCAATTCTAAATAAATAAGCTCAAAAAGAGATATAGAACGTGTAGCATAAACGGCATCTGGCTTTTTTTCAATAGCACAAACCATTCCTGATAAACCAGGATGTTCAAATTGCTGGTCGAATAAATACTGTTCATAATAGCGTTCATCGCCAACTACTAAAGTTAAAATATCTTCCAAGCGTTTGTCTTCTTTTTTTAGAAGAGAAATTGCCTTTTTAGAATTAAATATCTTAGCAAAACTATGGTTTTGAATGTAAAGTACAGCATCTAATAAACCGGTATCTGTTTTAGGAAATTCTTCAAATGAAATTCCTTGGTCCAAATATGCATTTACCAAACGCATTAAATTTGGGCGCACCATGCCATCCATATCCAAACCATAATCTTTCTCCCAATGTCTTCTTAAATTACCAATTTTTGGGTTAAAAGTTTTTAGCTCTTCTAGTTCAAAAAGAAGTTTTTTCCAATAGTCAAACTCTTCAGAAGGTTTAGATTCTTTAATAACCGAATCAATGATTTCTTGAGAAATTTCGCCATCAGAAAATCTTTTTCTATACTCTTGAAGCGAAAGCGTAGTTCTGTTTCCGAATATTGTAGATGATTTTCTAAGCGCTTCAAAAAAATCTAAATCTTGAAATGCATGTAGCGTATTATGATGTATAAAGTCCTTTAACGGAGCTTGTGATGGTAAAAAATGTCTTAAATCATGCAGACATTTTTCAACACTAAAATTATTGTTCATGAAAATTATTTTATTGCATTAAATAATTGAGTTAAAAAATCGAACGATTTAACAACTCGGTTCTAGTAATTAGAACAATTATTTATGCATAAAATATTAGAGAGCAGTTTAGTATATATTTTGGTACTAAATGTTTTGAAGCGGTAGCACAGGAATAAGTAAAATTGCCAAATGCTAAATTCTTAAAAAGTGAAAATGTATTTGTTTGAAAATAAGCTTTCGAAAAAGTATCAAAATTATCGCCATCTGAAATACTATATGTTTCAGCAGTTTTATTATTGAAATCTGAGTAATTTTCTTCTTCGATTTCTACTTCAACAACTTCTACATTCGTTTCAATTTGTTTGAAACGGTGCATACCACTATGCACACTTACTGTTAAAAACAGTATAAAGGCAAGTGAAATTATGTATTGAAAGTATTTTTTCATTTTTTAGCGGCGTAAAGGTAAATGCATTTTATTCACAAATAAAAATTAATTTTTCTTAATTTTTTTTAAATGAGTTTTTATGACCAAAATCATAGCTTTACCAATCGATAGGTCTGTAGTCCTTCAGAAACTCGCCACACCAATGTTTACCTGAGTTTATACCGTCTATTAACGGATCTAAAACCCTTGCCGCGCCATCTACAATATCGAGTGGTGGTTGAAAATCGTGTTGTTCTGTTTTTTTCTTTGCCAATTCTACTGGGTCTTCATCTGTAACCCAGCCAGTATCTACCGCATTGGTATAAATTCCAAACTTAGCCAAACCAGCTGCCGAAGTATGTGTAAGCATATTTAAAGCGGCTTTTGCCATATTGGTATGTGGGTGTCGGCTTTCTTTTTTGAAACGTTGAAATTTTCCTTCCATAGCCGAAACATTAATGATATGTTTTTCGCCCGTATTTTCTTTTTTCATTAGTTTAGAAAGTCGGTTGTTGAGCACAAATGGAGCTACGGCATTTACAAGTTGCACTTCTATCATTTCAGTGGTTTCTATATCTCCAAGTT
>Ga0075163_10008967_pt1 | contig 13137 bp, 7 predicted proteins | sample JI1023141ADNA_FD_71478 | JGI IMG/M metagenome (GOLD analysis project Ga0075163, IMG submission 71478) | Wastewater effluent complex algal communities from Wisconsin, to seasonally profile nutrient transformation and Carbon sequestration -... | ecosystem: Engineered > WWTP > Effluent > Algae...
GGCCGAGGAGGGCCGGGGGGAAGAAGCCGGTGAGGCGTGGGCGTAGGGCCTCGACCAGCTGCTCGGCCTGTGGGCGATGCGACGCACAGGCCGCTTCGATGAGCTCGGCCCCCGCGTTGCTGGTGAGCAGGAGAGCGGTGTTGCGAAAGTCGACCACGACGCCCTGGCCGTCCTCCAAAGTGCCTTTGTCAAACACCTGGTAGAAGAGCTCGAGCACGTCGGGGTGGGCCTTCTCCACTTCGTCGAGCAGCACGACGGAGTAGGGCCGGCGGCGCACGGCCTCGGTCAGCACCCCACCGCGGGCGTAGCCCACATAGCCGGGGGGCGCCCCCTTCAAGAGGGCCACCGAGTGGGCTTCCTGGTATTCGGAGAGGTTCACCACCACCAGGGCGCCGCCGTAGAGCAGGTCGGCGAGGGCGGCGGCGGTCTCGGTCTTGCCCACGCCGCTGGGGCCGAGCAGCAAGAACACCCCCACGGGGCGGTTGGGATCGACCAGGCCGGCGCGGGAGGTGCGCATGCGCCGGCTGATGGTGTCGAGGGCCTCGGGCTGGCCCACGATGCGAGCGCCCAGCAGCTCGGGCAGGCGCAGCAGGCCCTCGGCTTCGTCGGTGAGCATGCGGCCGACGGGCACGCCGGTCCACTCGGCCACGATGCCAGCGACGGCGCGGCCGTCCACGTCGAGGGGCACCATGGGGGCCTGGCCCTGGAGGAGGGCGAGGGCCTGGCGCTCGGCCACCAGCTTGGGGCGCAGCTTCTCGCTGTCGCCGCCGCGCCCCTCCATGCGCTGCTCAACCTCGCGAATATGCTCGACTTTTGCTCGCTCAGCCTCCCAGCGTGACTCGAGCTCGACCTGGTGGCGGCGGGCCTGCTCGAGCTCCCCCAGCAGGGTGGCGAGGCGGGGCCGGTGGTCGGCGTGGGTGGCCTGCTCGCGCTCGAGACGGGCGAGCTCTTCTTCCAGGCGCGCCACTCGCTGGACGGCGTCCTGCACAATGCCGGGGGTGCTGCGCTGGCCCACGGCGACCCGGGCCGCTGCGGTGTCCAGCACACTCAGCGCCTTGTCGGGCAGGCGCCGGCCGGTGAGGTAGCGCTGGGAGAGGGTGACCGCGTCGTGCACCGCGTCCTCGCGGATGCGCACGTGGTGGTGGCGCTCGAGCTTGGCGGCCACCGCGCGCAGCATCTCGATGGCGGTCTGGGTGTCGGGCTCGTCGACCTTGACCACCTGGAAGCGCCGGGCCAGGGCCGGGTCGCTCTCCATGTGCTGCTTGTACTCGTCCCAGGTGGTGGCTGCGATGGTGCGCAGCTCGCCACGGGCGAGGGCCGGCTTGAGGATGTTGGCGGCGTCGGATTGTCCGGCCGCCCCCCCGGCGCCGATGAGGGTGTGGGCCTCGTCGATGAAGAGGATGACCGGCTGGACGGCCGATTTCACCTCGGAGATCACGGACTTGAGGCGCTTTTCGAACTCACCCTGGAGGCTGGCGCCCGCCTGCAGGAGGGCGAGATCGAGCTGCCGCAAGGCAACGCCACGTAGGCTCGGGGGCACCTTGTTCTCGGCGATGGCGAGTGCCAGGCCCTCGGCCACCGCCGTCTTGCCCACCCCGGCCTCGCCCACCAGGAGGGGGTTGTTCTGCCGGCGGCGTGTGAGGATGTCGATGCACTGCCGGATCTCACCATCACGGCCGATGATGGGATCGATGGCGCCTTCGCGGGCGCGGGCGGTCAGATCCTGCGTGTACTGGTCGAGGGCGGGGGTGTCGGCGCTGTACTTGACCGCGGGCGCGGACTCGAAGGCCGGCGGGTGCGCGTTGGGACCGGCCTGGGCGCTGCCCGACTCCGCGGTGTTGCGGGTGAGCTCCTTGAGCTCGTCCTTGAGGCGGTCGGGATCGATGCGGCGCAGGCTGGGGGCGGACTTCGCGATGAGGTCGCGGACACCCTCGGCGGTGCGCAGCGCGAGGAGGATGGAGCCCGATCGCACGCGGTGGTTGTCGAGCTGCAGGGTGGAGATGAGCCAGGCCTCTTGCAGCGCCACCGGGATGTGCTCGGAGAAGGCCGGCACCCGCTTGTTGCCGCCCTTGAAGGTGGAGAGGGCGGTCTTGAGCTCTTCGTCGATCTTGGCAGGGTCGACGCCGAAGTGTTCGAGAATTCTGAGGAGATCCGAGCCCTTGCGCTTCAGGAGGCGGGCGAAGAAGTGCTCGAGCTCGATGGTGTGGTGTCCCCACTCAACACACATGGCCGCGGCGTCTTCGAGGCTCTGGCGACATGCGGGGTTGAGGACGGCGATGAGGGCTTTGAGATCGTGGGCCATCAGGTCAGGCCGACTGCGGCTCTTCGGATGCGGCGTGCTCGCCCAGGGGGTGGTCGCGGCCACTGACGCTCACCACGGTGCCCGCGCGGGCCGCCTTGCTGCGCAGGGGGCGGGAGGTGAGCCACGAGGTCCACCCCAGGCGCGGGCCCTGGGGATCGGTGGAGAGGCCGGGGCGGCGGCGGTGCACCTCGCCCGGATCGACGGCCAGCCGAAACGAGAAGCTGAAGGCGTTGCGGGTGTAGTAGCGCACCAGCTTGAGCAGGGCGTCCCAGCGGCGGCCGATGGGCAGGAACTCGACGAAGACGTCCCAGGCCAGGGGGCCGATGTCGAGGCGGAAGCCCGCCTGCTGGTCCCAGACGCGGCGGCCGGCGATGGCGGTGATGCCCAGCGCGTTGTGGCGGCTGGTGGTGGAGAGCGCGGTGCGCGCCTCGGGCTCGAGCAGGATCCAGTGGCCCTGGCACTGCGTGCCGCTGACCTTGAAGCCGAACTGGTGCTGCAGCAGCCGCTCGAGGCCCTGCATGGAGCGGTCGTGGGCCCAGAAGAGGCCGGCATAGCCCGCCAGGTCGTGGGAGAGCAGCAGGTGATCGTCGTGCTCGGGGTCGTAGTCGTGTGGGTAGTTGTCGAACGCCTGGCGCGACTTCTCGCCGTACATGCCGGTGAGGGCCATCAGGTAGCGGGTGAAGTCGTGGTCCTGCACCGGGCCGGTGGCCAGCGTGGGCCGGTGCTTCTGGCGCACGCGCCAGAGCAGCGAGACGAGCCGGTGGTTGAAGAGATCGAGGAAGTCCTTGAGGTTGTGGTCGCCCTGGCGGATGCGCTCGCGGATGAGATCGACGAAGTAGAGGGGCAGGGGACCGCGTACGCCCGCCAGCCCGAGAAACTCGACCGACAGCCGCGGCAGGCCACCGTCCTCGGGCTTGAGGTCGACGCGGGTCATGTCGCTGGGGGCGAAGCGCAAGCTGACGTTGCTGACGAAGCGAATGGACTCGAGCTCGGGATCCTCGCCCGCGCCGGCGGTCTCAATGGGTCGGTCGGCACCGCGCAGGCGCCGGCCGACATACTCGACCAGCTTGACGAGCTGATAGAAGTCGACGCCCCAGGCGGGGCCTAGAAACCGGCCGAGCTCGTCTCGGGGATCATCGGCGGCCATATGTGCCAGGTGCCTTCCCGTTGCTTTGAGACCAGCGCGAGCTGGGTGAAGACGTTGATGGAGGCATGCAGCCCGAAGTATTGCCGCAGGACGGCGCCCATCAGGATCGGGCTGATGCCGGCAAAGCGGGCCTCATCGAAGGTGAGGGTGAGGCGCTGTACGCGCACGAAGCCCTGCCAGCGCTGCTCATCGGCGCGCAGGGCCACGGTTTCCTTCTTCGCCTCCACGAGGGCCTGGATTTGCCGCTCCAGGGACTCGTTGGTGGTGAAGGCGTACACGCGCAGCTGCTCGCGCAGGGCCTCGGCCAGGGCTTCGGGCACATCGGGCAGGCCGGTGTGGCTCAGCGCCAGGTGCGAGATCAGCCGCCACATGGCCTCGCCCTGCATGGGCGGCGAGAGGGGCTGGGTGGGGCGCGTCACGAGCTTGACCAGCGCGTGGGGCCCCTCCTCGATGTGCAGCTGCTCACCTTGATCGAGGAAGGTCGGCAAATCGCGGTTGGTGCAGAGGCAGTGCACCCGCAGGGTCTCTTCGAGTGGCGCCCGCTTCATCAGGCGCTGGTCGACGAAGGACATCCAGATGTCGGTGCCCGGGGTCTCCTCGACCCGCGAGGGTCGGCGCGCGGTCTGCCAATACACCGTCTTGCGATCGAGGGAGTGGCGGTGGCCGAAGATGGGCTCGTAGAGCGGGATGTCGTCTTCCAGCGTCAGGCTGGGCGTCACCCCCAAAATGGAGTGGATCTCGGTGGTGCGCTCCCAGCGGGCGTCGGGAATCACCAGGTATTCCGAGGATTTACCCGTGATCTGTACCGGCTCGCTGACCTGCCGGAACAGGTTGACGATGGGGGTGCAGCCCAGGGCGAAGGTGTCGGGCCGCACCGAGAGGCGCTTGGTGGGCGTGCGATCAAAGAGGAAGAGCAGCTCGAGCTTTTCCTTGGCCTTGCTCGGATCGATGCCCTGCACGTCGAAGAAGAGGAACTTCTCCGGCAGCGCGAAATACTCTTGCAGCAGGCTGAAGCCCCGCAGGGCCTGGGGCGCGGTGGGCAGGACCTCACCGTCCTCGTCGAAGCCCACCGGCCGCACCTTGGCCATCGGCGGGATGGCGCCCCGCGGCGGCGCCTGGCCGTCCGGCACGCTGACCACACCCTGCAGCCCTGTGGCGAGCAGCTCGTAGAGCCCGCCGGTGAGGGACTCGTCGCCGTTGAGGAAGAAGCGCAGCTCCCGCGGGTTGAGGCTCTGGATGGGCTCGCCGTAGGTGGTCAGCTCGACCTTCAACACCGTACGGATCTTGGCGAACCGCGGCTGGTTGAGGAAGGCGTAGGCGTTGGGTGCCTCGAAGCGGGTCGCCGAGACGTAGATGGGCCACATGGTGACCGGAAACGCAGTGCGAAAGCGGCAGGTGCGCTTCTGGTAGCTCGTCTCGACGAAGAGGGGGGTCATGGCCGGCACCAGCTCTCCCGCCGTCGCACCCTTACCGCCGTCGTCGGGCTGGATCTGGGCGATGGCCATGGAGGGCACGGGCCGGTTGAAGTGCGGGTAGACCTGGCTCAGGAGCCCGTTGGTGATCTCGGGGAGCTCGGATTTGAGGTCGAGCTGCAGGCGGGCGGTGAGGAAGGCGACCCCTTCGATCAAGCGCTCGACGTGGGGATCGGGGCTCTCGGCACCGGAGAGCTCGAGCCGCCGCGCCACCCGGGGGTGGGCCTTGGCAAAGCGGCTGCCCATGCGGCGGAGGAAGTTCAGCTCTTCCCGGTACCGATCGAGGAGGGCCTCCTCCATATCAGCGGCCATCCAGCTCCACCGTTCCTTCGCCAGTGTTCACGCGCACCCGGAAGGACACCGGCTCGCGTACTTCGTCGGCCACCAGGTAGGCTTCGACGAGAATCTCAGCCGCCAGGTGGCGCCCTTCGATGGGATTGACCAGGACGCGGTGGATCTCCAGCCGCGGCTCAAAGGCCATGATGGCCGTCTTGACGGCCCGCGCCAACGTCTCCCGATCTGTGTTCGATGAGGGCATGAGGTGCGAGAAGTCCTCAAGTCCGTAATCGATGACCGTGCCCGTGTGGGCACGCTTGCTCCCATCCGACTGGATCCGCGCCGTACAGCGGGTATTGAACAGCCAGGAGAGGTCCCGGACGACCGACTTTGCGAAGTCGTTGCGGGGGAGCACACGCAGGGGGGGGCGCTCGAGGGGACCGTCCGGATCGTCGTCAAGCAACCGGTCCAACAAAGGAGCACGAATGCGTCGACGACGATCCGACACGGGGATCTATCAGGCCACTACGTTGGTGCGCAGATCGTGGGACTTGGGGATCGGAGCCCCCACAGTGCCCTTGCTCTGGTCGGTCACCTGGTAGGTGTAGGTGCACTTCGCGTAGTTGAGGGCGAAGTTGACGATCGGCAGCTCACCAGGACCACCCGAGATGTCGAGGTGGGTGATGACGATGGCCTCGAGCTCCACCTTGAGGTAGGGCACGCCCATCTGGTTGCCACCGGTGTCACCGGCGGAGCGGAAGCAGGTGAGGGTACCCTTGTCGATGTGCTTGCCGCTCCAGAGCAGGCCGAGCATGGCGATGAACGACTCGTCCAGCTCCTGGGTCATGTTGAACGTGCCGTGGTGGGCGCGCTCGATGGTGCCGCCGCCGGCCGCGGAGCGGACCGGGTTGGTGGGCTGCTCCCACGAGTGGCTGTAGGAGATGATCTCCTGCTGGCCCTCGTGGCCCTTCATCAAGGAGCTGCCTGTTACGTCAGGCGCATTGAACTTCCAGAAAACGTTAACGGCCATGATTGGCTCCTTCTCTCATTTGGGGGCCGCCTGCAACAGCGAGGACGACCCCCGGTTTGTACCACGATGGCAGCACCGTGCTGCCACCCAATTAGGCGGCCGGCGGCGGCAGGTTTGCAACCAGCCGAATGGACGCGGTCAGCTCATCGAGCTGGAAGTGCGGCCGCACATAGACCACAGCGCGGTAAGCGCCGGGGCGTCCAGGAACATCATACACGTCGACCCGGGCCTCGCGAAGGGGATATTTCGCCTTCATGCTCTGGCCCGCGTCATCCGTGCCGATGACGTACTGCATGATCCAGCGGTTGAGGAAATTCGAGACTTCCTCCCGGGACATGAACGAGCCGATCTTGTCCCGCGCGATGACCTTGAGGTAGTGCGCGAAGCGAGAGGCCGACAGGATGTAGGGCAGCTGCGCCGAGATCCGGGCGTTCGCGTTGGCGAAGTCGGTGTCGTAGCTCTTCGGCTTGTTGGCCGTGGAGGCCCCGAAGAACGTGGCGTAGTTGGTGCCCTTGCAGAAGACCAAGGGGATGAACCCGAGGTCCGAGAGCTCCTTCTCACGACGATCAGTGACCGACACCTCGGTGGGGACCTTGGTGGCGATGTCACCTTCCGCCGTCTTGAACTTGTGGAGGGGCAGACCCTCCACCATGCCACCGCCCTCGGCGCCGCGGATGGCGGCGCACCAACGGTGCATGGCGAACGCGCTGGTGATGCGCTCGCCGAGGGCCCAGGAAGCGGAACCCCAGCAGTACTTGCTGGAGTCGCTGCCGTCCACGTCCTCTTCGAAGTCGAAGCCTTCGATGGGGGTGGTGGCCTTGCCGTAGGGGAGGCGCATCAGCATGCGGGGGAGGGTGAGGCCGACGTAGCGGGAGTCTTCCATGCTACGGAACTGGGCCCACTTCTCCATGTTCTGCTCGAAGAGCTTCGCGAGGTCGCGAGGCTCACCGAGCTTCTCGAAGCTCTCGAGGCCGAACAGGTTGGCCGAGGCCGAGCCGATGAAGGGCGCGTGCGCAGCGGCGGCGATGTTCGAGATGCCCATGAGCAGATCGAGGTCGGCGTTGCTCTTGGTGAACTCGTAGGAGCTCACCAGCAGGCCGTAGGGCTCGCCGCCGTAGGTGCCGTACTCTTCCTCGTAGACCATCTTGAACAGGCGGCTCTGATCGAAATCCGACGCGTTCTCGATGTCCTGGAGGAGCTCCTTCTTGGTCGCGTGGAGGCAGCGCAGCTTGAGGTGCTGCCCCGTCTCGGTCTTGCCGACCAGGTACTTCATCCCACGCCAGGTGCCTTCCAGCTGCTGGAAGTCGGGGTTGTGGAGGATGAGGTTGAGCTGGGTGGAGAGCGCCTTGTCCAGGTTCTTGATCTGATTCTCGATCAGCTGGATGGCGTTCTTGATGTTCTTCTTCTTGTCGTCCTCGGACGGGGCGGCCGACAGGGCCTGATCCAGCAGAGCCTTCAGCTCCTTGCTGGCCTCGGCCTTGTTGGTCTCGCCGATGACGGCGGTGAGCAGGTCGACACCACCGGCCGTGGCCTCGGCGCCTGCTGCAGCTTCCTTGCGAGTAGCCATGTACTTCTCCTCTTCGAGTTCGGGTCCGGGCCTACAGCTTCTTCTTGAGCTCTTCGAGCTGCTTCTTCAGATCTTCGTCGGTGCCGGCGGTGCGGATGACATCGTTCAGGGCCGCCGCCAGGTCATCGTTGACGTAGATCTTGGCCAGCAGCGCGTTGAGGGCGTTGCGGCGCTCGTAGGTCTCGCGCAGCTTGTCGACCTTGCCGACGATGGCCATGGGCTCGAAGTCGGCGAGCCGGTCGAACTTGAGGTCGACCGGGATGTGCTCGCTGGTGGCGTCGAGCTTGTTGGGGACGGTGAAGCTGAGGCGGGGGCCGTAGCTGGCGAGGACGTCGTCGAAGTTGTCCTTGTCGACCTGGACAAACTTGCGGTCCTTCAGCTTGGGCTGCTCACCCTGGCCGGCGAGATCGGCCATGATGCCGACGAGGAAAGGCAGCTCCTTCACCTCCATCGCGTCGCCTACCTCAACGTCGTAGGTGATCTGGACGCGCGGCGGGCGGTTGCGTCCGATCTTGTGCTGAGTCTGGTCAGCCATGACAACTCCCTTCGGCCTCGGGACCCGTTCGAACGGGTCGGGTTTGCGTCACCGCTCCCCCGCCGATTCGGGGAGCGGCAACGAACACGCACTACCTGGGTGGTTGCATCCCAAGCAGCGAGTAGATGGTGCCCAGGTCACGCTGGTCCTGGACCAGCTCCCGGATGAGGTCGGCGAAGCTCATGTTGCCCCAGGAAACCGCACGCATGATGAGGTGCGGCACGGGGCTGTGAGGCTCCTTCGACAACAAGTATTGCGCCGCTTCAGAGAGGCGCTGGTAGGCTTCTGCCCGGTTGCGGATGGGGCCATGACGCACCCCCAGGCCACCCCCGGCGGGGGCTTCCTCGGGCTCGCCATCGGCACCCAGGGTGGGGGCAGCCCCCTCTTCGGTGGCCCCCCCGGGCTCTTCCTCGGCCTTCTGGTCGAGGGCCTTCACCACGAAATTGCGAATGTTGGTGGCGATTTCCTTGAACTGCCACAGGGTAGCCATGGGCTGCCCACACCGCTTGTCGATGGACGCTTCGAGGGCATTGGCCGCCTCGAGCAGCGCGGTGAGCTCCTTCTCGCGGGCCCGGAAGACCTTGGCCGGCGTGAGCAGCACCGCGCTCATGAACTCGGCGACCGTGACCTCCCCTTCCTTGGGGCGGCCGCCCTGGCGCTCGTAGAGCGACGCCTTCTCCCAGTCGAGCCAGTTGAGGATCTGGGGCTCCTGGGTCTGGGGCTCAGTCAGCGCAACCGACTTGAGCTCGACGGAGAGCTTCTCGTTCACCCAGGCCAGCGGGGCCATGCGCGAGTCGAGATCCCCTTCGTCGATGGTGGGATAGGCCGTCTCCCAGAATCGGCTGATCAGCCCATCGAGCAGCTGCAGCCCCTGCACACAGCCATCCACTCCGTACCGCTTCAGCCAGGCTTCAGCGAGCCAGGCAGCGACACGCAAGTCCTTGGACTTGTTGCGCAAAATGTCGATGCAGATGCGCTCGACCTCGACCCAGTCGGCCTTCTTGGTATCGGTGACCCACACCCCCTGGGAGAGGTGCGGATCCTCGTGCCGCCGAGCTTCCTTGATCTTGTCGTACGCTGCGCTGCGACGCAGTGACTCGCCCGCAGGCAGCAGGTCGGAGATGGGGCGGGTCAGCGCCCCCATGTCCACCGAGAGCCGGCTCATCGACCCCCCTTCGCGTTCTCGCGCTCGTCCCCGTAGATCCCGTGGCGCTGGAGCACCTCGCGGGGCACCTCTGGGGCACGCCGCGGGAAGTCAGGCAGCTTGAAAGCCGACTTCTCCCCGGGCAACTGCAAACCGATGCGATTGTAGACCCGAGTTTCGGTGGCGAGAAGCCCTGCACCACCGCGGGCGCTTGAAGTCTCGGTTTCGAAACGCAGGGTGTGTGGCCGCAGGAAGGACCGCCGGCCCCGGTCGGCCGCCGTGGTGGCGTGCGACTGCAGCAGGCGGAACAGCGACCAGCGCCCTGCATACACGTAGCAGACCTCGCGGCCGTTGACCCGGGCCTGCTCATTGCGCTGGTTGGGGGCCGGCACGTAGTCGGCATCCAGGGCCCAGCGGAAGCACACGCCGACCTGATCGTTGGTGCGCCACTGCGCCGTGCGCTTGTTGGTGCGCAGCTCGACGCGCTGATCACCCAGGTTGGCGTACCAGTCGATGACCTGGTTGCCGCCGATCTCGTTGTCGCGGTTCACGCGGAAGTCGAACTCGGTATCGAGCACGAGATCGGGGTTCTGGTCCTCGGACTTGAGGATGGGGTCGAAGATCTTCTTGACGGTCGCCACCTGCTCCAGGAACCGCTGGATCTCCTCGGCCTGGTCACCGAAGAGGTTGCGCGCGGTGCCACCGGCTTCGGGGGACATCATGGCGCCGAAGGCGGCCGAGGACTCCTCGAAGAGCTTGTAGAACTGCGCGATCTCGCCGCTCTCCGCCTCGGCCAGGATGTCGGGCCCGGCGAACGGGAAGCGACCCTGCAGGCGCTCAGCGAAGTAGGTCTGCAGCTTCACGTAGCCGCTGACGGTCTCCCGCTTGAGGATGCTCTCGCAGCGCCGCTGCATGTCAACGGCGATGACGTACTTGCGCTGCCGGAAGTAGTCCTTGCTGCCGAAGCGATCCACCGCCTCTTCGAGCTGCTTCTGGCAGGTCTCGAGCTTGAGGTTGTTGAGCTTGTCCTCGATGAACCGCTCGAGATCCTCCACCGAGTTGCCGGGGACCTTCTTCTCGAAGTCATCGAGAACACTGATGATTTCCTTCCAGCGCATCACATCACGGTGGCTGACCACTGGCTCGCCGATGTTGGTGGCCACCTCGTCGAGGGGGCGGGCGAAGTCGTTGGCGAGGTTCTGGACGGTCTTGCGCTGCACCTCGAGGCGGGCGTGCAGATCGTTGGGATCGCGGGCGCCGAAGGCCACCACCCCGGGGGGCTGGTCGCTGTCGGCCCAGGAGAAGTCGTCCTGGCGGATCTGGTAAAGCTTCTCGTAGTTGAGCAGCGAGTCCACCTGGGTCAGCAGGCCCAGGGTGTCATCGCGCAGGGCATTGAAGAGCTCGGCGTCCTCGGGCTCGTTGAGGGCGCGGTTGAGCTCGTTGAGGGCGGCGATGGACTTCAAGATCCGCTCGTGCTCGGCGCGCAGGTTGCGGATGCGCTCCTTGAGCTGCTCCTTGCGCTGGGCCGTCCAGCCGGCCTCGGCGTCGTCGCTGCCAGGCAGGGTGGCGGGGCGGGCGTACTCCATCTGGAGCACCAGCCGGTTCTTGAGCTCGCGGGCGGCCGCCTGATCGAGGGCGTTGTTGAGGGCCTGGGGCACGCCGTTGCGGCTCGCCTTGGTGTAGGCGTCGTACTTGGCGTGCCAGTCGAGGGCCTCCCGCAGCAGATCCGGGTGCCAGGTGTCGCGCAGACCGGCCCGGCGGGCGAGCCCGAGCTGGTACTCGGTCTGGTCGACGTTGGCGGTCTGGACGTAGGGCTCGCTCAGGAAGCGGATGACGTGCTGCTTGACCAGGTCGAGCTCAGCGCTGAGCACGACCTTGCCTTCCTGCTGGCCCAGCAGGCGAAAGCCACCGACGCGGGTCTCGGCACCCCAGATCGACTCACGCAACTCCGCGAAAAGCTTCTGGTTTTCGCGCATGAACCGCGTGCCGAGGGCCACCACCTGGCCGTCGGTCTCGGACTGGGAAGCGGGGAAGGCCTGGCCGTTGAGGGTCTCGACCAGCTCATCGTAGTGGGGTCCGGGCTTGAACTCCTCGGGCAGCAGCCAGTTGGCGCTGCTCTCGGCGATCTGCTTCTCGACCTTGGTGATGCCCTCGGAGATGGCGATGAGGCGCTGGGCATAGGTCTCACCCGCCTGGCGCAGCTCGATGGTGTCGAGCAGGCCCGAGAGGCCCCGCAGGGCGTCGCGCAGCGGGTTCTGGCGGAAGAGATCCTCTTGGAACCGCTGGGCCATCTGCTCCTGCTTGATGCGGGCGCGGTTGGCATAGGGGTCGTACTTGAGGTCGGGCCACTCCTTGATGCGCGCCTGCAGGGCGTTGCGGTAGAGGCCCTCGGTGCTCTCCAGGGTCTTCGTGATGTCCTTGCCCGTGATGTAGAGGTAGAGCTGGGCGAGGTCGCGGGTGTTGTGGTTGTTGTAGCGGCCGAAGTTGAGGTGCAGCTCGACCACCTGGCGGGCGAAGCCGCTGATCTCACCCACGCCCTCACGCATCGAAGCGCCGGCCGCCGTCGGGCGGCGCACCTCGGTCCCTTCACTGCCCGGCACGATGGCTTCGAGGCCGGGGGGCAGGAGGGCGTCGGCCTTCTGCTCGAGGGCTTCCTTCAGGGGTCGGGCGACGCCGAGGCCCAGCACCATGGCGATGGCGCGGTTGGTGTCCTCGGTGAGGCTGTCGAAGAAGGAGGTGGGGGCGGTGAGCATCTCGAAGCGATCGACTTCGAGCTCGGCCAGGGCCTCCATGGCCTCGATGCCTTTGCCGTCCTGCGTGGCATCCGGGAGCACGCCGTAGCGAGCGCGCTCCTGATATTTCTCAATGATTTTGAGGAGTCCGCCGAATTGTTCGACGCGGCGCGCCGTGACTGCGCGCTGATAGAAGATGGCGCCCAGGCCGATGAGGGCGACCACCAGCACCGCCAGGCGATACCAGCGCACCTTCTTGCGGAGCTTGCGGCGGGCCTCGTCGTCGAGCCGGGTGATGCCCGCCTCGCGAAAGACCTTCTCAGAGAAGAGCTGCTGCACGAAGGCGGGCCGCGGGGGCTTCTGGGGGCCCTTGGGCGCCTTGGGGGTGGGCATGAGGCCCGGGATCGGCGGCAGCTCGTCGCCGCCCTTGGTGGCCGGCTCGTCGCCCACCAGGGCCGTCATGTAGATGCCCCGGAGGGGCAGCGTCTGGCGGTAGCTGGTGGCCTTGAAGATGGGATCGAGGTAGGCCTTGAGGGCGACCTTGAGCTGGGTGATGTGGCGCGGCAGCAGGTAGAGGGTGTCGCGCTCTTCCTGCTTCTTGACCTGGGTGAGCAGGTCGAGCTGGGTGACGCACACCGCCTCGTGCACCGAGCCGATGGCCTCGTCGACCCACTCGGGCTGGTAGCTCGTCTCGGGATCGTAGGGCGACGACCAGCCGAACATCTGGTCGCGCATGGTATCGGGCATGGAGCGCGCGAAGACGTCGAAGCCGGGCAGGGCCTCGCAGTGCGTCAGCACCACATAGGTGGGCACATGCACGCCCAGGATGTCCTGGGCCTGGTGGATGCGCTCGGCCACCACCTCGGCCCGGCGGCCGATCTTGGCGGCGGCGTCGGGGCTCTTGTCGAGCAGCGAGCGCACGTCGATGGACA
>Ga0075163_10008968_pt1 | contig 13137 bp, 13 predicted proteins | sample JI1023141ADNA_FD_71478 | JGI IMG/M metagenome (GOLD analysis project Ga0075163, IMG submission 71478) | Wastewater effluent complex algal communities from Wisconsin, to seasonally profile nutrient transformation and Carbon sequestration -... | ecosystem: Engineered > WWTP > Effluent > Algae...
CTAGCTACTCAGGTACAGAATGGGTTTTTAGTAATAACCGGTAATACTCCGCTTTCCTACGTTAGCAGAAAAATAGGCGGTGGCTCTAATATAAATGTACAAAGCGGTGATGGGGAAACAAATGATGTGATTATTAATTTAGCCGATTCTCCAGTAGGATTATCCAGTATTAATGTAGGTAATCTCTTGATCTCGGTAAATACCATTACTACGGCAAGCGGCGATCAGGATATTAACCTGGCTACTGTAGATGAGGGAGTTATCAATTTAAACGGTACTCAAATTGACAATATCGGTAATATGAGCGTACCGGGGAAGATTATAAATCCTGCTACTGCTAAAGCTTATTGTTTCTTTTACGATAATAATGCCGCAAGTAACAATATCCAGATAGAGAGCAGCTTTAATATAGCATCAGTTAGCGGAGCAAACGGGTCTTATGTTGTGAAGTTTGCTACTCCTTTTCCTGATGGTAATTATTTAGTATTACCGGCATTAGCACGCGGAACGGAGGTCATAGCGCCGTTTCAGGTGTTCTTTAGGTCTAGATCTGCTACTGAATTTATTATTTTTACAACCGACACACTCGGTAATTTGCTTCCTGTACTTGATGGCCTATCCGTAGTGGTATTTGGTAGTTAATTTTAAAAGAATTTAATGGAGAAAATGTGTTATGTATGAATATCAAATAGAAGAAATATTTTTACACTCAGAGGGTTATGCAGAAGTTAAAGTTTCTTTAGACATTGAAAGGAAATACAAAATAATATTAAAGTTTACGAAGGGCTTTATTGATAATCTTATTCTAGGTGTTGCTTCGGAAGAAGAAGTTAAAAGCAAACTAGAAAATTTATTGTTAAAGAAGGAAAGATTTTTGTTAATCAGATTAGTTAGATTAGCACTTGGACATCCAATTATAAAAAAACAATTGCGAACCGATCAAAACGGGGTCTTCAGTATTGATTTAAAAAAATGGCAGAAAATAATGGATAGGATAGAACAAGAAGAGCTTGAAGCAATACTCGCTCAAGGCTTAGAAGATATATAAGCTAAATCTAAAATAGTAGTGCGATTTGCAAAAGTAGAAGTCTTTTTGCTATAATATAATTAGATAAAAAAAAGTCATGACCGGGCTTAAAAAGGTTTCCGTCATTGCTAGACGTAAAAAGGCGTAGTTTGTAGCTAAATCTTTTTTAAAAAGCTACCTCTGTCATCGCAAGACACAAAAAGGCTAGTTTTGAAACTTATCTACAATCAAAGTTTATCGTCATAACTAGACGTTAAAAGGTCTTAATACAGCTTGAATTAGCTTATCTTTTTTAAATTTAAAATATTTACGTTTTTTAATAATTAGAACAATGAGGAGATTATGTCTAACGGCATTAATAGACCTTACGGTTTGGAAGTAGTTCAGTCTCAAATAGGAAACGGCGGAACACAAAAACTGGGTCAATATTTTATTTATGCCTCCGCTGATGGGTTAATTACGCAGCCAAACAGTATTTATCAGGGTGATCCGGTAAAATTTGTCAGCAACCCGGGCACAACCGCAATGACCGGAACTATAGCGCCGCAAAAGTTATCGGCTCCAACAAATGGAAATGACGTACAAGCTGTTGCAACCGCTGCTGCTGATGCTTTCGTTGGGGTGTTTATAAGCTGTGCTTATACCGATGCGAGTACTGGACTACGGATAGAATCTGATTACTGGCCTGGCGGTAGGTTAGTCAAAGCAGGTACTCCTATTATCGCTTACGTTAATGACGACCCGATGGCCGTATTTAGAGTGCAGGTATCAAGCTCCGTAGCAGATGCCGATGCTTCGATAGTATTTTTAAATACTCAGGTAGGACTAAATAGTAATTTATCGGTAGCAGGGATAACCTTTACTTCAGAGATTGCAATTAAGGGCGGTCAGAATCCCCGTACCGGTAGTAATGTCTATGGCTCTGTTTATTATCTGGACGGCTCAAGCATAGCACGCACTGAATCTCTGGATGTAAAAATAATCGGCATTGATCAGGTCATTACCGGTAATTCCAATCCTACAGGATTAGTACCGGGGGTAAATATGCCTTTTACCAATCTACTAGTTAAGTTCAATAAGCATATTTACGGCTCAAGCGGTGTTGCAGGTCCGACTGCCGGAGCATAGAGAGCTCGATCGATAAGGAAAGCTAAAACTAAAAATAAAGGTAATTAATTATGTCTATTATAACAACCGGTGATATTCCAAGTCTGCTTTGGCCGGGTCTTTATGAGGTAAAATCTCAGTATGATCGGTTTAAGGGAGAATATACCAAAGTCTATGAGCAAGCCAATTCCGTCAAACATACCGAAAGGATGGTTGATATTAAAGGGACGGGTTACGCTCTTGAGAAAAGCCAAGGTGCGCCTATTAAAATGGATAGCATGGCCGAGCGGTTTATTTATGAATTTGTTCACCGTGAATTCGCTCTCGGTTTTCAGATCACCAATATTGCCATGGAGGATGATCTTTATGCCGATCAGTTCTTTAACGGTACTAAATCTCTGACTACTTCCTATGAACAAACAAGAGAAGTAGTAGCTATGAACCCTTTTAACCAGGCGTTTAACGTAGCAGCAACTCAAAGTAACGGACAACCTCTCTGCTCAGGTTCACAGCCCTATGACGGCGGTGTTTATTCTAACAGAGTTGGGGCATATAACGGCGTTAATGTTAATGTCGACTTTAGCGAAGCGGGTGTTGAGCAAGCTGTAATATTAGCCGGTAAAATGAAGGATCAGGCAGGATTACTTATAAATGCTCAAATTGAGAGGTTATTACTCCCACAAGACTTAATGTTCTCAGGATGCAGATTACTTGAATCGGTTTTTAGAACAGGAACGGCTAATAACGATATAAATGCAATTTATAACATGAAGGCAATTCCACAAGGTTATGAAGTAAGCCATTTCTTAACAAGTCCTAGTAACTGGTTTGGATTAACCAATGTTAAAGGAACACGTAAGCATTTTGTAAGGAGGCCGCTTAAAGTTAACGTAACCACCGATCCGGTAACCGAAACTATGTCTGTACTTGCATCGGGTCGTTATTCTTTTGGTATGTTTACTCCTCTTGGTGTAATTGGTGCCCAAGGTTCAACTGCTTAAAGATTCATTAAGAAAATTAACACCGGGAGAAATTATGCCTCAATTTTATGAATATAATTGGCCGGCTGCCATAGCAAACGGAATATCACTTTTTCAAGCAATAACTGAAAATATTCCCCTGCAACTAAATGGTTCTTATGTTAATAAAACCATGGAGGCAGTTAATTTTGTTGATGATTTTGGTATTGTTCCAAGAATTACTCTTAATTCAGCATCAGATTTACGAGGAATTAATTTTCTTATTACCGGTTATCAGAATGGAGTTTTCATTAATGAAACCTTAGCCGGCCCAAATGCAAATACAACAGTTACTAGTGTTAACTGCTTTGATACTTTGCAGCAGATAATTCCTAGCGGTACTAGCGGTGATACCGTGCAAGCAGGCGTAGCTCCGGTCGGGTATTTTCCAATTATTCTATTAAATACCGTTAAGACCAATACTTCTTCTATAAGCTATGCTTTAAATATGGTGGAAGCCCCGGCTAATCCTGCTACTTATCAGGTATTTTTATCGCTAAAGAATAACTTAGGCATGGGCAAATATGATGATTTAACGAACCAAACTAATGGTAATTTTGCAGCTACTGCCGCCGCCGCTACTGGGTCTGCATTAATACAGTATAATTCTTTAGCTAGCAATTTACTCATTAAAATTGGTCCAAATGCCAATAACTCGCCTCTTAAGGCTCAATTTTTGCAATCGTAAGTAAAAAGGAAGATAAAATGCCGGCAACTAGTGGAAGTTATAGTTTTGATAGCATAAAAGGAGAGCTGATTATCAGAAAGGCTTATGAGTTAATCGGCATGCCTCTGAGCCTGGTAACTGCCGAACAGTACGATTCGGCACTTAAGATTGTTAATTTTATCTTAAGCGACTGGACTAACTCTAATGTCAACTTATGGACATTAAAATTAAATCCCGTTTTTTTAACACCGGGACAAGCATCCTACCTACTGCCAAGTAATATACAAAAAGTATTTCAGGTATTCTTAAGAAGCAACGTAAGACAGAATTTTGGCGGCACTCCCGGTAACGATGGATACGGAGGAATTGCCGCTTATGCTTTTGATGGCAACCTGCTAACAAGATGCAGTCAAACACAGCAGAACGGCAGTATCTCTTATGATTATGGAGACGGGGTAACAAAGCAAATTAGCATTATCGGTATTCAAAGTTATGTTTCCAATCGTCCCTATAGCTTGGTTCTAGAAGCATCACAGGATATGATAAACTGGTTTACCGCCTTTACCGCTCCTCCTTTATATCCTTATAAAGCACATGTAATTTCATGGTTTTATGTCCCTGATCCTATTTATGCAAGGGGCTATAGAATTAGAGAAACGGGAGGTTATACACTAGACATTGAAGAACTTTATTTTAATAGTATAAGCCAGGATACTACCATGAGCGAGGTATCCAGATATGAATATCTCTCCTATCCTAATAAATCGCTGATCGGTAGACCTACCATTTACTATGTTGATTACCTTCGTACTCCGGCTCTGTATATATGGCAGACTGCCTCTCCCATGTATAACTTAATAATGTATAGCGGTCAAAGCAGCATAGAAACACTTGAGAATTATACGCAAGGCATCGATATCCCTCCTTATTTTTATACTCCTCTAATATACGGCCTTGCTAGCATGCTAGCAGCACAATATGCGCCTGAGAAAGAAGAAGGTTTAAAAATAAGATATCAGGAAACGCTTAATCCGGCAGTAATAAATAATACGACGGAAGTACCGCTTAAACTGGAGGTATATGGCAACTAGTTTAAAAAACTGTTTAATTAATCAGCAGCGAGGAGAGTATGTAAAAAAGAACGTAATTGAACCTGTCGGAGTTTGTGATTATTCAGGTTTTTTCTTTAGCAGGTCTGACTTGGTAAAACAGTATGAATGGCGCGGGAATCAGTTAGTCTGGACGGGAGCAATAGTCGGACGTCCTTTTGTAGATGAGCCAAATGAGCAGAATAGGCCACCGCAAATAAAAGGTGATCCGAAAGCCGTACAAAATCCTCGCCCGTTCGGTATTAAAACGCCCGAAGGCTTTGATGCTAACTCCAATAGTTCTCCGGCTAGTCTAGCAGATATCAACTTTATAAGCGAGGAGGAAGTACCGGAACTACCTGATTTTGCCGGAGAGGACATTAGTAATATAAATGCTGCAGCGCGTTTGAAGTTGCTGGAGAGAATATCATGATCAATAACTTTAATCCCGGACTTGATAGAGAAAAGGCAGCATTTATAGAACTTGCCAATAGAGGAGCGGGGCTTGCTCCTATTAACTATTTATACGCCAAGGAAGCCAGTTTTGAAAGTATCTTATCTCCCGTTATTACCGGCGGTACTGCCGAGCTTTATACAATATACGGCAAAGGTATTTACTCTGTCAATATTACCAATAGTGAAGATATTATAACTAGCCGCTTAAAATGGAGTAATCCTTTTAATAATTATTATGTGGGCTTTATTGCCGGTAACCTAACTCAAAATACAATCTGGAGACTCCCCTTACACGACGGCAACGACGGAGAGGTGCTCTCAACAAACGGAAGTGGTAGCTTATCATTTATAAATGTTACGACAGGAGCAGCTCCTATTGATGCTAAATATATTTTACAAATTCCAAATGAAAAGCTACCTAATGCTCAAGCTTTAAGTAAGCTCAGTAACGGGTTAATGAAGAATAATGGAGGGGTAATACAAATTGCCATAGCAAATAAAGATTATCTAACCCCAAGCCTAACTTACGGTAAACTATGGATAGGTAACAGTTCAAACGTGGCATCGCAGGCTCAAACGATTAGCAACGATAATTTACCTAATTTAAATTACGGCAAGTTATGGCTAGGCAATATCAATAACAGGCCTGAGGTAAGTTCTACTATCAATAGTAGCAACTTACCTGATTTAACTGAAGGTAAAGTCTGGCAAGGTGATTTTAGCAATAGACCGGTAGAAGTAGATATAAAATTATCACCGACAGATGCGACTTATATTATTCAGACTCCTAACCCAAATTTAACCGAGGCGCAAGTATTAAGTGAGCTCGGAATGGGGATGACTAAATTACTCGAAGGGGGAGTATTTGCAATTGCCATACCCGGCGAAGATTATGTAACTACAGAGGAACTGGAAGAAATTGAAGAACAATGCAAGGAATATGCAAGCGAGGCGCAAGGATCAGCAGATGCAGCTGCAAATTCCGCCGAGGAAGCAGCTACTTCGGCAGAAGAAGCAGTTAGCAGCGCAAGCGAAGCTTCTGCTTCTGCTACGGAGGCTACTGCGGCAGCAGGCGAGGCGACCGCTGCTGCTGGTGAAGCAACAGCTTCCGCAGGAGCGGCCTCTACCGCGGCACTAGCTGCTGCTGCTTCAGCAACGGCGGCGGCTTACTATGCGGATGATGCATCGGATTATGCTGACGATGCTTCAGATTACGCGGATGACGCCTATGACTATTCAGAGGATGCTTCTGATTCTGCTGATGATGCTGGTAATCATGCCGATAGCGCTTCAAAATCTGCTTCCAAAGCTAGCGATTCGGCAGGAGATGCTGCCAAAAGTGCCGATTCTGCCAAAGATTATTTAGATAAATTATTAAATACCGGTTTAAATGAATTACCTTGTAGCGGCGACGTATCGCTTAATAACTATAAACTTATTAACGTTGCTATTCCCATTTTAGCAAATGACGGAGCAACTAAGGGCTATGTAGATAGTGCAATTGGTAATATTCCTGCTACTGAAATTGCCTTACAGGGAGATATTAAAGGAAGTGGCCCAATCGGCTTACCGATTGATACTGTTCTTGTTAGAACACTTAACCAAATTGGCAATGCCGGTGACATTGATATAGGTAACTTTTTAATTACTAACCTCAAAGACCCGGGTAAGCCAAGCGATGCATCTACTAGAAACTATGTAGATACTAAAACCTGGATTACAGCTCAAATTACCGACTTCAATAGTGCAGTGACCGCATTTAGTTTAGATCAATTTGCTAAACCAACTATAGGTTTAGACTTGAATACTCAAATTATCAGTAACTTAGGTTCTCCGTTTAACCCAAATGATGCTACCACCAAGAGTTACGTAGATACTGCCATAGGTAATATTCCCGCTGCCGATATTATTCTACAAGGAGATATTAAGGGAGCAGGACCTTTAAATGCTCCGATTACCACGGTGCTAATGAAAACCTTAAATCAAATTGAAAACGCAGGAGATGTTAATATCGGTAATTTCTTTATGGATAATGTTAAAGATCCGGTTAAGCCGACGCAAGCTGCTACTAAAAATTATGTTGATTCGGTAGTTACGGAAGCGGGGGCGAATATCATATTGGAAGGATTTGTTCTTGGGGGTCCGGCAATTGATGGAATACTAACAACGACTAGAGGTCCTATCTGTCTCTTATGTAACATTCCTGCGGGAGGTGATGTCTCCATGGATGATTTTGCTATTCGAAATCTTGCCGATATACCCCCGCAACTGGATGAGGCAAGCGAGCAGAATGCCATTAATTTTGAGTTTTTATTTAAACTGTTAAACGATGAAATAATCTAAGAGGATAAGTTATGCCACTATTTATTACTGCCATTGATCCGGAATTAAAGGTTTTAGGACCTAGCCAGCAGTTTATCTTCAATCAAAATGTTAGTTCCATGCAATTTGACAATAGTTTTGTTCCAACAGTTGATATTGCTGTCCAAAACAATTTTGAAACACGCAACAGCAAATTATCAGGCTATAGGTGGATTCATAAAAGCACTACAAGTTCTACTAAGGGATCTTTAACCCTCCAAAGCTTTGTTAATGCTGAAAATACAGGGGTGAATCTAATGAGCTTCAATGAGGATAATACCTGCACTTTCTCAGTTGTAGTCTCCGTACCTACTCCAACAAGTCCTGCGCATGCTACTAATAAACAATATGTCGATTCTATTAAGGTTTCACCTTCCCAGATTGCAGGCTATCCCAATAGTCCAACAGTATTTCTTAGAGGGGATGGTGCTTGGACTAATAGTTTGACGGGGAATAGCACACAGTATAATTTGACGCTTAATAATACCGGTACTAGCGCAACGGCTACCGGTTTAATGCTTCAGAATAACGGCAACCCTGCCATGACATTTGGTTTTAATAATAGTGCCAATCAAGGCTATATCTGGGCCTATGGTAATTCGAATATTTATTTTGGCATTAATAATACCCTTTTCATGAAAATTGATCCCATCGATAATATTTTAGATTTGGCAAGTAATAATCTAGGTACTTCCGGTACTATTTTTGTTAATTACTTAAGTTCTCGTAATAACCAAGCCATCTTTAGCCAAGACCCGATTGCTATTCAAGACCCTGGCACTTATTATCCCTATAGTGGCAGCTACGGTTATCTTAATAGCTCAGGTAAAACCGGGACTAGTTCTGGAAGTAACCCTTACTCACTAACTTGTAGCAATCGAGTAAAAGCCGCTGAGTTTAATGCCGTTTCTTCCATTAAAGTTAAAGACATTGAAGCTTCGGGAGAAACTATAGAACAAGAAGCTTTACAATTATTTAGAAAAATTCCCTTACATAAATACCGCTATAAAGACAAAGTTAAAAATGGCTCCGGTGCAACTTTTGGGGTAATTGCCGAGCATTTACAGGAAGTACTACCAGGTTACGTTAATGAAGATAAAGATTTTATTCCTAATATCTTGCAAGAATGTCAAATCAAGGCCGTAGGTACTTCTGTCTATTATCTGGAATTTAAGCAGGATTTAAATCAAATAGAAGGAAAAAACTTACGCCTAATAACATCTGAAAACGTATTTGAAGTAACCATTACCGAAATTAAAAATAAACGTTTATTAGTAAAATCGCTATCATCTTTGCCGCAGCAGGCTTTTGCTTACGGCACTTATGAAAGCTGTCCCTCGGTTACTAAAAATAAACTTTTTGAACTATCAATGGTGGTATTAAAAAACGCTTTAAGGCGTATTGAGGTTTTAGAAAATAAATTAACAAATATTTAAATATTATCGGAGGCAAACCAAATGAATACTAATTTAAAAGACATAGCAGCAAATCTGAACGATTCAAAACTGGTCGCAAATACTCAAGTTGATTTATTATATTTTAATAACCTGGCAGCTCAGATTTTTAATGATCCAAAAGCATATACCAATATTCAGTCTGACATTCAGTTTATTAATCAAATAGCCGGACAGCTTTTTAATTATTTTACTCGCCCTGACCCAACCTCTGAGAAAATATGGTACGTAGCCTTAGCCTCCGGCTTAGATCAGTCAATTAGCGATGCTAATAATCTGATTAGCAGAATTCCTCACGGAAACCCAAAAGGAGCTGAATTAATAGTAATTCTAAATGTTTTTATAGCAGACTGCAAAGCTATTGAAAAGATCATCCCTATAAATGAGTAGCAAAGTTTACCGAATTCTTTCTTTTGACGGCGGCGGCATGAAGGGGTTATTTTCTGCTTATTTCATGAAACAGTTCTGTCAGGACGCAGGTATCCCGGGAAATAGGATTTATGAATATTTTGACATTATCGCAGGTAGTTCCATAGGAGGTATTCAAGGCCTGGCATACGCAAGCGGTTATAGCCCGGATGATATGATCGAGATGTTTTTAGCCCAGCAGAATCCTTTAGATGACGGTAGTTATAACACAAGCAGCATATTTTACCCGGCCGTTTCAACATGGCAGAAAATCAATACCGTCCTCTACGGCGATCAAACATGGTATCAGAACACCAACTTAAAAGCCTTACTTGATGCAAAGTTCGGGCAGAGTAGGATGTTTCAATTAAAGACTAATGTATTAATTACCGATGCTCAAGTATATGCGACCAAAATTCCTGATGTCGGGGCCGATATTAAGGCTTATCGTCCGGTATTATTTTCCAATATGGGCTTTACCGGACTTGAGGGGCAAAATTACCTAGTACAGGATGTAGCCTTAGCAACAAGTGCTGCTCCCATTTATTTCCCGGCAGTAAATATTCCGGAAGTTACTACGCCAAATTCCAAATTCATTGACGGAGGAACTTACCAGAATAACCCTTCTGCCCTCGAGTGGGCTTTAAGTAACGGGCTTAGTCCGTCAACTAATCGTATTTGTGTTCTATCCGTCGGTACGGGTCTTGGCACAATAGGGTTATTTGATCCCGTACCCGTCCCACCTCCTGAAACTATCCAAAAGCATTTAAATGAATTCAGGGAGTTTCTGTTATTACATAAGAATTATACAACAGAAAAAACCGAAGAAATCGTTAATTCAATAATTCCTAATTTTGAGAATGTCTATCTATTACTTGATTTAATATCTTTAGGGATAAGCGGGCCGCAGGAAGCGGTAAATAAACAGTTAGAACTCCAATCCCTTTATGGCTCTAAAATCAACAATAAAGACCTCTTTTATTATCGTTTTAATACAATTTACAATTTAAATCAGGATACGGAGCTTGATTGCACTACTGCCGATTTTCTAAATTATATGAAAACAGCAGCAGATGCTCAGTATCAAAAAGACGCTTTAAAAATTCAGGGCTTTATTCAGAAACTAGATTATTAATTTTTATTTATATTATATCTTGCAATCCCTTTTAAGTACTTATCCCACCGAAATTATATGATTTTCAAGGGTTATAAACATTCTATGTTATAATAAAAAAGAAAAAGGAAATATATGGCAGACTTATCAAATATTACTAATTTAAGCGGTCTTACTATTACTAGCGATCAAAATAGCGGAACAACTAACCCTAATGCTACTTTTGCTGTAAGTAGCGTAACGAATGCCCAGAGAGATTTACTTCAGAACGTTACTCCTTACGCAGTAAGGGGGGCATCAGTTAAGGTAAAGCCCGGGACAAGAATTTTTAATATCACTCTCGGTGTGCCGCAGGTTTTTAGAAACGGCGCATGGGAGAGTGAGTTTTCGGTAAATACGGTAGCTACCGGTGTAGGTCTTACTAACGGAGCACCTTTTGTATATCCGTCTGGTCCAAGAGATGCAGTTGAAGTTGCAGCTAATCAGGTAAACGGTTTTACTTATTTTGATGTGACCAACACAGTCCTTAGAACTTATAAAAATGCCTGGGAAACCATTACCTCGGCTTAAAAATGAATTACACTACTCTTATCGCTCAGATCATAGCTTATGCCAATAAGGGAGGTAGTATTGAATTTGCTGCTTCCATTCCTTATTTTATTGAGATGGGACAGCAGAAAATCTGGAAGGAGCTAAATACTCTTGGTTTTCAAAAGGCAACAGAACCTAGAAAGTTTCAAGCAAATAATGCTAATATCTCAAAACCTCCTGATTGGCAAGAAACTATTTCCTTAAGCTATGGAACGCCTGAATCCCTATTTACTAATAATGTAATTTTATTTCCAAGAAGTTATGAGTTTTGCATAAATTATTGGCCGAATATCGATACTGCTACTATTGATAATCCACCGCTATTTTATGCCGATAAAATACAACCGGATACTAAACCTTATGATAGAATTTTTATAAGTCCAACTCCTGCTCAAAATAATATTTACCGATTAATATACAACGGACGCCCGGATTTAATTACAAATGAGAATCAAACCAATATCCTAACCGATTACTACCCTGATCTTCTATTTTATGCCTCCTTTTTAGAGGCTCTTATTTATTTAAAGGATGATCAGAGAATTCCTGTCTATACAAAATTATATCAGGAATCATTAACATCTGCTAATAATTTGACCAAAGATCGCTACCTTGATCGTAGCGTAAAAAGAGACGTAGGGTAATTTATGGCTACGCAAAAACAGATGTTTCCTATTATCTATAAGCCTGGAATACTCATGGACGGGTCGCATTTTCAAGGGAGTTATTGTACGCGGGGGCAATGGGTCAGGTTTTTTAGAGGCCAACCTCAGAATATCGGCGGAATGATAAATTACGTAATATATCAACAAGGTATACCTCAGATTTTAACCCCCAATTCTATACCAACTAACGCTCTTATATACTATGATAGCAAAGGTGATAAACATATTTTATTAGGAATTTCTCCCACTTATGGACCAGGCTTATCTAGTGTAATAGATGTTACTTATACAAGTACCGGTAGCCAAACTAATACTTATAGTTCCGCATACACTAATCCTACCAATACCTTGACACAATTTGTTGTGGTAATAAGCATTATCAATAGCCTTCCAACACAGATGATATTATGTCTGGGTATGAAAAACTATACGGATATTAATAGCAGCGAAGCGACTTCTAGCATCTTGGCAAAGGAAGCTACCGACGGTTTTTTTCAGGTAAATTTTCCTGATTTTGTTTTAAAGGAAGCAACAGGCGGAATGCTTTATGTGGGAAACAGATTATTTTATTACGGCAACAATGGACTTATCAGATGGTCATCAGTTGCGCAAGAAAAGTCAGGGCAGCAGACAAGTTTACAAAAGCCTTTCCTATTTTTTAAAGATAAATATTCCATCAATATTAGCACCGATAAAGTAATCTACGGCGCAGAATGGCGAGTAGGGGTAAATGCACCTACAATAATCTTCTGGACCTTAAGCTCCGTTGTTCTTATTAGCAATACTACAGGTAGTAATAATCAGGTTATTACCGATATAGATGATCTTTCTTTTAGCAGAAAGGTATTATCAAGGGATAGTTCCATTCTATCTTCAAATAGCGTAGTTGAATATGACGGAATATTCTACTGGCCGGGAACACAAAGATTTTTTGTATTCAACGGCGTGGTTCTTCCGCTTGAAAACAATCTTAATCGTCAGACCTTTTTTGATACTATTGATATGACTAAGCGTCAGAGGGTCTTTGGCGTCAAAAACGTAAGCAGAGATGAAATCTGGTGGTTCTACCCTGAAAAGGGTAAAGATGCTAATGTTGGATGCACCAGAGCCGTGATTTACAATGTCGTAGATAATACGTGGTATGATACCGGTATTGAACGGGCAGCAGGTTAATTTGATA
>Ga0075163_10008969_pt1 | contig 13137 bp, 7 predicted proteins | sample JI1023141ADNA_FD_71478 | JGI IMG/M metagenome (GOLD analysis project Ga0075163, IMG submission 71478) | Wastewater effluent complex algal communities from Wisconsin, to seasonally profile nutrient transformation and Carbon sequestration -... | ecosystem: Engineered > WWTP > Effluent > Algae...
CGGCCAATAGAATGATAAAGCTTTCTCCATCGCGGCCCTTAAGTCTGTATGGGCCTTGATTGCCGTTTACGATGACGATATTTTGGCGGTTGAATTTACCTCTTGAAATACCCAGGGATAATTTATGGTTTAATTTCCATTGGCCTAGATTATGATAATAATCGATTAATCCACCCTGAGATTTTTTGTAATAATTTTGGAAATAACCAATCGGTCTGGCCAGTTCAAAATCTCCGGCAGTGAGACTGTTTTTACCTTTGCTCAATTTTAGAAACAGCCGGTCGAATTCCTGTATTTGCCGGGTATTTCCATCGGGCTGGATGGGAATCTGATTGTCTGAGATGGCACCCGTCAATGTAATTCCATCTCCAAGATCCCCACTCAGTTGAAGGTTGAGTGCAGAATTTAAGATCAGGGATTGGTTGCTACCCAAACTCAATCCACGGGTATAGTTACCAGAATATTCAATGCCTTTGGAATCCCACCAGTCTGTATTTTTCTTTGGACGGTATCCTTCCAGGGCATAATCCGGAATAGCAGCATTTTGGTGGAGGGAAGAATCCAGAATAAATTTATATTTATTGAATACAATTGGAAAGACACGTAAGCTAAGCCAAAGAGAGTCGTATTGCTTAATCAGTTCAGGGCCAAAGAATATGGTAGACCCTGCAATTTTTAACTTTTCATAGCCAAAACTTACTGAACGATCTTTGGAATAACAGAAAGACTCGGGAAAGTAAAAATTAAGACTATCTGGAAGTCTTAAACTATCTTTAGTGGCTAAGTAATAATCATGACGCAAGGTCTCCTGGGCAAAACATACCCGACTGATACAGACAAATATGCCGATCAGCGTACACTGTTGGAAAACAGAACCCCAATAAAATTCCCGCAATCTATGCAAGTCAAGATAATATTACAAAAATAATTAATATGTTGAACATTATGCAATATGGCGATGTTTAATTATTTTTGTAACTGATATTGCAATACATGCTTATGAAAAGAATTCTACTCCTCTCTTTATTGATCATCCAAATAGCTTCTGATATCAACGCGCAAGCAAAGCGTTATATTTTTATGGAGCACTTTACGAATACATATTGTGGCATCTGTGGTGCTAGAAATCCTAGTTTTTATAGCCTTCTCACGAAGTATGAAGGAAATTATCACCACATGACGGTGCATCCTTCATTTCCGTACACAGCTTGTACTTTATACCAGGCCAACAAAACAGAGAATTCGCTAAGAGCAAATTATTATGCAATAAACAGCACACCCACACTGGTTATTCATGGTACTTCCAAAAAATCTCTATCATCCGTTAATGCTGCGGTATTGGACGCAGAGTTAAACAAGACTTCCCCCGTGCAAGTGGTGGTGAAAGAAACCGGTTCCAGCTTAAGGAACATCAGTGTAGAAATAAAGACTGTTGGAAATAAGCCATCAGGGACATTTAGGGTATACGCAGCGGCAGTTGAGCGAAAAATAAACTTAGCTTCTCCAAATGGAGAAAAAGTACACCATAATGTATTTCGAAAATTTATCAGCCAGGCTGATGGCGACCCTATTTCCCTTTCCGACAATGGTGGAAGTCAAAATTTAAGTTATTCATTAACCATTGACCCGTCTTGGGTTGAGAATGAAGTCTATGTATTGGTTTGGGTTCAGGACATCAATACCAAGGAGGTGTTAAATTCCGGGAACAAGTATGACATTACCAGCTCAACCACCAATCCTTCGGGCGGACCCGACTTTCATGTTCTGGCCAATCCAGTAAAGTCTAATTTGATTCTTCAATTAGAGAAGCCGGTTAAAGGAGAGTACTATGTGCTTAATCTCATGGGTCAACTTATTGAAAAAGGTAGTCTTAATCCATACAATACCAATTTGGAATTGGGTGTGGATCATTATAAAAAAGGCATTTACCTGGTCAGAATCCAATCCGGTGGACTCAAAACAACCAAGCGCTGGATTAAAGATTAAAAATCAATCCTTGATAAATAAAATCCCGGTCAAATGACTGGGATTTTTCTTTTTTACAATTGTCATTTTGTCAGTTTTTAACTGACTGGCACAGGCTTTGACAATACAAAACCAAATTTAAAAGACTATGCAAAGCGGTAAGATATCTGTACAAACGGAAAACATTTTTCCAATTATCAAAAAATTCCTTTACTCTGAACAAGAGATATTTTTACGTGAATTAATTTCCAATGCTATTGACGCAACCAGTAAATTAAAAGCGCTCTCCAATAGGGGAGAAATGAAAGGTGAGCTTGGAAATCTGAATATTGAAATCATTCCGGACAAGGATAGTAAAACACTTACCATTCGTGATCGTGGCATTGGTATGGACGAGGAAGAAGTAAATAAATATCTTAACCAGGTCGCCTTTTCTTCTGCTCAGGAATTTTTAGACAAATACAAAGATGAGTTAAATATTATCGGACACTTTGGTCTTGGATTCTATTCTGCTTTTATGGTGGCCGAGAAAGTAGAAGTGATCACGAAATCTTATAAAACAGATTCTGTGCCGGTAAGATGGACTTGTAATGGAGAGACCGAGTATACCATTCAGACGGATGAAAAAGCCGATCGTGGGACGGATATAGTGCTTCATTTAAGTGCCGATGCACAGGAATATCTCGAGGAATTCAAATTGCAAACCTTATTGGATAAATTCTGTAAATTTTTACCTGTTCCAATTCAACTGGGTACAAAAAAAGAAACCATTAAAGAAGGTGAAGAGGAGAAGGAAATTGAAGTTCCGAACATCATCAACAACACCAATCCACTCTGGAAAAAATCTCCGGCAGACATTACTGAGGAAGAATACAAAGCTTTCTATCAGGAGTTGTATCCATTTTCCACAGAGCCTTTATTTTGGATTCATTTAAATATTGATTATCCTTTTAATCTTACCGGAATACTTTATTTTCCAAAAATCAAAAATCAATTTGAGATTCAGAAAAACAAAATCCACCTGTATTCCAATCAGGTTTTTGTGACGGATGATGTTAAAGAAATAGTACCTGAATTTTTGATGTTATTGCATGGGGTAATTGATTCACCGGATATCCCGCTCAATGTTTCCAGATCCTATTTACAGTCTGATGCCAATGTCCGCAAAATAACAGGTTACATAACCAAGAAAGTAGCTGAAAAACTACAGGATCTGTTTAAAAAAGATCGTGCTGATTTTGAAAAGAAATGGGATGACATTGGGACCTTTATCAAATACGGATTAATTTCAGATGAAAAATTTGCTGAGAAGGCAATGGCTTTTTCACTATTCAAAAATGTGGATAAGGTTTATGAAACCATAGAAGAATATAAGGAAAGAGTTAAGGACGTACAGACAGATAAAAACAAACGATTGAATGTTTTGTATACTCATGATCCGTTATTGCATCACGGTATTATACAACAATGTAAAAATAGAGGATACGATGTCTTATTGATGGATCAGGTTATCGACAATCATTTTATTCAGCATTTGGAATACAAGGCAGAGATGAGTTTCAAACGTATCGATTCAGACACGGTTGATAGACTCATAGATCTTGATGAAAAACCAGAGTCTGTATTAAATGAAGATCAGCAAAAATCTGTAACAGAATTATTCAAACAATTGTCTGTTAATTCAGCTTCAAATACTGAAGTAAAAGCACTTTCTCCCAATGACCCACCTATTCAGATTGTTCGTCCTGAATTCTTGAGACGAATGTCTGAGATGCAACATATGATGCATATTGCTCGTGGCGAGCAGGATGACATGTTTAAAGATTCCCATACGGTAATCATCAATTCAAATCATCCGGTCATTGCTCAAAAACTGGTCACCATTTCAGAGGATTCTTCCAGACAGGAACTAGCTACCTATTTAATGGAACTGGCGCTGCTGGAACAGCAAATGCTCAAAGGAGCAGCCCTGACTGATTTTGTAAAAAGAAGTATGGAGAAAATCTAAACAGATTATGTCAAATCGAGGTGTTCATCTTTTCCCAGGGCTTTGTAGCGACCTTTGGAAAAGGCAGAGCCATTAAACTCTAATTTTCCGGACAGTTCATTTTTCACTTCTTCCGGAAGCGAATGAAAATCGGCACATCGCTGACTGCAACATTGATGATATTTTTCCGAGCAGGTTGGACATTGGATAAAGAGTATGTGGCATTGATCGTTAAGACAATTTGTGTGACTGTCACAGATTGCTCCGCATTGGTGACATTTACTGATCACCTGTTCGGATATTCTTTCCCCTAATCTTTCATCGAAAACAAAGTTCTTGCCGATGAATTTATTTTTAAGTCCTTTTTCTTTAACCTGTCGGGCATACTCAATGATACCTCCATTCAGTTGGTAGACATCTTTGAATCCCCTGTACTTCATATAAGCGGAAGCTTTTTCACAACGGATCCCTCCTGTACAATACATGATCACAGGATGGTCTTTTTTTTCTGCCAATAAATCCGCAACAATGGGCAAAGATTCTCTAAAAGTCACTACATCTGGAGTAATGGCGTTTTCAAATTTGCCGACCTCACTTTCATAGTGATTTCGCATATCTACCACTATCACATCTTCTTTGTCGGTTAATTTGTTAAAATCTTCAGCATCCAAATGTATTCCGGAATCTGTCACATCAAAACGAGTATCATCTAAACCATCGGCAACGATTTTAGGACGGACTTTTATTTTAAGCTTGAAAAAACTCTTTCCATCATCATCGATTGCATAATTCAAGCGGATGTCTTTCAGAAAAGTGATTTCTGATATTTCAGATTTAAATTGATCCAGAAATTCATTGGGTACAGAAATCTGTGCGTTGATTCCTTCATGCGCAATATAGATTCTGCCCAGTACATTTAATTTATCAAAAATCAAATACAAGTGATCTCTGAATAGTTCTGGATTCGCAATTTTTACGTAGTTATAAAAAGAAATTGTAGTTCTCGGGACACTACTTTCCTTCATTTTTTTTATCAGGATTTCTCTATTGACCTTGTTATGTAGTTGGATGGCCATGTAATCATCAGATTTTCAAAAACAATCGGGAAAGTCCGCTTTCTTTTACTTTAAATACACAAATTCCTTTAGGTAGATCTGATATGGAAACAAGACTGATTTTCTGGGTGATTATTTTTTCGATTAACAGGTGGCCAAGCAAGTCATAAACCTGAATGGTGCGATATTCGTCATCCATGAACTCTAATTTAATCAAATCCGATGCCGGGTTAGGACTTATGGTAAAACCGGTTAGCATTCTTTGCTCTTCTTCGGTTTTTAACAGAAGTGCCATTTTGACAGCAGCATCAGCCTGAATTTTACCATAGCCATATACATGATTTGGGCGTGCAGAATTAACCAATCCTTCGCAATCAATGATTGCATCATCCGGACGTGCACTTAACTCAATGATCGTTTCAATTTTTTCAACTTGTCCTGCCAGAGCCGGATGAGCACTTATGATCAATGCAACCAATCCGGCCACGTGTGGTCCGGCCATACTTGTACCAAACCACCCTTGTAATTCTCCGGACAGGGTTCGGGAAATGACATAGGAACCCGGGGCAACTACATTTGGCTTGATTCTGCCACTGCTGTCGATTCGGACTGGTCCTGCGCTACTAAAACCACTGATGGTATCATTTGAGGCAAAAGAACCTACCGTAAAACTGTTTTCGAACATAGCAGGAGGATTGCTGATTGTACCACAACCTACACCATCATTTCCAGCAGAAACCACCACGACAATTCCGGCTTTTTTCAGATTGTTGATGACTTCCTCCATATAAATATAATTGGAAGCATTGCAGCCCTCTGACTGACTACAATACCAACTGTTGTTGATTGCATGAGGGGCAAGTTCTGGTTTAGGATTTTTTCCATCCAGGTCTGTAGGCGCAAGAAAAAATTGAAAACATTCAATGTAAGTGGATGGCGCACCGTTACCTCGTTCCATATTTCTGCATCCTATCCATTTCGCTTTAGGGGCAACACCGTACAAATTGTCCGTTGTACTTCCAACCATGGTACCGGCAGTGTGGGTACCATGTCCATTGTCATCACAAGGTTCTTTAAGACTTAGTCCACAAGGGTTGAGGCTGTCCGCACTCAAAACGCTGATGGTATGAATGGCATCATGCCAATTGTAGTTATGGTCCACGGAAGTTCCATTCCATCCTCTGTATTTCTCTTTTATGCCTTCCAGATCCCATTTGTATCCGGTGTCTTCTCCAGCGAGGGTTACACCTTGTCCCTCAAATCCCATTTGCCATACTTTATCTGCCCCAATCCTGGTCAACCCCCAGGTGATTTCCGGAGCCCTTTGCTGCATTTTATTAAAACTCAGGTCCTGTCCCAAATTATTGGAAAAAGGTTCATCGAAAAATATGGCTTCGACTTTTGGATTTGAGGCAATCTCTAGCAAAAGGCTTTGATTAATTTTCACTCTAATGGCATTAACTATCCAAAAAGATTGGTATTCAAGACCTAATTTATTAAAATGGTCACCAAGAGACTTTTGGCTTCTGGCCGCGAGGGTTGACAGTTGTTGAAACACATAAGTGGATTTTTCTTCCTTTGACCAATTTTCCCTGTAAAGCGGAAAGTCAGCTTTTTCCTTTAAAAGTACAATCACATCAACTTCCGTCCGCTGTTTTAACTTATCGTAAATGGTAGGATGGACGTAAGCCGATTGTCCGTAAGAAACTAAGCTGAGCAACACTGCAAAAACAAACATTTGAAAACGCATGGACCAAAATTTTTGCAAAGTTAAGAAAGTCAGAGGCTATTTGTAAAATTAGAAAGGCCCGAAAATACTTTCAGGCCTTTCAAAAGGGTGTTCTCATGTTGTGATTTGTGCTACTTTTTAGTGTTGAATCCAATGGAAAGTCCAAATCTTGGACTGTCTTTTCTAAGAACTACATAGGCGTTTATGGGGAAGTTAACGTGACCACTTCTAAAGGATTTTCCAAAACCAATGGCTAGTCCGCCTTCAATCTTTGTAATACCACTTTGTGTAAGGGCTTCTCGGGAGTTACTAAGTTCCTCCACAGTTAAAGGCCTTTTAGGTTTTTTGATGGAGGTCCATCCTTCATCAAGGTAAACTCCCTCGGTTCTTCTTGTTGTATTGAATGTAGGTCCAATGGTAAATTCCAAACCTGTTTTATTTGACCGGATTCCATGAAGGAAGGTAAAACTGGGTATGAAGGAACCATATTCAACACCGGAAACTAAAGGAAGAAATTCAAATAGCCCCTGAATATTACCTTGGTTCAAGTAAGAAATCTCAAACTGATAGCCAAAATGGGAGAGGATCGGGGAACTTCCCCAGCCACCTTCTTTTTCAGGTCTGCGGAAATCTTTTGCGTCCGGCCCTGCAATGAATCCAAATCCAAATCGGGGACCACTCAAATTAAGCCGGGTGATCTTTGGATTGTTTAAAGTGCTTTCAAGACTTTGGATTGAAGTTAGTGTTTTCAGAATTGCCTCATCCACTTCCAGTCCATGCATTTTTCTTAGCGTAATCTCAATCATCAACGGAATACGATCTGGAAAGGCCATAAATTCCTGGCTATATGTTTTCTCCATATTTCCTCCGGGGACATTCAGCAAACGAAATGAGATATATATTTTTTCACCAAATTGTTCAATGCTGCCTCCGATCACTTTTTCTACACCAAGGACTTTTCCAATTTGGGTCATGCATTGTTTGCTCATACAATTGGTAAGATCAATGTTATTTTCTTTCGCTGAAAACTCTACATCATTTTGGTTAAGTACATCATAGATGTTTAATTTTTTCAATTCATACATACAGATATTGACTAATTGATTGGAGTCATTTGGAAAACCTTTAATTTCTATTCCGGCAATAAGGATTCCCGGCATAGCTTCAGCAGATCTTAGAGAGGAAATTAAACCTGATGCGAACAACAAAAGAATAGTGAAATTTAATTTTGATTTCATGGAACATAATTTTTATGTGATTAATGAATCAAAATTAGATTGGACAACCAGGTTAAAATTATCCAAGTCTGATAAAAACATATTTATAATTCTATAATATGTATAAATTTTAATTAAAACTAAAGGGGTTCCGGATAAGCCGTAATTAGCGCTCGGTTCTAAGTTGGAAAAACGAGCCATTCTGATTTTCTGAATCAGAAATTAAATGATTGGATCTCAGTTAACGGATCAGTGTAAGATCTCCGGAAACTGTTTTTTGAAGGGTTTGATATCGATCATCATAACCTGCGTATGAAAAAACATAAACATAAACACCAGGTACCATAACCTGACCATTTGCTGTGCCGTCCCAGCCTGTGTTTGGATCTTCAGATTGGAAAAGTAACTCTCCCCATCTACTGAAGATTTGAAGTTTGTAACTATTTAAATAAGTAGTTTTTGGTAAAAAGAAATCATTTATTCCATCACCATTTGGTGAAAAAATATTCGGAAAGAAATATTCTGCAGGACAACGCTCTTCCAGGAGGATCGAATCTGTTCCAACACAATAATATTCGTTTGTGATCTGGATGCTGTATAGACCTGCCTTGTATGCAATAAATTCCGGATTCATTGATCCATCCTGCCAAACCAATCCGGAAGAATAAGATGTTTTCAAAATGACACTTTCCCGTTCCGGGCAGAAATACAGATCTTTTCCTAAGTCAGGTTTTGGATTTTCATGAACTATAACAGACAAGTCTTTGGGAAAGCTCGCACAACCATAATAATCACTCATTACGGTATAAGTGCCGGACTGCAGAACATCTGTAATGGTCAATTTTGGATTTTGTTGGTCTGAGTTAAACCCATTGGGTCCTGTCCATAGATAGCTGCTCTCATCCCGGTCAACAGCATGAAGAGTAATTTCTGAACCAATACAAACTGTTGTATCCGGATAAGCTGTTAAGCCTTGTCTAAGCGTTACGAGTATCTTTTTATCCAGGGTATCGAATGTATTTCTGCATAAATCGTGGACAAATAGCTGAACCGTATAATTTCCCAATGCCTTGAAACGATGTTTAAATTCGTGCAGATTTGAACGTGTTCCATCCCCTAAATCCCAGGAGACTGTAAATCTGGAAGGAGGAAGTCCGGATTTCATCAAAAGACTGTCGTTTAGACAGGAGCCATCGGGAATGGGAATTTGATTAATTTTAAAAAAATTGGCCCCACCTCCATAGGCATAGGATTCAGCCTGACCATAACCATAAGCTACCGCAATGAGACCACATCCTTGTGAAATAAGTGTGTGTGGTCCATCTTTTACCTCTAATTGAACGAAAGCAAACTGATTGGAGTCGCCCACAGTAGTTAGATTAGCACCCCATTGGTTCAATGTTTTCCCATCAACTGTCAGTTTTGAGCTGTCACGAGATTGTATGATGATGTTTATAAAATTGCTGATGATATTTTCATAAGGTGAATTAAATAAGGTCACGGTATCTCTGTATTGTTCAATGCTGTTGAGCAAAACCATAGAAGGGTCACCGAGTCCATTCAATCCATTGCAATTGCCACCTACTAGAAACTGAGCCAACATTACAGGATGATTGCTCTTAATGTAAGCGGATTTTTGGCTTAGCCTGAATTCACGCCATTGTCCTTTATTAAGCGTTATGGTTTGTTGGGAGGATGGATTATAAGTGTGTATCACTACTTCTGTAAAGTCCTCTGCTGCCAAAACTCTAAACAAATCATAGTTGACAAATTTAGAAGGAACAGCGATAAATTCTTTACCCCAGGTTTCAATGGGATACATTTGCTCCAAAGTGTTATCCCTATTTCCGCATCCGGTAGGAATTTGAGTCCATCTGTTGCCACTAAACACGGCAAAATTCTTATTTCCCCTTAAATAAGTACCGCTTAAGTCATCCGTTACTTTAGCGGCTTGTACTTGATAGGTTTCTCCTTTATCGAGCGTTATCTGCTGTGTACTGAATTTCTTTTGACCTCCACGGGTATCGGCTGAAAACGCCAAATCTATCACGGTTTGGTCCTGGGTGGCAACAAGGACAAATTCTGAGGGATAATGGTCATCATTGTTTTCATATCCTGAGTAGGTCATGGCATAATATTCACTTCCCAAAGAGCTTATGGGCAATACCAGCGCTGCATCGGAGCGAAATTCATGAAACTGATGTATATAAACCGAACTCGGCAATTGTGTTATGACGCTTACCCCTTTGCTGGCTTTAATTTCAGATCCAAAGTTTTCTGCTTCGGGAGGGATAGATATGGTGATGATGGTATTCGCTTGTAAATTAAAGTTGACTGACCATCCAATGGCATCCATACTGATAGTTCCCGAAGTATTATATTTTGAACTAATCATGCATAACCTGGCATTTCCCCTGTCTCTGTGTTCAAGAAAGCTGAACCAAAATTCCGTTCCTTCATTGGACTGGGCAATTAAAAGGGGATTAATAGTGGCCAAGAATATAAAAACCAGCAGGCTTTGTATCAAGATCATTCCAGACCTGGTGGCAGTTTTTATGCATTTCATAAGCAGAGATGTAAGCATAACGGAACAGTTGAGGCGCAATTGTTCTCTAACCATTTAGTTTATATATGTAATATAGACTTAGAATGTGATTTTTAAACCGAGATAGACATGCAATGCAAATTAATATAAACTAGTGCAGTTCCATAAAATATTGTAATTCAATAGTTTATAATATGATTTAAATTAATTCCTGATAAATATTAAAAAAAATCAAATTTTTTAAAAAATTGGCAAGGTTTCTGCAATAGAATAATTGTCGGAGAAATCCGGTAAGTATCCAAGAAATTAGATACAACAATTTCTGAGGTCGGTTCGCTGGGGGGTATGAACCGATCTCTTTTTTTTTTGCCCATTTTGCAGGATGGGAAATTAAAATTCTCCAAATAACAGTAATCCCCTACTGGTAATTTGCTTCCAAACTAAAGTACTATATAGATTTTATATAACAGGCAATCCTTACATCCTGTTTCTAGTATTTAGAAAAGAACTAATTGTGTGCCCCTCCCCAAGATTGTAAATTAGGACAATTAGATTTCAGGTCCGGATCCACTTCAGCATAAATTTTTGGAATCTTTTGGTCCAACCATTTCTTAAAGTGTTCATTCTTTTTCAATTCTTTTGCAGCTGTTTGGATTTTAGCATAATCGGCTTCCAGGCTTGCTTTATGGGGATTGGTACGGGATTGTAATTTAAAGATCCTGAAATACTTTTTTCCTTCCTGATCATTCGAGCCAACAGGTTTGGAGATCTCTCCAACTTTTAGTGCATCGATTGCAAAATATACATCGGGTTCAAGATCTGCAACTTCGAAATAATTATTTCCGGTTTTAGGATTAATCAACTGACCTCCATTGTTGTAAGTTTCCGATTTTTTATCAGAAAATTGTCTAACCGCAAGTTCGAATGGCATGGAGTCCTTTAGGATTAAAGTTCTTATGCTATCCAAAAATTTTTCAGATTTTTTGTAATCTTCCTCTGTGATTTCCGGTTTAATGAGGATGTGGCGCGTATTGATATTATTTCCTCTTCTTCCGAGCAATTGGATGATATGGTATCCAAATTCAGATTCCACGATTCCTGAAACGGAATCTTTTTCAAGATTAAAAGCGACTGCTTCATATTCAGGTACAAGATTTCCTCTTTTCATCCACCCAAGACTACCGCCTGCTTTTGCGGAACCCGGATCATCGGAATAGGTTTGTGCAAGTTTTTCAAAACTTTCTCCTCCTTTGATCCTGATTAAAAGTTTATTCAGTTTTTCTTTTGCGTTCTTAATGGCCTCACTATTTGGCTTTGGTTTGTGGAGGATTTCGGAAATCTCTACTTCAGAGCTGAAGTATGGAAGACTGTCTTTAGGAATCCTGCGAAAGAACACATCGGTTTCCTGCGGAGTTACACTCACATTACCTATCACTTTATTTTGAAGTCTTTCAGTAAGTAATTGATTTTTCAGATCTTCTCTGAATCGATTTCTTACCTGAGCAATAGTTTGGCCGTAGTATTCTTCAAACTTTTTAGTATCGTTGTTCATGTATTGCAGAATCTGGTCAATTCTGGCATCCAGTTGTTGTTCAACTTCTTCATCTCTAACTTCGATACTATCCAATTTAGCCTGATGAATCATAAATTTTTGAAGAAATAAATTCTCTAATATGGCACAATCATCGTTTTCATTCAATGCAGCTCCCTGTCTTTCCTTTACATAAGCTTTTTGATCCTGTAGATCGGAATAAAGAATAATTTCTCCACCTATCTTGGCAATGATACGATCTACATATAAATTGTTCTGTGCATTAAGCGTTATGCTAAAAATGTTCAGAAGGACGATAATCAGATATATTATAATTTTCATAATTGTTTGCTGTTGAGGTATCTGGGGCCTATGGATAACGCAGGAGATCAGATTAAATTATTTTACAAAATTCTGGATGGACTTATTTTTTAATTCTCTTTCGTAAAGTTTTGATTTGGCTTGTTCTATGATTTTTTCTTTGCGATCATGCAGAATGGACTTGGTAGCCTGAATTTTAAAAAAAGATAAAGGTGGCGTTTCGTTGGGTTTTACCAACTCTCGAATCTTTAAAAAATAATTATATTTAAAATCTGCGAATTCTCTATTTAGCCCGCTTTGCAAAGTATTCAGATTGACAAACTTTGAGGGCATAATTTCTTTTATGTCATTCCATTTATTCCATTTATCCATTTGGAGCATACTTACCTCAGCATTGTTTTGGCAATATTTTTGTAACTGCAGCAACCTTGCACCATCTGGTTTTTCCCAAAGCGGGTTGAAAATTTTCTGATCGAGATTTTGTTTTAAAATTTTTACAAACATCATTCTCAAAATCGGGCTCTCTAATTTGTATTCTGCTTTTTTTTGATTGTAATAGTCGAGATACTCCTGATCTGAAATACTGCTGTCTATTTTTTGATTGAATAAATTCTCTTCAAATGCATCTAGAATTAAAGAATTTCTATAATCTTCTACCAATTTGTCAATTTCCTCGTTGCTTTTAAAATTCGACTTGGCTTCTTCCAGATAAACTTTATTTCTGATCCACTTTTCTACCAATACGGATATGAACTGAACACTGTCCTCCGAAGATTGAAAGACTGGA
>Ga0075163_10008971_pt1 | contig 13135 bp, 12 predicted proteins | sample JI1023141ADNA_FD_71478 | JGI IMG/M metagenome (GOLD analysis project Ga0075163, IMG submission 71478) | Wastewater effluent complex algal communities from Wisconsin, to seasonally profile nutrient transformation and Carbon sequestration -... | ecosystem: Engineered > WWTP > Effluent > Algae...
CAAGATGGGCCCCGGTATCGAGGGTTCGGCCCGGACCGATCGCTACTTCCGGCTGATCTACGACGCGCTCGGGTGAACGACGCTCGGGTGAACGACGTTGTGCAGCGGCTCATTTCGGAAAAGTCGGCCGATGTTGGCGGCAATATCGTCGGTCCTGCCCTCGAACGTGTCGGCGGTGACCCCCGAGGCGTGCGGGGTCATCAACACGTTCGGCAGCTCGGCGAACGGCAACGCACTCGGCGTGCACACCGCGGCGGAACCGTTCGGGGCGTCGGGGTACCGGTACCAGACGTCGATGGCGGCCGCCCCGAGGCGGCCGGTCAACAGCGCGTCATAGAGCGCATTCTCGTCGACAAGCGGGCCCCGCCCGACATTGACCAGGACACCGTCGGGTCCCAGTGCGCTGAGCTGATGACGACCGATCATGCCGGTGGTCTCGCGGGTCAACGGTGCCGAGACCACCAGCACATCCGACTCACCGGCGAGGTCGTCGAGCCGGGACGCATCACCGGCCCATGACAGGCCCGCACCGTCGCGCACCCGCCCCGATCCGGTCACGGCGGCCCCCTGGCAGCCTAAGGCGCTCAACAGCTTCCACGTCTGTTGACCGATATGGCCGAACCCGACGAAACCGATCCGGGCTCCGTGCAGGGCGGGAGGCTGGACGATGGTGTCGTCATACACCGAGCTGGCCCACACACCGGTGCGCAGCGCGCGGTCCTGGGGCAGGAATCCACGACGCAGCATGACGGCGGCGGCCATGACGAACTCGGCGATGGAACGCTCGTGGTGAAAAGTGTTGGCCACGACAACATCGGCACCCAGCGCCTCGAACGCGACCCGGTCGGTTCCGGCACCGGCCACATGGACCAGGCGCAGTTTCTCTGCGGCGGCTGCCATCGGGGCGGTGAACCGGCCCCCGACGAAGACCTCGGCCTCGCGCAGCCGGTCCAGACTCACGTCGGCACCGGACCACACCGTCCTGACACCCGGCGGCAGGGCCGCCTCCAGGCGACGACGGTGCGGGACCAGGTTGCGGTCGGCGACGAGGACCTTCATCGTCACGAGTTGCGTTGCAGGCAGGGGCGTTTGCTGTCGAAGCGCCAGCCCGGGATCAGATACTGCATGGCGACGGCGTCGTCGCGGGCGCCGAGCCCCTCGGCCAGGTACAGCTCATGCGCGGCCGCCACCCGGTCCTCGTCGAGTTCGATACCCAAGCCCGGCGCTGCGGGTACGTCCAGATAGCCGTCCACGATGCGGTAGGGCTCCTTGGTGATCCGCTGGCCGTCCTGCCAGATCCAGTGCGTGTCGATGGCGGTGATCTCGCCGGGCGCCGCGGCGGCCACCTGAGTGAACATGGCCAGCGACACGTCGAAGTGGTTGTTGGAGTGCGATCCCCAGGTCAGTCCCCAGGCGTCGCACAGTTGGGCGACGCGCACCGAGCCGCTCATGGTCCAGAAGTGCGGATCGGCCAGCGGGATGTCGACGGCACCGCAGCGGATGGCATGTCCCAGCTCGCGCCAGTCGGTGGCGATCATGTTGGTCGCGGTCGGCAAGCCGGTGGCTCGTTTGAATTCGGCCATCACCTCGCGTCCGGAGAAACCGCCCTCGGGTCCCACCGGGTCCTCGGCGTAGGCCAGCACCCCGGTGAGTTCCCGGCAGGTGGTGATGGCGTCGCGCAGCAACCATCCCCCGTTGGGGTCCAACGTGATCCGGGCGTCCGGGAATCGGTCGGCCAGCGCGATCACCGCCTTGGCTTCATCGGCGGCCGGCAGCACCCCGCCCTTGAGCTTGAAATCGCGGAAACCGTAGCGCTCACGGGCGGCCTCGGCGAGGCGCACCACCGCTTCCGGCGTCAGCGCCTCCTGGTGGCGGATTCGCAGCCAGTCATCGACGTCGGCGTTCTCGTCGGCCGGGCCGCGGTAGGCCAGATCGGTGCGGTTGCGATCACCGACGAAGAACAGATATCCCAGGGCCTGCACTCGGTCCCGTTGCTGACCGTCACCGAGCAGTGCGGCCACCGATACTCCCAGGTGTTGACCGAGCAGATCCAGCAGGGCGGACTCGACGGCAGTCACCGCGTGCACGGTGACGCGCAGGTCGAAGGTCTGCGCACCTCGCCCACCGGAGTCCCGATCGGCGAAGGTACGCCGGATATCGGCGAGCACCGCGTGGTAGGCGCCGATACCGCGCCCCACGACGAGGCTGCGGGCGTCCTCCAGCGTGGTCTGGATGGCCGCACCGCCGGGCACCTCTCCGACGCCTGTGTTGCCGTCGGAGTCGGACAGGATCACCAGGTTCCGGGTGAAGAAGGGACCATGTGCGCCACTGAGATTCAGCAGCATGCTGTCGTGTCCGGCGACGGGGACGACCCGCATCTGGGTGACAATGGGACCCCGGCTGAGAGTCTGCGCGCTCATACCCGCCAGCCTAAGTTTGTCCGTTGATGCAAGTCCAACACTGTTATGGCATCAATTGATACCAATCCGATATGGCCGAGCTGGCCGGACGCGCCCATCAGGCAAACCACTTGTCACCGTTGGCGACCGGCCGCAACACCCGGCTGACCTTGTCCCCGACCGCACACAACGCCGCGACGAGCTCCCGCTCGCGTTCAGCGGTCAGCCGCGACACCGGCACCGAGGCGCTGATGGCGTCCTGCGCGGGCCAGATGTAGCGCAGCGCCACCGCGAAACATTTCAGCCCCGTGGTGTTCTCCTCGTCGTCGGCCGCGTAGCCCCGGACGCGGGCGCTCTCCAGCGCGTCGTCGAGTGCATCGGGGCAGGTGAGGGTGCGCGGTGTCAGCGCCACCAGATCCTGGGGCAGGTGGCTGCGCCGCTCGGCACCCACCCGTTCGGCCAGCAGCGCCTTGCCGAGTGCGGTGGCATAGGCGGGCAGTCGCCGACCGACCCGGTTGGTCACCCGCCGGTACTGCGGGGACTCCCGGGTGGCCAGATAGACGATATCGGTGCCATCGAGTCGTCCCAGATGAAACGTCTCGTCCCAGTCGGTGCGCAGGTCGTCGAGAAACGGTGTGATCATCGGCAGGTACGGGTCGCCGTCGAGATAGCTGGTGCCCACCAGCAGGGCCCGGACTCCGATCCCGTAGAGCGTGCCGGTCTCATCGGTGCGCACCCAACCCTGGCCGATCAGGGTGCGCAGCAACGCATGTGCGCTGCTGCGCGGCATGCCCAGCGCCTCGCTGATCTCACGGATACGGGCCGGCTTGTCGTGGCGGGCGGCGAGGTACTCCAGCAACGCGACGGTGCGCACGGCCGACTTGACGCCGGCACGCGCAGTGGATTCGGTCATAGCAGACCCGTCTGTTGGATGATGAGCACTACCGCGCCGATCAGGGAGACCGTGATGGCCGTCCACCGCTGCCGCTGCGGGTTGAGTAGCCGATTGACGTAGCGGGACAGGACATAGCCCAGCACCGCGGCCGGGACCAGCGCACCGAACATGGCCACGGTGTGCCGGTCCACGGCGCCGGTGAGGGCCAGCATGGCGATCGACATCAGCGAGCCGATGAGGAAGAAGCTGCTCATGGTGGCGCGCAGCTGCGGGCCCGCGCTGCGCTGCCATACCAGCGCCATCGGCGGACCACCGATCGACGTCGCGGTGCCAAGCACTCCGGAGGTCGCCCCGGCCAACACCAGATTGCGCCGTCGCGGTACCGGTACCCAGCCCATCCCGGTCACCGCGACTCCGCCGAGCACCACCGCCGCGATCAGGATCGCGAGCGCATGTTCGGGAATCGCGGCCAGCAGCAGTGCCCCGGCGACGGTGCCCGGTATCCGTCCGAGCAGTGCCCACCCAGTACCTGCCATGTCGATCGCGGTGCGCTCCTTGATGACGACCATCAGGGTGAGCAGGGTCGCCAACATGATCAACGTGCCCGGCACCAGGCCGGGATCCACCACGGCGACGACGGGTGCGGCGAGCATGCCCATGCCGAATCCGATGGACCCCTGCAGGCAGGACGCGAACAGGACCGCCACCACGATGACCGCGATCCCCATGCCGCCCAGCTCGTTCACGCGTGCGACAGCGCCGACTGCTGCTCGTCGATCCGGGGGTGGTGGCACTCGGCGACATGTCCGGGCACCAGCACATCCAGTGACAGCGGCGGACGCTGCTCGGCGCAGATTTCCGTTGCCGCCGCGCATCTGGTGCGGAACCGGCAACCCGACGGCGGGTTCAACGGTGAGGGCACCTCACCCTTGAGCAGGATCCGCTCACCGCGCTGGCTGTCGCGCAGTTTCGGGGCCGCCGACATCAGTGCCGCGGTGTAGTGATGCGACGCGCGGTCGAAAACGGGCTCGGTGGGACCATTCTCGATGATCCGGCCCAGATACATGACGGCCACCCGGTCGGCGACGTGGCGCACCACCGACAGGTCGTGCGAGATGAAGACGTAGGAGATCTTCAGTTCCCGCTGCAGATCGTTGAGCAGATTGAGCACCTGGGCCTGCACCGAGAGGTCCAGCGCCGACACCGGCTCGTCGCAGATGATGACCTCGGGATCGAGCGCGAGCGCCCGCGCGATCCCGATGCGCTGGCGCTGACCGCCGGAGAACTCCTGCGGGTACTTGCCGAAGGCTTTGGCGCCCAAGCCGACCAGATCCAGCAGGCCGCGGACCCGCATGTCCCGATCCGCGCGGGAACCGTGCAGCGTCTTGTGGGTGCGCCACGGCTCGGCAATGATCTCGGCCGCGGTCATCCGGGAGTTCAGCGAGGCGTAGGGATCCTGGAACACCATCTGCACCCGACGGCGGAACTTCAGCAGGTCCTTACCCTTGAGTCCGAACGGATCGATACCGTCGAAGGTGACCGATCCGGAGTCCGGGCGCTCCAGCATCATCAGAGTGCGGGCCAGCGTCGACTTGCCGCACCCGGATTCGCCGACCAGGCCCAATGTCTCACCGCGGGCGAGGTCCAGGTTGATCCCGTCGAGGGCGCGCAGCGTCTTGCCGCCGGACACCCGGAACGACTTCGTCAGGTCACGGACCGACAGCACCTGGTCGGCGTGCTGGTGCTCAGACATTGCTGACCTCCCCGGGGAAATGGCAGGCCGACTTGCGTCGGCTGCCGACGTCCTGCAGACCCGGGCGGGTGCTGCGGCAGATATCGCGGACCAGTGGGCAGCGGTCCTGGTAGACGCAGCCCGCCGGGATCGAGTGCAGATCCGGCGGGGAGCCTCCGATGGACTTCAGCTCGGCGCCGCGCACGGCGTCCACGGGCACCGAATCCAGCAGGCCCTTGGTGTAGGGGTGCTTCGGGTCGCCGAAAACCTCGGTAACCGAGCCGGTTTCGACGATGCTCCCGGCGTACATCACCGCAACCCGGTCCGCCTCCTCGGCGACCAGGGCGAGGTCGTGGGTGATCAGCACGACCGCCATGTCGTATTCCGTGCGCAGGCTTTTGAGCAGGGCCATGATCTGCGCCTGCACCGTGACATCCAGCGCCGTGGTCGGCTCGTCGGCGATCAGCACCTTCGGATTCAGCGCGACGGCCATGGCGATGAGCAGGCGCTGCCGCATGCCGCCGGAGAACTGGTGCGGATAGGCCTTCATCCGCTCTTCGGGCTGCGGGATACCCACGCGCGTCATGAGTTCCATGGCCCGACGCTTGGCTTCCTTGGCTTTCAATCCGTGGTGGATGCGAAACGGCTCGGCGAGCTGGGTGCCGACGGTGTAGAGCGGGTTCAGCGCCGTCAGTGCGTCCTGGAACACGATCGCCAGTTCGGGGCCGGCCATCGCGCGGCGCTTCTTGCGGTCCGCGGTGATCAGATCGGTGTCACCGATGCGCGCCGATCCGTCGACCACCTGGGCGACCGGTTCCAGCAGGCCGACCAGCGCGGTGGCGGTCATCGACTTGCCGCAGCCGGATTCGCCGAGCAGTGCCAGCGTCTCACCGCTGCGGGCGGCGAAGGTGACGTGGTCGACGGCGCGAACGGTACCGGCGATGGTGCGGATGTCCACGGTGAGATCCTGCACCCGCAAGGCCGGATCGGCGTCGGTCTGGTCCACGGGCGGGTGTTCGGCGACAGCAGTCATCTACAGGGCCTTTCCGGTCTTGGCGAAGCGGGACAGTCGCTTCTGCGGGACGGTGAGTCGCCACCGCTGGGCGGGATCGGTGGCGATGCGTGCCCAGGCCGCCAGGATGGTGGCCGACACGGTGGTGATGACGATGGCCAGTCCCGGCAGGAAGGACAGCCACCACGCGGTGTGCAGGTAGGTGCGGCCCTGGGCGACCATCAGGCCCCAGCTGACGTCCGGGGGCTGAATCCCGATGCCCAGGAAGCTCAATGAGCTCTCGGCCAGCATCACATAGCAGAAGTCCAGGGTGGCCACCGTCAGCAGCGTCGGCAGCACGATCGGCAACACGTGCCGGGTGATGATCGAGGTGCCACTGGCGCCGAAGGTGCGCGCAGCATCGACGAACACCCGGGTGGCGAGTTCAGCGGACTCGGCACGGGCGGTGCGCAGGTACACCGGGATACGCGTGATTGCCAGCACCACAACAATATTGGCCGCACTTGGCGAGAACACGTAGAGGACCACCACGGCGAGCAGCAGCGACGGGAAGCTCATGATCACGTCGGCGACCCGCATCGCGAGGGTCTCGCGCCACCCCCGGTAGTAGCCGGCCCACATGCCGATGACGGAGCCGATGACCGCCGAGATCACCACCGCGGGAATCGCCACCGACAGGGTGGTCTGGCAGGCGACGACGAGGCGGGCCAGCATGCTGCGCCCCAGCGGATCGGTGCCCAGCACGTTGGCCCAGCCGTGCGCCAGGGTGAACGGCGCCTGGTTGGAGTTGTCCAGGTCGATATCGGTGGCCAGGTCACCCACCAGCATCGGGCCGAACAGCGCGGTCAGTGCGACCACCCCGAGAACGGTGGCCGCCACCGCCGCCACACGGTCGTTGACCAGCATGCGGAACCAGACCGAGCGGCCCGACGCCTTGCGCCCCACCGGCTCGCTGACGATGGCGGTGGTGGGCTTGACCGGCACCAGATCGAGTTGAGTCATCGTGTATTTCTCCCTTGGGGCGAGCGCAGCGGCGGGGGGATCATCTAGACCTTCGCGGGTTCGCGGACGCGTGCGTCGAGCAGCGCGTAACAGGCGTCGATGGCGATGTTGAGGATGAAGATGCTGACGGCGGTGAGCAGCACTGCTGCCTGCAGCACCGCAAAGTCGCGTTGCAGGATGGCGTCGATCATCAGCTTGCCGATACCGGGCCAGCCGAAGATGGCCTCCACCACCACCGCACCGTTGATCAGGCCGACGGCCAGATCACCGGCGACGGTCAGCGCGGGGGCGGCGGCGTTACGCAACGCGTGGTGGGTGACGACCCGAAAATCGCTGGCGCCCTTGCTACGTGCCAGTCGGACATAGGGTGCCGACAGCGCCGAGACCATGGCGCCGCGCACCACCTGGGTCAGCACACCGAGTGGACGGATCATCAAGGTGGCGATCGGCAGGATCCAGGACAGCATGCCGGCGTCGGTACCGGAGGTGGGCAGCCAGCCCATCAGCACCGAGAACAGCCAGACTCCGGTGATGGCGAACCAGAAATCCGGGATCGATGCCGCGGTCATGGACAGCAGGCTGGAGAACCGGTCGGCCAGCGAGTTGGGCCGGTAAGCCGCCCAGCAGCCGACGATCACGGCGCCGAGGATGGCCAGTGCCATGGTGACGAAGGCCAGTTGCAGCGTGGCCGGGAAGGCTCGCAGGGCCATCTCGGCCGCGGATTCACCGGTACGCAGCGAGGTTCCGAAGTCGAGGTGGATGATCCCCTTGAAGTAGTCGAAGAGCTGCACGATCAGCGGGTCGTTGAAGCCATTCGCGGCGGCGAAGGCCTCACGTTGATCGGCGGTCGCCGACTCCGGTAGGTAGAGATTGGTGGGGTCACCGGTGAGCCGGGCGAGCAGGAACACGCCAAGCAGCACGATGACCAATGGTATTGCGCTGGTGTACATCCGGCGCCGAACGAAGGAGAACATCGGGTTGGCCCTTCTGGCTGTCAGGACTGGTCGGTGCGGTCGGATGAGGCCGGCGTCATCGTGGCCAGCAACATTTCGTCGCCGGTCGCCGGATTCGGTGTGTAGTCCACGCGAGGGGACTTGCCGAGGATGCCCCGCATGTGGGCGATATAGGCGAACTGCAGGATCTTCTCCGGTTCGTCGGCGAAGATCTGGGCGTACGCCTGTTGGCGCTGCTCTCCGGTGAGACGACCGGCCGCGGCGATCTGCTCATCGAAAGCAGGTGTGCCGAAGGCACTCTGGGCACCGTCCGAGCGCATGTACTGATCCACGGAGAAGGCGGCGTCCCCGGCCTGGTTGCCGTGCTGGATCAACGCGAGGAACGGGCCGGCATTGGCCGGGAACGGCTGCAACTGGTACTCCAACTGAGCTGCGGTGTCCATCATCTCGATCTTGACGTTGAGGCCGGCCTCGGCCAGTTCACTCTGGATCACCTCGACCGTCTCGGTGACACCGGGGAATTGGCTGTTACGCCCGATCAGTCGGATCTGGCGGTCCACCGGGACACCGTCGGCGCGCGCCTCCTCGACGAGCCGGCGGGCTTTATCCGGGTCGTGCGGCCACAACGGCAGCTCAGCGTTGAAGCCGACGACGCCTTCCGGGATCAACTGTGCCGCAGGCTCACCGAGCCCACGGAAGAGGGCCTTGACGATGCCGGTGCGGTTGACCGAGTAGTTGATGGCCTGTCGGATCCGCATGTCGTCCAGCGGTGCCTCGGTGCCGGTGATGCGCAGCGCCGTGGTCTCGTTGTTCTGGAAAGGCACACCGAGATCTCCGGCACCGTCCTCAGGACCCAGGCCGACTGCGATGTCCACCTCATCGTTGGTGAGCATCGCGGCGCGCACACTTCCCTCGCTGCGCCACTTGTATTCGGCACGCCCGAAGGCGGGCGGTGCTCCCCAGTAGGCGGGGTTGCGCGCCAGGGTGAGTTTCTGGCCGTAATCCCACCGCTCGATCGCGTATGGCCCGGTACCGATCGGCTCACGGACCTTCTCGGTCATGCTGGTGGTGCGCGGCACCATCTCCACGAAGGAGATCCGCAGCGGCAGAATCGGATCCGGCTCGGTGGTACCGATGACGACGGTGTGCTCATCGGGTGTCTGCAGCGCGAGCACCTCATCGCCGAAGACGTAACCGTCGACATTGCACTGCAGGTCGGAGTTGACCGCACGATCGATCGAGAACGCGGCGTCCGCGGAGGTGAACGGTGCGCCGTCGGAGAAGGTCACACCGTCGCGCAGCGTGAAGGTCCACTCGTTGGCGGACGTCTGCTCCCACCCGGTGGCCAGTAGGGGCAGCAGTTCGCCGGTAGTGGAATCGCGCTCGGCCAGTGGCTCGGTGATGTTGGAGCGGGTCACGATGCCGGTGGAGGTCAGCGAAGCCTCGCACGGCTCCAAGGTGGGCGGTTCCTGGGGAAGCACGATCCGCAGGGTGTCGGGGTCATACCCGCCGCTGCCGGTATTGGCCACGGTGCACCCCGCCGCCAACACGGCGGTGCCGGTGAGAAGAGCGAGCCGGCGCAGCGACGTTCGGGCTGGCACTGTCGGGGCCATCGGACCTCCAGATCAGGATGTGGGCTGTGCGACATGCGGTGGCCGTCGGCGATGCCGTGGTGATGTCTACGTATGTGGACGTCGGCTGTGACGGTAGACACACGGTAGGAGCGGCTCGCGAGCAGCGTCAACCGCCCGAAATGCGTCGCCGAGAGGTTCCACAGGCACGTCCGGGCCCGCGCCCGACTCCCCCAAAATGCCGCTGAACTGCGGGTACACCGCACCCGCCGGAGCTTTGATACCCGCGACCGGCGTGCAAATGCCTAGTCATGCCGGTTCTGCATTAACCCATGCTAATTCCGTGTTGGACAGGTATCCGCAGGTCTCCCTACCGTACGTAGTGAGAGCAGCGAAGGAGCAGTCATGCCCAGTTCAGCCAACGTCCTGCAGGTCGGCCCCCTCAAGCCGTCCCTGGCCGAGACCCTGCGGACCCGCTACGGCGCGCAGACCCTCCCCACGGACGCCGCGGCGCGTGCCGAGTTCCTCGCCGGGCCCGGCGCCGATATCACCGCCGTCGTCACCTCGGGTCGTACCGGCGTCGACGCCGCGCTGATGGCCGCGCTGCCGCGCCTGGGCGCGGTGGTGAATTTCGGCGTGGGCTACGACACCACCGATATGGATGCTGCTGCACTTCGGGGCGTCGGGGTGAGTAATACCCCCGACGTCCTGACCGACTGCGTCGCCGACACCGCGGTGGGCCTGTTGATCGACACCATGCGCCGGTTCTCCGCGGCCGACCGCTACGTGCGCACCGGCCAGTGGTCGGGCGGCGGCACCTATCCGCTGACCCGCCAGGTGAGCAACAGCCGGGTCGGCATCATCGGTCTGGGCCGTATCGGCAGCGCGATCGCTAAGCGGCTCAACGCATTCGGCTGCACCGTCAGTTACCACAACCGTCGTGAGGTCACCGACTCTCCGTACACCTACGTGGGCTCGGCGGCCGAACTCGCGCAGCGTGTCGACGTGTTGGTGATCGCCGCGGCCGGCGGAGATGCCACCAGCAAGCTGGTCGACGCCACGGTGCTCGACGCGCTCGGCGCGGACGGTTACCTGATCAACATCGCCCGCGGCAGCGTCGTCGACGAGGCGGCCTTGGTGGCTGCGCTCCGTGCGGGCCGCCTGGCCGGGGCCGGACTCGACGTGTTCGCCGACGAGCCCCATGTCCCGGCCGAATTGCTGACGATGGACAACGTGGTGCTGCTCCCGCATATCGGCAGCGGCACCGTGCAGACCCGCGCGGCGATGGAGGAGCTCACCCTGCGCAATCTCGACGAGTTCCTGTCCAGCGGACGGCTGGTCACCCCGGTACTCCAGCCGGGAGCACGCGTCTAGCCGATCACCTCGTCGACCAGGTCGTCGGTGGTCCATTCGCGGGCCGGCAGCACATCGCGTAGCAATCGCAACAGTGCCGGGTTGGTGCTGTCGCCACGCCAGCACGCGTCGAGTTCGACCGGGCGCTCCCGGAACGCACCGATCGAGCGGAACACCACGCCCTCGGGGTGCAACGTGGCCGCCGAGGCCGGTACCAGCGCGATCCCGATCCCGGAGCGCACCAGCACCAACATGGTGTGCACCTGGGTGACGAACTGGACGTACCGCGGGGTCGCCCCGGCGATGGTGAATGTGCTGATCAACAATTCGTTGAAATAGCGCGCCTGCACCGGGGAGTACATCACGAAGTCCTGGCCGTCGAGATCGTTGAGGGTGAGCTGACGCGCCTGGCCGGTCAACGGATGCCCGGCGGGCAGGGCCGCCACCAACTGTTCGTGCAACAGCGGGCGGGACACGATCCCCGGGCGTTTCAACGGCGGGCGCGCCATGCCCAGGTCGATCTCCCCGCTCATCAGAGCCTCGATCTGTACCGATGAAACCATCTCGCGCAGTTCGAGTTTCACATCGGGAAGGGTGTTGCGGGTCTGCTCGAGCAGACGCGGCAACACCGCGTGCGCGGAAGCTGCGGTGAACCCGACCACCACTGTGCCCAGATCACCCGCGGGTACCCGCCGCACGGTGAGCGCCGCGCTCTCGGCCAGTGCCACGATGCGCCGCGCATCGGGCAGGAAAGCCACCCCGGCCGGGGTCAGAGTGACCGAGCGCGTGGTGCGGTCGATGAGTTGGACGCCGAGTTCGGTTTCCAGCTGCTGGATCTGACGGCTCAGCGGCGGCTGGGTCATGTGCAGTCGCTCGGCCGCGCGGCCGAAATGCAGTTCCTCGGCGACGGCGATGAAGCAGGACAGCCGGGCCAGTGAGAACATCCATGCACTCCTCGTATCACCGCGCCGATGCGGGACGTCAGCAGTGCATCAGTCTAGCTCGCTGCGGGCGCGAAGGACTCCAACTCGTACGTGTGATGGAAGGCGCGCAACTGTTCATAGCGGTACCGGTTGTAGGCCATCGGTTCCAGCAGCGCCCATTTCGGCAACCACCGCCGTGCCGCCCGGATTCCGGCCCGGTAGCAGGCGAACTCGACCTGCTTACCCGAATTCCAGGTGCTGCCCAGCAATTCCATCATCTTCGGGTGGGTGGTGGATTCGGCGCAGATCCGGGCGGGCCGGGCCAGCACCGGGACGGCCAGCCGCCAAGCCGGCGCGACGATCCGGCGCAGCCACGGCGGGCCGAACAGCGTCGGCATCGGTGGGGCGGAGAACTGACCGGCGGCCCACAACAAGAACGGGTTCGCCGCGAGTTCGGTCGCGGCAACCTCGTCGTAGTACGCCTGCATCTCGGCCACCGTCGGTGGCACCTCGGCGGCCGCGCTGGGCAGCCCGATATCGGCCATCGCGCACACGGTTCGGTACACGACCTCGCGCTGCTCGGCGGTCAGTTCCGGGCCGTAGATCGCGACGTAGCCGGCGTAGAAGATGTTCAGCGAGGTGGTGCCGACCCATTTCCACAGCTTCGGGTCCAGTGCGCTGTACCGCTCGCCCTCGAAGTCGCCCTTGCCCACACCGTGCACGGCGCCGTGCTTGGATTTCAGGCGTTCCTGGGTGGCGTGCCGGTCGGCATCGTCGCCGAATGCGAGCGGGCCGTTCCACAGATAGCTGTTCAGGCCTCGGTCGGTGAAGTTGGTCGCGAAGCGCCCGCTGGCGTCGACGGCGGCGGCGACCTTGCGGTAGGCCACCTGGTCCAGCGCCAGCCGCCCGAACAGGCCGAACGCCAATGGCGTCCCCATCCACCAGCGCACGTCGGCGGCCAGCTCGTGATGTGGTTGCCCCGGCTCCCACGGTTTCGGCGTTGCGGTGTCGATTTCGATTGCGGCTCCGGACATCTGCTCCCCACCTCAAAACAGGAAACGACTGTGTGCAGATTTAGGAAACCAGCACCCTGGGCGCTGTGTCAAGATGGTCCGATGGTCACCCGGCGGTATGGAGGGCAGACCGCGGATGACCGGGTCGCCGAACGACGCGCCCGACTGCTCGCCGCCGGGTTGGAATTGATGGGCACCCGGGGTATCGCGGGGACCACGGTGCGCGGCGTCACCGAAGCCTCGGGGGTGGCGGCCCGCTACTTCTACGAGAGCTTTCCCGAT
>Ga0075163_10008973_pt1 | contig 13134 bp, 11 predicted proteins | sample JI1023141ADNA_FD_71478 | JGI IMG/M metagenome (GOLD analysis project Ga0075163, IMG submission 71478) | Wastewater effluent complex algal communities from Wisconsin, to seasonally profile nutrient transformation and Carbon sequestration -... | ecosystem: Engineered > WWTP > Effluent > Algae...
ACAGGAATTTGCATTCTAGCTTTTAATTAAGAAAAGAACTTATGTCTACATCAATTCAGAGTATATCGCTTTCCGGCAGAAAAAAGCAAGTTTCCAACAAGGAAATGACTTTTTGGGAAAGATTATATCTAATAGCAATCGTAAAAGGATTGGCTATTACCATCAAACACTTTTTTAGAAAAAAAGCAACCATTCATTATCCAGAACAAGTACGTGAATTTAGCCCCGTTTATCGCGGCAGACACATGTTGAAACGCGACGAACAAGGTCGTGAAAACTGTACAGCCTGCGGCTTGTGCGCTTTATCCTGTCCGGCAGAAGCCATCACCATGAAAGCTGAAGAGCGTAAACCGGGCGAAGAACATTTGTATCGTGAGGAAAAATATGCTTCGATTTATGAAATCAATATGTTGCGTTGCATTTTCTGTGGTTTGTGTGAAGAAGCTTGTCCAAAAGATGCTATTTATTTGACCCTTTCCAAAGAATTGGTTCCATCGCAATACAACAGAGAAGATTTTATTTTTGGAAAAGATAAATTGGTGATGCCTTTAGAAATGGCGCTCAAAAATACTCAACTTAAAAACGCTAACTAATGTCGACGATAACGATTATATTTTACTTTTTATCCGCTATTACTCTAGCTTCGGCGTTTTTAACTATTTACAGCAGAAACCCGATTCACAGCGCTATTTATCTTGTGATTTGCATGATGTCTATCGTGGGACATTATTTGATGTTCAATGCGCAGTTTTTGGCTTTAGTGCAACTTATAGTATACGCAGGTGCCATCATGGTACTGTTCCTGTTTACCATCATGTTAATGAATTTAAATAAAGAAGATGAAGTTCACAAGCCTAGAATAACGAGACTTGGTGCTATTGTAGTTTTTATTTTGATGAGTGTTGTTCTTGTGACGGTATTCATCAATTCTAAAACAATTATGGGCGAATATGACGTTACTGGTGAAGACTTTCAATCGATTAAAGCGCTTGGAAAAATTTTGCTGAACGAATATATGGTGCCTTTTGAGTTTGCCTCTATATTATTATTGGTAGCCATGATGGGTGTTGTTTTATTGTCTAAAAAAGAAAAAATAGAGAAGAAATAATGAATAATATTTTAAATCAAATTGGTATAGAAAACTACATTTTCCTTTCAGTCCTCCTTTTCTGTATCGGAGTTTTTGGAGTGTTGTACAGAAGAAACGCCATTATTGTATTCATGTCGATTGAGATTATGTTGAATGCCGTAAACTTATTATTTGTAGCTTTCTCTACCTATCATCAAGATGCCGAAGGACAGGTCTTTGTATTCTTCTCGATGGCCGTTGCTGCAGCAGAAGTTGCTGTAGGTCTTGCCATTCTGGTTTCTGTATTTAGAAATGTAGGCTCGATTGATATCGCTAATTTAAAGAACTTAAAAGGATAATCTGGAATGGAAACAAACTTAGCTTTACTATTACTCTTATCTCCATTTGTTGGATTTCTTTTCAATATTTTCTTCGGAAAAAAAGTGAGCAAAGGAATTTCTGGCGCTATCGGAACGTTAACAGTGGTTACTTCGTTCTTATTGAGCATTTGCTTTTTTGCCCAATTGAGCCAAGACGGAAAACCTTTCGAAATAGCATTATTTGACTGGATTTCGGTTCACAACTTCAAATTGGATTTCGGAATTTTATTAGACCAATTGTCCCTACTTTGGTTGTTGTTCGTTACCGGAATTGGTTCTTTGATTCACCTCTACTCTATCAGCTATATGCACGATGATGAAAATATGCATAAATTTTTTGCGTATTTAAATCTGTTTGTATTCTTCATGATAACGCTAGTCATCGGAAACAACTTATTGGTTATGTTTATCGGATGGGAAGGCGTTGGATTGTGTTCTTATCTGCTTATTGGATTTTGGTATAAAAATCAATCTTATAATGATGCCGCTAAGAAAGCCTTCATAATGAACCGAATTGGAGATTTAGGATTCCTAATTGGAATTTTTATCCTTGGAACCTTATTTTCAAGTTTAAATTACATGGAGATAAAGCAAGCATTATCAGCTGGAAATGAAAATACAGTACAATTAGGAATCGCTGCTTTATGTCTGTTCATCGGAGCTTGTGGAAAATCAGCACAATTACCGCTTTACACCTGGTTACCCGATGCCATGGCCGGACCTACTCCAGTTTCCGCATTAATTCACGCAGCCACGATGGTAACAGCGGGTATTTTTATGGTTACCCGAATGAATTTCTTATTCGATTTGACTCCATATGTCCAAGAAATAATAGCTATTGTTGGTGTAGCCACGGCCTTAGTTGCTGCCTCTATCGGGTTGTTGCAGAATGACATCAAAAAAGTATTAGCCTATTCTACGGTTTCTCAATTAGGATTAATGTTCCTTGCATTAGGATTAGGAGCCTATAATGTTGCTGTTTTTCACGTAATAACACACGCCTTCTTCAAAGCCTGTCTATTCTTAGGCTCAGGTTCAGTTATCCACGCTTTACACGGAGAACAAGATATGCGTAATATGGGTGGATTGCGTAAAGCAATGCCCATCACTTTTTGGACGATGATGATTTCAACTTTGGCGATTGCGGGTATTTTCCCTTTCGCTGGCTTTTGGTCTAAAGATGAAATTTTGATGGTAGCCTTTGAACACAACAAAGTATTATGGATTGTGGCTTCTATAGCCTCGATAATGACCGCTTTCTATATGTTCCGATTGATGTATCTTACATTCTTTAAAGAGTTCCGCGGAACCGAAGAACAAAAACACCATTTACACGAAAGTCCAAGTCTTATTACTATTCCATTAGTCATACTATCTATATTGGCCTTAGTTGGAGGTGCTATCAATTTACCGGGAAGCATGTGGTTAAACCATTTCTTGGAACCGATTTTATCAGCAAAACACGAAGCTCATCATTTAGGAAGTCAGGAATTTATGTTGATGGGAATCGCTTTAGCTGGTGCTGTATTTGGGATTCTTTGGGCTTACACCAAATATATCAAACAAGGATTTGTACCAAAAGAAGACACTGCAATTACGGGTTTCTCGAAAACAATTTACAACAAATATTACGTTGACGAATTTTATACCTTCCTTATTGTGAAGCCGCTAAACAGCTTGTCTAATTTCTTCCGAACTACTTTAGAGCCGGCATTAGGGAAAGTAGTTTACGGATTTGGAACTGTAGCTAACGGTATTGGAACACAGGGTAAAAAATTACAAACCGGAAGTATTGGTTTATACTTATTTGCCTTTGTAATTGGTGTTGTTGCCATCGTATCTTATTTATTTATCGCTCAATAATTTTTACATAATGGATGTAACTACTATATTATTATTACTTCTCACTGGTGCACTAGTCACCTATTTTTCTGGAGATAAATTGGCTTCAAAAGTAGCGCTTGTTTTCAGTTTAGGAGCACTTGGCGTAGCACTCAATCTACTTTCAATCTATTGTAATGGCGGAAACATCAGTTTCACAGCAAATTGGATAGATATGCCCAAAGTAGCCTTAGCCTTCAAAGCTGACGGACTTTCCATGGCAATGGTTTTACTGACAACCGCTTTGACTCCTCTAATTATTTTTTCATCTTTCGGAAACACTTTCAACAACAGCAAGAATTTCTATGCTTTAGTGCTATTTATGTCCTTTGCAATGGTGGGAACATTCTTGGCAGCTGACGGATTATTGTATTATATTTTCTGGGAGTTGGCATTAATACCGATTTACTTTATAGCACTTATTTGGGGTAATGGCGATGCCGACGAACGTAAAAAAGCAGTGTTAAAATTCTTTATCTATACTTTAGGAGGATCGCTATTTATGCTGATTGCTTTCGCTTACTTATATTCTAAAGCTGACAGTTTCCTTTTGGAGGATTTATATAAAGTAGACTTATCCGCAACGGAACAATGCTATATTTTCTTTGCTTTCTTTTTAGCTTATGCTATAAAGATTCCCATTATTCCTTTCCACACTTGGCAGGCAAAAGTGTACCAAAAAGCACCAACAGTTGGAACAATGCTTTTATCAGGTATCATGTTGAAAATGGGATTGTACAGTGTCATTCGTTGGCAATTACCAATTGCACCACAAGCTGCCAAAACCTATATGCCTGTTTTAATCGGATTGAGCATTGCCGGAGTGATTTATGGTTCCATTGTGGCTTTACGTCAAAAGGATTTGAAAAAACTGTTGGCCTATTCTTCGTTGGCTCACGTTGGTCTCATTGCGGCAGGTTGCTACACATTAACTCTTGACGGATTGAGTGGAGCCGTTTCCCAAATGATAGCGCACGGTTTTGTTATTGTAGGCTTATTCTTTGCTGCTGAAATTATTTTCAGAAGATATGAAACCCATAAAATCGCAGAAATGGGCGGAATTCGTTCGCAAACACCAAAATTTACTTCGATGTTTATGATCTTGGTTTTAGCCTCTGTAGCTTTACCAGGAACCTTTAACTTTGTTGGAGAGTTTACCGTATTATATAGCTTAAGTCAGATCAACATTTGGTTTGCCATTTTAGGAGGAACAACAATTATTTTAGGAGCATACTATATGCTGAAAATGTTCCAAAATACGATGCTTGGAGAAACTAATGCCAAAATCTTCGCAGATGTAACTGTCAATGAAGCTATAACTTTAGTTTTCATCATTGCCTTTTTATTATTCTTCGGATTATATCCAAAACCTATCGTAGATCTGGTAACGCCGAGTTTAAATGAAATTTTAGAAACAATAAATAGATAAAAGTTCAACAATGAATACATTAATTGCCATATCAGGTTTAGGTGTTTTTTGCCTTATCGCTGAAATCTTCAATTTAAGAAAACTATTAGTTCCTGTTGCTATATTGGGACTATTAGCCATTCTTGGACTTACCGTTTCTGAATTCAACACACCTGCTTCCTTCTACAATAATATGATTGTAGTCAATAAATTTTCGGTAGCTTTCTCCAGTTTGTTTATCATACTAACGATTTTCTTGGTAGCGCTAAGTGGCGATTTTTATAAAGAGCATCCGACCAAAATTTCAGATTTTATTGCCATCAAAATTTTCCTTTTGGCTGGAGCCGTTGCTATGGTTTCTTTCGGAAACTTAGCGATGTTTTTCCTCGGTATTGAAGTGTTATCCATTTCGTTATATGTCTTGGCAGCCAGTCGAAGACTCGATATCAAAAGTAACGAAGCCGGAATGAAATACTTTTTGATGGGTTCCTTTGCCTCTGGAATTATTCTATTCGGAATCTGTCTGGTTTATGGTGCTACAGGGTATTTTGACATGGCAGAAATCTACGATTTATCGCAAGGTGCTGGATTACCGGTTTGGTTTCCTATTGGAATTACGCTAATTGTTATTGGTATGCTATTCAAAATTGCAGCAGCTCCTTTCCATTTTTGGGCTCCAGATGTATACGAAGGATCTCCATCGATGACAACGGCAACCATGAGTACTTTGGCAAAAGTAGTAGCGATGGCAACACTTTATAAATTGTTAAGTGGCTTAACCGAATTATCTGCTAAAGTAGAAATACTGATTGTAATCATCTCCATCTTATCGATGACTGTGGGAAACATCATGGCTTTACGTCAAAAGAATGTAAAACGAATGTTAGCCTTTTCGGGTATTTCTCATGCCGGATTTATGCTTATGGCGTTGCTGAGTTTAACAACTGCCGCTTCCACATTACTGTATTACACTGCTGCTTATGCATTGGCCGGAATTGCGTCGTTTGCCGTAATCATCTTTGTAACCAAAGACAAAGACAATGAAGATATCGTTAACTTTAACGGTCTCGGAAAAACAAATCCTTTAATGGCTGCTGTATTGACAGCGTCGCTATTATCCATGGCTGGTATCCCTATTTTTTCAGGATTCTTTGCTAAGTTTATGTTGTTTGCTCAAACCATAAAAGAAGGCTACTTGGTGCTAGTTATCGCAGGGGTAATTAACTCTATTATTAGCGTTGGCTATTATTTTAAATTGATTTTGGCCATGTATACCAAAGAAGCTACTGAAGAGAAAGCTGCTGTTCCTTTTGTGTATTATGCTGTAGCGGTTTTGGCGATTTTACTTAATATCATCATTGGTGTTTGGCCTTCTTTTGTTACTAATTTGTTGCATTAATTTCTTTCTCATTAGATTCAATATCTAGTTGAAACCAAAAAAATGAAATACACTTTTTTACCGAATACTGATATAAAAGTCAGTAAAGTTTGTCTTGGCACCATGACTTTTGGAGAACAAAATTCTGAAAGCGATGCCCATTCCCAATTGGACTTTGCCATTGAAAAAGGAATAAATTTCATTGACACCGCCGAAATGTATCCGATTGCAGCCCGTGAAGCAACACTCGGACACACCGAAAGATATATTGGAACATGGCTCAAGAAATCAGGGAAAAGAGGGGATTTGGTTATCGCAACTAAAATCGCCGGACCTAACCGTGGCATGGAATACATCCGAAAGCCATTAAATTTCTCCAAGAAAAATATCCACGAAGCCGTAAACCTTAGCTTAAAAAATCTTCAAACGGAGTATATCGATTTGTATCAAATGCACTGGCCAGAGCGCGTTATGAATATGTTTGGACAACGCGGCGTATCCAAAATTGACACCCAATGGCAGGAAAATTTCTTTGAAGTGCTAAGTGTATATGACGGATTGATAAAAGAAGGGAAAATTAAACACATCGGAGTTTCTAATGAAAATCCGTATGGTGTAATGAAATTCATCTGCGAAAGCGAAAAACACAATCTACCTAAAATTGTTTCCATTCAAAATCCCTATTCGCTTTTAAACCGATTATTTGAAGTGGGTTTGTCTGAAATTTGTATGCGTGAAGATGTTGGTCTTTTAGCCTATTCACCATTGGCATTCAGCTTTTTAACAGGAAAACATTTGAATGGAATTCAACCCAATTCAAGATTAGGATTATTTCCTAATTTCACTAGATATACCAACGAAAATTGTTTTAAAGCGACACAATGCTATCAAAAGTTGGCCGAAGATAATGGATTGACATTAACACAAATGGCTTTGGCATTCGTTAATCAACAAGATTTTGTAGCTTCAACCATTATTGGTGCAACCAATTTGGAACAACTAAAAGAAAACATCGAAGCCTTTGAAGTAACATTATCCTCCGAAATAATAGCTCAAATCAATACCATTCAAGAAATAGTTCCGAACCCTGCGCCTTAATTTATTGTTTGATAATTTTTGAAGTTGCAGTGTTTCCTGATTTAGTTTCAATCGTTACAAAATACATTCCTTTTGACAAATTAGAAATATTTATCGAACTCAATTGAGAGCTTTGATTTACAATTATTTTCCCCGTTAAATCAGTTATTTTTATGGAGGATAAGTCAATGTTGTTTTCGTTTTTTACAAATAATTCATCCGATGCTGGATTCGGATAAACAGTAACTGTAGCTATATCAAATGATAAATTACTTAAAGAACTATCCACTATTTTATAAATATTCCCATCTTGAATATTAGCTATATATAGTTCTCCATTAATGTCTTCGCCAAATGTTGTAATATAATTGTAAGGTAATAACTCCGACCAAGTAATAGTTCCTACAGCATCTATCATTCCGATTTTAGCACTGCAGAAATCTGCAAAAAAGTATTTGTTTTGAAAATTTGGATATTGGCTTCCTGTATAAAAATAGCCGCCCGTTATTGAACATCCAAAGGTATGGTTATATTGAGCAAATGGCGTTTGGGTTTGGCTTATTTCAGGACAATTAGTTGATTCATATGTCTGATTTCCCTCATAACATCTCCAACCAAAATTAGTTAAGCTGTTAGCAAATGGAGAAACAATCTTGTTAATTTCTTCTATGTTCTCTTGCCCAACATCGGCTAGCCATAAATCGCCATTAAGTCTATTAAAAGAAAATTTCCATGGATTTCTTAAACCTAATGCCCAAATCTCTTCTTTACCAGTTTGACTAATCAACGGATTGGTTGGTGGAATTCCATAAGGAACAGCTAAATCAACATCAATGCGTAGCATTTTACCTAAATAAACTCTTGATGGATTTGAAGCATCTACAATTAAATTTTGAGCAGAACCAAAAGGATCTCCACCGCCACCACCATCTCCCAAACTTATATAAAGATAACCATCATGACCGAACTTTAAAGTTCCTCCTTTGTGTTCTGCAAAAGGCTGATTAACCGTCATCATCGTTAATCCAGACATATTCTCTGCAAGATTTGGATTGTTAGAAACAGAATATCTTGCAATTACTGTATTTCCATCTAGGTTTATGTAATTGACATAAAAGTAACCATTAGTATTGTAATTTGGATGAAAAGCTAATCCAAGTAAACCTCTTTCTCCCTCATTTAAAACTAATGATGAAATATCTAAAAATGGCGTTTCATTGACACTCCCATCTGAATTTACTATTTTGACATATCCTCCTTTTTCTAAAACAAAAAAGCGATTATCATTATTTGGATGCGTAATTTCTACTGGTGATATAAAGGGGCCAGAAAAGAACTCTAATGCAATAGTTTGAGAAAATACAGAACAATTAAAAAATAAAATAAGGAGTAAAATTCTTTTCATAACTTGTTGTTTAGAGGTTGACAAACATAGTTACTATATCTTATAAATGCAAAAAAGCAACTTAAGAATAAGTTGCTTTTTAGTATATAAAAAAATATTCAATTACTCTTTGATGAATTTTGTCCTTAAAAAATTGCCATTAATATCCTCAATTGAAATCATATAAATACCTGTTATAAATTCATTAACATTAATCGAATTAGTTTTATTCTCATTCATATTTTGAGTAGCTAAAATCTTTCCTGTTATGTCATAAATAATTGCTTTTGACAAACTTGAATACCCTTTATTTTCTATATACAAAATTGATTTTGCAGGATTAGGATAAACAGAAATAGTCATTTTATCAAATGATGAAGTATTCAAAGAAGAATCGATAATCTTATAAATAGTACCACTAACAGCAGCATATAGCTCACCATTCACATCCTCGCCAAAAGTAGTAATGCTTCCGGTAGGATTTATTGCCCACGTTATAGTACTCGACGTCCCTGTGATATAACCAATTTCGGCAGTGCAATAATCCGCAAAGAAATATTTATTGGCAAAATTAGGATATGTTGAACCTGTATAGAAATAACCACCTGTAATCGAACATCTGCTGGAACCATGGCCGTATTGTGTTACGGGAGCCACTGTTGAAAGATAACCAGGACAATTACCTCCTGAGGTATCATAAGTAAAACTTCCTTCATAGCAACGCCATCCGAAATTCAAACCGGTATTAGGAAGTGGACTTGGAATTTTATTGATTTCTTCAGCTGCATTCTGGCCTACATCGGCAATCCATAAATCGCCATTCAATCGGTTAAAAGAAAATTTCCATGGATTACGTACGCCAATAGCCCAAATTTCATCATTTCCGGCAACACCCACATACGGATTGGTTGGCGGAATACCATAAGGAGAGGAAGAATCCACATCTAATCTGAGCATTTTCCCTAAATTATCATTGATGTTTTGTGAGCGGTTGTCTGGATCTCCACCAAAACCGCCGTCACCCATTCCGATATACAAAAATCCATCAGGTCCAAACTTTATAGTTCCACCATTGTGATTACTTGCAGGTTGAGCAATCGTAAGCAATGTGGTGGCGCTTGCAGCATTCGCAATATTTGGATCGGCTGAAACCGTATAACGCGCTATTACCGTTGCGCCATCGCTGGCACGGGTATAATTCACATAAAAGTAACCGTTGGTAGCATAGTTGGGATGAAATGCCAAGCCCAGCAAGCCTTGTTCACTTGCGTTACCTAATCCTGTTATCGTTAAAAAGGGTGTTGCATTGATAGTCCCATTTGAATTTAAAATCCGGATTAATCCTCCTTTTTGTACTACAAAAAGGCGAGAGTCTCCAACGGGATGCGCTATTTCAACCGGTGTAGTAAAGCCTGTAGCAAAACTTTGTAAAGCAACCGTTTGCGCATTAGCCGTAAGGGCAAAAAACGACATAATAAGTAATATCTTTTTCATAGTAGGTTATTTAGTTTGCGTAAAGTTAGAAATAAAAACTTTAGAATCAAATTGTTATAAAAAAACGCAATCAATTAGGATTGCGTTTAGGGCTTTTACAGATTATTAATAATCTTATCTTTGGGGTACTTCACTTTATAACTCAATCGAATTTTCTTGGTTTCATTGGGGTTGAGTTTTAAATTCCATGTAAGAATTCCGGTTTCTTTGTTTTCTTTGGCATCATTGCTTTCTAGCAGAGTTACTTCGGTTTCCTTATCGGTGCTCAACGGATATTGATCTTTTAAAATCAGATCCACGGCTTCTTTTTTATTGTTTCTAATCGTAATATCATAAGTAAAGGTTTGTTCTTTTTTAGAAGACAAAAACCGTGTGCCCGATTTGTCCACTACTTTTTCACGCTTGATGGAGATTTTTTTATCTCTACCCATGCTTAAATTTAAAGTGTCTGTAGTTTGGTTTGGATTAATGCTCGTTTTTCCAACATACAATCCTTCAAAGATGATATTGGCTTCGCCTGGTAATAAATTGTATTTGGAATAATCATTAATTTCAGCCAAAAGAAACGCCTCTTTTTCTACTCTTGGAACGGCATAATATTTATAAGAAGCAGGCAATTTAATCTCTTTCAAAGCCACACTGTGCGGTTTATTATTTGACAAAACATCGTACGGAATATCAATGTCAAAAGATATGTTGAGTTGGTTTTCGTTTATAGAAGTATAATCTGAAATGGAAGTGGGATAACTTAGCATTTTTTCTTTGTCCATAATTTGATTACCAAAAACTTTCCCACTCATAACTAACTTATTGGTCATTGCGTTTTCATCATGACTAAAGTATCCTAATTGTGCCAGTTCTTGATATCTCAAAAACCACGAGCTCAGCAAAGGAGCTTGATTGTTCTGATTGGGATTTCCGGATGACAAGGTCAGATTTACCTTTTTCCAATCGATTCCGGTATTTTGAACTACTTGTGCTTTATACATCATCGTAATTGGCGCCGTAATATTCTCAGCTCGTAGATCGTAAAACGGAGTCCATGAAGCATTATTGGTTATGTAATTGATGTCGAGATTTACCATTCCGGCAATTTCATTCATCACCTGCACAATCAGTTTCCCTTTCGAATTCTTCTCTTCTTTTTGAGTATTGACTTCGAGCTTATCATTCAGATTTTTGAGTTTTAGGTTGAGTTTGGTTTCTTTTTCGGATGAGCCCACAATAGCGTTGTCGAGTTCGGTTCTTTTAGATTTATAAAAATCGACTAACTTCATTAATTCGGTTACATTGAGTCCGGTATTAGCGCCTCCAACGTTTTGATTCGCATCTAATAACGCAATGGTCTGCTGATTGGAATACTTGTCAATTTGGATTTTTTTGATTTCCTTTTCAGTCCATGTGATGCTATCGCGCACTTTTTTTATCACCGGATTCGCTTCATCAATTTCATATTCGGATATATAATTTTGCGTAAACTGAACAGACAAAACCGTAACCGAATTAGGTGCTCCAATCTGTACCGTATTTTCATTCAAATAATCGGCTACATTTTTGATGACAATTTCACTGGTTCCAGCCGGAAGGTTAACCGCTGTGGTTTGTGATAATTCGGCTGCATTAAAATACACTGTAGCCGCTTTAACTTTGGCTGTAGTGAAAATTGGTTTTTGGGCAAACAGCATGGCGGAAGCCAAAAACAAAATGGTAAAAAAAACGTTTCTCATGGGTGTTAAATTAGAGTGTGTACTGAATAGATGCCAAATGCAGCAAAAAGGTTGGAATTGCTCTTTTTTACAAGTACTTTTTCTTTAAGTTCTATAGTAGCACTTTATTTTTCAACAGCATAGCCTTTTGATTTGGCTAAAGTTATTATAGAGGTGCTGATAGCATCTCCTAAATCGTCTTGTGCTTTAGATTTTTTTGCTGTAGCATCAATAAATTCCTGACGTTTTTTGGCTAGAACCGCAATTTCTTTTTGAATGCTCTCGCGCTCTTTTGTTTTGTTATCAATAACTACTTTAATTTGTTCTTGGGTTTTATTTTGGAATTCTTTGGGCAATTCTTCTTTTTTGATTTTCTTCAAAGCATCTTTATCTTCTTTGACTTTATCCACCAAATCCCAGCTTTCATTTTTATAAACTGCTTTCGATTTACTTACAGAACGTTCGGTTTTATTAGCAAGAGAAAGGGAACCTGCATTTTTATCCTGAATTTCCTGATTCATTTTTTTTGCTTCGCCTTGTTTGCCATAACCAATATAAGTCGTATTGATTTTATCATTGCATTTAGAAATTTCAGCATCGTAAGGAGTATCTATATACTGCACTGCCTGATTGGAATCGATATTAAAATATTTACCTTTTCCAACATCGGCACCATCTTTCCATAACAGACTTATTCCATGGCTTTGACTGCCGCAAAAAATGGTGTTTATATAAATATTATTTTTTAAAGCATCGCTTATAGCCTCTTTATAATTAACGCCACCTTGAGTGAATTCTTCATTCCCGGATATGTAAATCAATTTCATAGCATTACTTTCTTTTTCCCACTGCAGTTGCTTGACAGCATCTTGAATCACTGCGCCACAATACTCCGAACCTCCGTTGGTTTTTAAGGCAAATAATTTTTCTGAAATTAAATCCAAATCCGTACTTAAAGCTGTTACCTGTCTGATATAGTTAGATTGTACTGATAACCCATCATTGCCATATTCGTATAATGAAATTTCAATATTGGGTGTTTTTCCATTGTATTTTAAGGTTGTCAAGGTATTTACAATATTCCAAAGTCTTGATTTGGCTTGATCTATCAAACCGTCCATACTATTAGAAGTATCGAGTAATAAGGCCACTTGAATTTTAGTGGTTCCGTCTACTTTTGGTTGACTTTCAGGCTTAGCTGCTGGTTTTGCATTGGACTGATTACAACTTGCAAAAGATAATGAAGTTGCTAAGATTACTGTGAAAATGATTTTTGTTTTCATGATTGATAATTTTTAATGGTTTATAGTATCTGTTTTATAAAGTTCTTCAACATTTGTCCCTTCAAATTCTATGA
>Ga0075163_10008976_pt1 | contig 13132 bp, 10 predicted proteins | sample JI1023141ADNA_FD_71478 | JGI IMG/M metagenome (GOLD analysis project Ga0075163, IMG submission 71478) | Wastewater effluent complex algal communities from Wisconsin, to seasonally profile nutrient transformation and Carbon sequestration -... | ecosystem: Engineered > WWTP > Effluent > Algae...
GCATCACGGCCTCGATCGAAGGCAGTTTGTGGCGCAGTTTGCCGCGCTTCTGGCCTTCGGCAAGTTCCCACGCATCGAGTCGTTGCCAGTCCGCCCATGTCACCGCGTCGACGCCGCGCGCGCGCAGCGTATCGGCGATATCGGTGCGCGTTGGCGCGAGCCGCGCGCCTTGTGCGAAGTCCTCGCGCATCGCGTCGACCGTGGCCTTCGCATCGAGGCTGTTGGTGCCGATGAGGCCGGTCGGACCACGTTTGCACCAGCCGGCGGCGTAGTGGCCAACCAGGGCCGAACCACCGACCTTGTCGAGCACCCGGCCATCCAGGTTTGGCACGATGCCCTTCTTCTGGTCAAACGGCACGCCGGGCACCGGAATGCCGCGATAGCCGATTGCCTTGAAGACGAGGTCGACCGGCACCTCCTCAAACGAGTCGCGGGCCTTCGGGCGCGGCGTACCATCGGTGTCAGCGACGAGTTCCATGTGCTGCACGCGCACGGCCTGCAGGTTGCCGTGTTCGCCGAGCAGTTCGGTCGGACCGACGAGAAAGCGGCATTGCAGGCGTTTGTGGCCAGCGGGGCTGTCGTGACCGGCGTGCTCCTGCAGGAACTTCACGTTGCGCTGTTGGCTGCGGGCGCCGTCCTTCGCGAGCCAGGCTTCGCTGAGCGCGTCGAGCGCGGCTTCTTCGGGGCGAACGAGCACGGCGGTGTCGGGGAGCTCGGCGATCTCCTCGATTTCCTTCGGCGAGAACGCGGCTTGCGCGGGCCCGCGGCGGCCGAGCAGGATGACCTCGCGAACCGAACTCGTGCGCAGCACGGCCAGCGCGTGGTCCGCGAGATCGGTCTTGCCGAGTTCATCGGGCGACGCCAGCAGGATGCGCGCGACGTCCATCGCGACGTTGCCGTTGCCAACGATGGCCACGCGCTTTGCCGAACGCAGATCGAACGTGCGGTGGGCGTGGTCGGGATGGCCGTTGTACCAACCGACAAACTCCGTCGCCGAATGCACGCCGCGCAGCTCTTCGCCCGGAATGCCAAGCTTCTGACCGGTTTCGCAGCCAAACGCGTAGACGATCTGGTGGTACCGCGCCGCCAGGTCTTCGACCTGGAGATCGCGCCCGATCTGCACGTTGCCGAAGAACCGGAACCCGGGATTCGCGGCGATCTTGTCATAGACGCGCGTCACCGCCTTGATGTTCTGGTGGTCGGGGGCGACGCCACCGCGCACCAGACCAAAGGGCACCGGCAGGCGATCGAACATGTCGACCTGGACGCGGGCGTCCGGGGTCTTGAACAGCGCTTCCGCGGTGTAGAAGGCCGACGGGCCCGATCCGACCACCGCGACGCGCCACGGTTCCGCGTGGGGCACGTGCATGGGCGGATGATAGCGACTGCGGACGTGATGGGGTGGCGGTGGTCCGGTATCCTGCACAGCGTGCGAACTTGGACCCTGCTCGTGTTGTCCGGCCTTGCGGCGTGTGCGGCGGTGCCACCGGTTGGACCGTTGCGGGCCAACCTTGGCCGGGAAGGGGCCTCCAGTGCCGATTTCAGGGCCTTGGCGAGTGCCTTCGCGACGGCCAATCCGGGCCATTCGCTCGCCTTTGCCGCCGCGACTCGCGAACTCGCTGTGCAGCCGGTGGCGCGGGTTGGCCTCGTGCAGGCGGGGGAGGCCAACATGCAGATTGCATGCAAGCAGGCGGAGTGCATGCCGGGCGAACCTTCCGCGGCGTCGCCGCGCTCGTCGCCGGTCGGCGTTGGTGACGTGGTGGTCCTGGAGCCCGGCGAAGCGGCCAGTTTCGATGCCCCGCTCGACCTGCTCGTGTTTGCCTTGCCGGTGACACCCGATCGCAGCGTGCCGCGCGCCATTCGCCCCGACTGGGATCCGCGCATCACGGATACGCCCGGTGGTTGCGCGACGGATGGCAAGGCCTACCGCCGCATCCTGCTCACCTGGCGCGGCGAAGTCGGGCCGTACACATTCCACGGCCTCAACGTGCACCGCGTGCGCATCGACGATTCGTTCACGCACTACCATCCGCGCGTCGGGGGCTTTGATGAGTTCTATCTGGTGCAAGCCGTGCGCGAAGGGGCGCGGCTGCTGACGTCCGTGCGCACGGAGACCATCCAACAACCGGCGTCGGTGCGCCGCGAAGACGTGCCGCAGCTGTTGCAGTCGATGCCACTGCAGCAGGGCGATCTCGTCTATCTGCCGCGTGGGGTGGCGCACCGTGGCCTTGGTGGTGTGCTCGCCCAGGTGATCACCGTGCCCGGTTTCGTACCCGGTGCCGAGATCGGCATCGACCACCATCTGCACGCAATCAACGAACGGCTCGGGCTGTCGGGCAAAGAGGCCCTGCCCGTGCATGCCGCCGGCGCCCTGCAACCGATCGTGCGATGAGTCGCGAACGATGAGTAGCGATCGATGAGTAGTCAACCGGGTGAGGCGCCGCGCGTCGTCCGCTTTCCGCTCGCGGATCTCGGTGAGCAGCTGGAAGCGTTCGCGATGCGGTGGCCGCGCGCCGTGGCCGACGCGCGTGGGTGGGTGTTCCACGTCGCGGCGGAGGGGGCGCGTCTGCGGGTGCCGCTCGCGGCACTTCGGGTATGCCCCGGTGAGGCCATCGGGGCCTACCTTGCGCGCCTGCAGCTCGTGCGCGAACGGCAGGTCGTGTTGTTGTTGCAGGCTGGCGCCGTGGCCGTCGGCTATTGGGAAGGCGACGAGTTGCTCGCGCACAAAGCGATGCGCAAGTACGTCGTGCGCGGCCACGGCAAAGCCCAGCCAGCACACCTGAAGACGCGCGGCAAGTCGCGCTACGGTTCGCGGCTGCGGCTGCAGAACTGGAAACGCCTGCTGGCGGCCACCAACGAGCGACTGCTCGCCGACTGGGAGCGCTTCGGGGCCCCCGAACGCATCTTCTACGCGGCGCCGGTGCGCGGGCTTGGCGATTTGTTTGCCGCCGAACCACCGCCGCCGTTTGCGCGCGATGCCGCCGAATTGCAGCGTGTGCCCATGCACGTGCACGCTCCGGACTTCGCCGAACTGCGGCGTGTTCGCGGCTGGTTGCGGCACGGTCGCCTCGAGCTGCCGCGCGCCTGACCGCCTGGGCCCCGTGCCACCGCGGCTTCGTGCCGCTGCTCATTCTTGGCGGGCGGCCGGGCCGATGCGTGCGAAGTCGAGAACCGCAACAGCACCCGCATCACGGGAGAGACGCATTCCATGGTCCATCGTTCGAAACTATCTCTGGTCTCCGTCACGGCCCTCGGGCTGATCGCTGCTGCATGCGGCGGTGGCGGCACGGTGAGCAACGCCTCGCCACGCATTTCCTCCGTCCCGCAGCAAAGCGTGGCCGGCGGCACAGCACTCACGCTCGATCTCGCCGACTACACGACGGATCGAGAAGGCACCACGGTTACCTACGCGGTGACGTCGGGTGGCGGCTCGTTCGCGGGCAGCACCTATAGCAACACGTTCGACACGATGGGGACCTATACGGTTGCGTTCACGGCAACCGATGGCGACAAGACGACGACCGGGTCGTTTGAGGTGCGTGTCACGAGTGCCGACTTCGCGGTTGTAAAGCAGGACAACAACGGCCTGCACTTGCTCGACACGGCGACCAACGCGTTTGTGACGATCGCGGCATCGACGTTGGCGCCGGCGATGGCCACTGGCCTTGCCGATGGCAGACTTGTCTACCAGCTCGGCAATCCTAGCCAGCTCTGGATTTTCGACCCGATGACGCGGCAGACGACGCGCCTGCGCCCGAATTCGACGGGTGCGGTCATGTATCGCGCGAAGACCAGCGACGGCAAGATCGTCTTTACGGACGGGCCGTCGACCGACATGGCGGTGTGCATCTACAACCCGACCACGGGCGTCACTCGCGAGCTCGATCAGGGCGCGATCGTGACGTTCACGACCGAGGTCAACGCCGACGACCTCGTGTTCTACGAAGTGGGCACCAGCGGCCAGGCCGACGTCTACTACTACGACCCGGCCAATGACAACACGGTCGCGGTCGGCGCGGGCGCCACGGATGAGCAGATCCAGGCCGTGTTGCCCAACGGTGCATGCGTGTTTACGCGCGTTGGCACTGGCGGCGAGGCGGATCTGTTCTATTACCGCGTCGGCACGGGCCTCGTGGAGATCGGCGCCGATGTGAGCGCGCTCGATACGCGCCACAAGACCTACAACGCGTACGGTGGCGACAGTCAGGTCGTGTTCACGGCGCTGAACGGCACCGACCGCGAGATCTACTCGTGGAACCCCGCCAACGGCCAGACCACGACGATTGCGTCGGGCGCCGACCAGGTCTACGACGGCATTGGCGCCGGCGACGAGGTCGTCTACCACACGGTGGTCAGCAGCACCGAGCACGACGTCTACTTCTACGATCTCGATGATGCGACGGCGGCGACCGTGCGCAACGGCAGTGACGTCAACACCGTGCTCGCCGTCACCAGCGATGGCTCGACGGCCTGGGCGATCCTTGGGCGCAGCGGCTCCACCGACGACATGCTCGCGGTTTCGCTCGTGAGTTCGCCAGCGACGCAGACCTGGGGGGCTGGCAGCGCGGTCGCAACGACCGTGGGTGTGCTCACCAACGGCGATGTCGTCGGCGAAGCGGCGGACGGCACCGAACTGTGCGCGTTCGATGTTTCGGCTGGCACCTGGAACACGCCGATCACGGGCGCGGGCCTGTCGCTGGAAGGCAATGGCCTCGACGCGGGTGACTTCGTCTACACGGTCACGGCGACGAGCCAGGTCGACCTCGCGATGTGGGACGCTTCGGGCACGACGTCGGTGACGGTCAGCAACACGACCGGCGACGATGCGTTCGCGGCGCGCACCGAGAATGGCACGCTGCTGTTCACGCGCGTGGTCGCGGGCAACACCAACACGGATCTGTTCGTGTGGAATGGTACCGCCGAGACGCGGCTCACCGAGGAGGACTCGGCGAGCCTGCTGCACGATCACACCGTGCTCGGCCAGTACGCCGGTTCCCGCTGATCGCAGCTTTGCGATCTGGCTGGGCAACGCCGCGGCGTCGGGAGACCTGAGTCCTCGGCGCCGTGATTGCGTACCAACTACTTCTTTTCGGGCGCAGCCGGTGCCGGCGCGGCCTGGCGCGCGAAGTCGAGCGGGCGGATCCAGAGGTTGCGGTAACGCACCGGGTCGCCGTGGTCCTGCAGGCGGATCGGCCCGGTTGCTGCGTGCGGCTCGTACTGCGGTAGCGAACGGTGTGCCGTCGGGCCGAGCAGCGGCTGGTCCAGTTGCACGACGATGCCGTTGTGCACGACGGTGACGCGCGCGGGCTCCAGTACCTTGCCGTCCGCATCGAAGCGCGGCGCGCGGAACACGATGTCGTAGGTCTGCCATTCGCCCGGCTTGCGGCAGGCGTTCACCATCGGCGGCAGCTGGCCGTAGATCGAAGCGGCCTGGCCATCGGCGTAGGTGGGGTTGTCGTACGAATCGAGCACCTGGACTTCGTAGCGGCCGAAGAAGAACACGCCGCTGTTGCCGCGGCCCTGGCTGTCCCCCTTGGTGGGGGCCGGCGCAGCCCACTCGACGTGCAGCTGGCAGTCGCCGAACTCGGCTTTGGTCTGGATGTCGCCGGTGCCGTTCACCTCCATGAAACCGTCCTTCACGGTCCACTTCGCGACCCCGCCGTTGCCGGTCCAGGCGTCGAGTTTGGTGCCGTCGAAGAGCCGCGTGGCGTCCGAGGGAACGGGCAGCGGGGCTGCCGGCGCGGGGCCCGGGTCGACAGCGGGCGGCCGCGGGCGGGTCGCATCGTGCACGCGCCAGCCGCTCGGCAGTTTGGGCGTGTCGGTGTAGCCGGGGCCTTGGGCGAGCAGGGTGCTCGCGGCGAACAGGCCGGCGAGACAACGCGAGAGGGTGGCGGTGGACATGACGGGACCTTGGTATGGGGGGGGCCAACAAGGATCGCGGTTCCGCCGTCAGGTTGCCAGAGGCTGCGCGAACGCGGCCGGGCACTGAGGTCTAGCGTGGCAGGCGGAACTGCACGACCGGGTCGTCGGCAAAGCCATCGTCGAGCGGATCCGCGGCAAAGGCCTGGCGGGCTTTGCGCGTGATCGCCCGCAAGTGCCGACGCAGGTCGCGTGGTCGCATGCCACAACTCTGGGCCGCCGCGCTCGTGCTGTTGCAGGACAGCACCGCCTGCACCACATCCCGTTGCCGCGGCGTCAAGCGAGGCTCGAGCCGCTCGCGAACCTGGTCAGCGCCGTTGCCACGGGGCACCCGGAACGGGGCGGGTCGTTGCTGCAGTTCCTCCTGGCCGAGCGACTGGGTGCGCGTCCAGTCGGAGCGCAGCATCGCAAAGGCCGAACGTTTGGCCACCACGCGCAGCCAGGCGGCCGGGTGCTGGGGTGGTTCGCCGTGGAGCAGTGCCAAGGCCAGCTTGTGAAGGGCCCGTTCGCCGGCCTCCTGGGCGAGCACCGGGCTGTGCAGTACCTGGGCGGCGGCCCGGTAGGCGACGGGCAGCAGTTTGTGAAGGTCGAGCATCGATGGGGTTCCTCTCGGGTGAATCAGGATGCTCTAGTGGCATGACCAACGCGACATTTTCATGCCGAATCGGCAAGAAACTGGCATAGGTGGTATGTAGTTGGGTGTCCGAAACAGAAAAAACGAATTCGCCCCAATTCAGGGCTTCTTCCCTTTGTTGCTCCCTCCCGTCACAATGCATGCGTAGAGGAGGAAACCCTTGCACCCCATCCAACCAACCGTGCCAGAACTCACCGACGACCAAGTCCCCCGACCCTTAGCCACTCACCTCGCCTCTCGATTGCGCGAACTTCGTGCCCGTCGGGGATTTACGCAAGATCAGGTCGCCAAGCGTCTGGGTTGCCACGAATCGGCGGTTTCGCGGTGGGAGAGCGGCAGCCGTTTTCCCACGGGCGAGGACCTCGTCGCCTTGGCGGACCTGTTCGAAGTCAGCGCGGACGATCTCCTGGGCCGGATTCGCCAGTACACGGCCATGGGTTCGGCCCTCGTCGACATGCGCTTGCTCGAGAAGCTGGCGGCTGCAACGACGACGGAAGAGTTTGACCGCGTGATCGCCGAGAACGAAGAGCAGGCCATCTGGCTGCCCGTTCCGGATGGCGCGGCCGTGATGCCCGTTGCCGAGGCCATGCGCTGGGCGCGCAAGGTCGCCGACAAACACAAGGGCAGCACTTTCGTCGATCGCCTGTTCCGACCGCGAGGTTGATGCCCCCGTGAGTCCGCGGCTGGCAGACCCTGGGAAGAGGGCCAACCAGTCTGGACTCGCCGGGCAACTACGCGGTGGGTAGCGCCACGCGACGCGTCGCGGGCTGCGGGGGAAGGATCCTCGGCGGGAAGGCCGGGGTCTCCGGTTGCGCTTGGGCTCTGCCTAGCGCATTCACCCCGCCCCGATTCCACAACTCGCCACGGTAGGTGTTCGCCCAGAGGCGAGCGGTGCCGCGGCCGCGGTGGGGTGACGACGTCTCGTCCAGCTGTGCTCCGTACGGGAGCTGTTGCTGGAGGATCGACACGATGTCGGTGTGCACCCCGGGCACGATGTAGTTCTGTTCGTAGAACACGCCTTCTGTGCCGAGCAGCTGGCTCGCGCAGCGCCCGTAGTGGGCGACCTGCGCCGCGGACATCTCCGAGAGCGACAGGACGTTGATCACGAGATCGACTTCGCCGATCTGAGGCAGGAACTCGCCGATCATGTGGTTGCCCACAAACGTCACGCCGGGGCGCGAAGGTCCCAGCGGCTGGCCAGCCTGCGCGGCTCGGCAATCGGCTTCGCGCAGCACGGTGTCGAGGTAGATCGACGAGTAGATCATCGATTCGGGCAGGTCGACCACGAAGTAGTCGCAGGGGCCGACGATCTTCTGCAGGCTGTAGGCGAGGTTGCCGTAGCCCGCGCCGATCTCGACGATGCGCGCATGGCCACGTTCTCGCACACGCTGCTGCAGGAAATCGAGGATGCCGCTGCCGTGCAGCGCATTGATGCGTTGTTGGGTCGACCAGGTGTCGAAGTTGACGATGGTGCCGTCAACGTCCCAGCCGCTCTCGCCAAACATGCGAGGGGCGTCGATGATGCGGTCCTTCGGCATGTGCTGCGTCGCGCGCACGAAGTTGACGGCGGCCTCTGACGCGCGGCGCGCGACGCCTCGGATGATGGCATCCGCGTCCTCGGGCACGAACAGGACCTCGGGCGTGTTCTCGCAGCCTGCCATGGTCAGCATGCTGTAGCCCGTGAAGTTGTAGGTCAGGCAACGCAGGTGGTTGATCGTGTGGTAGTCCTTGCGCGCGACCTTCTGGAAGTTCGACGCGACGAAGTTCTGGCCCCACATATGTGCTGGCAAGTGGACCTTCGGATCGAGGCCGTTGGCGGCGAGGTAGGCACTGCGGCCTTCGCGCAGAGCCACCATCGTGTCACACCACTTGCAGGCGTTGGCAAAGTCCTGCTCGGAGAGTTGGAAGTTGTCGCGAGGACCGAAGAAGTCGGGGCGGATCGTGGGAGGCATGATGGTCTTCGGGTTCAGGAGCCGAGGTGGATTGGCCGACGCGGGGCCGCGCCAGGGGCCGCCTTGAGGTTGCCGTAGGGATCGTGTTCGCGGCGCGGCAGCACGTAGTCGCGCGAGCCGCCGGGAAAGAAGCGAGCAGCGAAGTAGGCCTGATTGTGGCCGAGTTCCTCCACGCCGAGGGCGCGGTCGTAGACCAGCATCGAATGCAGCTCAAACCCAGGATGCAGCCGCATGCGTCCATACGGGATCTGCATGCGATGATCGAAGTCGTCGATGCGCAGGTCGAGTTCGCTGGGGTGGCGCTCGATGCGTGCGCCGGCGTTGTATTCGATGTTGCCGGGTGCGCCGATATTCACGTAGTACGGCGAATCGACGTCACTGGGCTGCACGTAGCGGCCGTCGAAATCGTGCACTTCGTCGTCGAGGGCGATGTGGCCGATGCCGTCTGCCTCAGAGACTGCGACGGCGGCGCGCTGCGTGCGTTGGACCGGCACCTCTAGCGGGTGGGTGACGTGTACGGCGCGGGTGAGCGCCGTATTGGCGCGGTTCTGGATGCTGAGGCGGAGGTTCTTGTTCTCGAAGTTGAAGAAGTAGAACGTAAAGCCGGAACCACCGAGGGGATTGCCATGCGCGCCATCCGCGAGCAGGAAGTGTGGATTCCGGATCTGGGCCCCAGTCGTGAAACAGCAATCGATCGTGAACTTAGCCCCAGCGCGCGCGAAGGTCTTGAAGAAGCCTTTCTGGCTGCCGAGCAGGCGAATGAAGTTCTGGCCCGAGAAGCGAAAGCTGCGGCCCGTCCAATGCGGATCCGAACGTTCGTTGCTGGCCTCGCCGGGCAGTTCGCCGTCGAAGTTGCCTTTGAGGTCGCGCCAGATCATGCCATTGCCTGCGTACGAGCGCACATCGGCAGCATCGAGGTGCATCACCAGGCCGCGGTCGATCGGAGTATCGGGGTTCATCTCTCGTCTCGGTTGGGTGGTAGTGGCTCAGACCTCGTAACCAAAGTCGCGCATCGTGGGACCGCAGAGCTCGAGTGCTCGCTGTTGTTGGGACTCGCTGAGCACGCTCTCAAAACCGCCGCTGCCGCCCCTGCGCACGTGTTGCGGGTTGTTCTTGCGCATCGACTCGACGCTGAGCGAATCGGCGATGGTTCTGATGGCCTGCTGGCCAAGTGCGAGGCCGGCCCAGTCCGCGAGTTCGTGCAGCGCCTTCGGCAGGTCCTGCACCATGTCCTCGTAGCGGAGGATGCGGATGTCGAGCGCGCGGCGGGCGCGGAAGTGCTCGCCGGCGTGGCGAACCCAATCCTCGAGGAAGTTCGTCAATTCCGCACTGATGTAGTCGGCGGGGGAATTCGCGGGATGCGGGTGATAGCGCCGCATGAATGGCGTCTGTGCAAAGTGCGCCATCGAGACCAGGGCATCGCGAGGATCGCGCACGATGTAGCAGACGTGTGCAAATTGCGGGTAGACCTCCCAACTGCGTTCGCAGAGGAACGAGTGGGTCCATACGTGGCTGCAGGCCGCAAGGTATTGCTCGAGGTCGTGAATCGTCTCGAGATGCTGCATCTCGATCTGCCAGTGCACACCTTCGTCCTGCACGAGGATCTGGTCGATGTCGAACTGCTCGATCGAGAACTCTGGCCAGCTATGCCGCAGCTTCTGGATGGCATGCTGCTGCACGAAGCTGCGTTTGCTGCCATGTGCGCGAAACAGCTCGTCGAACGCCTTCCAGAGCAGATAGCTGCCTGACTTCACGTAGCTCACGTGGAGCACGGGCGCGGCTGGTTCTGTTATGGGTGTCGTGTCTCGAATTGGTTCGACCAGACCCTGCATGACCCTTCCATCGGCAGCTGGCCGTCCCGGCATTAGCGCAGGGCCCATGCGATGGGCGTTCTACGCCCGAGTGGGGTCAAGTACGACGCGGCGCCCAGCCGATGCAGGTCGCGGAGTGGCGAACATGACGACACAGGTGATCGAGCGCACGCAGTGCGCGTTGGACGCGGCACGGTTTGCGGCCATGGTGGGTGTGGCGCCGACGGACTTGGCGCCGTCGTGCCGCCGGGTACTGGCGGACAGTGACCTTCGTTATGAAGTGTTGCAGGGCCGGGAACGTGAAGGGCATCTGCTGTCGGCGCTGCGCGAGAGTGAACTCCTGGACCTGCGCGTCTCGGGGCCCCATCGGGCGGCTGACTGGGAACGCGGTTGGGGGGAGAACCTGCGCGAGTTTGAAGCGGCCGGCTGCGAACCGGGAACCCTGGTGCCAAAGTACAATCGCCACCGGGTCCTGCGCCTGATGGGCGACTACGTGCGCGTGGCCGATCCACGTTTCGAATACGACGTCTACACCGCGCTGCGTCATCACCACTTCACGCGGTGGTTTGGTGAGGCCGAACGGGTCGTCGAGTTTGGTTGTGGCACGGGCACGAGCTTGCTCGTGCTCGCCGAGTTGTTCCCCAAACTGCAGTTGTTTGGCCTCGATTGGGCCGAATCGTCGCAGCAGATCCTGCGCGGTTTGTCCGAACGGCTGGGCCGCCCGATCGAAGGCCGTCGCTTCGACATGTTTGCGCCGGATGCGAGCGTGCCGCTGGGCAAGGGCACCGCCGTGTTGACTTCGGCGGCGCTGGAGCAGATCGGTGGCAATCACGGCCCGCTGCTCGAATTCGTGCTGGAGCGTGCCCCGGACCTTTGTGTGCACTTCGAACCGCTCGTCGAGTTCTACGAGCCCGCATCGCTGTTTGACGAAGTTGCGCGGCGATATCACGCGCGTCGCAACTACCTGACAGGCTTTGTGCCCCGCTTGCAGGAGCTCGAAGCGCAAGGCAAGGTCGAGATCCTCGAACTGCGCCGCACGGGGTTTGGCTCCTACTTCCACGAGGGTTACAGCGTGGTGGTCTGGAGGCCGGTTCGTCAGGCCCGTGGAGGGCGATGACGATGGCATTGGGGCTGCGTCCTGCCGTCGATGAGAATGCTGCGGCGTGGACCGAGGCGGTGTTCGCGGCGGGCGACTACGCCGGGGTCGCGATGTTCGGCTCCGCGTCCGTGTGGCAGTACTATGCGGCCCGCGCGCTGATCCTCGGCGAGCCGGCCGCGCTGGCCGCGTTGGCTGGTTTTGGCCACGCGGAAGCGCGCCTGTATCGCGGCGCGGCGCTGTGGATCCATGGCGAAACGGCCGCTGCGCGGCGGGAACTGGCTGGTTCCCCGCTGGCGCATGCCCAGCGGCTCTTGGCCTTGATCGAGCAGCCGCGCATTCGCGTGCTCGCGCAGTTGCCGTGGGTTGCGGACGCGTGCACGGACCTGCTCGGTGGGGCCCAGCACGATCCACACTTTGAGGTGCGCAACATCGGCTATCGCGAAGTGGATGCCGAGAACCATCCGTACGCGGATGTTGGCCACTTCCTGGATAGCACGTTCACGCCGGACTTCTACATCACGGCGATGGCGGAGTGGCATCACGTGCCACCCAACCTGCAGACGTTGCCCTGTCCGACCTTCGCCCACATCGCCGACCACGACCTGCATATCCAGACGCTGTCGCCGTGGTTGTCGTTGTTTGATGAGGTGTTGGTCACCGATCGCACCGAGTGGCTCGATGTGCAGGGGCTCGCGCGTGGTCTGGTGTCGTCGTTCCCGAAGGTGTTCGGGCTGCCGACCAATCTGCCGCCGGTCCCGCGTGGCGAACGTCCGCTCGACTTCTTCGTGTCGGGCACGATGCTGGATCGTTATCACCCCGACAAGGCGGTCTTGCTGCACGAACTCCTCTCGATGCCCGACATCGACTTGCGGGTCGTGCGTGGTGCTACGGGGACGATGGCGTTCCATTCCATGCTCGGCGCGAGCAAGACGTCGTTTACCTATGTGCGGCGTGCCGGTGCGATGCCGACGCGCGGGCTGGAGTCCCTGGCACTCGGTTGTGCGGTGGCGCTGCAGGAAGAGTCGATCCTCAACCTGTTCGTCGGCCGGCGCGAAGGGGTGGTCACGTACGGACCACAGACGGGTTCGCTGTCGGGAGCCGTGCGCGGCATTCTCGATGCGTGGCCGGAGTTTGAGCGCGCTGCGCAACGTGGGGCCGAGTTCATCCGCGCGGAGTTCGCCTTGCCGCGGGTTGCCTCGCAGTATCTGCGTTTCCTCACCTTCCGCGCTGCCGCCCCGCGGCGCCCTCGTCAGCGGGTCGACAGTTCGCATTGGTGCCAGAAGCGAGTCTGCATCCATCGGACCTGGTTGCCGGACAGCCCCGTGGTGCGGCGTCGCACGATGCAGGCGAACTTCCTGCGCCTCGGCGCGGTCGCCAAGGTGATGCCGAAGGCCGCGGTCGTCGTCGACATGGCGCGCGAACTGCTGACCGAGTTCGTGCACTACAAGAACAAGAAGAGTGTCTCGCCTGAGGATGAGGTGCTGCTGTCGGATGCCCTCGGGCTGCTGGAGAAGGCCTGCCGCATCTTCCCTCGCCACCTGGTGGCGCGTTTTGTGTGGATCCGGACCCTGTTGCACTACGGCGATGCTCGCCAACGCATGCAGGGCCTGCAGTTGGCGTTCGATACGATGGAGGCCGATCCGCAGCAATGGGAGGTCGATGCCCGCGATGACGTGTTGCCGTTCGATTTCCACTCGGACGAGTTCAACTATCGCGA
>Ga0075163_10008977_pt1 | contig 13132 bp, 11 predicted proteins | sample JI1023141ADNA_FD_71478 | JGI IMG/M metagenome (GOLD analysis project Ga0075163, IMG submission 71478) | Wastewater effluent complex algal communities from Wisconsin, to seasonally profile nutrient transformation and Carbon sequestration -... | ecosystem: Engineered > WWTP > Effluent > Algae...
TAATCGTCATCCCCATCTTCCTGTGTTTCTACCCCACTGCCCGCAGCTGGTGAAACACCACTTCTGATTTCAGTATGGCGAATTTCTCCTCCTGTAGTGCCTGCCTGTTTGCCCAAAAACAAAACCATAAAGGCAAATAAGGTTACCACTATTTTGGGATACACTGACAGTTGTTTTTTCCAGTATCCCAAAAACAAAGCTGTTAAGGCCAGGAATCCCAAAGCATAGTTGCCAAAGGCAAATACTTCGGCTGCTTCTTCATGGGCTTTGATGTAGTTTTCGTCAATACCTGCCAGGCCCTCAACTACTTCTTCAGCACCTTCTCCGGTCAAAAAGGCCGGAAGCGTGGCAAGGGCCCCCAGTACAAAAAGCAGGTAGGCTGCCCTCACAAAATCAGGCTTGTCTACTGTATATGAAATCAATAATATCACCAATGCGGCGATAGGGAAAATGATGGGCAAATGATTCAACACCAGATGCCAATGTGCTCCGTTCATTATGTATATTTTTAATTGAATAATTTAATCAGATAAATTGGAATAGCAACCTGATTCAATCCGGAGGGTGGAAAAATTGACAAACAAACTCCATGGGTCCCCTCAATCTTATATTTAGAAATTCGGCTTTGTTCATAAGCATGATCTTGTTGGAAACACCCTCAAAGCCCAAAGGTATCAAAGCAGTCCAGCCTACCTGCACATTATCCGTATTTTTAAATGGCAGCTGTTGGTCTTTGTCCTGGTCCTGATCACTATCTGCTTCATGGGTATAATGGTGGCTGAGAAAGACATCAAACGAGGTGGTGCGCGAGTTATAGTCGCTATAATGCAAAAAAAGGACAGGCATCTTCAGCAATTCCCGGAAAGGATAAAACTGAAGATGAAATATAAAAAGAACCGTGTAGGCAACTGTCTTTCCTGACATACTTTCAAAGTTAGCCCTTCTAGCTGTCAAAAAGGGTGACGACGGTCACATTTCATCCATCCACTTTATTGATTAACAATAATTTAACTTCTCAAATTAACTATCCCACTTTCCAACATATTTTCCTATTTTTGCATCTTACCATAAAAAGCAGCCTTGAGCAAAAAAGCCATCATCTTTACTACCATCATTCTTTTGCTGATCATCGATCAATGGTCCAAAATCTGGATCAAAACGCAATTGGAATACGGAACCGGATTCGACATTTTGGGTCTGTCATGGGCTAAAATCCAGTTTGTAGAAAATGAAGGCATGGCCTTTGGCCTTAGTTACGGTGGCGTCAATGGTAAATATGTACTCAGCATATTTCGCATCATCATGGCCGGATTTTTGGGCTATATCCTTTTTAGCCTCTTAAAAGCCAATGAGAAAAAATCGCTGCTCTTTAGTTTCAGCCTCATTGTAGCTGGTGCCATCGGCAACATCATCGACTGCATTTTTTACGGTATGATTTTTTCTGAATCGCACTACCATGGCGGCCTGGCTCAATTTGTACCCTTTGGCACAGGCTACGCTCCCCTCCTCCAGGGCAAGGTGGTAGACATGCTCTATTTCCCTATGGTCGACACCATTCTTCCATCCTGGTTGCCCATCTGGGGGGGTGAAAGATTTGAATTTTTCAGACCTGTTTTTAATGTAGCAGACAGTGCCATCACTACGGGTGTGGCTTCTATCATTCTTTTCAACCGAAGCTTTTTTACATCCGATAGTAAAAAAACAAGTCCCGCAAAACCAGAGGAAGCTGCCGTTGACCCAACAGGCCAGGATCAATAGTTGGTTGTTATTTCAATTTTTCTTTTGTTTTCTTCATGGCTCAGTGAAAAAACCACACTTGGATAGGCCGACAACCATGAGGCTATTAGCTCAGGCCATTCAATCAGGCAGATTTCACCAGAATCTATGTATTCCATGACACCGGCTTCAAAAGCTTCGCGTTCTGTATTTAAGCGATAAAGGTCCATGTGGTAAACCACGCCCCTACTCGACATGTATTCATTGACCAAGGAAAAAGTGGGACTCGATACTTCATCCTGCACACCCATGATCCCACAAATATGACGAATGAGGGTTGTTTTGCCGGAACCCACCTCACCTAAAAAGAGGGCCAGTTTGTATTTAATAATATACTCGATTGCTTTTTGGGCCAGGCCTTCTATTTCATCAAGTCCATAAATAATTTCTTCTTTCACGGCCTATACATTTAAGCTTCTATTTCTTTGGGGTGCCAGAATACCCGATCAAAATGTACCACCTTGTCATCCCTGACCTCGATGCCTTCGGCAACCAGTCTTTCTTCCATCGTGGTTGGTGATGGAAACTGCAACTTTCCACTCAGCTCTCCCTTGCGATTGATAACCCTATGGGCAGGCACATCGTTGTTTTTGGGCAAATGATTCAATGCCCAGCCTACCATGCGCGCCGAGCCCAGGGCCAGATAATCTGCAATGGCTCCATAAGTAGTTACTCTGCCCTTTGGTATCAGTCGGGTAACATCGTACACCAAATCAAAATAATGGGTTTCTTTCATTTTCCTGCATTTATTCTACCACCAGAATCGTTGTACTCATTACTGCCTTCTCTGTTCTCAATCTGGCATGATAAACACCCGGTATCAATTTTTGGTCAGCAGGTATCTTCCATATCAACCCCTTTCTTAAGGAAGTTGTATTTTCACACCTCACAACCCTTCCTGCAACATCTATCAAACACAGTTCTGCTCTCGTCTCTACGTCATTTCCCTGCCAGTAAAATGAAGTTGATCCATTGGATGGGTTGGGGTAACTGACAAATTGTTGAGCCAATGGCAAATCTTCCGTAGCCACGTCGCACCTATATTCTATGCTGAACTCCTGCTGGAGTTGCTGGATGCCGGGGAAATAACTGATTAAAAAATAATATGGCTTGCCCACTTCGGTTTTAAAAATTTTGCCACCAAATGCAAAGTCATGCACAGATATACAATCCTCGTTTACTACTTTAAAAAAGGCACCCGGATTGGGGCTTCCCACCAAAACCAGATCGCTGCCATCTCCTGTAAAACTATAGTACAGTTGAACAAATAGATTGTTACTGCTGCAAGTATTCAATAAATTGATTTTGGCCTGGCTGTAATCCAGCTCATATTTGCCACAAATCAAGGGCAGTGCACTTTCCTTTGCCACATGGTGATACCCATCTACACAATCCATTTGTACCCTTATCCTTTTGTTGTTGGGCTGCGATTTTGTGCCTATGCCGATGAGGTATTTTTTATCAGGTACACTGCTGAAAGAAAACTCGGTAGCCAGGCTGGCATAAAATTCACTGCTGTAAAAACAGCCGTTGCTGCAGTCCTCGGCAAATACCACGGAGCCATCCACATCGGGCACAATGTATTTTAATGTACGGATGCTTCCATCTCCCGTAAAGGTATACCATAACTTATCGGGATAGAGGGTATCGCAGCTCGGATACAATTCAAAATCTTCCGTAAAATTGTTGTTGCGCACTGCTATGAGCTGACCACAATTAAATGGTAAGGCTCCGGGACAATTGTCATTGGGTATCGGGGTATAAAACCTGGCATTAAACTTTTCCCCGGTAGTTTGCAAGCCCGCGGTGCTTTGAATCAATACAAAATATTCTCTTCCAGGCTGGGTCAAAACATCCCACTGCTCACCCACAGGCAAATCGATTTTACCCAGGCAAGACAGGGCACCACAGCTACCGGAAAACAAGGCCAGTTTCAAGTCATTAGCTGCATTATTGGTAATGGATACGCTCTTGTCATCACCCGCCCAGGTATACCACTCACCCAAAGGGGCAACGACGCCACAACCGCTTACCGTATCGGAAGTCATAGAATAAGGTTTGAGCTCAAAATTGCCATCCACCAGTGGCAGGGCCCCAACACAGGTATCGTTGGCAGCCTGATCAAAACAGCTCAGCTCCATGTCCAGCCAACCCGCATTGTACGCATCATTGGAATAAAAACCTATCCAATACGATTGTCCGGCAGCGGCCAGCCAGCGGTGTTCTCTGTTTTCTCCGGCTTTGATGGTAGTGGTGTAAATACAATTTAACGCCGAACAAGAAGGGCCACTGTAAATCACCATTTGACCCTCAAAGTGGGGTGAGGCACCTGTAAGTTGCAAATTTAAGCCCTGTCCGGAACCAGTCACCTTGTACCAAAGTGATGGGCTTTCTCCCTGGTGGCAAACCGGATTATCATCTTTGGTTGCCAGGTAAAGCGGTACATTGACCGTCTGAGGACAATTCAATTCAATGGCGGTGCCACATGCGTCATTGACCGCTGCATCACCACACTGGAGACTGAATGAAGCTATGTTTTCTGAAAATATATTTCCGTATATACTTATATAATATTCGTAACTATCTTCTAAATGAAAGATGATTTTAGGATCATTGGAACTGTATTGGGCAATGCACTCGTATTCGCTACAATTGCCCCTGATCAATAAAATAGAAAAAGAATCCGAGGCTGCATCCGGTATCAATTCTACCAGGGCCTGGTTTCCTGATTCAAGGTAATACCAGTGCTGCATGCGCGGTAAGCCTATACATGGATGACCAAGCTGAAAGCCAACCGGACTTTGAAGGTCACACCGGTATTGACTGGTACATTCTCCGGGGGCAGCATCAAAACAACTTTGATTGGTATTGGGGTCAAAACATTCCAGGACAAACCTAAAGAGCACCGAATCTGGTGCACTGATGCGCAAATGGTATTCCTGATCCAATTTACTGGCAATCAAAATGGAATTGCGTCCACTTCCCAACTTTTGGCTAAGCAAACACCTGCCGGTTTGACAGTCTTTTTCGATGAGGTTAAAATTGGCAACGCCTTCCAGCAAATGCAAGCGATAATACTGACCATTGCCGGTAAAGGAATAGTACAAGGCAGGACCATCGGCATTGCAGCCGTTTTCGGTTTCTATAGGTGCCAGCCAGGTATTGCCCGTCAAGGTATCACCACAGCTGATGGGTACAGTCATATCGCAACTATTATTGTCATAGTAAGGCCTGCATGCCCAGTTGATTTTTCCGGCTTTCCCCGCTTCATCGGCAATGTACTGCACATAATAGCTTTGGCCAACAGCGGCTAAAAACGAAGGTTGATTGCTTGATCCGCTGATCCTTAAGGTATCGAGACAGAAAAGATTACCACAATTTCCCTGATACAAATAGAGGTGGCCGCTGATGCTACCACTGTCGATGATGGCTGTCCACCATTGACCATCTCCTTCCAGGCGCAACCAATTGGACGACATTTCATCCACACATGGGGTTGCCGGACTGATTCTAGAATGGGTGGCATAAACCTTGGATGCTATCCCGCAATGCAAGGGTACAGCTGATTCACAGGTATGAGCCACCTCTGGGGTTTCGCAATGGAGCAAAAGGGAAGTAGTATCCAATACGCCCTCTGGAAGCCCCAAGACCAAATATAAATTTTCAATGCTATCTGCATAAAAAGATAAGTCATCCGACAATGGATGTAAGCCCAAAACTTCACTCAGGTCATCGCAATTACTGCCTTTCAACCAAATGGCCCTTAGAGCAGAAGTATCCCCTAACATAGACAAAGATAAGCCGCTGTTTTGTGTCGTTACTTTGTACCAGGCACTTTGCGACAAATCGCCAAAGCTGAGCCGTTGACCGGAAGCATAGTCCAGCGTATCTCCACAAATCAAATCAATGGCAGTGCCGCAATCCAAGCCCGGAACAAGGGGAGTACAGTCTACGCCAAAACTCCCATCGTACAATGAGTCACTTTCTATTTTTAAAATATATTCTATTCCTGCCTGGGTATAAAGTTGGATGGTCCGTGCTGTATCCGCCACAGAAACCCAAGCTACAGGAGACGCCGTATCTTCACAATTTTCAGCCAAGCTCACTGACCAGTGAGATGCATTGTCGGCGGTCGTGGTGATCTTCCAAAGATTGCCATCCCCTGCCAGCTTGTACCACAGTACGCCACTTTCAGACTGCCACGTAGGAGGGAGCGATGCTTTAAATGTAGCTGTATAACTTGAATCACATTGCAACAAGGTTGCCGATTCACAGCCACTGTTGCTTGCTGGAGGCGTGCATTCCAAATTGATCACGGTAGTATCAGTTCCGTCGGTAGCTATGGCAATATTATAGATTGTGTCTTGCAAGGCCAAAAATCTGGCACTATGATCCACTGATCCCAAACATAGCAGCGAATCACAACTTCCCTGATATAAGGTCATAGCAGAACCCCATAGGGTAATGAGCTGACCACTGCCTTTAATTCGAAGCCACTTGCTATCAAAGACTGGCCCACAAAAACTACTTGTGTCCTCGGGCATGGCTCCTTCATTGGTAAAAATATATTCATGAATACCACATTCTGCCAACAAGGCCTGTGCACAGGTATCGGTTGAATCTGTCTTCTCACATTCAAAAATGAGGTCGATCGGAAGGGTGTCCGTTTCTGAGCTCTCCCACAATATATAATAGTCTTCCCCCATTTGTGTCTGAAGTTTTTGTTTGTCAGACTGGTTGTTTATAATTAATGGTACTACTGTGAGATTGGCACAGCTACCCGTATATACGGTTATCATTCCCTGGACTACCTTGTTCCAGGTGAGTAGGTTGCCGGTTCCCTCAAAATTTATCCACTGCCTGTAGGGTTGTGCAATAATGTCAGAGCTAAGGTCGAGCCGCATATTGTTATCACTTAGAAGGGTAAGGGTGTCTCCACAGCTGACGGTTGTTGCCATTTGACAGGGGGTCTGTCCACATCCATGAATCAGGGTCACGGTGTCTTGTGAATCATCTGCTGATCTCAGCACAAGGTAATAATCGATCGAATCCTGACCCACTATCTGGATTTCACTTCCTTCTTCTTTACTTGCATTGTAAGAATAAACCAAAGCCAATGAATCACAGCCCCCTGCATAGATATCAAAAGATAGGTTTTGGAAGGTATCCGTGACGATCCAGTTGGGCAGGGCAGCCAGGCTGTCCCACTTGTACCAGTTGCCGCCTCCAACAGACCAACCCGCCTCTCCCAGTGGCAGACCTGGAATATTATGTCCTCCATCCAGGCTGTCTCCGCACACCACGGTGTTAGCTGTGAAACAGTTGAGTCCTGAAAGCTGGATGCTGTCGCAGTTATGTACAAGTTGATAAGCAGTGCTGTCCGTGCCAGATAAGACAAGGTAATAACGATACCCCGGCAAACAAGGTAAAGACACCCTCCATTTTTGGCCGGGTAGTTGTAAAGTATTGCTTTCCAGCACGGAGTCGGCACATCCACCCAGAGGATCAATGCTGCTGTAATACAACTCAACAGACAATGCCTGATCACCGGTTTGGGTTACTTCAATTTCATGTTGGCTGCTGTCGCCCTGAATTAAGTACCATTGGTAAACAACTTCAAGGTGCTTAAAGTCGGCAATGGCATCGTGCCATAATGTATCCGCGATTACATCCGCGCATATCAATGAAACAGGCTCGTCGCAACTTTGTCCCGGATCGATATCCGTACAGCTGAGATTAAATTGTACCGAATCTACAAGGCCAATGGAGTCGAATACAGAAAATAAAGTTGGACTGGCACCCGCCGATATCCATCTCAAAGGAGTTTCTTCAGCCACATAAATCGGGGCTGAGATACAGGGCAAGGTGTGCACAGAGAGGGTCCAGTCTTCACCTGTCCACGATGTGGTTTGCAGGGTTGCAATTTTATCATTGGCCATTGCCTGAAACCAACCCATCTTTTTTTGCTCGATGGATGACTGAGACAACAAATCGAAATTCAGCGTGAGGCTTTCACCACAGTTCAATGCCGGGGCTGTGTCACAATTGTCATAATCGGGTACAAAAGTTTCTTCAAAATAAAAGGTAAAGGTATCTTCAATTACCGTTTGGGTGTGCTCATAAATGAGCAGGTAGTAGGTACTGTCATTGAGCAGGGGTACGTAACCATTGCCTTGTCCCAAACATTGCAACAGGGCACAATCGCCGGAAAAAAATTGATATTGGAGTTGTCCTGTACCCGAGCCGAGAACCAGATTGTAATATTTGCCGTCTCCATTTACAGAAAACCAAACTCCCCTCACGGATTCGTTGAGACAGGAAAGACCATAGCTGTCTCCCTGCAAAAATTTACCATTGGTAATCTGTGAGCTTGTGATTGCAATATTGGTTTCACAATTCAAATTCAAAGGATCGTTTTGTGCTGCCAAAACTTGTCCTATAAATAGCAAAACCCAAATAGCAAAGTACCTTCTCATGATTATAACCTACTGATTCTGGTACAAAGATACGTGCTTTAGCCCCACCGTTGACCTGGTGACCAAAAAATCAGGGTTTTGCCGAATAGCCGACTTATACTTTAAAATGACTTTTGCGGTTGATTGGCTTGGATGGAAAGTCAACTGCCTCAATTTAGGGCCCTTCCGGCTGAAAAAATGACTATTTTTGCTTAAAATCCATCACCATGAAACTTCAGCTGACCAGCTTCCTTTTGATTGCTTTATTTGTAATATCAGGTTGCCAACCCAAAGAATTGCCCAGCATTCTGACTATTCAGGGCGACCACATTGTATGTAAGGTATCTCACATGACCACTAAGACGGAGATGGATGATTTTACCATGAAGCTGGCTGCCATCAATGTCCGATTAGACCTGAGTGGCACTACCTACCTGAAAGACGGCAAGCTGCAAAATTTACAGTTTGTCGTCTCCCTGCCCAATGGCATGATAGGTACGGCAGCGACAGACATTGTGGGTCTGCAATATAGATACTATGGCTTTGAATACAATCCCAGGGGCAACCCTTCTTTCAAAACAGGATCTTTTGAATAAGACTATCCCTTGTTTTCTACCTTACAGGTGCTAATGCCAAAAGGGGCATAAAGCGGACAAAAGCTGATCAGGCTGGTCAACACAAAAATAGCAGCGAAGGCCAGTAAAACGATGGCGATGGTGCCGCTGATGATGTTGGTGAAATAAAGTACGGCAATCAGTAAGGCAACACCTACTCTTAACGCTCTGTCTGTGGTTCCCATATTGGCTTTCATGATAATTGAATTTAAAAAGTGAAGTAATAACACAAATCTAATCCTGTTATCACCCCCTTATTGGTGACTTTTGTCACCACCCTTCAAAATTTCCAAATAATTTTCACCTTGGCGCACAAAACCCCCAGTTTCCAGCTTTTTCAGGATTCTGGTTACTACTTCCCGGGCAGTGCCCAGGTCCATGGCCATCTCCCGGTGGGAAATCTTAAGTATTGTAGATCCATCAATGGCACTTTTTTGTAAAAGATAATCCAAGATTCTTTTTCAAGCTTGTCAAAACTCACGTGGTGCAGGGCATCTATGAGGTCTGAATAGCGTCTGTCATACTGTTGTAAAAACAAAATATTGAGTTTGGGATACAGTTGAGACCACTCTCTGACCTTGTCAGATGGCAGCAATAAAACACTACCATTTTCATATACAAGGGCATTGACCCTGCTGGCTTCGTTTTGTAGGCACGATGCCAATGACATAACACAACTTTCATAAGGCTTGATGTAGTAGAGCAACAATTCCTTTTCTTCCTGTTTGATGGACACTTTAATGGTGCCCTCCAGCACTAAAGGCAGGTATTTGACATATTGACCCTCGTGCATCAGGTTTTCACCCTTATGGATTTCAAGAAAGACCCCGGCTTGAAAAATAGCCTCCAGCAAAGGGCTGCCCAAAAAACCAAGTCGCTGCTTAATCTGATCTCTATTCATCTCTGATCGTTGAGGATATTGCATTTTTATGGATTGCCAGAAAGACATAAAAAACGTCGAAAATACACATAAAAAATAATATAATTTAATGGTATAATTCATGTCATTTTTTCGTTTAATTGCGGCCAATTTCCTACATTCGCAGTTTAAATTATCAGACCTTGAAAATAGCAGTTTTAAAGGAAAGCCGCGATGGGGAAAAACGGGTAGCCATGACCCCTACCATCGTAAAACAAATGGTGGCAAAAGGCTATGAAGTAGCCGTTCAGTCTGGAGCCGGAGAGGCTTCCGCCTTTCAGGATAAAGATTATACAGAAGCAGGCGCCTCTGTCTTACTTTCAACAGGAGAGCTCATAGCAGGCTGTGATGTGATTGCCAAAATCAATCCCTTTTCAGACGATGAAATAGGCTCACTCCAACAAGGCAAGGTGTGTCTTTCGCTCATGTACCACCTCAACAATCCTGAATACGTACAAAAGCTGGCCGGAAAGGGTGTTTCTGCCTTTTCTATGGATGCCATTCCTCGTATTTCCAGAGCTCAGAGCATGGACGTACTGAGTTCGCAGGGCAACCTGGCGGGCTATAAGGCCGTCATCCTCGGTGCTGAGCACATGACCAAGATCTTCCCCCTCATGATGACCGCAGCCGGGACTATCACCCCTTCCAAGGTGCTTATTTTTGGAGTAGGTGTCGCCGGACTCCAGGCCATAGCCACCGCCAAGAGGCTTGGTGCAGTGGTGGAAGCTACGGATGTTAGGGCAGAAACCAAGGAACAAGCTGAGTCGTTGGGCGCCAAGTTTATCACCGTTAAAGATGACGGGGTCAAAACCGAAGGCGGATACGCCAAAGAAGTAACAGCTGAATACCTGGCCAAACAAAAAGAAGCAGTGAATAAATCATTGTTTCAGGCTGATCTGGTGATCACCACAGCTCAGGTAATGGGTAAAAAAGCCCCTGTCCTCATTACAGAAGAACAGGTTAAAAATATGAAGTACGGTTCCGTGATCGTTGACATGGCCGTTGAGCAAGGTGGCAATTGCGAAGCCAGCGAACTCAACAAGGTGGTAGTCAAACACGGTGTAAAAATTGTTGGCCTGGGCAACCTGCCATCAACGCTCGCAACCAATGCCAGTGAATTGTATGCTAAAAACCTCCAAAACCTCTTATTCCACCTTTCTGATAAGGATGGTTTCAAATGGGAAATGGAAGAAGAAATTACACAGGGAACCCTCATTGTTCACCAGGGAAATATTTTGAAATAATGGGTATATTATCATTTATTCAGGAGAATATCCAGATGATTTATCTGGTCATTCTTATGATCTTCGTGGGCATCGAGCTCATCTCTCACGTTCCATCTGTTTTGCACACCCCACTGATGTCGGGCGCCAATGCAATCCACGGAGTCGTAATCATAGGTGCCATCATTGTTATGGGTCAGGCAGAAGGCACTTTAAGTCTGATCTTTGGTTTTGTTGCGGTCATTCTCGGCACCCTCAACGTTGTGGGTGGCTTTGTAGTGACAGACAGAATGTTGGAAATGTTTAAGAAAAAGAAATAATGGAACACTTACTTACCCTCATATACCTGATAGCATCTATCACCTTTATGGTTGGACTCAAGATGCTTAGCAAACCCGATACTGCCAGAAAAGGGAATCTCATCGCCGCAGGTGGCATGACGCTTGCCATTTTTGCCACCATCTTTATGTACACCGATGCCCAGGGCAACCACCTTGGCAATTTGATGTACATCTTCCTGGCCCTCATCGTAGGTACGGTAATCGGATGGATTATGGCCAAAAGGGTGCAAATGACCGCAATGCCACAAATGGTATCATTTTTTAATGGTATGGGTGGTGCCTGCGCTGCGCTGATTTCTATCATTGAATACAACCACATGGTGCACACTTCCGGAGGTGATATGTCTGGATTTATGAGCTCTAAGGGTCTGATCATTTTGGCAGGACTCATCATTGGTTCTATTTCTTTCTCCGGTTCCATCATAGCTTATGGAAAACTGGAAGGAAAAATCAACGACTTCAGCCTCAAAGGACAGCAGATCGCCAATATTGGCCTTATGCTCGCCATTCTGGTCATTTCCGTTTTATTTAACATCGGTCAAATTTCCGGCTCAGTGTGGTTTTTTACCATCCTCGGTCTGTCTTTGTTTTACGGTATTATATTTGTTCTTCCCATCGGGGGAGCAGACATGCCCGTCGTTATTTCGCTGCTCAACTCTTTTACTGGCGTAGCAGCAGCATGCGGAGGCTTTCTATACGGCAACTATGTAATGTTGATTGGAGGTATCCTGGTGGGATCTGCCGGTACCATCCTTACGGTTACCATGTGCAATGCCATGAATAGGTCGTTACTCAATGTGTTGGTGGGCAATTTTGGTGGCTCAGCTTCCTCTGGAGCTGCACAATCCGCTCAAGGCACCGTAAAAGAAATTACCAAATCCGACACTGCTATTCTGATGAAATATGCCAAAAAGGTGGTCATCGTGCCCGGTTATGGACTTGCTGTTGCGCAGGCCCAACATACCTGCCATGAACTTGAATCTTTGTTGGAAGAAGAAGGAGTGGAAGTAAAATATGCCATCCACCCCGTTGCGGGCCGTATGCCGGGTCACATGAACGTACTTTTGGCGGAATCCAATGTACCCTACGACAAGTTGGTAGAAATGGAAGACATCAATCCGGAGTTTGCCACAACCGATGTGGTGTTAGTTGTTGGCGCCAATGACGTAGTTAACCCGGCTGCTAAAACAGACCCTACTTCACCTATTTATGGCATGCCGATCCTTGAAGTAGAAAATGCTAAAAATGTGATCATCATGAAACGTTCTATGAAGGCCGGTTATGCGGGCATCGACAATGAACTGTTTTACCGTCCAAAAAGTTTTATGCTCTTCGGTGATGCCAAAGACACCCTTGTCAAACTGGTTACCGAGGTTAAATCGCTGTAATTTTCACTAGGGCTTCTCGCCCTTTATCACCCACCGGGTGCCGCAAAAACTGGCATCCGGAAAGCTGTCAATCAAGGCAAACTGATTCATAGCACACGAGTCAACTATAAAATATTTTGCCTCGCTCAAATCTGCCGTTTTATGGGTGATTCTGCCGGTTTGCTGGGTAATGTAAAAAGTAGTAATGTGGTTGAGTTGTGTATCCTCAAATAATTTGATATCCTGATAGGTTCTTCCAATTCTGGTTGCCTCCCTTTTATAATATTCATCATCGCCAGTTACCGCGCGAACCGGTACAATTAAAACATTAAAACCAATGCGCAATACCAACAGGTAAATAACAAATATCATGGGCCTGTTGGGCTGGTCTCTCCAATACAAGACGGCCAGGCCAGCTAAACTGATTACCAATGCCA
>Ga0075163_10008978_pt1 | contig 13132 bp, 9 predicted proteins | sample JI1023141ADNA_FD_71478 | JGI IMG/M metagenome (GOLD analysis project Ga0075163, IMG submission 71478) | Wastewater effluent complex algal communities from Wisconsin, to seasonally profile nutrient transformation and Carbon sequestration -... | ecosystem: Engineered > WWTP > Effluent > Algae...
GCTTTGAGTTTCAAGATGTAGAGAAATACAATAGGTGGGGGAAGAACACTATTGCGATGTCTTTCTTCTATATCGAATCTTACAGAAAACCGAATCGATTTGATAAGCTCCTAGAGCCTGTCCATACTATTGATGGCAAGATCTCCTCTCCTATTAAGATCCTCCACACTCATGCTATCCATATGTCAGAAGAATTCAGATCTGATAATGGACGAGTTGAGTTCTGGCGAACATCTTGCTTTACTGATTAAAATTCAGGACAAAAACCCCCTACTCGTTATTGGTATAATCAGATGAATAAAGAGTTATTCCTCGCCAGACTCGAAGCGGAACTTGACAGTTACGTAGATGAGGCCAACCAACTAAACCAAGCCCCAAGATTAAGGACACCAAGACCCGCAACTGATATTGATGGGTTCTTTGTCTTAGTCGAACAAGCTCTAAAAAAGCAGCAAGAGATTGAAGGTGTAACCCACCCTATCAGTTTCTCAGAAGATTTCCCTGAAGAGGACGATAATATCACAAGAGAGCGCATCACCTTTTCTGTCAAATCAAGAAAGCCAGGAACGTTTGAGCAGGTCTCAGTCGGTATGGCGGATTCAGATAGGAGAACGAGGGCTCGAATGAGGATGCTAAGAGAGTCAGAGAATGACCCCGATCAACCAGGATCAAAGATTTTTACCTTTGGCCAAGAGTACGATAACTGGGTAGTCTTTAACATCTGGGCTCTGACAAACAAGGCCGCAAACAGAAGGGCGACTTGGTTTGAGAACTTCATGGAAGACTGGCGATGGTTCTTTGAGGCAAACGGTGTTAAGCGCGTCCTGTACAGTGAGAGGATGGAGGATGTCCACAAGTCCCCCGAAAACAGGAAGTTAGTTTGTCGCCCCCTTTGCTATTACGTTCGAACAGAAAAGATTACACATATTAGAGAATATGTACTACGAGCAATAGTGACTGAAGGGTCACTAGAATAATTTACGGAGACAATAAATGGCAGACAGATTTACAAATCTACCAGGATTCCCAGTCACTCTTGTAGAGAGTGGAGCGGGCCGAGAAGTTGCCCCTGCGGGTCCAACTGTTGCTGTTGTGGGTAGTGCGTCCAAGGGGGTATCAGAAACCCCCTCTGTCGTCCTGAGTCCAACTGCTGCTCTATCACGCTTCGGCTCTTCAGGGAGCCTAGGGCGCGGTTTAGTAGAAGCATTCCAGGGAGGAGCCTCTAGCGCTGTGGGGCTACGCCTCTTTAGCACAAAGGGAATGCTGGACCACGTAGGAGACATTGCGGGAACGGCAGGGATTACTATCGAGCCAGTCCTGGCTGGGAGCGATGCTCTATCTAATTACAGCGCTATCTACAATCAGCAAACAGATCAACTACGAGTATACGAAGTTGCTTCTGGGACAAAGGTCTATGACAAGACGGGGGACGTCGTCGCCGTAAACCTCGGACTCGTAACCGTAACAGGGGAAGCAGAGAACGATGTCTTAACAACCCCTCAAGTCTTTGGTTCTATCGGAAAGCACCTTGTGGTCGCAGATGACGAGACCGCTCAGGTTGCCGCAATTGATGTAGGTACCCATCGGATCTTTACTTTTGGCGCTGGTATCGCCGGAATCAACCTAGGAAAGCTTCGCTTCATTGACGCTGATACCACCCCAATCATGTTACAGATTAGATCGTCAGATGATACGGTTCTGATCGAAGAGCTCATCAGCGCAGTTGACGTAGCGAGCCGGACAGCAACTATTGCGGCAGCAGTGGATGCGTCCTACTACACTGAGGGGGTTGGAGGCGACGGAGTTGCTGCTGTGATCGATGGACTCACCCAGCCGCATGCGATACGCTTCATCAGTTTGACTGAGGCTATCGCCCTAAGTGAGGTGAATGATTCACGCCTTCCAACAGTTGGTGTAGGAGTTCTTACCCCCGAAGTGTTAGAGACCCCAGGGTCGAACTTCAATGGTCTCCCTCTCCTGGTGAACAGCGCAGGGGTCCGTGTAGATGAAGATCTCGCTGAAGTAGAACCTCACAAAATGAATCTTTACGAGGGTCTCCTAGAAGCGGCTCGTCTGTTAGAGAGTGCTGATATCGATGAGTTAGTCTTCATGGATGTCTACGCTGATGACGTGGCTTTGGACGGTCAGACATCCGGGGCGAGCAAACTCCCCACGACTGAAGCTGAGGGTCTTCTCTTTGACAGTGCAGTGAATGCGTCTGCGGGGATTGATGCTTTAGCCTGCACTACTATCTCTGGTAAAGCAAACCGATTCCGTTTGGATGCTGCGGATGGCACAGAGAGAGACCTCGCCGCCTCTAAGCTTGAGGCGGCTGGGCGAGGAAACTGCTGGGTTGTCTTTTCGACAGCCAAGGGCGCTACCTTTGGCGAGTTCCGAGAGTCAGACGAGATTGTTCGCGCTGCCCGGATCTTAAACTGGGAAACCTTTGATGCTGACGAATTGGTCCTCCACTTAGACCGTGATGTGGGCTTCTCGTTTGTAGACGCGGATGGGGTCGTGGAGGCTGGTCTTCAGCCAGCGTTTAAGGTTTACTACACAGACCAGCTATTCTACTACAGAGTACAGGAGGTTGCGGGTGAACTAGTCCACTTCTGGTATACAGCTAAGTCTGACCCAGAAGGCAACGTCTATAATGAGGTGAACTTCGCATACCGCCTAGCCGCAATCTGCCATGATCTGACAGAGAATGAAGTTGGCGTGCTTGGGGTGATTGGGGTGAATCCTCCAACGAATCACTTTAATCCAGCCGCAATCTCTACATGGGTTGGCCAGCTCCCCGAATATAGTGAGGATGGAAATGTCTCCAGAAACGGGAGCGGCCTGTTAGGGAACAAGTTCCTTGCTGGGTATGGGCTTAACGGCTTGTATACCAATATCAACCAGTTTGACCCTGGCTTCCTTGCCACAGAAGATGATCAGCTTGATGATGAGGATCTGGTGCAGGATAGCAACGGGTACAACGTTGATCTAGGGAAATACCTAAGCATCGTTGGCAGTTGGCCATTTATGACTAACGCCGCTAATAGCGGGGTCGCTTATATCGCCTCAGGAGCAGCGCTGTATGCCGGGGTGATGAGCAGGCTAGCCCCTTGGAGAGGAACGACTGCCAAGCGAATTGGCGGAGCGGGGATTCGTCTCCCGATGAGACTGCCTAAGCGGAATCTGAATGACCTCGTTGGGCTTCGGTATGTAATGTTTACTGAAGACTCTTCTGGGGCCGTGACAGTAGTTGACGGTCCGACCGCAGCTCTTCCAAATTCAGACTACACTCGCAATATGACGATGCGGCTTTGCTTCGACGTCATCAGTCGGCTCCGCGATGCAGCCCGTCCTTTCTTGGGCGAATCAACTTCGGCTATTGCGAAGAGTGGTCTCGAGACTCGCCTGAAGAAGGAGCTCTCTGATGTGCAGCGTGGATCTGAAGGAGCTCTTGAGTCCTATTCGCTGGAGACCACGCAGACAGCGCTCGACCGTCGGTTAGGAACCGCTCACGTGTCCCTCTCGCTAAGAGTCATTGGTGAGTTAAGGCGGCTTAGCTTCAGCCTCGCTCTAACACTTTAATTTAAGAGGTAATTCATGGCAGCTAATTTAAGCAGCGCCTTCACTAAGTCATACAATAGCTTCTCTGGAGTTGACATTCGAGCCGTCTTTGGCGAGAAGGTTATCGGAACTCTCCAGGGGATTAGCTGGTCCATCACTCGTGAAAAGGCGCCAATCTATACAATGGGGAGTGAGGACCCGAGAGCCTTTGCTCGAGGCAAGCGTGGTATTGCTGGATCGATGGTGTTTATCACCTTTGATAGAGCTGCTATCACAGGAGAGTTTTTTAATGCAGTCTTCTGGGCAGATAAGGACTCCCTTAAGCCAGAGGGAGATCTTCTGGTAACTGCGGGAGATTCTCCAAGAAGCGCTGCCTCTGTAGCCTCTGAGCAAGAGAACTCTTTTGGGAATATCACTGACCCACGAGACGACCAAGTTGCGGCTACCCCCTGGTATCCTGATCAGATCCCTCCGTTCGATATCACTCTCTCTGCAGCCAACGAATATGGCGCCGCAATGCAGATGAGAATCTATGGCGTTGAATTCTTGAATGTAGGTTCAGGAAGCTCAATTGATGACCTAGTTCTGGAAGAGCAATGCACTTATATCGCTCGTTCGATCCAGCCCTGGACATCCCACAATTATGCAGATCCTCGTAATGCGGGTGCCTCAAGTCGTGCCAGCTAACTGAAAGGAAACTAAACAGGTAATTGAAAGGGAGAGGAGAGATCCTCTCCCTTTTTTATTTTTCAAGGTGATAAAAATGGCGTTAGGTGGAGAAAGGCAGAAGCAGGTTCAAAAATCCGCATTTGGGACTGGAGACTTCTATTCATTTTCAGGGACTGACATTAAAGTTATGATTGCAGTCCCTGATGGGAATGGAGGTAAGGCCATCATTAAAGAGATGCGAAATCTCCAGACTCTTTCATATTCAGTCTTTAGAGAAAAAGGGCCGGTACGGTCACTGGGCTTTATCGGAGAAAAGGGTAAGGCGAGGGGGACCCGGACTATCGCGGGGTCCATTGTCTTTACAGTTTTTGACCGACATCCCCTACTCGACGTAATGAGAGCGGGCTTTGGTGACAGCGGGCCTCCGTCAGGCGTTGCAGAGGGGCTTGCCTCGCTTGCGTACACCCTTCCTGATCAACTCCCCCCATTCGACATTATCCTCCATTTTGCAAACGAGTATGGGTTTACTGCCGAACTTGTTCTGTTCGGAGTAGAGATTGTCTCTGAGGGCCAAGTCCAATCTATTCAGGATATTATCACCGAGAATACGATGCAGTATACCGCACGCCATATGACTATCATGCGTCCGGGTGGATATCTCGCGGCGTTCGATCAGGCAGGTAAAGACTATATTGGAGCGACTGTTGATGCGTTTAATCCGTTAGGCGCGATGGGCCGTACCCCTAAACATTCCTTCGAGACGATCATGAACACTCGGCATAGGGGGACCCTCGATCGTTACATCAAAAACTCCCATAATCCGTACAGGTAAATATGGCCAGATCAGTATATAAAACTTACTACTATTCTGGGGGGCAGGCCCAAGTCTACTATGATGACGTCTTTTTGGATGAAATCTCTAGCTTGAGCTTCACTACGGTGACGAACAAAACTCCGCTTTATGGGTATTCTTCAACTTATTTCGATACTGTTGCCAAGGGGAATATTCTTATTCAGGGAAGCTTCGTCATCAACTTCGTCACCACCAACTACCTGAGCATCATCGCTGAAAGCATTCGCCAGAGAAAAGAGGGAAACTTAGTTGATGTAAATGATGACGGGGTGCTAGTCCGACCAGATCCTGTTGTCCCAGGCTTTGGTACTATTCTTAGAAAGAACATGAGTGCATTCCAGCTTCAACAAGCTGTTAATCAGATCAGGGGACTAGGTAACAGAGAGTTCTTGCAGCTTGCCCAAGACATCCAGAACGGACGGACCCAAGCTTCATCGTCTGCAAATGATAAGTTCTATACCCTCAAGCCATTTGAGATCTTTGCGGTGTTCGGAGACGAGGCTGACTTGTCCTCTAACCACACAGTCAAAAAAATTAAAGATGTGTACTTGACAGCACAAGCTCAAGTGATAAACTCTAGTGGTGAAGTTATACAAGAACAATACAGCTTTATAGCTAGAGATATAGGAGACGCAGAGTGATCGAACCAATTGGAATCAAAATCGAAGTTAGGGGTGACGCTTACTGGGAGAATCCCAGAGAGCATGCCATAAGATGTATGGGCGAATTTTCGATGATGAACCTCATTGATAGAGTAAATTCTAGAGAGCAGTTTCACAAGGAACTTCCCATGATGCGTCGTTGTGGTAAGACCTTCTGGGCAACATACGAAGCTCTCCGTCAGGCATGCTTTGGAAAGACCGTTGTCATCGTAACCTATAGTCTTCAGTGCGTCGATTCGTTAGTGCATCAGATCCAAAAGCATATAGACTTAGGTTTGCAGAAACTAGGAGTTAAAATAAGAAGGTGCGTAAAAACCCCAGACGCCCTTATCGAAATTGAGTCTCCATTCAGGACTGAGTTAGGTCGAATCTTTTTCAAGACTGAGGGTGGTCTTCGTGAACACTTCTTCTGTGGTAGAGACTCACTGAATTTAATTGACGATCAGTCAGATTGTGGCGCAGACCTCTACCCTATATTGAAAGATTATCAATATAAAATCGACAGTTATGTTACAGCTCTCGATCTTTTAAAGAGAGCAATTAAGGAGTCTAAATGAAAACAAATATGTTAAATCCCAAGGCGAAGCAGGCCGCCCCCCAGAACGTTCAGCCTGAAGGCCCAGAAGCAAATGTGGAACTTGATGGGGTTATCGAGGCCCCCGAGGAAGAGCAGAGCGTTCTAGACGTTTTGCGCGAGAATTTTGGCGATGAAGTTCCTTCTGCTGCAATGATTGAGGGCTGGAAGGTTATGCACGGTGCCGTATACACCTACATGCCAACTCGTGATGAGTTCTTCCTCTTCCGCCCACTCAAGCGCCAGGAACACCGTAACGCCCAGCGTGAGATCAACCAGGTAGCAGAGCGGAGTGGGGGTGATCCTCAGGTCGTTTCAGATCTGTGGAATGAAAGAGTCGTTGGATCGTGTGTCCTGTATCCAGACAATATGATGAGTACGCAGATGCTGAACAATAGTCCAGCCGGACTACTCACAACACTGTTTAACCTTATCATGGAGAAGTCGCACTTCATCGCCCCAGAAATCGCTCTACAGTCATGCGCACGTCTGTAATCGTAGCTGGACAAATTAAGCCTCCAATTAGAACCCTTCCAATACCATCGTGAGTAATGAAAACATATCTGGATTACAAACTGGAGTCCCAGAATGGGCTTTTCAGAACCCAATTTGAAGATGGATATGTTATCTGGAAACCCCTGAGCTGGGGGCGGTATAAGAAATATCGCGAAGCCAACTCCCTTCTAAAAGAAGCCATCCACCTAGAAGTAGAAGAGACAGTCTTTCAAGAGTGCCTCATCGAATCTTCATTTGAAGAGTCACCCCCTCCTGACCTTAATGAGGCCGAAGTCCTTGACTGGATTAAGGCTGTTAGGTCCGATACTCCTGCTGGGGTTATTTCTACTGTAGTAAAATTAATACTGAAGATTTCTGGGGCAACTACTGGAGAGGCGATAATCGACCAACTCTCCAGACACCGTGCCCTAATCCACAACGTCGAAGATCAGCTCACTGTTGCAATCTGTAAGGCATTTCCAGCATACACCCCAGAGATGATTGAGATGTTAGATTGGCAGACTGTTCTTAAGCGAGCGGCCCAAGCAGAAGTCCTTCTTGGAACGGTTTTCGAATTAGAAGATAAAGAGCAGCCCCTCCCAGAGAAGTTTAACCTTGCTGAAGATATTAAAGATATTAATCGGGGGATGGGTCGGCCACAAGCAGAAGGACCCTCTAGAGACGAGATGATCGCTGAACGCCGGCGCCAAAAGAATGAGTATATGAAGGGTCGCACTGCTCTATTAGGTAATTAATGGCAGATCAGATTAAGATAGATAACCGTCCGTACGAAGAGGTTAACGACACCTATGCAGAGTCCAATCGCTGGAGCAAGGGGGTACTTTATCTAGCTTTAGGTGCGGTCGGGTTAAAGGGAGCCAGTTTTGCTGCTTCGAATCTAACTATTGATATCTCCCCAGAAAAATTAAAGTACCTAAACGCGGGCCTGCAGAACACCTCCACTCCATGGTGGGAGGTTGCGGGCCTGCAAAAAGATGCGTCTGGCAAAGTCAAGGCTCCATTAAAGGTATTTGGACTAGAGGGGATTAAGCGCTTTGAGGAGTCGGTTGCGGGAATCCCACGAACCTTTGGCCTCTTTGGTGTGGGCAGCAGGGGCGTATTCACTTCTGCGAACACGACCCTTAGAATCAGCGGAGAAGATCTCAAGGGGGCGTGGAGTCATTACGAGCAACTGATCAAGGGGGCAAAGGGGACCACCAGTCCTCTTGATAAGATCAGGGGGTTCATAGTTCAGCCATCCAATGGACGCCCAGCACTCTTTAGGGTAGGAGATGACGGTAAGTCATTAGGGGCCCCATTAGTAGAGGATGTTAACGTCCAGGTCAGGCGATGGTTTCCTGGTGGAGTTGACGATAAATTCAAGCAGATAATAAGAAGTGTTGATACTATATCTGAAGGGATGGGGGCCCTTCCTATCGCTCATGGGAATGACTTCAACTTTGTTGTCAATAAGGCTCATGGGGATATAAGGATCTCTGGCATTGCGCAAGAAGTCCTTTCTGCTTTTGGCGACACAAACAAGATGGCTTCTGGAATTTCAGAAGTCCTTCCTGAAGGAGCTCGCCAAGGAATCAGGGACGCGAGTGTATTCACTCGTCGAATGACTGAACGGTACATGAAGGTTCTTGACCAGCCAATAGAGTTCATTGAGGAGACTCTGCATGGAGGAAAATCTTCTAACGGCCTATTGAGCAAAGCTCGAGACTCTAAGCCCTACAGTTTCTTCAAGAATATATTAGGGGCTGGTGGTGATTATTCTGGAACGACCTTAGATATTTGGGCGAGACATGCCTTCCGTTTAGGAGTCCTGGGTGTCGGAGTCGCCGCTGCTTATGAAGGCGCGAGTCTTATCACTAACACTCTTCTAAATAGAGACCCTACCCAGATTGGAGGAGAGATCATCGGCGCGGCGCAACGCGCTTATGCTGCGACCTCCGACCTCACAGGATTGACCAGTTTAAATAAAACCCAAGAAGAGAACGCTCCAGGTTCTGGTAGATTCTTAGCTCAAGTCGGCTTTGGCTTATCTGGATACCTTACTGGACGAGTCTTGGCTGTGGCCACAAATCCAATTGCTACACCAAGTGGAGAGATGCCCTGGAGGTTCACTCGCCAGAAAACGAGTGAGGCCCCAGAACTTCTAAAGAAGATCGTATCTGGCCCCATGACGAGGGGGACCCGGTTCGGACTTATTGGCGCAGCAATTGGAGCCATCGCAGCAGCTCCCTTTCTCTTGGGCTCGTTAGGATCTTCTGAGTCTTACGATGAGCTTGTCGCTGAGCAGAGGGGGGAGACGGAGGTCGCTGTAAGGAAGGGGGCATACTGGGAAGGTGGCCGGTCTGATATGGAGGGCAACGAGGTCAGCTATTACAGGCCAGGGTGGTTCCGGCGAATGCTAGACGAGCCTGCAGACGAGCTGCAGTTTGCCGACTTAGGCGATCGACCTTTCACTAGGATGGTAAAGTCTATAACAGATCCCTATTGGAGAGAGAAGGAATTTTATAAAGACCGTCCCTATCCAGTTGCGGGACCTGATGGATCTGGCATGGGGCCTCTTGGACCTATTTACGCAGCGACCCTTGGACAAGTCATTAAACCGACTAAGTACATGCACGCAGATGAGGTGTCTCCTGGAGGAATTCACGGGGTTGCCTCGGGTCAGACTGTTAGTACCGGATCAGATACCTCCATAGCCCCCTCAGTCGCTCTAGGAGCCGATGGAGGAGGCGGGGCTGTCTCACCTTACGGCTGGGGGAACACTGCCTCAGAAACGATCTCAAGGGCCTCTCAGGCGATCGGGCTTCCTGGCTTCGCTATCTCATCGATAGCAGAGAAGGTCGGACTATCCTCAAAAGGAGACGAGCTTCCAACCTTGCAGTCCTTTTCGGATGTAGGGTCATTAAGAGACAGATTCTGGGACCTAAACTTAGGTGGTGGGGCGACAAGCACTGAGAGCATTAGACGGTTGCTGCCAAAAGATCGACAAGGGATGAACTGGGTAAACCCAATCCAGAACACGATGCCGGATTGGCTTCCTGGTGCAGAATATTTCCAGGACTTTAAACGGGGTGATGCTTATGGGGCCATTCCTGAGGGGGAATATCGACTCCCGGGGTCGGGCTATGAGACGCGGTTCCCTGAATTAAAGGGAGTGAATCCAGAAGACTATCCAGATATTCACAGATATAAGATCCTTGCTGACGTGGCTCCATTCTCAGAACAATTCAAGGATATCAGGGAGGAGATCGAGGGAAGGGCTAGTAGCGGAAATCTTAATGAATACGAAAATGCCATCTTCAGAGGGACCAAAGCTCAACTGATAGAAAAGGATGAGAAAGTAACTTTTGGTGAGCATACTGGATTCTTTGGTGGCTACTGGGAGACAATCAAAAAACTTGGTCGAGTAAATCCAGTAGAACACCTATTACCATTCTCGCCTGTACATAAAACGGCTGGAGCCCTTGACGCCATTTCTGAGTACGAGTCACGTAACGTATACAGTACAGCTAACCCCTCCTGGTCATCTCCTATTGATGATTTCGTTAAGCCTGCGATTAATAACGCGGCTCGCATCTTAGGATATGATGGGATTCCGCGTCCAGAAGCTGACCGTCGAGACCTTATTGGGTACTTCGATCGATTAGAGTACATGAAGGACAAGGGGATTGCTACAGCAGCGCGAGCGGAGGGGCAGGGACGAGTCGCCTTCTCTTATGATAGAAAAGCTGAATCTACAATGTATGGGGCAGACCCATTTGGAGATATTGACAGTATCCTTAAGGTCTTGCCCTCTGAAGAACGACCTTATTTTAGAGAGTTCGTTGCGACTGAAGACCCGAAAGATAAAGGTCATATTTTAGATCTGGTCCCAGAATATACGAAGAAATTCTATGTATCTCAATGGCAGAAGAACACGTATGCAGCCTTAGCAGCAAAAGGGGACTTATCTTCTGATGAGGTTGTTATGGCTAGACAGATCGAAGCCTCACGAGCGTTAGAAGGAGAGACTGCATCTGTGAGTCAATGGAACGACTATATGGACGAAGTCGGTTCAGGTGAAGTTCTTCCTAACCAATTCGCTGACTATATCAGAGCCCAGAGATTAGGTAACTACTTTGAAGACGAATCTCCACTTGGAGCTCCTCCTACTGATTGGTTAGGATATGATCCTTCAATATCTTTTGACTCGATAAAACTAAAAGTAGTTCAGAATCTTGGAATGGACCACCACGATTTTGGACTTTGGGATGATGACTTAGCGATGGCTCAACGCCAGCCCTATCTAGATAGTGCGGCAAATGAACTTATTGATTCCAGGGGGCAGGATAGAGAAGAGATAATCTCGATGCTAAAATCAGCTAGATTGACAGATCTCGAGGTGGACATTGCTCCGACTAATTCAGGAAGAACTAGAATTTCATTTGATATTGGAAGTGACCGAACGGAAAGCCTCAGGTCTGAACTTAAGAGAGCAGGATTAAGGGTAGGAGCGTAAGATGAGTGACTTCTTTGGTGAGTATGCAGCTCCAGGAATACTCTTGGCTGGCGTAGGGACTACAGCTTACAGGACAATTAGGGACGTGAGGGGAAGAGGGATCGTGTCTAATCGCTGGTCAGCAATGACTGATCAACGAACCTTCTTATCTAGTTTTAAGGCTGCTCAAGCTGATCGATACTCTATCGCGAATAACGTGAGTGAACTTAGTGGGCTGTTTTATCCTAACAGCAGTCAGTATAAGAACCTTACAGAGCTCCAGACCCCTGAGGCGGCAGACGCTTTTAGGAAGATTCGCAGAATGTCAGTCTCTAATCTCGTTACATCCTTTGACTTAGGTATCACGATGAGGAGGATGGGGGTTGGCGATCTTGGGGATATTACTCAGGCACAACTACAACAAGTGATGGGTATATCTCCTCAACATGCTAGACATATGGATCGTATTGCGTCTAGTTTCTCCTTGAGTAAATTAGTCAACCTTGGTTCTGCTGATGACGCAACCAACGCAAGGCTTGGCGCATCTGGTAGGTCTGCCCTAAAGGACATCCTGGAGATAGGTAATCAATTCTCGGGGACACAAACATTAGGTCAATTGATGACAGCATCTGGTGCGGGAAATGAATTCGCGCTTGGCCGCCACAGTCGTTTCGTTGATATTAGGACAGAGAAACAACTTGTCGAAGCCCTAGAAGGGGCAGGGCGATCGAAGGATCTGATCACAGAATCTCTCGCACTCTTCCAGAGGACTCGGGCAACGAAAGACCTTAGTATGCAACTCAAGATTCTCGATGAGGGGTCTGGGGATATATTGGCAGGTCTCCGTATTCAGGGCAACAAGGCCTTTGGTAGCTTGGATATTCCTCACGTGTTGAACGATGGTAGCGTCCGCGTTGGTCATTACGGGACCCAGAAGATGATTGCCCGAAATGTACTCTCCCCCAATCTCCAGGACTTCTTGAATACAGGCAGAGGGCAGATGCACGAGAAGCTCGATACCGCCCTGACTCGCCACCTTACAAGACAGTTTGACACCTTCACGGGAGTTGGTCCAAAGAAGTGGGATAAGTTCTTAACTAACTTAATGCCAAGTCACAGAGAGGACGTTGGAAAACTTCTTCTTCCTGCCACAATGAATCCTGCTCTCAATGCGAAACTGGCAACACAAATTGCGACAAGGAATGTAGCGATCGGCCCACAAGTCAATGATGATATCTTGGCCGCTGCTGATAGAGTGGTCGCCGATAAGGGCTTGGACGCTTGGGCTGGTGTCTCTCCTAACCAGCGAGCTGCAGGAGTTCGCTCCATTCCTACAGGTAACCGACCTTATGGAGTTGGGGCTTTGGGGACTGCAACTGGAGACGATAAGACACTCGCTCAGATGCTTCGCCCTAAAATCATTACTGGAAAGGCAAGGAGTCGACACGGACGAAGGATTATCAGTGGAGTCATGCAACGCAAGGCTGGTGATGTCCAAGCAATGCTCCGGACTTATTCAATGCCTCAAGTCGCTCTAGAGTCAATGCTTATGAAATCTAGTCGAATGGACCTTGGACTGCATGAAGACATTGCATTGCTATTAGATAAAAGGATCTCTTATGGAGACTTTGCCACACTCCGACTAGGTGGACACGGACAGTTGTCTGAATTCACCAACAACATGATGACTTCTGAGGCCTTTGCTGACTTTCGTGCTGCAGCTCAATCTAAGATTGGAGTGTCTGGGACACTAAGGAACCTTCGTGAGCAGATGCGAACCGCCTCTAAAGAAGATCGGAAGTTACTCGGGGCGCGAATCTCAA